>Ga0206124_10000227_pt1 | contig 45692 bp, 42 predicted proteins | sample Helgoland_Spring_3_FD_148671 | JGI IMG/M metagenome (GOLD analysis project Ga0206124, IMG submission 148671) | Pelagic subsurface seawater microbial communities from Kabeltonne, Helgoland, North Sea - Helgoland_Spring_Bloom_20160321_2 | ecosystem: Environmental > Aquatic > Marine > Epipelagic ... | reverse complement strand
CACGATACTCTTCGAGCAGTGCCTCTGCACCTTTAGCATCGCCAGATGCGGCTAGCGCTTGGGCTTCTGTCAACAAGATCGCTGCCTTGGCATCTTCGAGGTCGTCGAGCACGGCTGCTGTGGAGGTGTTCAGCGTGAGGCTGCCACTCGCAGCATTGAGCAATCCAGCGGCATCCGCATAAGCACCGAGCTCTGCAAGTTGCTCTGCTTCATCGATCGCATTTTTAGCGGCGGCAATCTTGGCATCCTGATCGGCAGCCGCGGCAGCGACGATTGAATCTGCGGCCGAGGTAGCAGCCGCCTTGGGCTCAGCAGCAGGTGCACGCTGAATTTTAGCTGTCGCAGACTGAGCAGTCGTAGTCTGAGCCGTCGCAGCCTGAGCAGTCATTACCGCGTCGATGGACGCATCTGCGGCTTGGCCAAATACCACGCCACTCCCTGCCCGACGATCGAGGTCCTTGTTGATCGAAGCGAGTAGACGTTGCACGTTGCCATCGTCTGGCGCGATTTTGATCAGCTCTTCTGCTTTATCCTTGGCAAGTGTGAGATCGCCCGCATCACGAGCGCGCAGCGCGGAAGCCATCAGCTGAATCTTCTCAGGTGCGGTTTGTGCCTCGGCCACTTGTGGCCCAACGCTGGTGAAGGTTGCAAGTGCGACAGCCATCAAGATGGCTGATGTGCGCTTTCGTGCTGCGAGAGATATTTTCATAAATAGAGGTAACATAGTGACTATTTGTTAAATTTTATTAAGTCTTAGAAATCAAAATCGAACGATTGGTCGGATTTGGGTTCAGGGTCTGCTGCAGTGAGGGTTTCTGGTTCGTTTGAGGTGGTCAGGAAAAGTTGCTCCGTCTCAGAATCTAGTTCGAGCTCTTGATTTGCTAATTTTTTAACTGTGACGCTTGATTCTTCAAGGTTTATTTCCTGAAGCTGGTATTTACCAGCAGCCGTTTCAAACGACTGGGGCGCTTGGTCGAGCACAATTTCAACTGACGCGTCTTCGTTCGAACGTAGTATAATAGTCGTGCTATCATTATAGAGACGCTCGCCGTGCTTGAGGGTCACTTCTTCGCCAGAGCGCTGATCCAATAAGGTCACATTCACGTCCTTGGAGATGTTACCGTCCGAATCGCGCACTCGCTCGATGGTAAAATCTTGCAGGGTGAATTCAGCCTCTGCTATTACTTGACCAATACGGGCACGCACCTGCTGCTGCTGCTCTTCGTCGAACAAAAGCACCAAGCTCTTGGAAGCATCCTTTAAGTCTTCTTCGATGTAGCCTTCGATCTGAATGCGATACGGATCACGCTCGATTTTTGCCAGATAAATGCCGAAAGGTGGCTTTGGCAGGGTCGTATCGATGGGCGACTTAAAGCCAAAAGTTCCGTCGGCATTGACCCAGATCTTTGGCGGGGTAAACACATCGTAGAGTTCGTCCGCAGGCTGCTGGCTGGTCTCTGCAGCATCCGGCCACGTGGCCGTGACGACCGAAGAAACTGGAACTGGGATGATTTGATACGGATTATCGCTCGGCTGGCCAAGCTGCAGCGCAGCCGTAGGCAGCTCGCCCGACTTCAGCACATAGAACCCAACACTCGCGAGGAGTGCTAATACAGCGACTGCGAGGAGCAGTTTATCGTATATTTTATTCATATGAGATTAAGCAGGGTTCTCCTCGGAATTAGAGGGCAGGATGATTTCAATAAATTCAAGAGTCACGGTAAAGCTGGATTCTGTCTCGGAAATCACAGGTGTTTGATCGGCGTCGGGCGCAGCCTCGACCGAGCTAGATGACCCAGCGAAGGCACCGAAAATGTCGTCGATGTTACTCGCCTTAGGTTTCTTGGCTTTGGCAGTCTTGGCATTGTTCGCGGGACGATCCACTGCGACACTGCGCACCACGATCGGCAGATCAAACTGCGCTAGATTATTAAGGAACTTACGTAGAGTCGGAGTATAGCCAGTAAACGTCACGCGAAAGGCGAGCGTATCAATCGCGCCAGGAACACGAGCTGAGATCGCTGGATTGATTTGAAAGCCGCTTGTTTTCGCGGTGGTCTCGCCGAGAATTTCACGGTCGACCGCTTGTATGCCAGCGGGGTCGGCCGCAATCAGTTGATTCAGAATGTAGCTCAATACTTGACGCTGCTTGTCCAATTGCGGCACCACAGCGGAATCTTGTGAAATATTCGCCTGTTTGAGGTATTCTTCAAAGCCAAATGCAAAGTCTTGCGGAATCTGAATCGGCGCTGCGACATCTTGCACACTCTGATGCGTCGCGACTTCCCTACGATAATTGGAAATATATTTCTGCACGCCAGACATGACTCGCGGGCCGTCATTCGAAATCGTTAAGCGTGAGCCACGCTGTAGATCCTCGCGAATACTGAGCAATTGCGCGCTCAGCGCTGCAACATTTTGTTGCGCAGCTTGAACATTTTCAGAAGTCGGAGCGGGGTTCGCCTGCAGTAAGCCATTCATTTGGCTATTTGTACTTGTAACTTGCTTCTTCGACTTTGCGAGCTTGCCAGATTCCATCACCACTAGCGTAGCGCCAGCCGCAAATACGAGCACAGCAACTACACAGAAGATAAAGAAGGCAGGATTTTTCTTAAATAAACCCATAGGAATTATAATGGTTTAGCCGGATCCACGACCAAATTGATACTGAAAGGGAGAACATTGAGACCTTCACGTAATTTGGTCCAAGTAATCACAGGCGAATGCGACGAGACGATGAACTCAGAATCTTCAAAGCTGGATCGCAAGCTTTTCAGCTGATCGGACAACACGTCTTCGTCGATATTCTCCGCACCATTGACAGCCTCACGCACGAGTAACTGTCCCTCGACAAGCACTTCATACGAGGACTTCCCCTCGGCAGACTGCTCACGCACAATATTAAGCTTATCCAGCCACACATCTTCGGCGAGGTGAAGACTCTCCTGTAACTCGGCAAAAAACTGAATCCAATTTGATTTAGAATTGACCAAGCCTTCGACGCGTTGAATCGCTTCGCTAGCCGCTTCGGCTTGCGTTTGAGAGTCGCGGATCTGCGCTTGGCTCGACTGTAGTGGTTGTAGGCCCGCTTGGATCACACGGACTTGTTCCGAAGTGACCGAATGCTCACTCTTAATAGCGACCCAGGCTGGCAAAGGCACCAACGCGAGGCAGGCGGCCGCAATCAAAACGAAAGGCTTCTTCCGAGCAAATGCGATCGCGCTTTGTATGCTCTCCGGCAGTAAATTGACTCCCGCTGCATCTGGAATCATCCCGCGACAGGCTTCCCCAATGATCTCACTGGTCTGCATGCGCAACACATCGATATCGGTATCAATCGAACCGTCTAGGGTAACATTCTGTAATGAATCAAAAAACTCGACAGGCACTTTTTGTGTGGTCGATAGCTGCTCAGCTAAGCCCTTCAACAATGAACCTCGACCGTTCAATAAAATACGTTTCGGCGCGGCGCCACCTTTCTGGCGGCGATAGTTCACGATTGATCGCGTGATCTCTTGGCTCATGCGGCGCATGAACGAATCGGAACAGGATTTCAGCAGTTGCGCACCTGAGGCATCCTCAGAATAGCCGTTCTCCTCAGCAAAGAACTTATGCTTTACCGCCTGCGCTTGAAGGAAGGGCTTGCCGAGACTGTCAGCTATATTCTGCGTGAGTGAGTTGCCGCCCAACTGGATATTACGCACAAAGAATCCCTCTGGATTGCGGAACAGTAGATTGGTCGAACGCGCACCAATGTTAATCAACAGCACATCATCATCCAACTCCGGGTAGGCGAATTGGAGCGTGTTATAATCCAGCACCGTCGCAGCACTAATACTCTCCGCCGTAAATCCCGCCGCAGACACATAACCACAAAACTCATCCACCAAGTTCGACTTCGCCGCAATGAACAGCACTTCAGTCTCCACACCATCATCACCGACGACCTGACTATCCCAGACCACTTCATGAAGGGGATAAGGGATATTTTGCTGTGCCTCAAAAGCGATAATCTGCGCGCGCTTAGCTTCTTCAATGTGCGGAATGCGGATCGTCTTCGTAAGCACTTGATTGCCGGGGATGATCAGCGTCGCCTTGCCAGAAAGTTTGTGAGTCTGCGCCAACACCTTCAGCGCTGCGCCAACACTCGGCAGGATCGCTTCTTCATTTGAGAAATCGTATTGGAGATCTTCCGTCACCAACTTCTCGATCTGAAGACTCCCAGCGTGCGATGAAATCACCGCAGCGGTGACTCGGCTGGCACCGCAGTTAATGATTAAACGTTTAGAAACACTCATGAATACAAAATTATAAGAATTATTTTAATAGCTAACTCAAGCGGATGAGGGGAAGAATTTGGAGAATGCAGCGAGGGGATAAACTGAAACGCCATACAAAAGTAGGCATAAAAGAAGTAGTCGTTATGCTAGTGATCGAATCCGAAGCAATCATTTTCTCTTTTAAAAAATAAGTGTTTTTCGTGAGCTGTATTTGCAGCCGTTCAAATTGATGAAAATGCAACGAGACTGCACCTCGATATTTGTCAAAAAATTTAAAGCGAATTCACTTGCGCCACAGCGCACCTTATTAAACGTAATGAGCGATGCCAACGCCTCTCCCCTTCAAAATTAGCGCGCTTATTTTTATCCGCAATGCGGCAGGCGAGCACTTGCTGATCCAGCGCCTGAAGGCCCCGAATAAAGGCTGCTGGAGCCCGATCGGCGGCAAGCTCGACATGGCCGCTGGTGAATCGCCCTACGAATGCGCACGCCGTGAAGCCCACGAGGAAGTGGGCCTCGAATTATCCGATCAGGATCTTCATTGCTTCGGCTATGTCTCAGAAAAGAGCTACGAAGGCGCTAGCCACTGGCTGATGTTTCTATTCGAATGCCGTATCCAGACCGACCACCTGCCTTGCGCGATCGATGAAGGGCATTTCGAGTTCTTCAGCCGCGAAGCGATTAATCAACTTAAGATTCCCGAGACCGACCACACCTTAATCTGGCCGTACTTTGACCAGTACCACCAAAGCTTCATTGGCCTGCGCGCCAATTGTGACCCACAGGGAAAATTAACCGTGGTCGAAGAGCTCAAATTGCCATGTCCATAACGCCAGGCCGTTAACCCAACTTAGTTTGGCCCGGAAACACCAAGCCATTCGCATCCAACGAATTAAATCACTCTTCTGATACGAAACATTTAGAAATACGCGCTGGCTAGTGGCCTCGCGCCTGACGTGTAAATCGTCCCTGCGCCACTTGCCAAATCGCCCAGTCTGAGTTCGCCTCCGGCAACTCTGTGCCAGTTGCGATGATCTGCAGCTCCGGTGGACAGGCTCGCCAAAACCCCGCTTTACGATGTGGGTCGAGCTCACCCAACACATCGTCCGCCAGCAATACCGGCGCCAACCCAAGGCTTTGTTGAAAGATCCGCGCCTGCGCTATCCGCAAGGCCACACACAATCCGCGCTGCTGACCATCGGATGCATACTCCTTTGCCCCGCCAACACTCAATGCTAGGTGAAAATCATCCCGGTGCGGCCCCTTCTGCGTTGAGCCCATGAGCGTATCGCGCTTGCGACCATCGTGCAGCATGCGACTGACCGATTCGACATCCTCGCAAGCAGCGTTGACTTTAAACTCTAATTCCGGGCCTTCATCAGCCTCCGCAATATCGGCATACACCGAGACCAACGCTTGGCGTAAGCGCTGCACCCCGTCATCTCTCTTACTCCCTACAGCCACCGCATGTGGGGCAATCTCCGCCTCAAAGGCCGACAACTCCGCCGCACTTCCACCTTTTTTCAGTAGGCGATTTCGCTCCGCCACGCCACAATGATAATTACGCAGCGCATGGTAATACTCGGGGTCAATTGCAGATAGGGTCAGATCTACAAAGCGGCGACGCTCTGCTGGCGAGCCGCGCAGCAGCATTAAATCCGCCGAGCTCAGCGAAACAACCGGAAAGCGGCCAATAAAGTCACCTAGTCGTGACACTCGCTCATCGTCAATCGTCACGCGCCGCCCCGACTTGCCAGACTGCACCTCTACCTCGGTCCGCCCTTCGATATCATGTTCAATCGTATAAACTGCTGTAAAGGCATCACTGCCCTGCCGCGGCAACGCCGACATACTCTGCGTACGAAACGAGCGCAGCGCCGTGACGAGCCCCAGCGCTTCCAACAGATTCGACTTCCCTTGCCCATTTGCGCCGAGCAGAAACGTGCGGCCAGCGCTCAAATCCAGCTCCGCAAACTCAACATTACGAAAGTCCTGCACGCGGAGATTTAAAAAACGCATAAGTGCCAGACCAAGTTAAATAGAAATGATGGTCGAAGTCGAATCGTCCGCCTCGGAACTAAGCTCCGCACGGCAGTCAGCCATGGCTGCCGCTAACGCGAGCCAATCCGCCGCACTCGTCGCCCAACCAGAGCTCACGCGCAGCACACGCTGCATTGCATCTGCCTGTACGCCTATCGCCGCCAACACCGACGACGGCCCCTGCTTGCCCGTCGAACAAGCCGAACCCGCTGAGACTAAAAAGCCGCGCTTTTCTAGCGCACGGATCCAGCGCACGCTCGCAAACTCTGGCATGATTAACAGCGCCGTATTCCACAAGCGCTGCGCCGCAAACCCAATCACCTCGACCGCTGGTAACACTTGGCCGAGCTCGACAAGAAACGCATCCCGCCCTTGAGCAGAACCACGCTCAACCCCTTCTAGAGCCGCCACCATAGCCAAGATACTCGCGACATCCTCGGTGCCAGCACGATGGCCAAACTCTTGATAGCCACCATGCAGTGACATAAATCCCGAATTCCCTGCGGGTATTAGACATAGGCCAACACCCTTAGGTCCACCGAATTTATGTGCTGCGCCGGTCAGAAAATCACAGGTTTGCAAACGATCGAGTGGCAACTTTCCGATCCATTGCGACGCATCACAATGATACGGCACTCCTTTTGCGCGACATTCTGTCGCAATTGCATGCCAGTCGTTTAATACACCTGTCTCATTATTTGCCGCCATCACCGAGATTGCAGCGATCTGCCGTTCGCCCAACAGGGCCTGCAGTGCCGCCACATCGACCGCACCATTGCCATCCAGCGCCAGCCAAATCACGCGCTCACCGAAAAAATGCTGAGCCGCTGCCAGCACGCTCGGGTGCTCGGTGGGGCTCACGCCAATGCCCGCATCTGGTGGCAACGTCGCCGCCCAATGCGCAAAGATCGCATTATTCGCCTCAGTCGCACCAGAATTAAACACCACTCGCTCAGCGGCGACCGCAAATAAACTCGCCACCCGCGCCCGCGCCTCTGCCAAATGCGCATGCACTCGGGCCGCAGCACGATACGGACTAGACGGATTGAGCCACAAGTCATCTGCCGCCGTCAGCCACGCAGCCTTTGCCTCCGGCCGCAGCGGTGCAGTCGCATTATAATCAAAGTAGCAGGTTTCCATCGCTTAAATACTAGAAGTCACACTGCCCGCTCGACACAGCACCCATTACGGAATCCGTAGATCTTGGCCGACCCTCAAATCATTCTCACTAGAGAGACGATCGCGGTTCGCTTGATAAATGTCAATCCAGCGATTGGGCGTACCATACACTGCGCGACTAATGCCACTGAGCGAATCGCCCGATTTAACCGTATAGCTCCGCGGCGCACTCGCTGGGTTCGGAGTAGGCGTAGCCGCCTGCCCCTGGCTAGGCGTCCGAGATTGTTGCCCCGCAACAGCGGTCGGCACACGTCGCGCACCACCCATCACATTCTCGAACTGTTGCACACGTTGCTGCGCAGCCGCCAAATCACGCGTTAAACTATCGTTCTCCAATTTTAAGCTCTTCACCAGCTCCATCAGATCAATCCGGTCGAGTTCCCCCTGATACGGATGCGCCGGCAATTGCCGCGCGAACTCCTTCTGCGCGGTCTCAATCAACTGGCGCACCTGAGTCGCCTGAGGTGACTGAGGCTTAAACTGTAAATAACGATCAAAATGATAAATCGCCTTCACTGGATCCTTCATTGAATCCAGGTAGATATACCCCGCCTCGAAGTGAGACTCGGGCGCGTCACGGCGTGCATCGATCACCCGCAAAAAGGCACTCAGCGCCTCTTCTGTGCGTCCCTGGCCTTGATAATCCTTGGCCAATTGATACTGCTTCTCGTCAGTTTCACCGACGACTTCCAGGCCATTCGGAGCACACGCGCAGAGCGCAATTAAGGCAAATAAAGATGCGACTAGAGCAAATCGAGACAGTAACATGATGCAAAGACGTTTAGCAGTGATGCGCCATCCTGCAACAAGCAAGTCACACCAATCTGAGTGTGATTGCGAAAGTTGCCGCAATAACCTGCTAAGACCCTAACCCCGTGGCGTCTGCGATGGTGCAGGCCAATTTGAGCGACTCTCTTGGCATCTGGCCGCAGCCAGCGACGACGCGACGCGGCAAACTCTCCACTTATTTTACGGCTTGAGCAAAACTTTTCCAAAGCGTGGCTGTTGATCATGCTTAATCGCCGCCTCGTATTCAGCAAACGAATACGTCGCCTCGACGGGCAACTTCAGTGTGCCGTCGCGCATCATAGCATAGACCGCACTCATGACTTGATTCAGCCCTTGAGCTCCGGCCTTTTGGCTCCATTGGTCCCACCAAAACCCCGCTAAACGCACATCATTAAAAATCAAGAACCGCGTTGGGAAACGCACCAGGTCGGCTACCATCGCACCGAAAGTCACTTGTGTGCCCCCTTCGCCGAGTGCCTTAATCTGATCACTAGCGCTCGCGCCGCCGATGGAGTTGAGCGCCAATTGGATCGGCTCGCCGCCGGTCAACTCATTGACCTGCTTAGCCCAACCACTGCCCTCGATCACCACATGGTCCGCACCTAGCGCTTTGAGTGGCGCAATCAATTCCTCGCGTCGCACCTGACTGATCGTCTTAAAGCCCATCGCCTTCGCCATCTGAATGACTGCTAGCCCCACCGCCGAGTTACCCGCATTTTGCAACACCCAGCTCCCCGGCGCCAAATCGACCATTTTCTGCAATAAGCAATACGCAGTCGGCGGATTAATAAATGAAAAAGCCGCCTGCTCGATCGACACATCAGCAGGCACCAGTAACACATCGTCTGCCGCCATACAAGCGGTCTCCTGCCAAGCGCCAGCCTCAGGGAAACGCACACGAGCACCAACGCCGACACTGGTCACCCCACGACCAATTGCTTCGACCACGCCGACACCCTCGCGGCCAGCGACTGCTGGCAATTCACGCAAACGACCATAGCTACCACCAATCATACCATAGTCCGACGGGTTAATCGTAGCAGCCAAGAGCCGCACCCGCACTTCTCCTATCTGCGGCTCCGCCTGCTGTACATTCTCCAGCCGTAGCACGTCTAGAGGCTGCCCAAACTCGTGATGACAAATCGCTTTTTGTTGTATCATAGCGTAGTATCATGCCCAACTCATTTATCTGCGCAAAGGATTTTAACCATTCCATTTTATAAAACCAGCATCCGGAGTTGCCACCATCAGTAATTTTCCATTTCACTTTTTTCCTACAGCATGCAAAATCCATTTTTACAAACAGAGTTCCACATCCGCTGGTCCACCCTCACTCCCGACCACATCGAGGCGGACATCAGCAAAGCATTGGTCGATGCCCAAGCCGCAGTCGATGGCGTTGCCGCTCTTAGCACCGATGCTGCCGAGACATTGACCTACGAAAACACCATTGCCGCGCTCGACGATGGCCTTGAAACGCTCAACCACGCCTGGGGCTTGGTTAGCCATCTCGACTCGGTCAACAACAGCCCCGAGTTGCGCGACGCCCATAACGCAATACTGCCCAAAGTTACTGAGTTCTTCTCCGGAATTCCACTCAATGAGCCGCTTTGGAAAACACTCAAAGCCTTTGGCAAAAGCACCGCCATCGATCAACTCTCTGCCACCAAGCAACGCTACGTTCACGAAACACTCGCCGACTTTCGCGAGCAAGGTGCCGACCTGCCGCCCGAGAAAAAAGCGCGTGCCGCTGAAGTGCAAAAACGTCTCGCCGAGATCACCCAGAAGTATTCCGAGCACAGCCTCGACGCCACCAACGCCTGGGAAAAAATCGTCACCAACGAAGCCGAACTCGCCGGTCTGCCAGCGTCCGCCATCGCCGCTGCGAAACAAAATGCCATTGAAAAGGGCCACGATGGCGCTTGGCGCTTTACCCTGCAGGCTCCCTCACTCATTCCAGTCCTCACCTACGCCAACAGCGACTCTCTGCGCCAAGAACTGTGGCAGGCCTATGCTGCAATCGGGCGCGGCAAAGAATACAACAACCAAGAACTCGTCCGCGAGATCCTTGACCTACGCTACGAATTTGCCCAGCTCGTCGGCCAAGAAAACTTCGCCGATCACGTCACCGCACGCCGTATGGCTGCCTCTGGCAATGCCGCACTCAAATTCGGCGAAGCCATTTTCGACAAGGTGCAAGCTCAATTCGTCGACGAAGTAAATGCGCTGCGCCAATTCAAAGCCGATAGCACTGACGAACCACGCGACCTGCTCGAACCATGGGAAGTCGGCTACTGGGCGGAGAAGCAACGCCAAGCCAACTACGACTTCGACGAAGAAGCCCTGCGCCCCTATTTCCCGATCGACCGCGTGATCTCCGGCATGTTCGACATCGCTCAACAAATCTTCGGCCTTCGCATCGAAGAGCGCGAAGCCCAATTTGTAGCGGGAGGGACGACCTCCGCGTCGTCCGCCGAACCTAAGCCATCAGAACCTCAGACCTCAAGTCTCAGCCCTTTATTACGCCCTCGGGTGCAAGCCTCTTCCCGCCCCGAGGTCTGGCATCAAGAAGTCAAATTCTACGACCTGTTCGATGCCGAATCCGGCGAACAACTTGGCTCCTTCTATGCCGACTGGCACCCACGCGAGCCGAAGCGTGGCGGCGCATGGATGAACTACCTGTTGACCGGCAACCGCGACGCCTCAATCGGCCCACGCACACCACACCTCGGCTTGATCTGCGGCAACCTCACCCCATCTGTTGGCGATCAACCCGCCTTGCTCAATCATCGTGAGGTGGAAACAATCTTCCACGAATTTGGTCACCTGCTGCATCACCTTTGTGGCGAAGTCGAAGTCAAAGCCCTGAATGGCGTCAACGTGCCATGGGACTTTGTCGAACTGCCCTCACAGATCCTGGAAAACTGGTGCTGGGATCGCGAAAGCCTCGACCTGTTTGCCCGTCACCACGAAACTGGCGAGCCCATCCCGCAAGACCTGTTCGACAAAATGCTGGCCGCGCGCAACTACATGAAAGCCAGCGGCAACGTTCGCCAGCTCTCGTTTGGCAAGATGGACCTGGAGCTGCACATCAATTGGCCTGAGTCCAACATGACGGACATCGATGCGTTCATCAAAAAGCAACTCGCCGGCTACAACGCCGACTACAAGACCGAGCCTAAATCGAACGTCTTCAACTTTAGCCACCTCTTCAGCAGCCCGACTGGCTACGCCGCCGGTTACTACAGTTACAAGTGGGCCGAAGTGCTCGACGCCGACGCCTTCACTCGCTTCCAAAAAGAAGGCATCCTCAACGCCGCAACTGGTCGTGCTTTTCGCCACGAAATTCTCGCCAAGGGCAACTCCGAAGATCCCGCACAGCTATTCAAAAACTTCATGGGCCGCGCCCCCGATCCAGATGCACTGCTCAAACGCGACGGCTTGATCTAGCGACGAACGTTCGCTCACGCACGCTTACTGTCTTAGGGCAGCAAGCGCACGCGCAAATTCTTAAATTCGACTGGCGAGCCTTCGGACTCTAGGCACAAGTAACCCGTGGCTGGATTACAGTCCGTGCCGCCCGAAACTTCCTCACCATTCACCCAGAGGCGCACCTCGCCGTTGATGGCTCGCACATAGTAGTGGTTCCATTCGCCCACGCCCTTGGTCAACTCTTTCGATGGAAAGCTTCGTTTACCATTGGAAGATACGGGAGGGAATGGAGTCATCGTCGCTGGCCCCGTCGGAAAGACATCCCCGTGCGAAGTAAACCAGTCAGACTTCTTCTTGTGCTTCTTCTCATAACGCTCCGAATAGCCCAAATCCAAAACCTGCACCTCAATACCGTCCGGCAAATTCCCCTCACCCGCCTCTAATCGAGCAATCGACTCAGGAGAGGCCCAAAGAAATACGCCTGAATTACCCGCACTACGCAGATGCCGCCACGTCACCACGAGCTCGAAGTTCGTCAACGGCTCAACCGAACGAACCACCCCGATAGGCTCCCCCGTGCAATGTGCCACGCCGCCTTCCCAGCTCCACGTATCCTCGTCACAATTTACATTGGCAAAATCAGCGGCGCCCCATGCCTTCCAGCCAGGCCCCTCGCCGTCAATAAAGGCCTTTGGGAGCGGCGTAGCGCTCAAAGCACATGAAGCGAAAATCAAGGCAAGCCAGCAGCCAGCGCCATTTAGTAAGCGAAAATAAGTTGATCCCATAGCTAAAAAACGTGCCTTAGCCTCGCAAATGCCGCAAATATAGCTCCGCGCACGCACGTGCGTCAGACAGCGCATCATGATGGTTTAGCGGAATCGCATGTTCATCGCAAAGCACATTGAGCTTCTTTTTATAAATTTTGTAGGTGCACTGCGGCTCGTAGCTCGGCTCGGCCATGCCGTAGAAATCCAACGTCTTGCGCAGGCAGGAGAAATCAAACGCACCATTGTGCGCCACTAGAGTGCAACCTTCAATATAGCCACGAATCTGTGGCCAGACGGCATCGAAGTACGGCGCATTCATGGTATCGTCCTCAGTGAGTCCATGTACATTAGTATTCCAATAACTGTAGGCATTCTCCGGCGGTTGTACCAAGAGGCTCAGTTGCTCAACGACTTGACCCTTCTGAACGCGGACGAGTCCGATCTGGCAAATACTGGAACGCGCAGGCTGCGCCGTTTCAAAATCAATCGCGGTAAAAGTTGGCATAGCCATCACAGAGCTCTCAGAATCCAGCAAACGCAACCGATTTTTGCTTCGAATCGTGGCCACGATTTTATTTTCATTCCGACAGTTCTGTGGATTGCGTACTGTTTCAGCCACTGCAACGATTGGTCGCAAATTAAAGTGACTCGCATTGAATCGCGCATTTCTAGTTCTTTACTGGTAAGCTTTGCTGGCTAATTTCGTTTTACTTTAACCACTATGAATCAACATTTAGCGAGTCCCACGCCAAACAATGCCCCATCCGTACCAACCGCGGTAGTGGAAGTGTCGGCGGTGCATAAAGCTTACGGCAAGGTAGAGGTGCTGCACGGCGTCGACCTCAATATCGCCGCTGGCGAGCGCGTTGCACTGATGGGGCCGAGCGGTAGTGGTAAATCCACGCTGCTCAACTGTCTCTCTGGGATCGAACCAATCGATGCCGGAAGTATTCGAGTCGGCAGCTATGCGCTATCCCATGCCAGTGAATCCGAATTGGAGCGCTATCGGCGCGAGTGCATCGGCTACATTTTTCAATCTTTCCATTTATTGCCGACCCTCAGTGCGTTCGAAAATATCGAGCTCTCAGGACAATTAATCGACATGCCAACCGCCGAGCGTGCCGAGCGCGTGCAGACCTTGCTCGAGGCAGTGGGGCTTGCCCACCGAGCTGGCCACAAGCCAGATGCAATGAGCGGTGGCGAACGTCAACGCGTAGCGATTGCCCGCGCGATTATGCATCGCCCGCAAGTGATCTTAGCCGACGAACCGACCGGAAGTTTAGATTCAAGCAGTGGCGGCCGCATTCTGGATTTACTGGAGTCCTTGTCGCTCCAATATTCCATTGCACTGCTGCTGGTGACTCACGAGTCGAGTGCGACGCGCATCTGTGAGCGTGTTGTGCACATGAAAGATGGTTGCATCGTCAGCGCCTAAGTAAGCGGTAGCATTATGCGGTTTTTTGCAGAGTCACGTGTCACCCTACTGCTACTGCGCAAGTTGTCGCTGCGGCACTGGCGCACGAGCTGGGGCAACTACCTCGTGCTCATTGCAATTGTCTCGATCGGCGTCGGTGCCTTCAGCGGAATACGGCAAGCCATTCGCGCGGCATCTGCAAATTTCTCCTTATTCAACGAAGCCGTCTCGGGCCAAAGCGACTTTTTAATTCGCTCCGCGCAGGGACCGATTTCCAGTCATGACCTCGCGTCACTGGCAGAAGTAGCGGCAAGTCCGGATTGGCATTTTGTGCCAGTGATTGAATCGTCGGTCGCGCTGCTGGATGAGTCCGGCGTGGCGCAACAACAACTACGGCTCATCGGACTCGATCTACTGTCGCTCGGCAACCTGCCCAACTTCCTCGAACGCGGCTTCGATATTTCTGATGGTAGCAGCGACTGGTGGTCGGCACTCGGCCCAAGCGATCAAGTGTGGATCACGCACAGTTTAGCGCACAGTGCTGAACTCGCACAAGACGACAGCATTGAAATCGTGTTCGGCGGACTGCTGCGCACAATCACAGTGGCGGGGATCCTAGGTAGCCCCGCAGATAATTTACCGGAAGATCTCATGATCGCAGATTTGCCTTCGGTGCAACGCTGGGCAAAGCGTCCGGCCGAATTGAACCGCATTGAAGTGGTCGTGGCAGACACGAGTCAGCGTGCGGACCGAAACTTTTTGGCCGCAATTGAGGCGCGCATTCAGGCACAATTGCCAGACGGGTATCGATTAGAAGCAACTGCTGAGCAAGCCGCGAAGCGTGCCAGCATGACCGAAGCTTTTCGCCTGAACTTGGTGATCTTATCGCTGATCGCGATGTTAGTGGCGGCGTATTTAATTTTACAGGCACTGGATGCAGCGGTCGTTCGCCGCAGGCACGAGATGGCCACGTTGAAGAGCCTCGGGCTGAGTGCTCGCGTGCTGTTTGCCCTGAATTTACTCGAGGCCAGCTTGATCGGGTTACTCGGATCAATCGGTGGTTTGGCCGTCGGTTACTTGCTCGCATGGGGCGCGGTGCATCTGCTCGCTGATACAGTCAATGCACTGTATTTTGCGACCTCGACCCAAGCGATTCAACTGAGCGCTCAAGATTGCTGGATCGGGCTGTCGCTGGGTATGTTTTTTAGTCTGTTGGCAGGATGGCTACCAGCTCGTGATGCGATGCAAACACCGCCGGCGCAAATTCTGGCGCGTGGCGATTGGTCGCCGGGCTTCGCATGGTTACGTCGACCCCGGATTGGCTTAAGTTTGTTGGTGCTTGGTGGCTTGGCACTACTCATACCGCCCTCGCAACTGGCAGGCGGATCGAAGATGGCACTCGGCGGGTTTCTTGCGGCGGGCTGCTGGATCTTTGGAGGCGCACTTCTCTCTGGTCAGCTATTAACGCGACTCGCCCGGCTGCTCCAGCCGCTCAGCCCGCGCGCGGTTTGGCGAATCGCGGTCAGTCGCTTGGCCGATGGTTCGAGTCGCCATCGGCTAGCCGTCGCAGGATTAGTCGTGGCAGTGAGCATGGTCACCGGCATGTTTCAAATGGTCGGCAGTTTCAGAGGCACGATTGAGGTGTGGTTCGATGTTCGCTTTCAAGCCGACCTATATGTTTCCGAGCGCGGCGTCACTGGTCAAGGCAACGCGAATGGCATTACGCCGGAAGTGCTGCACTCACTGTCAACGATTCCGGAGTTGGCATTTATGGATGCGCTCTACATCGAGCAAGTCGAAGGCCCCGTTGGAGTGACGACGCTGGCAGGAGCTGACTTTTCCATTTGGCAAGAAGGCCGCGTGCAACAGATTTGGCTGCGTGCGCCGGGGACGTTTACTGAAATCGTCGACGCGCAACCGGCTTACGTCAGCGAAACCTTTGCACGACGCTTTGATGTGATGGACGGTGGCACAGTCGAACTATCGACTGCGACTGGACCACAGCAAATTGCAGTGATGGGTATCTTCGCGGATTACGGCAACGAGTTTGGCTCAGCGGTAGTCGATGTGCCTATCTGGCAGGAATGGACTCAGCGTGAGCGCCCGATTAACACCACGCTTTATTTACAGCCTGATGTTGCAGTGAATGCAGTGCGGGATCGCCTGCGCCTAGAATATCCTGGCCTAGACTTCCGCAATTCACAGGAACTGCGCACCTTGGCACTGGGGATTTTTAATGATACTTTTCGAGTCACCGCCGCCTTAAATGGGATCGGCATCACTGTCGCGTTTATTGGGCTTTTACTGGGGCTGATCGCGATCTTCGAAGAATCCGCGCAAACCTGGCGCACTCTAAAACAACTCGGCATCAGTTATAAACAACTACTACTGACCGCAGGAATCGAAGGCGCTGGCATCGCCTTAGCGGCATACCTCGGCGGCACCTTGATGGGCCTCGCGCTGGGGGCGATCTTGATCAAAGTCATTAATGTGCAATCCTTTGGCTGGTCGTTGCTCTGGCAACTCCCGCTTGGTAGTTTTGCTCTACTAGGACTCGTGATGGTCACGATTGGTTTTATCTGTGGAGTCGGCGCAGCAGCCTGGTGGCACAAAAAAGTATAATGCATATGTGGCGTCTCTTAATCATTCTATACACCTTGATGTTCAACTCCCTCTGGGCGGAGTTGGAGTGGATACAACCAACCGCCGTGACAGACAAAGGCTATCGCGTCCCACAACCCGACTATCAACCGAACTTACCCAAAGACCTCGGCGCTCATCCAGAGTATGCAATCGAATGGTGGTATTGGGTGGGACATTTGGAAGCAATCGATTCGGGCGAGACCTTCGGCTTTCAATCGACCGTGTTCCGACTGGCGGGCGATCCGCAGCAGTCAGATGACAACGATGACGCGCATTTCGGGCGTAGTCACTTATACATGTCGCACCTCGCCTTGAGCGATATTTCCCAGCAACGCTATATTCACACGGAGCGAATCGTTCGCAATGGCTGGCAAGCCAATGTCGCCGAGCACGGCCTACAGATCGCCGCTGGGCCGATCACCGCGCAGTGGAATGAACCTGCGCAGGTGATGGAGATGCAGCTCAATTATCCTGACGACACGCGCTTAACGCTGACGATGATGCCGCGTAAACCCATGTTGATTTTTGGCGAACGCGGCTTGAGCCGCAAAGGTGCAGACCCCGCAGCAGTGAGTTGGTATTGGACGTATTCGCGACTCGACGTGACAGGCAGCCTCACACGTGGCGACACGACCATCGCATTGAAAGGCACGGCATGGATGGACCACGAAATTTCATCTAGTCAACTGGGCGGCGATTTGCAGGGCTGGGACTGGACTGCGATACAATTGGACAATGGCACCGAGTTGAAAGCTTACCGTCTACGTCGCCCCAATGGCGGCAGCGATCCGTGGTCCGCGGTGTATTGGATCGATGCTCTCGGCCAACATTATTCAGTCTACGCCGATGCATTCGAATGGCAAACAGTCAGCACTTGGACCAGCCCGCACACAGGCCTTCGCTATCCCACCGAAGTCAAGATTCTGGCTACTAATCCGAGCTCCAATAAGTTGGAGACCTACCATCTACGGCCGAAGCTAGCCGATCAAGAGTTTACCGGCAACGACAGCAGCAATGCTTACTGGGAAGGCGGCTGTGATGTGTTTGATGCACAAGGCAAGCGCATCGGCCAAGCCTACTTGGAACTCGCGGGATACGGCGACGGACTGGGCGGCAAGCTCAACTAAACAACAAAGCCCTGCGCCCACTTCACGCAAAATACCCCAAGGTTACTCGCGGCATGCGCCAACATACAGGGAAACAGTGAGCGATTCTTGTTCCACCGGCCAAAGCGCAGTGCGTAGAACCAGAGCGAATTCGCCAATAAAATACCGGTCGTGAAAAAGGCCTTGGTCGTGAACGTCCACGCAAAGGCTTCGCCCTCTTCATTACTCCAGAAGTGTCCATGAATAATCGCAAAAATTAATGAGAATCCGACACAGCTACCAATCAGCGCCGCACGACCTTTATTGTCCACCACCAAGTAGCCGCGAAAAATAATCTCCTCCACAATCCCCGCACCGAGGATCGCAAAGACGAAATACCACACCATCTCGCTTTGCCCTGAGGCGATACCCAAAGCAATTTCTCCACCAGTCTCGGCTGCCAAAATCAGCAACGCGCCAATCACACCGATCACAAACAGCCCGAGCGAAGCCGAAGTCGCACCCGGCATCCCCCGTGGATCGGGCTGTTCCGAGGCTTGGTTCGACTGATAGTCTCCCCAATACATGTATCCCACGTAGGCAGCGACGCCGACGTAGAGTAAGACCATAAAGGGGGATTCGTTCATAGCTGCGCGATGGCTAATAAATAATAAATGAAGGCTGATAAAAGCTCAGACCTAATCCGTCACTCACTTCTGACTACCACTCCCCACTTAGTCGCTTCGCGACTAGATATGCCGAGAGTCGTCTTCGTCTTTGGCGACGTAGCCACTCTCTTGGCGATCATGATTGACCTTGTTCTTTTTGGTATAGGCTGCGTGCACATCCTCCGGTGTCATACCGAGCACCTGAGCCAGTGAGATCACGAAGTGAAACAGGTCCACCACTTCGACCTTGGCATTCTGCTCGTCGAATTCCTGATATTTCGCCCACCACTTCCAGGGCACTGAATCAATCAGCTCGGACATTTCCTGCTGCATCGCGCGTGTGTAGTTCAACACCCACTTGGTCTTTTCTTCGTCCGACATATTGTCGGTGTCCACGCCGATGCGCTTGTTCAACGCGTTCTGAAGATCAAAAAGTTCGTCAAATTTATCCATATGTAATGCCTAGGCGCACCCATCTCCTCAAGCAAGTGCAAAGACGCACCCACGGGTGGCCCATCTCTTAATCGTAGTCCTAATCTCTTATGCAACATCCCTTAAAATGTAAAGATGACCAGAATGACGATTAAGAGTAGGATTAAGATTAAGAGTATGATTAAGATTAAGCACTGCCCCGATCTCAGCCCTTAAGCCTCAGCTCTCCGCTCTCTTCCGCGCGCCTTGCATGCACAGCCAACTCGAACTCACCCCACACGGTACCGTCATTTGCCGCGACGACGCTCGCAGAGAGTTAGCCGTGTTTCACGATTCGGAAGCTGCTGGCCTGATTCGTATCGCAGGTCAGAAGCTGTCGCCCGAAGTCGATGCCTCTGTGCTCTATTGGAAGGGATTCACTGAGCACTTCATCCGCGCGCTCTGCCAAGCTCCTGCTATTCGCGAAAATAAACTACAGCTCGATCCACCCACAGCTGACGAACTCGCCGACATTATTCTCAATGCACCCCCCATGCGCGGCGCGGAATACCTGAGCCTCGCCCTGCTGCGAGCCCTCTGGCAACGACTGCTCGACTGGGCCCGCGCGCAACTCGAAATCGAGCCTGACTTAACCCGCTTACTCGCAACGCATGCCCCTCTTTGGTCGCGCGTCGGGCGCGTCACTCTGCACCTGGCCGAGAACAACAGCGACCCCGACTATCCGTTCGCCTTCATGGCATCGTATGCATCGGACCTCAGCAAGAGCGGTCGCCTGCAGCAAATTCCCCTCGGCAAAGCGCTCAAAGAATACGCGGGCGCCAACAACAAGGCCGCCCTACTCAAACTGCTCGCACCGATCCACGCCGCCAGCAAACAGTGCGCACTACTCGCCGATCTAGTCGAGAGTCAGGACATTTTTCATCCACTCTTGTGGCTTCCCGCTGAAGCCTACCAGTTTCTGCAAAGCGTACCCGAACTCGAAGACGCCGGCCTGCTCGTGCGACTGCCAGATTGGTGGAAAAAGCGCAGCCGCCGCCCACAAGTCGCCGCCAAGATCGGCTCGACCAAACGTAGTTCCGTCGGCGAATTCGGCCTACTCGATGTGGATCTCAACGTCGTGGTCGACGGCAAACCGCTCAGAGCCGAAGAAGTCGATGCGCTGCTGGCTGGCGAGGACGGCCTGATCCTGCTACGCGGGCAATGGGTCGAAGTCGACCGCGAGAAGTTACAGCAAGCCCTCGCCCATTGGGGCCGGATCGCAGCGCACGGCGACATCTCCTTCGCCACAGGCATGCGTTGGCTGGCAGGCGCACCAGCCGACTTACAGGCCAGTGCCGAAGACGAAATCCTCCACGAATGGGCCTTTGCCGAACCGGGCGAAGCGCTGGCCGAACTACTGCAGCAACTTAAAGACCCAGTGCAACTCGCGCCACCCGCCACGCTCAATGCCGCCCTGCGCCCCTACCAGCAAGCTGGCCTCGACTGGTTGTGGTTTTGCACCCAAACAGGCCTCGGCGCTTGCTTGGCAGACGACATGGGCCTCGGCAAAACTATTCAGCTACTGGCGGCCCTGCTGCGCAAACAACAACAAACCCCAGACGCCGCAGCGGCACTGCTAGTGGTGCCTGCATCCTTGATTGGCAACTGGCAGCGCGAAGCCGAAACATTCGCGCCATCCCTGCGCCTGTTCATCGCACACCCATCCGAATGCCCCAAGGACATGCTGCACTCCGTACCCACCGAGCAGCTTGCCGACGCAGATCTTGTCATCACCACCTACGGCATGCTCAGCCGCCTCGACTGGCTGGCGCAAATTCACTGGAGCTGGGTGGCACTGGACGAAGCGCAGGCGATCAAAAATCACTCGTCCCGCCAGAGCAAAGCCGTCCGTGCACTCAAAGCAGACGCACGCATTGCCCTGACTGGCACGCCGATCGAAAACACCCTCGGCGACCTCTGGTCCTTGTTTGACTTCATCAACCCCGGCCTACTCGGCAGCTCTGGGCAATTTGCGAAGTTCGCCCAGGGTCTGCGCACAGCCAACCGCGAGCACTACGCACCACTGCGCAGACTGGTTGGCCCTTACATTTTACGCCGCCTCAAGACCGACAAATTAATTATTAGTGACTTACCGGATAAGACCGAGATGAAAGTCTTTTGTGGGCTCAGCCCGGAGCAAGCGAAGCTCTATCAGTACACCGTCAAAACACTCAAACAAGAACTGGCAGCCACCACAGGCATCCAGCGTAAGGGACTCGTCCTCAGCTACCTGATGCGCTTCAAGCAGATCTGCAATCACCCCGACCAATTGACAGGCGGCGGCGAATACGCGGCCAAACACAGTGCCAAGTTCCAGCGGTTGGCGGAACTTGGCAGTCAGATCGAATCGCGCGGCGAGAAGGTGCTGATCTTCACCCAATTCCGCGAAATGACCGAGCCGCTGGCCGACTGCCTCGCCGCCATCTTTGGCCGCAGCGGTCTCGTCTTACACGGCGGCACGCCAATCAAACAACGCCAACAAATGGTCGAGCACTTCCAGCGCGAAGACGGTCCGCCGTTTTTTATTCTCTCGCTCAAAGCCGGTGGCACCGGACTTAATCTCACCGCCGCCAATCATGTCGTGCACTTTGACCGCTGGTGGAATCCCGCCATTGAGAACCAAGCAACTGATCGCGCCTTTCGCATTGGCCAGCAGCGTAACGTGCTAGTCCACAAATTTATCACCCGCGGCACACTTGAGGAAAAAATCGACCGCATGATCGCAGACAAACAAAGCACCGCCGATCAAATTTTGGCTGGAGGTGCTGAGAAATCGTTGACCGAGCTCAATAATGACGAACTCTTAGACCTCATCCGCCTCGACCTCTCACACGCCGACACTACACCATGAGCTGGGACGAATTCAGTGACCACAAGCCTCCTTCTGCAGCACAATTGCGTGCCCAAGCCGCACAACGCATCCAAGACCTCACCGATGAGGGCTACCAGCTAACTCCGATCCCCACTGGCACGCGTAATGGACCGATCGGCAAAAGCTTCTGGGGTAAAGCATGGTGCAAACACCTCGAAGCCTTCAGCGATTACGAATATCATCTGCCTCGCGGCCGCAGCTATGTGCGCAACGGCGCAGTCGTGGATTTAAAGATCGAGCCGCAAACTATCACCGCCCTCGTCAACGGCGCTGAGCTCTATCAGTTAACCGTCAACATCGATGCACTTGAGCCCAGCAAATGGGCAGCAATCAAAACACGCTGCCAAGGCAAGATCGGCTCACTGGTCGAACTGCTGAAGGGTACGCTCTCCGATGAAACTATCTCACTGGTCATAGACTCTGAGGACGGACTCTTCCCAAAGCCCAGCGAAATCCACTTTAACTGCAACTGCCCCGACTGGGCGGACATGTGTAAGCACGTCGCCGCCTCGCTCTATGGAGTCGGCGTGCGTCTCGATGAGTCCCCCGAATTACTGTTCAAACTCCGCGGCGTTGATCACACCGAACTGATCACGCTTGACTCGACCGTCAGTGAGCTAACCAAGACAAAGGCCTCGCGCCGCCGACGCACCCTGGATCACGATGCCGTCAACGATGTATTTGGGCTCGATATCGACGATTAAGAAGCAAAGTGACAGCGACTTTAACACTTGCCGCATAAAAATTACTACGCTAGCTCTATTTGCCTCGATACGTGACTCGCCTCGAAGCCAACTTCTCGGCTTCGACTTATGCGACTTCCCTGAAGATCGCCGCGATTGATCCGTGAGTCCGTATGATCGAGTCAAACACATGTGTTTGGCAAGCTATGACTGTTCTAGCACGCCAGATACCAATACAACATAAGTAACACATACATAAGATGCCAGAATTCGAAGAAACTAATTCACAGCCAAATCCAAGCCACAGCTACACACCTAGCTCAGATGCTTCCAAAAAGCCTCGTGGCCGCCGCCGTAGCGGTGGATTTAAGACCGAAGTCGCCTCTTCTAGCAGCGCAGGAATGGGCGAAGTCAGCGCAACAGATGCCTTGCAAGGCGAAAAACTCAGCGGTAGCGCACGCCCTCAACAAGACCGCGAAGAACGTCCAGATAGTGTAGACTCGTCGGCCGACACCGCTCAGGAAGAGCGTGCCCCTCGCGTTGAGCGCGAACCACGTGCACCACGCGAACGCGAACGTGAGCCACGTGCAGAACGCGCGCCGCGCGAGCCGCGTGAAGAGCGCATCACCAATCCTCAACCAAGCGAGGACACCCTCGCCACAATCAAGAGCGTTGAAGACAAATTAAGCGAACGCCGTGCCGAACGCGACGCCCGTCGCAAGGAGCGCGATGCCAATCGCCCTGCAAGAAGCGAGCGTAAGCCAGATGCACGCGGCAAAAAGCCACCAGCCAAGGGCAAGGGTAAGCAGCCTCAGAAAAAGGGTCTACTTGCTAAAATTCTAGGAGTTTTTGGAATCGGCAATAAGCCTAAGGACAAGCCAACGGGTAAACGTGGCGGCAATCGCGGCAGGCAAAATCGCCAAGGCGGTAACCGTGGCGGTAATCGCAATAGCAACCGTGGCGGACAAAATCGCCATGGTGGCAATCGCGGCGGACAGGGTCGTGGTGGAAACCGCGGTGGGCAAGGCCGTCGCCAAGGCAATGAAAAGCCTCACTCTGCAAAGTCACTCAGTAACGAATCTTAATTTCAACACAGCGCATACCCTATGGATGTCTTCAAAGTTAGCGGAAACGGACCACTCAATGGCACGATCGAAGTCGGCGGCGCAAAGAACGCTGCCCTGCCGATTCTCGCCGCCACCCTACTAACCGACGAGACGGTCGTTCTAAAAAACGTCCCCGATCTGAGCGATATGCGCTTCATGATCGAAATCCTGCAACATGTTGGCGCCGAGACAGTGCAGTCCGAACCAGGCACATGGGAGATCACCGCCAAAAAGATCACCCACATTGCACCGTATGAATTGGTGCGTAAAATGCGCGCCTCGGTTTGCCTGCTCGGCCCCCTCGTGGCGCGGATGCGCAAAGCTGAAGTGTCGATCCCCGGGGGCTGCGTGATCGGACCCCGGCCGATCGACCTGCACATTAAGGGCCTGCAAAAGCTCAACTGTAAGGTCGAAATTGCCAACGGCTATGTAAACGTCGATGCTTCCGCAATCAAAGGCGGTCCGATTTTTCTCGGCGGCCGCAGCGGCAGCACTGTCACGGGTACCGCCAACATCGTGATGGCTGCGGTGCTCGCCCCAGGCAGCACGCGCCTCGAATGCGCAGCCTGTGAGCCCGAAGTAGTCGATCTCTGCAACCTTCTGGTTAAGATGGGCGCCAAGATCGACGGCATCGGCAGCCCTGAACTGATCATTACTGGAGTCGAAAAACTCCACGGCTGCGAGCACGCTGTCATCGCTGACCGTATCGAAGCTGGCACTTTCATCGTCGCCGCCGCCATTACTCGCGGCGACGTCACCGTCAAGGGCATCGCGCCGAAGTTACTCAGCGCATTCCTCGACAAACTCGAAGAAGCGGGCCTGCCAATGGAGTTAGGCGACGACAGCATTCGCGTCCTCCCTTACGAAGGATCGCTCAAGCCTGTCGACGTCATTACCCTGCCGCACCCCGGCTATCCCACCGATTTACAAGCACAACTCGGCGCGTTAATGACGCAGACAGATGGGATTTCAATCATCACCGAGCGGATCTACCCGAATCGCTTTATGCACGTGCCCGAGCTACAACGCATGGGCGCAGACATTGCAATGGAAGGGCCGAGCGCGATTATCAAAGGTGCCAGCAAACTCTCCGGCGCACCTGTGATGGCTTCCGACTTACGCGCATCTGCAGCCCTGATTTTAGCTGCGTTTGCCGCCACCGGTGATACGTGGATCCAGCGCATTTATCACCTTGACCGAGGCTACGAACGCTTTGAACAAAAGCTCACCGCCATTGGTGCAAAGATCGAACGCCTGAGCGAGAAAGACATGCCGAAGGAGCTACTCGAAGAGTAAAGCCAAGCGCCCCGACAGCAGTCATGCGGACAGTCACTGACGCGCTCACACTCTACAGGTTTGCGCGCATCGCGACATCGCGATAATCGAACACATACTTGAGTTGTTTCTTAACGTACAGCAGGTGTGCCAGCTGCCCAAAGGGCCCGTAAGGCATCACATAATTGACGCGATCGATGAATCGTACTCCTTCGGGATGACTCGTGATTTCGTGGTAGTGTAACCAAAGCTTATAAGGCCCGATGCGTTGCTCATCGACAAACGAATGCCCCTCGCGGATATACTTGATCTCAGTTAACCATGTCTGGCTGCCGAGGATCGGTATACCGACGCGATATTCAATCAAGAGCCCATCATACATCTTATCAGGCACATCCGTGATGATCTCAAACGGCATGTCATCTGGAGTAATCGTGTCGAGGTTCTTGGGAGAACTGAGAAAATCCCAAGCGGTCGCCATATCAGTATTGATGATGTGTTCGCGAGTGAGTTGGTGAATTTTAGCCATGATTGACATTTATCGGACGAAAGCTGTAACAACTTACTCACATTCTCCCTGTAAGGTTCTAGAGCCCTTCTCGTTCATTTTTAGTAATTAATATGAATAATCTAAGTAAAATTATAAATCACGCAGCAGAAGATGAGGGCAACCGCCTGCTGATGGCTTCATCGCCGATATTCATAATGCACCTGTTAGCGCTGGGCGCTTTGTTTACTGGGTTTAGCTGGGCCGCAGTCATTGCCCTATCGATTACATACGTGGTGCGAGTGTTCGCTCTGACGGCTGGCTTCCATCGATACTTCTCGCATCGCTCGTTCAAGACTGGCCGAGTCTTTCAATTCATTATGGCTTGGGTCGGCACATCGGCGGCTCAACTTGGCCCCATGTGGTGGGCCGCGAACCACCGCCACCATCATCAGCACTCCGACAAGCCGGAAGACATTCATTCGCCAGTAATCAAAGATGCCTTTTGGGCTCACATCGGCTGGATACTGTGCCGCGCCTACGGTTCGATTCAGCATGATCGAATTAAGGATTTAAGTAAATATCCTGAGTTACGTTTTATCGATCGCTTTCACGTTTTACCGGTCGCATCATTAATCGGGCTACTCTACGTAATCGGCGCCGGCTTGAACGCATACTATCCAGCACTTGGCACCAGTGGTATGCAAATGGTAATGTGGGGCTTTTTTCTGAGCACTATTCTAGTTTATCACGTCACCTTCTGCGTCAATTCGGTCACGCACATTGTCGGCAACAAGCGCTTTGATAACGACGACGAAAGCCGCAACAGCTTTTGGATCGCCCTACTCACTTTTGGTGAAGGCTGGCATAACAACCATCATCGCTGGCCACTGTCTGCGCGACAGGGCATGTATTGGTGGGAGTTCGACCTATCGTATCTGTTGCTGCGCGGGCTGGAAAAGCTGGGGCTGGTCTGGGACCTGAAGGTCTACCCAGAGGCAGTCTATGCCGAAGCGGAACAACGCACGACCGAAGGAGGGCGCGTTGAGTAATTACTGGTTGGGACTACTCAGTATTGGCTTCGTTGCGGCGACCCTCACCTATCTGCTCGCCTGGCGGATTCATCTCATGGCGCTGGTCGATGTCGTATGGACAGCGGGCCTCGGTATCGCTGCGATTGTTTATCTCGCCAACATGGCGGAACCCACACTGCGCAGTTACGCGGTGTTGGCGGTACTACTGATTTGGTCAGGACGACTCTCGACGTACCTCATCCGCAACCGTGTGTTGAGCGGCAAAGAAGATCCGCGCTACGCCTACCTGACTGCGCATTGGGGTAACAACGCGCGGCGTAATTACTATCCGCTTTTTTTGCTACAGGTACTGCTTGTCGCATTATTCATGAGTCCTGTCAGCATCGCCATGACGGCCATCGACGCTCCGTGGGGACTGTTCGACTGGTTTGGCATCGCGATCGCACTGTGCGCTCTGCTCGGTGAGCACGTCGCAGATCGACAGCTAGCAAATTTCCGCGCCGCTGCGGCCAACCAAGGGCAAGTTTGCCAGCAAGGCTTGTGGCGCTACTCAAGGCACCCGAATTATTTTTTTGAATGGCTGCACTGGTGGGCGTATGTCGCCTTCGCAGTCCATTCGAGCCAATGGGCGTTTACATTATTGGGGCCTGCCTGTATCTACCTCTTTCTACGCTACCTTACTGGCGTTCCGCACGCGGAACGCTCCTCCCTGCTCTCCCGAGGGACGGCCTACAAACACTATCAGCTAACTACCAACACTTTTTTTCCATGGAAACCCAGTCAGCCGGATCAACACTAAACGGTGCCTCGCCAGTAGGCGATCGATCGCGCCCACTGCTACTGGAGCGACTCTTTTTACGCGCGCTGAGAAATTTACACCAAGGATGCTTACACATCTACTTTCCAAGTGGCGCATCTGCCCAGAGTGGCGACCCTGCCTTCACACCGATTGAATTACGAATTCAGCTACCAGCCTTTTTCAGGAAAGTATTTTCGGGTGGCAGTGTCGGACTGGGCGAAGCCTACGTTGCCGGGCTGTGGACGACTTCCGACCTCAGTGGACTACTCACGCTATTAGCAAAAAATCAAAAAGAGCTCGGTCGCGTGCAGTATGGCTTCTCAATTTTAGCGAAAAAAATGAATCAGCTATATCATCGCGCTCGGCGCAACACGATTCAGCAAAGCCGCGAGAATATTCAAGAGCACTACGACTTGAGCAATGCGTTCTATGAAACATTTCTAGACTCCACGATGACGTATTCCAGTGCTCGATTCTTAAGTGATGAAGACACACTCGAGCAAGCTCAGCTAAACAAAATTGATCGCATGCTTGATTTAGCAGGCGTCAAAACGGGCGACCATATCCTAGAAATCGGCTCTGGCTGGGGCGCACTCGCACGACGGGCGGCTGAGCGTGGCTGCACCGTAAAGACGATTACTCTATCGGAGGAACAGTTTGCATATGCCAACAACTGCTTCGAACAAGCGGGCGTATCAGAGCGGGTGGAGATTATTCTACAAGATTATCGGACGCTGGTCGGGCAGTATGATGCCGTGCTTTCCTGCGAGATGATTGAAGCGGTGGGACAGGAATATTTAGACAGCTATTTCAAGATCATTCAGCAATCACTCAAGCCGGGCGCGAAGGCTGTGCTACAAGGTATCACCATTCCCGACGAACGTTACGAGCGCTATTGCCGCAGTTGCGACTGGATACAGAAATACATTTTCCCGGGGGGCCATCTGCCTTCTCCCGGAGCGATCCGCGACCATGTGGCTAACTCTGGCGGCATGGAAGTCCTGCAAATGGATTCGTTTGGTCACGATTATGCCGAGACGCTCAAGCGCTGGACCGTTGCGTTTAATGCACACCTAGAGACCGTGCAGTCACTCGGATTCGATACCGAGTTTTGCCGCAAATGGAATTATTACCTCAGTTACTGTGAAGCTGGCTTTAGAACAGAGCTAATTGATGTGCAGCATATCGTGCTAGAGCGTGCAAATAGGCCGTAGGCGTACACCTTTGACGCCGCGCGTCTCTATTCAGCCTTCCGAGCTCTTAGCCGACTGAGCGGCAAGCAGCGCCTTCAATTCGTCTTTCTGTACCTCTTGTAACTCTGGAGCGCACTGGCAATTCGTGGCTTCATATTGTTTGAAGTGACGGCACATGTCTTGGCCATCCATGACTTGTCGATTGAATCTTCCGCACAAGAAGCAGAGCTTCACATGCAACTGAAGAAAGAACCTCTTCGTGAAAGAGAGCTTCGCATAATCCTCTTTGGATAATGAATGAGAGACTTGTTTGCAGGTAAACATTAGAGAATATAACTACTTAATATCTTTTCCGGTCCATTTTTCTTCGAGCGCCACCTTGAGCTGTTGGCGCGCGCGGTGCAACAGAACCCATAAATAATTCGGAGTTATGTCCATGACCTTACAAACTTCTTCAGTTTCCATGTCTTCGAGCATGCGCAGCACAAATGCCTGGCGGGCGGGCTGTTTAACTTTGTCGATACAGACATTAAACACATCCCAAAATTCGGTATTATCATAGGCCTTACGCGGATTGAATTGCCAAGGGTCCGGATTAGTCGTGGCGATCCCGCTATATTTAAACCAGAAGCTCTCCAGCAAGGTCTCATCCTCATTATCGATGTCGACCTTGTTCTCCTTAATCGACTTGCGGATCTGATCGACGATCTTGTTGCGCATGATCCCACGCAACCAGAACTTGATGTCACGACTGCCATCGAAGCGCTCGAGGGCTTTGATGCCGGCAAGAAAAGTATCTTGCACACAATCAGCAGCGGCATCGGCATTACGCAGGCGAGACATTGCGTAGGCGTATAAGTAATTGCCATAGCGATCCACCCACGTCTCAGGTGGTGCAATCTCGACTTTCGGCTGACTTCTATCTACGGTGATTTAGTCACGATCATCGCTAGCCTAATGCAAGTCAACAAACGTTTAAAATCTGAATGCTAGGTGACGCCGCGCCACCCACTGATGTGAAAGAAGGCAGAATAAAGGGACGCCCCTGACACAAAGAAGCTCAAATAATCGAATGCGGCTCCGCTTGCTTATCACGATCAATCAAGGTCTGCGGTGAACACGGCGACGGGCGCTGGTACACTTGCAGCTTCTTTTTATAATAGAGCTGAGCTGCCTGCCAAATGATCCGCGGCATACTATTGAGTGCGGTATCGAAAGGATGCAGCAGCGCATAGCGAATGATGTTCGCGGCATTGAGAGGCACGCAACAGCCCTGTATCCAGGTTTTCAACACACATGCACCGTCACGATACAGATCCACTCGTAAGTAAATTTCATTTTCCTCGACCCTAAAGGTGAAATGATAGTCTCCAGATCTATCATTAAAGGGCGAGACATGAAACGCTTTCGGGCATTGTGCGAGCCATGTATTGGCCAGTTCACCGGACTCTAGATCTGGCAAAACGTACACATGCCGATCGCCAAAAGTATTGTTCACCTCGGCCACCACACTAATCAACTCCGCACCTTGCATACGAAGGTGAAAATTAACCGGATTGAACGCATAGTTAAAATAGCGCGGCGAAGTAATGGTGCGCGTGACTTGCCCATCCACCTCTGGCCCAAGCAACGCATCAACCTGCTCTCCAATTGGACGATCCTTACCATGCAAATAATCGCGATCGTTTAGACGCAGAATGCTGGGCTGATTGTAGCCAAACAGCCGGCATTGCTCAGCAATGGAAGATAGCTCTTTTGGGTCGAAGGCAAAAAAAGATACTGGATACGTAAAGGCATGCGCAACTGGTCCCATGCGCTGATGGATCACTTGGCCCCGGTATATCTGAGACTTCCAGCTCACAATTTGATTCCAAAGCGCTCCGCAACTTCGACCGCGGACTTAACTGCATCTTCATGGAATCCATAGCCGAAATAGCTGCCGCAGAACCATGTATTACGCTGCCCATTCATTGCCACTAACTTAGGCTGTGTTGCCATGCTATCAAACGAATAAAGCGGGTGCATGAGGGTGGTACGATTAATCACATGCGCTTCAGGGATTGCTTCGCTCGAGTTCAACGTGACCACGTAGTCGTGCCGCGTATTTAAGTTCTGCAAGCGATTCATATAATAGCTGACTGATACAGGCTGCGACGTGTCATCGTGCGCAGATTCACGGATAAAGTTCCAAGACGACCACAGCTTTGGATTCGGAGGCAAGTGGGTTGGGCTGGTGTGCAGCACTACGGTGTTTGGCTGATAGCGCCACGGCCCGAGACGCTCACGTTCGGAGTCATTTGGGTCTGCCAGCAATAGCAGTGCTTCATCTGCATGTGCACCAATCACCACATGATCAAAGTGTTGCTCCGCGCCATCTGGCATCTGCAGCAGCACACCTGATTCGGTGCGGCGAATGCTCTGCGGCGGCGTGGACAAAGCCGGCGCGCGCGGAAAGTCACGCAGCATGGCCTCTACATAAGTGCGGCTGCCTCCCGCGACAAATTTCCACTGTGGTCGGTTAGTCAAGCGCAACAGCCCATGGTTCTCTAGAAAATGCAAATACGGCTGGGCAGGAAAATCTGCCATTTTCGCCACCGGAGACGACCAGATCGCAGCCCCCATCGGATAGAGATAATTATTTAGAAATGCAGAACCAAAGCACCTCGATTGAAAGTACTCCCCCAAGGTCTTCCCTTCGAGGTAGCCGGAGTTGAGATCACGATAGCCAATCTGAGCGAAGCGCCACAGGTCTTTTAGTAGGCTCAGGTGTTGAGGCTTGAATAGATAACTGGCCTTAGGAAATAGAGCGCCCAGCGTATTGCCGGAATAGCCGTAATCACTCGCCCGATCATAATAGCTGAAAGTCATCGAACTATCAGCTAACTCTACTCCCAGTTGCCGAAGGACTTCTGTAAAGTGCGGATAGTTACGGTGATTCATCACAATGAATCCGGTATCCACCGCGACGCCTGCATCGACACCAGTAGGAACCCGCAAGGTACGCGTGTGTCCGCCTGCATAATCATTTTTCTCAAACAGATGCACCTCGTGCTTACGGTTGAGCAGCCATGCAGCAGTCAGCCCAGCAACGCCACAACCAACGACTGCGATCTTTAGCGGTTTATCTGATGTAAGCGGTGGCGTCACTGAATTCGGCATAGGTATATTTAAGCTCTAATATACGATATTATCACTGAAAACTTACAGCAGCCTGAATTATTTGTAATGAATCCCAACTTTACTCGTTTTATTCTACCAATGAGACATCGCAACCTATATATCATTAGTAGTCTTTGTGCGTTACTTGCAATGACTGCCTGTAAAAACTCAACAAACGATATGCACACTCAAACCGTCCCGGACAGCGACTACAAGGCTGCGCTCGAGCGCTCGAGCCCATCCCTCTACCAGCTTCCAGCCGCGGGCTCAGTCGAAGAAGCGACCATGCTGGCTGGCATCGAAGATCTATTTACCAACTACACGCACGAAAACTTAAGCAGCAAGACCACCGAGGTGTATGCGAAAGAGGTGTATTTCCGAGATGCGTTTAAACAGTTCTCACATCCAGAAGACATTCGGGACTATATGCTTCACGGCCTCGAACCGCTCACTGCTGCCGAGTTTATTTTCAACCGCGTGATTCGTAGCGGTGGCGAGTTCTACATCGACTGGACCATGCGCCTAGATTTTAAAAGCACGCCAACAGACACGTGGGAAGAGTCGATTGGAATGTCTCACATCCGCTACAATAGTGAAGGCAAAGTCATCTTTCATCAGGACTATTGGGACCCAACCGACATCGTCTACCGCCGCATTCCGATCGCACGGCAGTTGATCTCATATACCAAAGGTAAGATGTAGCGAAACGAGTCCGAGTCTGGACTCAAGAAAATGACAGGAGCGCGGGCTTCGACTGTCACAAAAAAGCCCCACTCGATCACCGAACGGGGCTTTTTGAAAACAATTTTTGCTTGGGTTTAATCGAAGCTGTGGGCACCGAGCTTACGAGGAATCTTCACCATTTTTAGTTTAGCAAGAACCGGCACGCCATTTTCAAAAGGTACCTTCACTTCACCCTGAATGAGCGGCAAGGCATACTTATAGAAGTTGAAGTTCATGCTGACGCCGTCCTCGTTGATCCAACTCTCAGGAAGTTTCTTCACGCCGTTGGCGATTTCAGCAAGCGGCGTGAGGCCTGTTTCGCACGTGTAGGTTTCACCATCTCCGCGAACGAGTGTGATCATCTTGTCGGTCTCACCAGCGATCGCAGCTTCGACCGCCGCTTGACCTGCTAGGTAGGCTTCATCGTTGTCTGTTTGCGAGGAGCAGTGCACCGCTGCGCGTTGTGCCATGCCGAGAGAAACCGCACGTGCCTTAATTTGCAGTGTTTCTTCTACTAGGCCGCGGAGGTATTCACCTGCGCCACCGAGTTGAGAATGCCCAAATGCATCAGCACTGGCACTTGCAGTGGAGACGAAGTTACCATCCGCATCGACGAGGCCTTCGCCCACGACCACTACGCAATACTTTTCCTTTTGCAGCACGTGCTGTACATCAGAGATGAATTTCTCTGCCGAGAACGCAACTTCTGGAAGGTAGATCAAGTGCGGAGCCGCATTTGGCTCATCGCGGCTCTTGGCAAGGGCGGCACCGGCTGCGATCCAACCAGCGTTACGGCCCATGACTTCGATGATTTGCACTAGGTCGTATTGGCCCATCGCTGCATTGTCGCAGGCGATTTCTTTAACAGTCGTCGCGATGTATTTGACCACGCTACCATAACCTGGGGTGTGGTCTGTTGTGACGAGGTCGTTATCGATTGTTTTTGGAATTCCAATCACGCGGAGTTCATAGCCACGTTCTTGAGCGAGCTTGGAGATCTTGTCCGCGGTGTCTTGAGAGTCGTTGCCACCCGCGTAGAAAAAGTAGCGGATATTGTGGGCCTCAAAGACTTGCAACACACGGTCGTAGTCCTGCTGGCTCTTGAGCTTAAAACGACAAGTGCCGAGTGCTGCACCAGGTGTATGGCGGAGAGCGCGGATCGTTTGCTGAGTCTCTGCAGCAAGATCGACGAGTTGCTCGTTCAAGATGCCCAGCACGCCGTTGACGCCACCATAAATTTCTTCGATACACTCATGATTGAGCGCTTCGGCAACGACACCCGCGAGGCTGGCGTTAATGACGGATGTTGGGCCACCGGATTGGGCGACGAGGCAATTTCCTTCGAGTTCTTCTGACATAGGTGATTATTCTCTGTTAATTTAAAAGGTGTATCGTGTGTAATTTCAGCCGCACTGAACGCAATACTTAAAGAATCGCGCCTGGCTTATAGTTAGCAGCATCTGGGAAGTTTTGTGCTTCTTCCCGAACTGTCGCGCAGAAGTTCTCGACCTGCGTGGTCGCCAATCCTGTCATAGCCTGTGCGCGGGCCATCATTTCAGCGAGCTTCGCTTCAGAAAGACCGAGACGGGAATCGGCACCGAGACGGGCGACCAGGTCGTTGCTGGTAATCTTGCCAGCACGCAAGTCGCGAACCGTCTGGACCGCGTGTTCCTTGATCGCTTCGTGGGCCTCCTCGCGCCCTGCACCTGCTTTGACTGCCTCCATGAGGACGGTGGTCGTGGCGAGAAATGGGCCGTAGCGTTGATTCTCTTGGTCGATCACGGCTGGGTAAACTTCCATCTGATTGAGAATCGTGATGAAAGTATCGATCAGACCATCAATCGCAAAAAAGCTGTCCGGAAGAAATACGCGACGCACCACGGAGCAAGAGACATCGCCCTCGTTCCATTGATCCCCGGCGAGCTCGCCTGCCATCGTAAGGTAACCCTTAAGTATGGCCCCAAAACCATTGATACGCTCACAGCTGCGGCTATTCATCTTGTGCGGCATCGCAGAGGAGCCGACTTGACCCTTAGCGAACCCTTCACTGGCAAGTTCATGCCCCGCCATGATACGCAGCGTCTTAGCAAAGCTCGACGGACCAGATGCAAGACGCACAAAAATCGAAACGACTTCGAAGTCGAGCCCGCGCGGGTAAACCTGACCGACGGTATCGAGCGCAGCACCCACACCTAGGTGATCAAGAATGCTGCCTTCGAGTGATGCGACCTTAGAGGCATCACCATCAAACAGTGTGAGCAGATCCATCTGTGTACCGACTGGCCCCTTAAGGCCACGAACTGGATAGTTGGCGATAATACGGTCGAGTTCGCGAACTGCGAGGAGCAGATCTTCACCAAACATCGCGAGGCGCTTGCCGAAAGTCGTCGGCTGCGCGGGCACGTTGTGTGTGCGGGCGGTGATTACGAGCGACTTCCACTCCTCCGCACGATTAGCCAATGCAAGCAAAGCCGCAACGGCTTTGTTGCGCACGACCTCCAAGGCTTGGATGATTTGCAACTGCTCGACATTTTCAGTCAAGTCACGACTCGTCAGTCCTTTATGGATATGCTCGTGCCCAGCAAGGTCGCAAAATTCTTCGATTCGTGCCTTCACATCGTGACGAGTGATCGCTTCGCGCTCGTTAATGGAGTCCAGATTAATCTCCCCCTTTACACGCTCATAAGCGTCAATCGCTTGTTGAGGGATGTCTAGGCCCAGTTCCTTCTGCGCACGCAGCACGGCGATCCAGTAATCACGCTCCAGTTTGATACGCCCTTCCGCGCTCCAGACTGCGCACATGGCCTTCGAGGCGTAGCGCCCCGCTAATACATTTGGTATGTTTTCCATAACTACTTGAATTTGAGAAAACGGATGAAAATACAGCTCTCGCCCCCTCATGCGACCAAAAAAGCAAGAAGATCGGCCAATCCGCTTTTGTAGTGCTAATCTGCAGCAGTGAGCCAACCGATCAAGCTAGCACAGCCACCCCGAATGCACCGTTGCAGATGCGCTGCGGAATGGACAGTCATACTCGTCAGAGCCGTGACTCAAGACTGTCGCCTCCCGAAGGCCGAAGCAAACGCAGCTCCCGAGAGGTTATGCCATAAGCTAAACAAGGCTGCTGGTAGCGCCGCAGCGGCAGGCAAGTACTTCGCAGCGAGAGCGACCGCTAGCCCCGAGTTTTGCATCCCCACTTCGATCGCAATCGTTCTGCAATCCGATTGGTTAGATGTGAAATAACGTGCGATGCCATAGCCAATCGCTAGACCAAGCAAGTTATGCAATACCACCGCCAACAAAATCCATTGCGGAAATTCTAGAATGCGCTCTCGATTTAACGCCATCACAATAGCAATCACCCATGCAATCAACACCATCGAAAATAGCGGCAGCCATTTTAGAGTGCGTAGCACCAGCTTACTCGCAACTAGACGAATGATCAGACCGCCCGCTAACGGCAGCGCGACAATCCACAGAATTGTCTGCATCATGGAGACCGCATCAATCGCAACTTTGTGACTCGCCAGCAGCCATGTAATCCAAGGCGTCAGTACTGGGGCTAGAAGCGTCGAAACCAAAGTCATGGAAACCGAAAGCGCAACATTACCCTTCGCCAAATACGTTACCACATTCGAAGCGGTGCCTCCTGGGCATGCCCCTAGCAGCACAAATCCGGCCACAACTTCTTTCGGCAGTCCCAGCGCCAAAGTAATACCTAAGGCCAATAAAGGCATCATCGTATATTGAGCCAACACGCCGATCACGACCAAACGCCAGCGCTTAATCACTCCGAGGAAATCGCCCATAGTAAGGGTTATGCCCATACCAAACATAATTAGCCCCAGCAGATAAGGGATCGCTGGTTTTGTCGGGATAAACCACTCCGGCATCCACAGGGCGAGTGCAGAAAACACCAGCGCCAAGGGTAGAAAAATCGCGTTCACTGGGCAGAGATTCTATTGCGCATCCCTAATAATCGCCAACGGCCGATCTTTCACACCTGAATAGACCACCACAATCTCAGCGGGCATATCAGAATCGTTCCGACCATAATGCCACGTATTGACTGTCTCGATTAGACCCTCGCCAGCCTTGACGACCTGCGTCTGGCCATCTTCGGCCGTCACCAGAATCTCTCCACTGATCATATAACCCGCGTTTATTGACGGATGCTTATGCCACTTTAGCTTTGAGTGTGGCGGGATCGTGAACTTGACCACACTGATCTGCGCTGCTTCGGTCGGGTAACTGGGAAGCGTCGCGCCGTCCCACGACGAATCAGATTCAGCGAGTACCTCGACCGTCACATTACCTTGCCCAACTGGCGCCGCGACCGTGGGGCAAATATGTGGATCAGGGAGACTATTGCAGCCAGACAGAAAAAATAGCGATAGTGACAAGAGAATAGAGAAACGTTTCATAATAATTAGCTTAAGGACTTGATTGCCAACTCACGGCACACTTCTTCTTGTTCGTTGGGACGCTCGAGAATGCCTTCAAATGCTTCAGCAAAAGCGATTTGAAATTGGATGAGCTTCTTTAACGGCACCTTACTGGCGGTGACCGCTAAATTACCCAAATACCACGGGTTCTGAGTGAAGACATTGAGATTACTCTTCTCTTCGCTTTCACCAAAATGGTGCCCATAGGTGCGGGCCGCCGCTTCGAGCTCGGACTTGGCGATCCCACGCCCACCCAGACGGATCGCTCCAGCATCGAGTAGCACCCGCAGCTGAATCAACAAGCGGTTGCGCGATTGCAAACTACCCAGCAGTGGGCGCGATTCGCTATTGGTAAAGAAATGGCGACGAAGTGCTTCTAGCGTCCAATCGAGATTCAACGAATAAAAGGCATCCGCGGCTTCGAAAAAATCGGCATCACCAAAATTCGGCACAAGATCGGCGACCAACCGCTCGGTGATCTGCTCGCCAGTGTCAGACACGAAAGTCGCAAGCTTACGGGTCTCCGCCACGATCAAGCGCGAGTTGCCATTGACCTTACCGATCAAGAGCTGCACCGCATCGCGCGCGATGGTCACGCCTGCCTGCTCGCACTCATCCTGAATCATACGAGCATACATTGCTGCGGCATTTTTATCTACGGCCAGTGCCGTAAAATCAGAATTTTTCTGACACCACTTATAGAAGCTACGCACTTTATATACCGGCTGGGCAGTGATCAATACCCCGACCTGTGCCGAATCGAGCGTCTCTAGTACCGCCTTCAAATTGTCCAGTAAATCCAGCGTGCCTTGCGCTTTGCCGGTCTGGTTATTGGCCATGAAATTGACATCCTTCAGCCACACCACCTTGCGGTCGCCGAACAGGGAGAGCGTCTGCACCGCACTAGTGAAGCGGTTGATCGCATCCTCCACCTCGGCGACATTACTCGCACGCCCATCCACCACCTCCTTGGACAAATCGTCCGCGATGTCTTTGGTCTGCTCGGCAAACCACTCCTTACCTCGTTCAGAAACAAGATAATCGTCGTCGCCGCAGATAAATGTGAAGGCTTTCGCTGACATGACTCATACGGCTGCACCGTATTAATGAAGGAGTGATAAAAAGGAACTAATCAAAGTGCCTACTCTCGTAAACAACGCAACGCGGAAGTCAGGGGCGTAATCAATTAATCCCTAGGACCCCTCTCAGCACTCAGAAACTCCTCCAGCTTATACTTGCGCAGCTTGCGACGCATCCAATCCAGCGCGGTTTGAACCGCGCGTGCCTTCACATCGAGCCGCCCACCGGTGTAATGCACGGTCTTACACCACACGCCCACGGGGGAGTGATATCCGAAATGAATCGTGCCGACTGGGTTCTTGTCATTACCCCCGTCTGGCCCAGCAAAGCCAGTCACACTCAGCCCATAATCTGCTGATAACCGCTCCGACGCTCCGGATGCAAGCGCCACCGCGCACTCGGGACTCACCGGCCCGTGTTGCTTGATAAGCGACTCCGGCACTCCTAGTAAAGTGACCTTCACGTCATCCGTATAACATACCACTCCGCCCGCGAAAACAGTTGAGGCACCAGCAATATTCGTAAACGCATCCGCTAACGAGCCGCCCGTACAGGATTCGGCAATGGCCAACGTTCGATCCAATGCGCGCAATTCATGATACACCACCTGAGCAAGTGAACAATGACCGAAACAGACGAAGTCCGCTCCGAAAATCTGCCGCGCCTCTTGCGCAATCAACTTCAGTTCAGCGATATCCAGCGAACCATCGCGGCAAGCTAAGCGCACATCCACCATCCCGTAATGCACACAATACGCGACGGCGACGGCTGAGTGCCGATCAATGATTGGCTGCATCATCTGCTCCACCGCCGATTCGCCAAGTCCGCACGTGCGCACCTGCACATAAGCATCGCCCTCACCGATCAGCCCATGTTGGCGTAACTGCGGCAGCACTTGCTTCTCAAACATCGGCTCCAACTCATGCGTCGGCCCCGGCAACATAATTAAAAGTTTCTCGCCCTGCTTATAAATCAGCCCCGGTGCCGTGCCCCGCTCATTATGCAAGGCCTCTCCCCCCTTGAAGCAATAACACTGCTTTAAATGATGCGCCGCCATCTCACACTCCATCACTGCGAATCGATCCTTGATCGTCGCCTCAATCTCAGGATCAAACACTAGCTCGACACCCAGCAGCTGCGCAATCGTCTCACGCGTTAAATCATCCGCCGTCGGCCCTAGCCCTCCGGTAGTAATCACCAAATCCGAATGCTCCCAAGCCTCTAGAAAGCCACGCTTGATCTCATCGGCATCGTCCATGATGACTCGGCTGCGAGTGATCGAGACACCATGGTGCGCCAACTGCTCGCCCAGATAAGTGAGATGCGCATTTTCGCGGATACCGACGAGGAGCTCGTCTCCAAAATTGATGACTTCGACTGAAAGTGGCTTTGACATAAACAGGCCGCTAGACAGCGCGGCAAATTACCCCTACATATAGGTAAGTCAGGAGAGTTATAACGGAATCATTACAAATGCCAAAGGCAGAACACACAAATCTAAAAGAAAAAGTTAGACGGCTGCCGCACAAGCCGGGAGTCTATCTGATGAAAGATCGCCTTGGGCAAACGATCTACGTGGGCAAAGCCAAGGATCTGAAGAAGCGCGTCTCCACTTACTTCCAAGCGTCGCGCAAGCTGCTCGTTTCGCAGCCCAAGGTGCGCGCAATGATCGACCTAATCGTCGACTTCGACCTGATCGTCGTCAAATCCGAGACCGAAGCACTGCTGCTCGAAGGGCAGCTAATCAAAAAATACAAGCCGCGCTACAACACCGACTTTACCGACGACAAGCGCTTCCTACTGGTCCGCGTCGATCACCGTGAGCCACTGCCACGCTTCCGGCTGACTCGTAACCGCACCGACAGCAAATCTCGCTACTACGGCCCCTTCGCCCACTCCACTCACTTACGCCAAACCCTCGCTGCCCTGCGTAAAAAATTCGGCATCCTGCTCGGCGACGCCAGTCCCGTCAAAATAGAGACCGATCAATGGCGGCTCTACGACGACGCCCGTGCCGAAATTTACGAGCACCCCAACGAACTCAGCCAAGCCGACTATCTAACACGCGTGGATTCCGCCTGCGCCTTTCTCGATGGCAAAACCAAGGAATGGCTCACCGAACTGAAAGATCAGATGCAGGCCGCGGCCGAAAGCCGCGACTACGAAAAAGCCGCGCAACTGCGGGACCGCATCACCGCCCTAGAGCAAACCAGCGTGCGCACACGAAAGTTCGAACGCCCACTGCACGATCCCACGCCCAAAAGCGCAACGCTGGCACAACTGAAGGCGGATCTGGGACTCCGTAACATCCCCGAGCGGATGGAGTGCTTCGATATTTCGCACATTTCTGGCAGCTTCTGCGTCGCCTCCATGGTCGCCTTCAAAGACGGCAGGCCTGACCGCAAGAATTACCGCCGCTACAAAATTAAATCCTTCATCGGCAACGACGACTTTCGCGCCATGGAAGAAGTGGTCGGGCGCCGCTATCGTCGCCTCAACGACGAGCAAAAGCCCTTTCCCGACCTCGTCATCATCGACGGCGGCGCGGGCCAAGTCACCGCCGCGCTCAAAGCCTTTTTAGGCCAAGGGCTCGAACCGCCCGCCTTGATCGGACTGGCCAAGAAGAACGAGACCATCATCTTCAGCGACGGTCGCGAGCCGCTCAACCTCTCGCATCACGATCCCGGGCTACGCATGCTGCAACACATCCGCGACGAGGCGCACCACTTCGCCAACAGCTTCAACGCCGAACTACGCAGCAAGAAACTGCGCGAATCAATCCTCGACGATTTTAAAGGCCTCGGCCCCAACAAACGCCAAGCCCTACTAAAACACTTCGGCTCGATCGAAAAGCTCCGCGCCGCTAACGCAGAAAAAATCACCAAAGTCGAAGGCATAGGCCCCAAAACGGCCGAAGGCATCGTCGAGTTCTTAAATCCAATCCACTAATCAACCTAACGGAACAATCCGTATTTCAAGATCGCATAGATCGCTCGCACACCATCGCGCCAGCCGATCTTCTTGCCTTCATCATAGGTGCGCCCGTAGTAGGAAATACCCACTTCAAAAATCCGCACATCAAGTTTAGATATTTTGGCGGTCATCTCAGGCTCCACACCAAAGCGAGACTCTTCGATCTGAAACTGATCAATCACTTCCCGACAAAATATTTTATAGCAGCATTCCATGTCAGTGAGGTTCAAATTCGTCACCATATTGCTCAGTAAAGTCAGGAAACGATTTCCGATCATATGCCAAAAGAAGACCACTCGCTTCGGGCCACCACCTTGAAAGCGCGAACCATAGACGACATCTGCCTGCCCTTTAACTATCGGACGAATTAACCCAGGCAATTCCTCGGGATCATATTCTAAATCCGCATCTTGAATTGCCACCACAGCGCCCGTGGCCTCCGCAAATCCACTGCGCAACGCCGCCCCCTTACCTTGATTCACATCGTGGTAGATTTTCTTAAACAAAGGCTCATCAAAGCCAGATTCCAATAGTTCACGCGTGCCATCTGTTGAACAGTCATCCACCAGAATGATCTCTTTCAAATTCAATGCCTCCACCGCTCGGACACGAGCAACGATTTCGTGCAACGTGCTCTTTTCATTATAAATGGGGATAACTATAGAAACCTGCATAGTTTAGATAAAAAGCTGAATCTGCTATAAATAGCCAACGTAAAAGACGCTATAAGTCTGTAAATCATTCGCCGCCAAAATTTGTGCCGTAAACCGAACGATCCAGAAAGTCTGCTTGCCTAAATACCCACAGCGCTAATCGGGGAAGATTCCCACTAGTATGCCTGCTACCATCCCACTGTCATTCGTCATCCCCCTTTACAACGAGGACGGCACTGTCACATCGCTCTTCGAGCAGATCAAAGCGGTCGTCGAAGCGCATGACCTCGGCGCTTTCGAAGTCATTTTCATTGATGACGGCAGCACCGACAGTTCGTGGGAGCAACTGACCGCACTCAAACAGGCACATTCCGACAACGTCTCCGCCCTGCGCTTTCGTCGCAATCAAGGAAAGGCCGCAGCACTTTCTGCCGGCTTTGCAGCAGTCAAAGGCGAGATCGTCGTCTCGATGGATGCAGACCTCCAAGACGACCCGACCGAGATCCCCAAATTCATCAAAAAGCTGAATGAAGGCTACGACTGCGTCTCTGGATGGAAGCAACTGCGCCAGGACCCACTCGGCAAGACACTCCCTTCCAGAGTGTTCAACTGGGCGACCGCCGCCGCATCCGGGGTCAAGATCCACGACTTCAACTGCGGCTTCAAAGCCTACCGCGCCGAAGCCATTCAAAGCATCGACCTCTACGGCGAACTACATCGCTACATCCCCGTGCTCCTGGCAGCGGAAGGCTACACCTCCGCAGAAATTCCCGTCGAACACCACGCCCGCACGCACGGCGTATCCAAATACGGCTGGAGTCGCTTAATCAAAGGCGGCCTCGATCTGATGACAGTCATTGTGCTAACGCGCTACTTAAAACGCCCGGGGCACTTCTTCGGCGGCTTTGGACTCTTCAGCGGAGGCATCGGATTTCTCATATTGGCAGGTCTCTCTGTTCAGAAAACATTCTGGCAAATCAACATCGGGGGGCGACCACTCTTTTTCCTCGGCATCCTGCTAGTCCTGCTCGGCATGCAACTGATCACCACAGGTTTACTCGCAGAACTGATCCAAGTTCAAATGAACAAGGGTCATAGTAAAAGAGAACCACAAATAGAACGCTCCTAAAGCACCACTTCCCGAAGCGCCGACACTCGTGAGTAGAATTCCAGACAAATACAAACCATTCTTACGCTCGTGCTATTTTGAATGGAAGAAGGTAAGTCACGTATTCGCGGCATCCAACCGGATGTTCACATGGATACGATGCATCTTCTCACGCACTTACATACGAGAGCAAATGGCCGTTTCCTCAGGCATTCTGAAGCATCTAAAAGGGGATGATTCGCGTGCAGCACTGTTCCTCCTTCGAAGAAACACCCATCGCCTAGAAAAGGGTCTATTAATGCGCCCGAGGCGTGCGATCTACGCACTAGACTATATTGAAGAGACCGTCGATGCCTACCTTCGTGTCCATCAAAATGAGAGGAAAAAAGAATACACCCATAGCCTAGAATGGGCTCGTGCCGTGCTCGAAAAATACTTCGACGCCTGCGGCGAACACAAACTCATCACTCGATCCTTACGTAAATTTAACTCTACGATGGATTCATCGGAGACGACCGAACAAAGCTCAGACGGTCACCTTACTCCATACATACGAGAGACTACCCCGTTAAACTGCAGCTACGAGGACTTACAACAGTTAGCTCATCGGCGCCGCTCCGTCCGTTGGTTTAAGCCCGAAGCAGTATCACGTGAAGCAATCGATCAAGCAATCCGCATCGCATCCGAGGCTCCCAGCGCATGCAACCGCCAACCGTTTCATTACCGGATCTACGATGATCCAGATCTCATTCAACAAGTAGCCAACATCCCCATGGGGACACGCGGCTTCGCAGAGAACATACCGTGCATCTGCGTCTTAACTGGCGACCTATCAGCTTATTTCGACGAGCGCGATCGACATAATATCTATGTCGATGCCTCGCTCTCGGCCATGCTGTTCATGCTCGCACTGGAAACACTTAATCTCGCATCCTGCCCATTGAATTGGCCGGACATCGAAAAGAAGGAATCTGAGATGTCAGCCTGCTTAGGCCTGCCCGCCTACGAACGCCCCGTCTTTCTAATCGCAATTGGCAAGCCCGACCCGACTAGAGAAGTTGCCTCGTCGCCGAAAAATCAGATCGACCATTTACGCTCCTACAACAGGCATGGATCGTATTCTAAATCCGGATGAGCCTTAAACCACATATCATATTAATAGGAGCCGGCCTCCGTAACCGCGGTGCCGAAGCCATGGCGCTGACCTTCATACACGAAGTCAACCAGCGGCTCGACGAGACACACGTAACCATCGCATCCTATTCCCAAGAGGAGCTGTTACCATGGGGAACTCATACCCAAAAAATAGGTGGCAAAACTTACACATTCGACCTCGTCCACAATCCTAGTAATTTTGACAAACTGTTAGGTCTCATCGGACTCAGCAAATCCCCCTTCTGGAAAGCTTGGCGTCGCGCAGACTTCATCATCGATCTGAGTGGATTCGCAATGAGCGACAAGCGCACCGCAGGCAGACGCCTCGCCTATGCCTACGAAATAATCGCGGCCTGGCTCTACCGAAAGCCGATCATTCTTTTCACTCAAGCCTTTGGCCCGTTCGACAAACCACTGACGAGAATCCTGGCAAAAAGCACCCTACCTCTGGCCCACATGGTCTGCGTAAGAGATGAACAATCGATCGAATCGCTTAGGCATTGTAATCTAATCAACCGGATTAAGCAGCTTCAACGCGCACCTGACTCTGCCCTCTTACTCCCAACGGGCTCTTCTCGACCCGCAGAGAAAGCAAACGGTTATGGCATCGTCCCCAACATACGGCTCTACGAAACACTCGCCGAGGTAGGCAAAGCAGATGACTACATTGAACTACTCTGCAAGGTCGCGAGACATGCCAAAGAGGCGTATCACACTGAACCAGTATTCATCATCCATGAAGAATACTCAGATCGCAAAGACGACCTCTGGATTGCCCACGAATGTCAGCGCAAGCTCTCGGATCAACTTCCATTGAAAATCATAGCCTCTTGCTCTGCATTAGAACTCCGCGAAAAGACGGCATCACTCGAATTTATATTTGCATCTCGCTATCATGCACTCGTCGGCGCGGCAGCCCTATCGATCCCATTCTTTGCTCTGGGATGGGCACATAAATATCAAATGCTCGCCGCAGACCTAGGCGTCCCAGAAGCCACATGGGAAGGCGTGCAAATAGATCACGCGACGATTCTACAGCGCCTCGACCAACTATGGGATCAGAGAGACCAACTCGCTGCTCGCTTGAACACCGCCTCTAATGACCTAAGGCAACAAGCATCCTCGTTATTTGACATTTTGGCCGACCAAATAAAATCCACAGTCGAACACCACTGACCACCAATGCCTAGCAACACAAAGCCAAACATAAAAAAGAGTTGGCGTCGTAAACTAGGGATGTCTCTCACCCCCCTATGTTTTGGCGTCATCACTTGGATGGCGTATAAAAACCCAGAGGCACTCACACAACTAGCAAGCCTAAATTCCAAAACCATTGCTCTCAGCTCAGCACTGCTTGCTCTCTATTTTCTAGTCTACAGCCTGCGTTTACAAAGCGTAGTCGAGTTCTGGGCACAATGTAAGATCCCAAAGATCCACTTCCTCAAAGTCGTCATCTTTGGACGTCTCTACAATACACTATTTCCGCAGTTAGGGTTCCTGTATCGAGGAATGACCCTCAAGCGAGATTACGGCATCGAGCACTCCAACTACTTTGGGTCGCAGGTAGCATTTGGAATACTGGATTTAACAGTAAATATACTCATCTTTATCACTGTATGGGTTGCCTACGAGAAAACGTTCCTACTCGCCGCACTCACCTTCATCGGATGCGGCAGTGCTGCTCTTTTTGCATTCTCAAAGCTTCGCCACTTCCCCCTGCCAGAAAACAACACAAAAGGAAAATTAATCAACTGGCTAAAAGAATTTCGGACGCGCTGCTCAGATATCAGTCAGCCCGGGTTTTACATCCCCTTCTTCATCCTATCGCTTTTCTCTCTCGTGCTGATGACAACCATCTTCAGTTGCTACTTTGACCAGATCTCGAACCCGCTAAGCCTCCCGATCATTATACTTTTCTATACCTTATACCGGATCACATTCTACATCTCTGTTACCCCCGGAAATCTAGGCCTAAGGGAAGTCGCATTTGGGTTTATCGGCGCAGGATTCGGAGTCCCAGCAGCAGCGGCAGCACTCATCGCACTATCAATTAGGATTCAATCCTACATCATACTCGCAATACTAGCACTGCCTTTATTTTTCTATGACAAAGGAGCGAAACACGAAACAAGCAACTAACAGCTCTCACGCGTTAATTGCTCAATAACATAGTCTACTA
>Ga0206124_10000218_pt1 | contig 46640 bp, 45 predicted proteins | sample Helgoland_Spring_3_FD_148671 | JGI IMG/M metagenome (GOLD analysis project Ga0206124, IMG submission 148671) | Pelagic subsurface seawater microbial communities from Kabeltonne, Helgoland, North Sea - Helgoland_Spring_Bloom_20160321_2 | ecosystem: Environmental > Aquatic > Marine > Epipelagic ... | reverse complement strand
TTTTAAACTCTTTTTCTATTTCTGCTTGTTGTGATCTAGAATTTCTATGAACTACACAAATATTCATCCCATGACAAGCTAACTTTTTCGCTGTTGCCAGACCTAAGCCACTTGAGCCTCCTAAAATCAGAGCCCACTCATTTTTATCTTTAAATTCTTTTACCATTCTAATAGTATTCTTTGTGCAGAAAAGCCTGGCCCAAAACTTAGCATCAGTCCTTTTTCTCTGGGTTGTCTATCTCCATCCATAAATCGTTCTAAAACGTATAAAACTGTTGCGCTAGACATGTTTCCATACAATCTCAAAACCTCTTTTGTGTCATTAATGTTTTTTCCTAAAGATCCAAATAAATCTTCTACTGTCTGAACAATTTTCTTACCTCCTGGATGAAAAATTAAATGGTTTATATCTTCTATTGTTAGATGATTTCGCTCTAAGAAAGGATGAACAATCATTGGAAAGTGGTTAGAAATAGTTTCTGGAACAGACTTATCTAAAATCATTTGTAAGCCAGTATTTACCAATTTAAAACCCATCATATGGGTTGCGTTATAAAAATGATACATAGCTTCGTCTAAAATTTTTGGCCCCTTGTCTTCTTCGTAAGATGATAAAATAACACTTGCAGCACCATCACCAAAAATTGCAGCACTTACAATATTTACCATAGAAAAGTCTTCTAGCTGAAATGTTGCTGTTGGAGATTCTACCGCTACAACAGCCGCTCTTTTATTTGGGTTGGCTTTTAAGAAGTTTTTTGCATAGATTATTCCTGATACTCCCGCAGCACATCCCATTTCCGTTACCGGTAGTCTCACAATATCTTGCTTCATCTGCAAACTATTAATTAAATAAGCATCTACAGAGGGTATCATAATTCCCGTACAGCTAACTGTAATAATATAATCGATATCTGTGGGTTGTAATCTTGCTTTTTTTAATGACTTTTCTAATGATTGCTCTGCCAAGGCTGTTACCTCTCGAGAATAAATATTGTTTTTTTCTTCAAAAGACGAATTTGAAAAAACCTCTTCTGCATCCATAATAGAATACCGCCTATCTACACCAGCCCCTTCAAAAAGCTTTAATACTTTTCGTTGAAATCTTTTTTCCTGACCCTGCATCCATAGCTTAACAAATGGAATAATGTCCTTTGTGTCTCTAGTATACTTTGGTAATTGTTTTGCTACTGAAAGTATTTTTACGCTCATGATATATCCTTAATAATCAGCTTTTTTTCTAATTAGGCTCCTTTTTTAAAATCCATAAATAACGAAAAGCCCATTTCCAATGAATGGTAAAAGGCACTTGTACTTTTGTTAAAATAGTCTTTATTTCTTTTTTTTTGAATGCTCTTAAAACGGATGTTAAACCGTCTTCTCTAACCATCTTATTCTTAATAAAAACTCCAATCATCTTAAATAAATAATAGGCTATTCGATGCCTGTGTAAATCATTAACAACGGCTCCAATGGTAGCTTTTTTAATAGCGGTCTTTAAAAATGATATGAGTTCATCATTCTTAAAATGATGCAAAAACAACGTACATAAAACCACGTCATAGCTTTGTTTTTTAAAATCTTCTGAAAAAATATCTATTGTTTCAAAACTCAATTCTGAATAATCTTTAGAAAGCTCTCTAGCATATTCTATGGCGTCAGGATTTGCATCAACACCTACTAATTTAAATTTATACTTGTTTTTTCTGCCAAACTTGGCAACATCTCTTAGGATGTCTCCGTGACCGCAGCCCAAATCTATAATTGTGATTGTCTTCGTTTTTGTTTGTGTGCATACTAATTTTTTTAGGCCTTTTATAGTTACTGAATTGCCTCCTAATAACCTGTTAATAATCTCCAATTTGTCTAAAGTGTCTCTAAACTCAACTCCTTCAAGAGTAAAGTCATCCATCATCTCTGTAGCTGAAGAACGGTGGGAGGTATCAACTAAAAAACTCATAGTGGTTGTATCTGTTTTCCATGGGTAAATTTTATTATTTTGGGCAGCAATGATGGAATTATTTTTAAAATTGAGTAGGCAATTTGAGAAAAAATGTGATTTCTAAATAACCACGCAACAAAATGACCTGTTTTTAATCGCAATTTAAATTCTTTGTTCCAATCTCTAATATACTGTTTTTCTAAATCTTCTCTTGTTTTTATTTCGCCATTTAGAAACTGAAAAATTCTTCTGCTTGCCAACCTGGCACTAGAAATAGCCATTCCCATTCCGTTGCCACACAAGGGGTGTATCATTCCAGCAGTATCGCCACACATAATAATATGATTTTCTACTGGTCTTTTTGTTTGAAAAGAAATTTGGCTAATTGTAAGTGGCTTTTCAAAAAGAGAAGATGAAGTGGTAAATATTTGTTTAAGGTATTTATTGTTGAAAATAACTTTTTCTTGAAAGTCTGAAATATTTTTATACTTTTTAAATGATTTATATGTTGTTATATAACAAATATTAATCGCATCACTTTCTACTTTGGATACCCCGCAATACCCACCTTTAAAATTGTGTAAAGCAACTAGGTTCTCTGGAAATACCCCCTTCACATGTATTTTTACAGCTAGATAAGGTGATTTTTTTTGGATAAATCTCCTCTTCATTTTTTGATCTAGTGTGGATCTTTTCCCAAAAGCACCAATCGTTATTTTACTATTAAAAATTCCTTCATTTTTTGTTGAAACTGAAAAACAATCATCTTTATAGTGAATAGACTCTACAATGTCTTTTAAAATTATTACGCCGTTATCTTGTGCTTTTCTGAATAATAGGCTGTCTAGAAAATACCTGCTCATTCCAAAACCCCCTAAAGGTAATTCTCCTTTTATTAAATTATTTTTTGTGGTGCTTATCTGAACTTTTGAAATTTGTTTAGCGCCATTACTTATTGGATCTATGCCGAGAGAATTTAAATATAACAGAACTTCATTAGAAATATATTCTCCACAAACTTTATGCTTTGGGTAGGTGTTTTTTTCAATTAATAGCACCTTTTTTTTAAGTTTAGATAGTTGAATTGCGCTTGTTAATCCTGCCAAACCTCCTCCTACTATAATTACATCAAAAGTTGTTGTTCTATTCAATTTTATTTGGTTGCAGAATATTCTACTTGAATTTTTACATTATTAGACAATAAGATGCTTCTACCGCCAATACTAAAATTTTTGCGGTTTACCATCATCGAAGCTTTTAATACTATCGTTGAGCTATCTTCAAAAACCTCTAAAGGAATTTCCACCTCTTCAATAATACCTTTGATACTTAACTTTGCAAAAAGAGTAATATTACCATATATATCCTTTGTAAGTTTAGATGATTTTAGTATAATTTTTTTATGGTTTACAGCATCAAAATAATCTGTTTCCAATAAGTGTTCGTCTCTTGCTTCTATACCTGTAAAAATAGAATTCACAATAATAGTTGCATTTATATAGCTATTAGATAAGTCTTTAGTGTCTAAATTTGTCTTTATATCTGTAGTTTTAAAACCACCATCTACCGTTATTCCAAAGTTTTTAATTTGAAATAAAACACTGGTTTTCTTATTGTCTTGAATCCATTCTTGAGAAGATACCATTGATGTGGTTAACAATAAAAGTACAAGTTTTTTTTTCAACATTTTAAACTTATTTAATCAAGTAGGCCTGCCAATTCTTTTCCAACCAGCGAACCAAGAGCAACACCCATACCGCCAAGACGTATACCGCAATAACTATTTTCGGAAAGTTGTTTTACTATTGGCTTTTTCTGACTTCCAACACCCATAATTCCACTCCATCGGTGTGTGATTTCAAAAGCTGTATTTGGCAAAATAGTAGTTTTTAATAGATTTTCTAATTTATTTTGAATGAGTGTAGTTTCACCAAATTGAGTGGTTTCTTCAGTCTCGAAATCTAAATTTCTTCCACCTCCTAGTAAAATTCTATTATTTATATTTCTAAAATAGTAATACCCTTCCTCTAAATGAAAAGTTCCTTTAATATGTAGGTTTTTAATTTGACTTGTAATCAACACTTGAGCTCTTGCGGGTGAGATAGATTCTTTGAGAAGTTCTTTAGAAAAACCATTGGTAGCAAAAAATAATTTAGAGGCTAAAACCTCTCCTTGGCTTGTGTTAATCTTTACTTGATTTGTACCCTCTGAAAAACCCAAGACAGAAATATTGTTTAAAACTTTTACTCCTTTCTCTTGTGCTTTTTTTAGTAATTGTGAAACCATTTTTCCTGTATCTATCTGAGCTTCAAATTTATTTACCAAATACGTTGGAACTATGTTTTCGAAATTAAACTTATTGTTTACTATAGAAAAAACGCTTTCCTTAAAAAGAGGAAATAATAACTTATTTAATTCCTCTGTTTTATTTTTACACTTTTCAAAAAAAACTTCATCAGAAAATAATTCATATCCATAGTTATGTTGATAATCAATATTTTTATCTCCCAGTAAATTTCTTAAAAGCTGAAGGCCGTCCCATCTCTTCTTTACCAACTGAAAAACTTCTTCCTTTGAATGGTTTTTAAGATCACTTAATAACTCTGAAGTACTTCCAAAACAGGCAAAACCAGCGTTTTTTGTACTTGCTCCTTGTGGAAGCAATCCTTTTTCTAAAACAATAACTTTTGATTTTGGAAAGCGTTCTTTTAAATGAATTGCACAATTTAATCCAACAATTCCACTGCCAACAACAACAAAATCATTGTTGGTAAACCATTCTTTATATTCCCAATAGCTGAAGTTCATTATACTAATTTTTCAAAACAATTACTATCTTCCATATGAATGTACTGCCCGTAATTTGGAATGCTTTTATATCCAGCTTTCTTATAAAACTTAATTGCCTCTACCTGACGATTTCCTGTTTCAAGAATGCATTTTTTAAAACCTTTTTCTGAAGCCCACAACTCTAAAGAGTTTAAAATAGCTTGTGCTGTTCCAGAACCTCTGTGAGCAAATTTTACATACATTCTCTTAATTTCAGCTGTTTCTTCATCAAATTTTTTAAAGGCACCACAACCAATTGCTTGGTTGTCTTGGTAAGCAATTACGACATTCTTTATTTTTTCTAGAGTATTAAACTGATTGTAAAATTCATGATCATCTCCATCAGTTATCCTTAAATAAGCATCTAATTCAGATATTAATCTTAAGAAATCAGAATTTTTTGTGTCTGTTCTAATGATTTTGTTCATAGTACTAGATTCTTGATTCATACCTTCATCTAAAATACAAAAATGGTAATGGTTTTAAAACTCTAACTTTAACTGAACCCAAACAGGGTCTTTTTTTTCAGTGTCTAAGTTAGAAAAAGATATTCCTAAAAGTCTTACAGAATTTTTAAACTTTTCTTGGTATACTAATTCTTTTACAATAGGCATGATTTCGTCTTTCGTTTGCAAAAAGCTTTGAACGGTTTTGCTTCTTGTTTGTTGAGTAAAATCACTGTACTTTATTTTTAAGGTGATTGTTTTCCCTTTTGTTTCTGATTTCATCATCCGCTTTTCTAATTCTTCTGCTATCTTATCTAACCTCTCTAACATGAATACTTCTGAGGAAATATTTTTGGAAAAGGTTCTTTCTGCAGCGATTGACTTTCTAACTCTGTTTGGTTTTACAGGACTATTGTGAACACCTCTAACAATATTATAATAGAATTTTCCTGACTTTCCAAAGAGCTTTGTTAGTTCTTCTAACGATTTATTCTTTAGATCTAATCCTTTAAAGATGCCTAAGTTATTCATTTTTGCGGCGGTTACCTTACCAACTCCGTAAAATTTATTAACCGATAATTCTTCTAAAAAAAGAATCACCTCTTCAGGATTAATTGTTTTTTGTCCGTTTGGTTTATTAATATCTGAGGCTACTTTAGCAATAAATTTATTAATAGATATTCCTGCAGAAGCTCTTAAATTTAGTTCATTAAAGATGCGGTCTCTAATTTCTTGAGCTATTAAACTTGCTGATGGATTACCTTTTTTATTTTCAGTAACATCTAAATAGGCTTCATCTAATGAAAGTGGCTCAACTAAATCTGTATAGTCGTTAAATATCTGTCTAATCTTTACTGAAATTTCTTTATATCTAGAAAACCTTGGTTTTACAAATATAAGGTGGGGGCATTTCTTTTTTGCTAAAACACCACTCATTGCAGACCTTACGCCAAACTTTCTAGCCTCATAACTTGCAGCGGCAACAACACCTCTTTCGCTACTACCACCTACTGCAACTGGTTTTCCTTTTAACTCTTTATTATCTAGTTGCTCAACTGATGCATAAAAAGCATCCATATCTACATGAATTATTTTTCTATATACTATCGTTGATTCCACTTTATAAAGTTATAAAAATTTGATGTTCTAAGGAATTGGTTTTTTACTTAAGATTCTAATCGTTAAATAGATTGATGTCTGTTTTCTTATGGCTAAAAGAAGTTTCTATAAATATAAAAAGCGCCTTTTAAGGCGCTTTCTTAACTATTTATATCTAATTGTTTTTATTATACGATTCCTTGAGCTAGCATGGCGTCAGCAACTTTGACAAAACCAGCAATATTTGCTCCTTTAATATAATCAACGGAGCCATCTTCGTTTTTACCGTATGTAACACACGACTCATGAATGTCTTTCATAATCTGCTTTAATTTTTCATCTACCTCTCCTCTAGTCCAACTTAGACGTAAAGAGTTTTGACTCATCTCTAACCCAGATGTTGCCACACCTCCAGCATTTGAAGCTTTTCCAGGAGCAAATAATATTTTCGCTTTTTGAAATTCATAAATTGCTTCTGGTGTAGAAGGCATATTTGCTCCTTCTGCCACACAAATACATCCATTATCTACTAGTTGTTTTGCATGTTCTCCATTTAATTCGTTCTGTGTTGCACAAGGTAAAGCAACATCACATGCTATAGTCCATGGTTTTTCTCCTTTAAAAAACTTAGCATTTGGATACGCTTTTACATACTCGCTAATTCTTCCTCGTTTTTCGTTTTTTAACTCCATAACAAAAGCTAGCTTGTCTTCATCTATTCCATCTTTATCAAAAATATACCCTGAAGAATCAGAAAGTGTTACCACTTTTGCGCCAAGTTGAGTTGCTTTTTCTGTAGCATATTGAGCTACGTTTCCAGAACCTGATACCACCACTGTTTTCCCTTTGAATGAATCTCCTTTTGTTTGCAACATATTTTCTGCAAAGTACACATCTCCATATCCTGTAGCTTCAGGTCTTATTAAAGACCCCCCCCATGAGGCACCTTTACCAGTTAAAACGCCTGTAAAAGAATTCTTAAGTTTTTTATACATTCCAAACATAAACCCTATTTCTCTCCCGCCTACTCCAATATCTCCTGCTGGGACATCTGTATTATGACCTATGTGTCTGAAAAGCTCACTCATAAAAGCGTGGCAAAATCGCATAATTTCATTATCAGATTTACCTTTTGGATCAAAGTCTGAACCTCCTTTTCCTCCACCCATAGGAAGCGTTGTTAAAGAGTTTTTAAATACTTGTTCAAAAGCTAAAAACTTTAAAATACTAGCATTAACTGTCGGATGAAATCTAAGACCACCTTTGTAAGGCCCTATCGCTGAATTCATTTGAACTCGGTACCCTCTATTAACCTGAATCTCTCCAGTATCGTCTACCCATGAAACCCTAAAAGATATTAACCTTTCTGGTTCTACCATTCTAAGTAAAATATTCTTTCCGTGATATATATCATTTTTAACTATATAAGGAATGACAGTTTCAGCAACCTCTTGAACTGCCTGTAAGAATTCTGGTTCATGATGATTTCTCTGTTTCACCAAGTCCATAAAAGCATTTATTTTTGCTTCCATATGTTTGTTTTTGATTTGTGGTTTACTTGTTCAATTTTGCGACAAAGATATATATTTTAAGACATCTTAATCATACTTTTTACGTTTTGTTTCGGTCTGAAACATCAGTATTCAATCGTTTTCGTTTGGATTTTAGTTTTCAAAAGGAAAATGAATCGCTTTCCTTATAAAAAATGTAAATTTGCATAATATTTATTTCATTGCAAAACATGTTAAACAAAGTTAAAGAACTCATAGAAGAAGTTCATTTATTTAAAGCAACTTCTAAAACAGATATAGAAACTTTTAGAATTAAATTCTTAGGAAGTAAAGGAGTATTAAAAGGGTTGTTTTCTGAATTTAAAAATGTTGATGCTGAATTACGTAAAGAATTTGGACAGGCTTTAAACACTCTAAAAAAAGCAGCAGAGGATAAAGTAACTTTTTTAACTACCTCAATAGAAAATTCTGAAGAAGATAAAAAGTTTTATGGTGATTTAACAAGGCCTTCTGAACCTATACAATTAGGCTCTAGGCACCCTATTTCTTTGGTGAAAAATCAGATCATTGATGTTTTTAATCGCATTGGTTTTACTGTGTCTGAAGGTCCTGAAATAGAAGACGATTGGCATAACTTTTCCGCTCTAAATTTACCTGAATATCACCCAGCTAGAGATATGCAGGATACTTTTTTTATTGATAAAAAACCAGACACCTTATTAAGAACACATACATCTTCTGTTCAGGTGCGTTACATGGAAAATAACAAACCTCCTATTAGAACTATTTCACCTGGTAGGGTTTTTAGAAATGAAGATATTTCTGCAAGAGCTCATTGTATATTTCATCAAGTAGAAGGCTTATATATAGACACAGATGTTTCTTTTGCTGATTTAAAACAAACCTTGTTGTACTTTACAAAAGAAATGTTCGGAAAATCTAAGATTCGTCTTCGCCCATCTTATTTTCCTTTCACAGAACCTAGCGCAGAGGTTGACATTTATTGGGGTTTAGAAACTGAAACAGATTATAGAATAACTAAAGGTACAGGTTGGTTAGAAATTATGGGATGTGGTATGGTAGACCCTAACGTACTTAAAAATTGTAATATAGATCCTTCTATATACAGCGGGTATGCTTTTGGTATGGGGATTGAAAGAATAGCGATGTTATTATATCAAATTCCAGACATTAGAATGTTTTACGAGAATGATGTTCGCTTTTTAGAGCAGTTTAAATCTGTGATGTAGGTTTGTATATCAATTCATTAAAATAATAACTAGCAACCCTTTTACTTCAGTGAAAAAAGACATTCAAATTCCGATAATAACTGGTATTGAAATGGCTGTTGTTTTTGAATATAATGATATTTACAAGACAGATGACTGGAATGTATACATTATTAACCAGAAAGATATTCATTTAGAGATGGTTGTGATTGTGTCTAAAGGGTTTAGTAAAAAAAAGCAAACCTCAATAATGCGAAAAAAAATTGATGTTTTATCTGCAAACTCCTTTGCAAAAGTTGAATGGATGCAGCCAGAACTTTTTAAACTTACCAATCAATTTCAAGTTACTTTTTTTGCTAATAATACATTATACGACAAGACATTTACTTTTAAAAAAAATACTATACGAGAAAATGGTTTAAAGCTAATTCCAGAGATTAACAAAAGAGGAATTCTCGCAAAATAAATTCATACCTTGTAGAATCTATTTTTATAAAAAATAATAGGTAACAAAAAAGTATCTTTCATTGGTCTATCCGAATAAACCTTTTGAAATTTAATCTCAATAAAATTTGTTTTGTAATTACTAGAGTTTATGAATAGCTTTTCTTTCTTTGATAGAGAAAACACCTTCAAGGAATTAACTTCAAAAGAATTTGATGTGTTAATTGTTGGAGGCGGCATTACAGGTGCGGGAATTGCTTTAGATGCTGCTTCTAGAGGAATGTCTGTTGCATTAGTAGAAAAAAATGATTTTGCTTCAGGAACAAGCAGCAAATCTACCAAGCTCATTCATGGCGGTTTAAGATATTTGAAGCAATTTGATTTTTGGTTAGTAAAAGAGGTTGGAACAGAGCGGGCTATTGTTCATGGTTTAGCGCCTCATCTAGTTATTCCAGAAAAAATGATTTTACCGTTGGTTGAGGGCGGAACTTATGGTTCATGGCTAACTTCCATTGGGCTTAAAGTATATGATGTTTTAGCAGCTGTTGAGGGAGACGATAAACGAAAAATGTTAAGTAAAAAAGAAGCATTAAAGATAGAGCCCTTACTTCCTGAAAATATTTTAAAAGGAGCTGGGTACTATGCAGAATATAGAACCGATGATGCTCGTTTGACGCTAGAGCTTATAAAAACATCTTTACGTTATGGAGCAAAACCACTTAATTATTTAGAAGTTACAGATTTCTTGTACGAGGACACTAGGGTTTCGGGCGCTAAAGTGAAAGATACGTTAACTAACAAAGTATTTGATATTAAATCCAAATACGTTGTAAATGCAACCGGACCATGGGTAGACGGTTTGCGGCAGAAAAACCAATCTAGCTCTAATAAAAAACTTAGATTGTCTAAAGGAGTTCATTTGGTAGTTAATCACGATAGATTTCCCATTAATCAATCTGTATATTTTGATATTCCTGACGGCAGAATGATGTTTGCTATACCAAGAGGGGGAAGCACTTATTTTGGAACTACAGATACCAATTATCAAGAAAATAAAAACGACGTAAGAACAAGTTTAGTAGATGCTATGTATCTTATATCTGCAGTAAATAACATGTTTGGTGGTGTTTCTATTTCAATTAATGATGTAAAATCTTCATGGGCTGGTTTACGCCCTCTTATTCACGAGGAAGGAAAACCAGCCTCGGAATTGTCAAGAAAAGATGAAATATATGTGTCCAATACTGAATTAATTTCAATTGCTGGAGGAAAATTAACTGGGTATCGAAAAATGGCAGAACGAATTGTAGATTTAATCAATAAGAAATATTTACGCCGTTTTAGTAAGGTGTTTCAAGAAGTTAAAACAGAAAAAATTGTACTTTCAGGGGGTTCTTTTACAAACCACCAAGAGGTTTTAAGCTATATAAAAACGATTCAAGAAAGGATAACAAAATTAGGTTTTGAAGAAAAGATTGCTGCTTATTTTGTGTATAATTATGGCAAACAAACGGATGTTATTTTAACGAAATTCGATAAATTAAGTGATGCAGACATAGAACAAAGAATGATAAAAGCTGAAGTTTGGTTTAGTATTTTATACGAGTCTGCTTGTTCTCCTGTTGATTTTTTTATGCGGAGAACCGGAAGAGCTTACTTTAACATAGACAGCGTTTATAAGCATTTGAACCTTGTCTTGACAGAATTCTCGACACATTTTTCTTGGAATAATGAAATCCTTAATAAAAAGAAAGAGGAGTTGAATAAAGAACTAAAATCAATTACTTCATTTACCTAATTTACTAATTTTTTTCGTGTTCTTCTAGATCTTTTGTAAGATCCAGATTTCTTAACGTTGGGTTTACAACCCCTGTAACCACTACTGTTATTAATGTCATGGTGCCGCCAAAAACTACCGCGGTAACGGTACCCATTAGTTTTGCTGTTAATCCACTCTCAAAAGCACCTAGCTCGTTAGAAGACCCTACAAACATTGAGTTAACAGAAGAAACTCTTCCTCGCATTTCATCGGGTGTTTTTAATTGAAGAATTGTTTGTCTAATAACCATAGAAACTCCATCTGTGACACCACTAAAAAATAAGGCAACTACAGATATCCAGAAGACAGAAGAAATTCCAAAGACAATAATACAAATACCGAAACCAAAAATAGCTGCTAATAGTTTCTTTCCTGCGTCTTTACTAATTGGAATATATGCTGTGACTAACATTGTTAAAAAAGAACCAATAGAGGGTGCTGCCACTAAAATACCAAAACCTTGTGGTCCTACTTTTAAAATATCTTCAGCAAAAACTGCTAGTAAAGCAATTGCTCCACCAAATAAAACAGAAAACATGTCTAAGGTAAGCGCTCCTAAAATTGCTTTAGTTTTAAACACAAAGCGAACACCTTCTTTTAGGCTTTGTAAAACAGGCTCACCAATTTTTGGGTTTAAAACAGGCTTTCTTTTTATTTTAAATAATACAAAAAAGGAAAAAGTCACTAAGAAAAAAATAACACTTAAAGACCAATGAACGCCAATCCAATTAATAGAAAAACCAGCAAAAGAAACCCCTAGGACTCGAGCCATTTGCCATAAAGAACTGTTCCATGTTGCTGCATTTGGGTATATTTTTTTTGGAACTATTAATGCTACTAAAGAAAAAATAATTGGCCCAAAAAATGCCCTCAAAAAACCTCCAAAAAAAACAAATGCGTAAATTATAAATAGAATTGTTTGTTTGGAAAGTGTATTGTTTAGTGCTTCTGACGTAACCCAAAAAAGACCAAAACTTATTAAAGAAAAAGCAGCAATACATAATGCTAGTAAATTTCTTTTTTCTTTTTGATCAACAATATGCCCGGCAAACAAAGCCATTGATAGAGCGGGAATTATTTCCATTAACCCAATAAGACCTAGGTATAAAGGATCTCCTGTAAGTTCATATACTTTCCACTCAATAACAATAAATTGCATTGACCATCCAAAAACTAAAGCAAAGCGTACCAATAAAAAAATATTAAACTCTTTTATTCTTAATGCTGCATATGGGTCTTTTTTTTTCATTTAGTACAAAATACTAATATTGCCTTAGTAATATTAGTGGTTTTTATTATATATAAAAAATGTGACTACATTGTAGCCACATTTTTTTAAAAAGAAATATCCTTTTATTGTTATTTAGAAATAATAACCCTCTTTGTTGTGCTTCTATTTCCTTGAATTGCTCTTAATAGATAAATTCCATTTGATAGCGTTCTGGTGTTAATAGATTGATTGAACATTGACTGATTATTGCTGTTTTGCTTAGACCTGAAGACTTTTCTTCCTTGTAAATCAAATAAAACTATCTCTACAGCATCATTGGATGTTGTTTGAAAGCTAACGTTTATTAATCCATTAGACGGATTTGGATAAACAGAAAGATTTGACAATTCAAAAGAATTTGTGCTTAATGATGTTGCCTCTAAATTTATTTCTTGGTTTGCTAACCAACCATTTAATGAGTTAGTTATATCAACTTTAAATTGATCATTAAAAAGTGATGTTTGAGTATTTGAATAAGCAACATTCCCTGCGTCTATATCTGCTTGTGTAAATGTTCCTCCAGTAGATAAAGCAACTCCATTTTTTATAATCTCTCCTTTTGTTGGAGCTACAACAATCGTATACGTTTGTTGTTCTGCAGTTTCTGAGTCTGATGATGCAGTCATATCAGAGGCTGTAAAAACCGTAGTTCCGTTTGCTGTTATAGAAATAGTGCTAGAAGAAAAAGTTGGCACAGATGTATTTGCCTCTGCTGTACAAACTGTAATAGTTGCACCATCTAAGCTTCCTGAGGTAAAAGTTCCTCCATTTTGGAACGTATTGTCATTTGCTACCAACAACCAAGTTCCTAAAGAACTTTTTCCTGCAGAACTTGCTAAGCTTTGTGCGGGTTTAATGGTCCCTGTAATTGCTGGGTCTGCTGTTCCGCAAACCAAGTCTTCTCCGTTATCGTCAAATATAGCACCTGTAACATTAGCTACTTGGTCACAAACGTTTTCTAATAAAACTGTAGTGTTTGCGCCTAAAACTTCTGGCTCTTGAATCAGAACTTCTAATTCCCCAACTGCAACATGTGAAATGTCTACATCTACCTTTAGTCTGCTAATTGTTAAATCGTCTGTAATCTCAATTGGTAAAAAGGCTGTCACGTTGCTTCCTCCCCCTAAACGATCATCATCAAAGTTTGTAGCAGTGTAGGTATTAGAACAGTCTTCTGTATTTGCTGTTTGAAAACTATATACAATAGGGGAAGTTGCCAATCCGCATTGGTTAGTTGGGTTTACCCTCCAGTAATAAATACTGTTTTCTACTAAACCTGATACTGTAAACTTTAACTCTGTTTGTGTTGAAGTTGAAAGAATATTTGTAAAAGAAGGATTATCTGAAAGCTCAACAGTATATGACTCTGCATTTATATTGTCTTCCCATTCTAATTCTATTGCAGGAAATAAAACGCCTGTTTCAGCATTTGTTGGTGAGGATAGAGACATTGGGTTCTCTGTAAAATCTGGATGTACAACTCTTAGTTCTACTTTTTTAATTTGAGTTTCATCTCCGTTTGTTGCAGTAACTCTCAGGTCATATATTCCAGCGTCAACGTTTTCAAGATTTCCAACAGTCATAATCACCTCCCCGTCTGCACTTATTGATGAGGGTGAAAATGACGCTGTTGCACCTTCTGGTAAATCATCAACTGAAATTGTTGTTGTTGTCTCAATTTGTTGTGTATAATCAAATTTAAACTCTGCATCTTCTGTAGAACACTGAATAATAGAAGGAGTTGTACTTGTTAAGTTTATATCAGACAAAGAACCTGTTACAATTAGAGAAAAATTTTGCAAATCGTTTACGAGTGTTCCTTTGTGAGAAATTGTAATGGTATATTCACCTGATGCATCTGCTATATCTATTCTTTCAAAAGGATCCACTAAATTATCACCTAATTCATTTGTGTTTACAGAGGTTAATTTCCAAGGTAAAAATTCTGTTGTTTCATCATCAATTACTTGAGAAACTCTGATGTCTAGATCATTTACTAAAGCAGGTGTAGGATCATTCGCAATCCCGCTTGCTATCTCTCCAGCTAAGTCTGTCCATGATATAGATAATTTTAACGGGTTTTCTCCATCAGACTTAACATTCATAATAAACGTGTCTTCGTTTTCTAATGTTAATTCTTTTACAACACTTGCAAAACCAATTTTATTTAGTGTTTCTGCTGCAAATTTTGTGTTTAAAAGACCCCATCCCGTTGTTGCATCTGGACCAATAAGAGATTGAGTTGGTGAATTTGAATTATCTGGAGTTATATCATCTGCCGTATGAAGAGCTAATCCTTTTAGAGTAGCTGCTTTCATAAACGAACCGTATATGTTATTATGGTGTTGTTGTAATAATAATAGCGAACCCATTACATTAGGGCCAGACATAGAAGTTCCTGAGTAATTACCATAAGAAGCATCGTTTCCTACAGGTGAGATAAGCCCAGTTCCGTTTCCTATAATATCTGGTTTTACTCTTAAATCGTCAGTAGGTCCTTCTGAGCTACCGTTATTTCTATTCATAGAAACCAAGTTTCCATCTTCGTCTATTACTGCGTCTTGACCATTGGCAACTGTTAAATTGTTTTTGGCTGGTGACATTCCACTTAATTTATCAAATAAATTATTACCCTCTAGTGGGTCTCCATTAGATGATCCATCACCTCCATCGTTACCAGCAGACACCACTTGTAAGTAAAAAGGAGCGTTATACATAATGTCATCAAAGTCTCTTGCATCATACAAATAAGCTCCAATGTCTGCATCTGCTAAGGCAGATAAATCATAACCATATGAGTGGTTTGATAATAACATTCCTTCTGCTGCGGCTGCAGATGCTTCTGGAACATCTTGATTCCATCTAAATGATACTCCATTTGCTTGGGGTGCCATCCCTTTTGCCTCAGGGTTTACTCCTGATGCTAGAATAGTACCCGTAACGTGTGTGGAATGATCACTATATTGAGATTCATCGTCTCCAAAAATAACCCTATCATCTCCTCCTGGACCATCAAATTCTTGATGCTCTAAATACACTCTTCCTCCATCCCAAATATGGGCTGTCATTCCTTGCCCATCTAAATCTAAACCAAGGCTTCCTTCAGAATTAAGGTGATTTACTCTAGTTGATATTGCCGCATTTTGGTTTAATGTTTTATAATAAACTGGCTGATTGTCTTTAGTTAAAGACATTAGTTCATGAAAAGAGCCGTTTTCAGTAAATGTGATAGGCCAGCCTTTAATTTGAGCCATTTGTAAAGCCTTTTCTTTTGCTTCAGTAACTCTAATTTTAGAGGATTCTTCTATACTTCTTAGGTTGGCTAGGTTGGTTTCTTGTTGAATTTTCTCTATTTGTTTTTTTGTTTGAGAAAAAGTTAGGGTAGTTGTAAAAACTAACAAAAAAGTTAACAAACTATTCGAGTAGATTTTTGCCATTTGTAAATGTTTAATGTTTTGGAGCGCTAATATAAAGATTTACATCCTATTATGTAAATTTTTAACACCTCTTAACTACCTTTTTAAATCCATTAATATGGCAAAAGCTTTGTTGATGTCTTTTTCTTTAACCACTAGTGTCATTTCGTTTGTTGTAGATATTACTTCTTGCAAAGGTATATTTGCCCACGCAAGTTGTTTTAAAATGAAATAATATACCCCAGGTTGTTCTAGGTTTTCTTTTGGTAATTTAATTGTAATTGAGGCTAAATTCTTAATGTTGTGAATTAACTTTTCTTTAATAAAAAACTCTTTTACATACGGCAACATTGCTTCACCTACAACAACATTTGTTTCGAAAATACCTTGTGAAACAGTAATAAATGATTCGCTATTATTGGCAGCTTCATTTAAAATTCTTGCAATCTCTTTAAAGAGTGTATTGGTATTCTTAAAGGTAAAATCACTAAGGTCTGAACGCACAATAAAATCACCTAAAGAGAGGGTGAATTTTCTGATATTTTTTCTTATTCTTAACTCGTTTGCTGGAGATAGTCTATTAATAGCCATCATAACGGCGCCAACCTTTACTTGTTTGTTTAATAAGGTTGAAACCTCAGGAAGAATAACTCTAGCTAAAGAAGAAACATTTATAAGTTTTTCGTTAAGTGCTTCCTCTAGAAAAGGGGTTTTTCTAATTGTGCTTTCAACTGCTTCTTGAATTGTTTTCACTGTAATTTTATTTTTTACGCACTTTTTTAGAGCGTTAATCTATCTGTTTTGTTAGCTCTTCAAAAACTCTTTTTACATCTTTTCCTTTATAAAGAACAGAATAAACTGCATCTATTATTGGAGTTACCGCTCCATTCTCTTCTTTTATTTTTTTTGCGCTTTTGGTTGCATAATACCCCTCTGCCACCATACTCATCTCTAACATTGCAGATTTAACTGTGTAGCCTTTACCAATCATATTGCCAAACATTCTATTTCTACTAAAGGTAGAATACCCTGTTACTAATAGATCACCTAAATATGCTGAATTATTTATATTTCTTTTCATTTTATGAACTTTTTTTATGAAACGTTTCATCTCGCGTATCGAGTTGCTCATAAGCACAGACTGAAAATTGTCACCATAGCCTAAACCGTGTGATATCCCTGCTGCTATAGAGAAAATGTTTTTTAACATTGCAGCATACTCTGTTCCTATAATGTCATCCGATATTTTAACACGTATGTATCTGCTTTTTAAACATTCTCCAACCTTCTTTGCTTGGTCTTGATCTTGGCACGCAATTGTTAGATAAGAAAGTCTTTCCATGGCAACTTCTTCTGCATGGCATGGGCCTGTTATTACCCCAATATTATTGTATGGAGTATTATAATTTTTAAAAAAGTGTTCTCCAACAATTAAACCTGACTCAGGCACAATGCCTTTAATGGCTGAGAAAACTACTTTATCAGTTAAAGGGGTGGTTAATTTTCTTAGCTCTGATGATAAAAATGCTGAAGGGATAGCAAACACTAAAATATCGTAATTCTCTACTGTTTTATTTATGTTGTTTGATAAAATTAACTGATTAGGGTGAAGTTCTGCTGAACTTAGATAATTTGGATTGTGTTTATTAAGTTTTATATGTTCTACAACATATGTACTTCTCATATACCAGCCAACAGTCTCTAGATTTTCACACAACATTTTCACGATAGCAGTTGCCCAGCTACCCCCACCTAAAACCGCGACTTTTGGTTGATTATCCATTCTAAGTTTTTAAATATTTTTTCAAAAGTAATAATTCTTGTATCTAATATCTATTACTAGGTTGATTTATTATATTTGTTTTAATCAATACTACTATAATGACTGTACAAATAATCAATAAATCTAAACATCAAATACCTTCTTATGAAACGCTTCTTTCTGCTGGAATGGATATACGTGCTAATATCAGTGAGTCTATAACATTAAAACCTTTAGATAGAGTAATTGTAAAAACAGGGTTGTTTATTGCGTTACCTGCTGGTTTGGAAGCTCAAGTAAGGCCAAGAAGTGGTTTAGCTGCTAAAAAAGGGGTTACTGTATTAAACAGCCCAGGAACTGTAGACGCAGATTACAGAGGAGAAATAGGGGTGATATTGGTTAATTTGTCTAATGAAGACTTTTTAATAAAAGATGGGGAACGAATAGCTCAATTGATAATCGCTAAACATGAACAAATTACTTGGGAAGAAGTTTCTGTTTTAGATAAAACAAAAAGAGGTAAAGGTGGATTTGGAAGTACTGGTGTATAAAAAAACCACTGTTAATACAGTGGCCTTTTATTGGAATTCTATATTACTGATTATCTATAGCTTCTTTAATTTTCAGTTCTAATTCTTCTGATAAATCTGGATTATCTTTTATTAATGATTTAACAGCGTCTCTTCCTTGTCCTAATTTAGTTTCTCCATAGCTAAACCAAGACCCACTCTTTTTTACGATTCCAAGCTCTACACCAATATCTAAAACTTCTCCAACTTTAGAGATACCCTCACCGTACATAATATCAAATTCTGCTATTTGAAATGGTGGAGCAACTTTGTTTTTAACAACTTTTACTTTTGTTTGGTTCCCTATTACCCTGTCTCCATCTTTTATTTGTGTTCTTCTTCTTATATCTAGCCTTACAGAGGCGTAAAACTTTAATGCATTACCTCCCGTGGTTGTTTCAGGGTTACCAAACATAACTCCTATTTTTTCACGTAGTTGATTTATAAAAATTACAGTACATTTTGTTTTACTTATTGTTCCTGTTAGCTTACGAAGAGCTTGAGACATTAAACGAGCATGAAGACCCATTTTTGAATCACCCATTTCTCCTTCAATTTCTGATTTAGGTGTTAAGGCGGCTACAGAATCTATCACAACAATATCGATTGCTCCTGATCGAATTAAATTGTCTGCTATTTCTAAAGCTTGTTCTCCGTGATCTGGTTGAGAAATAATTAAATTATCAATATCTACGCCTAAGTTTGAAGCATAAAAACGGTCAAAGGCGTGCTCTGCATCAATAAAAGCAGCTATGCCGCCTGCTTTTTGTGCTTCTGCTATTGCGTGAAGTGTTAGTGTTGTTTTACCTGAAGATTCTGGACCATATATTTCTACAACCCTTCCTCTGGGGTAACCACCAACTCCTAAAGCTAAATCTAGACCTAAAGAACCTGAAGAAATTGCTTCTACTTCCTCTACAACAGAGTCGCCCATTTTCATAACAGACCCTTTGCCATAAGTTTTATCTAATTTGTCTAATGTTAATTGAAGCGCTTTTAATTTTGCTTGTTTTTCTTTATCTTTTGACATAAATCTAGTTTGTTTTTCCTGTTTGTTTTTCTGTATCACAAGGTACAAAATTAGAATAGTTTTTTTTATTAGAAAAAGATTATTTTTGATACGTTTTTTTATTTTAATGAGTACTCACAGACACTTTAAATTTCATAAACCTTACGGAACTATTTCTCAGTTTATAAATCCTAATAAAAGGAAAAAGAAACTGCTAGGAGAGCATTACAATTTTCCTGAAAAAACAATGGCTATAGGAAGATTAGATGTTAATTCAGAAGGGTTGCTTCTTTTGACTACAGACGGAAAAATGAGCGAATTTATAAGAAGTAAAAAAATAGAGAAAGAGTATTATGTACAAGTAGATGGTAATATTACAGAAGAAGCGGTTAAGAGATTAAGACAAGGTGTTGAAATAGGTTTTGATAAACAAAAGTATATAACCAAACATTGTAATTGTTCAAGTATAAATAAACCTAATTTTAAAAATAGAACACAGAAAATTAGAGATGATAGGCATGGACCAACTAGTTGGATTTCTATAACTATAAGAGAAGGTAAGTTTAGACAAGTTAGAAAAATGACCGCAGCGGTGGGTTTTCCTACCTTAAGATTAATAAGGGTTAGAATTGGAAAAGTTTTACTAGAAGGAATTAATTTAGGAGAGGTAAAAGAGGTAAAAAGTTTTACTTAACATTTTAACATTTTAATATGAGGAATATCATCTTCTAAATATTGTTTTCCTTTTTGAACGAAACCTAAGTTATTGTAAAAATTTATAAGATAGGCTTGAGCTGAAATTAAAATTTCTTTTTCTTTGAATTTTTTTTCTATAAACTCTATTGAGTTTTGAACAAGATGATCTCCATATTTAAATCTTCTATATTCTTTTTTCACTATAATTCTTCCAATGCTTGATTTTAAAAAATAATCTCCTGGTTTAAAAACCCTTGCATAAGCTATTAATTTTGAATCTTTATACCCTAACACATGATATGCTAATTGATCTTTTCCGTCTAAATCTAAATAAACGCAATCTTGTTCTACTACAAAAACCTCAGATCTTAATTGTAAGACGGCATACAAATCTTGAGTAGATAATTGATTAAAATCTTTTATTTTGAAGATTAACTCAGACATCCTATAATTTTATCAACTCTTTTCTGGTGTCTTCCTCCCTCAAATTCTGTGTCTAAAAAAATTTCTACCATTTTAATTGCTTGAGGAATAGAAGTAAATCTGGCTGGTATACATAAAATGTTTGCGTTATTGTGTTGTCTTATTAATTCTACTATTTCTTTCGTCCAACATAAACCAGCTCTTACCTCTTTATATTTGTTTGCTGTCATAGCAACACCGTTAGCACTTCCACATATTAATATTCCTAGAGAAGATTTTTTTGAAACAATATCTTTTGCTACAGGATGAACAAAATCGGGATAATCTACACTATTATTTGTGTCTGTACCATGATTGTTTACTGATATATTTTTACTTTTTAAAAAATCTACAATAGCAAATTTATAATCTGTGCCAGCGTGATCGTTCCCTATAGATATATTCATAAACTATTTATTTATATAATATTTATAATAAACAAAAATACAAATAGATAAGGTTATCAACAGTTGTAGAATTAGTATTTTAAAAAAATATTATTAACTTTTTGTTTATCAATTAATTAATACTTTTACCTTAATTGTTAAGAACTAACAACAATCTTTTAAAAAAAAATTTTTATTATTCATTTAATTTTTTGTGTAAACTATTAATTAAAATAATCAAAATAACTTTTCATTTTTTAATATGTATTTATAAACATTTTTAATGGGTAAAAAGAAGAGTTATTAACTATTAATTAATTAAAAATTATTGTTTATATTATAATACATATATGTTAATAAATATAAAAATTAATTGATTTAAAAGATATTAACTATCTAATAAGATGTGAAAGGTTTTTAATAAGTAACAAAAGCAAATTATATAGTTCTTTTATATATTAACTATTCACAATACATAATATTAATTATATAAAAAAATTTAAATAATTAAAACAAATAATAATAATATAGATTGTTAATAAAAGTCTTACTATGGAATTAAAAATTGAATAGCGTTAGGTATAATAGATATATTAAAATTATTAATTCCTATTATTTCTCCATCTGCTTCTATAAAAGAGCTACTATTACTTATATTTTTTACAATTATTTGTTTTGTTTTGTAATTAATCACTTTTTTATGATTTACTATTTTTCCATTATATAGATTTGGTATATTAAAGAGTAATTCAAAGAATGAAAAATTTTTTACTACAGTTATATCTAGTAAACCATCTAATGGATTTGGATCTTTTGTTATCTGTAAACCTCCTCCAGAATACTTACACAAACCTACAAGTATCATTAAACATTTATTACTTAAAGAAAGATTGTTTATTTTAATTTCATATTCTTTATTTTTATAAAAAAATAATCCATATAAACCACTTATTAAAAAAGCAATTGAACCAATTTTTTTAAGAGAAGTTAGTTTATTAACTATATATCCATCATAACCAATCCCTGCTAGATTGTTAAAATATTCTATTTTATTATCTATCATATTTATACAACCAATATCTTGGTATATTGTCTTATTATTAATAATAATATTGATTGATTTTTTTATAGAAAGCGGAATACCATATGTTTTTATCCAATCATTACCAGTTCCTAATGGAATTACCCCAAGTTTTATTTTAGATGTTTTTATATATCTTTGCTTCATTATTCCGTTTACAACATGATGTAAAGTGCCATCACCTCCAACAGAAATAATATTCCTATAACCTTGTTTAATAGCTTTATCAACAAGAATTTCTTCGTGTTTTCTGTATTCTGTGAAAGAATAAGAAAAATTAATATTTTTTAATTTTAGAAAATAAGTAATAGTTTCCCATGATTTTTTAAAATTAGTATTACCAGAAGAAGGATTAACAATAATAAAAAATGAATTTAACATAGATAACAATATAAAAGGAATATGTAAGAATGAATGATAATTGTTTAATTGTCTTACTTACATATATAATTTTGTATTTTTCTAAAAATATATAAAGATTGAAGATTTATGAGTAGAAAGAAAAAAATTTACAAAAAAAAAGGTAAAATAATAAAAGATTTAACTAAAAACATATTTAAAATACTTAACACAGATTCTAGTAAACATTACAATTACAAACAAATATCTGCCAAACTTGGTGTTTCTGATACTGATGGTAAAACACAAATCCTTCAAAAACTTGTAGAACTAACAGGATCTAAAAAAATTAAAGAAATAGATAGAGGAAAGTTTCAAATAAATAATGATAGAAAATATCACATAGGAACTTTAGATATTACATCAAACGGTAACGGTTATTTTATATCAGATGATTTTGAAAAAGATATATTTATTCCTTCTAATAATTTAGGAAAAGGATTACAAAATGATACAGTAAAAGCTTACATATACAAAAGAAACAGAAGTAATAAACAAGAAGCAGATATTGTAGAAATTATTGAAAGAGATAAAACATCTTTTGTAGGTGTTTTACAATTAAGTAAAAACTTTGGTTTTGTTATCTGTGATAACAATAAAATGTATACCGATATTTTTGTCCCTAGATCAAAAATAAATAATGCTGATCATGGTGATAAAGTACAAGTAACAATTACAGACTGGCCGGAAAACTCAAAAAACCCATTTGGTAAAATCACACAAGTATTAGGTAAACCAGGGGACCATAATACAGAAATACATTCAATTTTATTAGAATATGGTTTACCCTACGAGTTTGAAAAAGAAGTAGAAGAAGAGGCTAATAAATTATCTTTAAATATCACTAAAGAAGAGATATTAAAAAGAAGAGATATGCGTCAAGATTTAACATTTACAATTGATCCAAAAGATGCCAAAGATTTTGATGATGCTTTATCTTTTAAAAAATTAGATAATGGAAATTTTGAAATAGGAATTCATATTGCCGACGTGTCTCATTATGTTCAACCAGACACAATATTAGACACAGAAGCTTTCAGTAGAGCAACTTCTGTTTATTTAGTAGATAGAGTTGTTCCTATGTTACCAGAAATTTTATCTAATGGTGCTTGTTCCTTACGTCCAAATGAGGAAAAATTAACCTTTTCTGCTGTATTTGAGATAAATAATAAAGCTAAAATTATTAATAAATGGTTTGGTAGAACAGTTACTTACTCTGATAAAAGATTTGCATATGAAGAAGCTCAAGCGATCATAGAAACTAAAAAAAATCACGTGCCTTCTAATGTTTCAATTACAGGAGAAGCATATGATGTTAAAGAAGAAATATCTGATGCTATTTTAAAATTAAATGAATTATCTAAAATATTAAGAGAGAACAGAATGAAAAATGGAGCCATATCTTTTGATAGGGTAGAAGTAAAATTTAATTTAGATAAGGATGCAAATCCTGTTGGAGTTTATTTTAAAGAAGCTAAAGACGCTAATAAATTAATAGAAGAATTTATGTTATTAGCTAATAGAAAGGTCGCAGAATTTATAGGAAAAAAGAACAATCAACCAAGTAATAAAACTTTTATATATAGAGTTCACGATGAACCAGATATTGAAAAGCTAGCAACTTTACAAAATATTGTTTACAATTTTGGTTATAAAATGGATACACAAACCAGAGAAAGTACTACACAAAGTCTAAATAAACTATTAAAAGATGTTCATGGTAAAGCTGAAGCAAACATGATTGAAACTCTAGCAATAAGGTCTATGAGTAAAGCTGTCTATACCACCCAAAATATTGGTCATTACGGATTAGCTTTTAATTACTACTCTCATTTTACATCACCCATTCGTAGATATCCAGATGTAATGACTCATAGATTATTACAACATTATTTAGATGGAAAAAATTCACCAAAACAAGATGATTACGAAGTAAGATGCAAACATACTTCAAAGCAAGAAGAACTAGCGTCAAAAGCAGAAAGACAATCTATTAAATATATGCAAGTTAAATACATGCAAGATCATTTAGATGAAGAGTTTACTGGAGTAATATCAGGTGTTACAGAATGGGGTATTTATGTTGAAATAACCTCTAACAAATGTGAAGGAATGGTAAGAATTAGAGACATAAAGAATGATTATTACATTTTTGATGAGAAACAGCATGCTATAGTAGGTCAAACAACTAAACATATTTATCAACTAGGAGATGAGGTAATTATTAAAGTAAAAAACACAGATTTAGAAAGAAAACATTTAGATTTTACACTTATAGAACAATAGATAATTGAAAAAGAAGTTTATTTAATAAAGATTTGATAATTAAAAAAAATGAAAAATTACACCCTATTACTTATTATATTAATCAATACATCATTATTTTCTCAATCTACTAAAACAACATCTCTTGGTGATTTTTATAAAATAAAAATATTTAATGGTATTAAATTAGAATTAATAAAAGACAAAGAAAATAAATTAGAAATACTAGAGGATAAAACAGATAAGGTTAGATTTAAAAACAGTAATGGTATTCTAAAAGTAAGTTTAAAGTTTCCAGATAATTTATCTGTGAATGAGATAAAAGTTAAGTTATATTACAAACAAGATATCCAAGTAATAGATGGGAACGAAGGATCAACAATTACCGGTAACAACATCAATCAAACATATTTAGAAGTTAAAGCACAAGAAGGTGCAACCATCCAATTAGATATAAGCACCAAACACCTAAAGGTTAAATCAATAACAGGTGGTATCATTCAACTTACCGGAAAAACAAAGAACCAAGAATTAGAAGTAGATCTGTATGGTGTTTATCATGGATATGGTTTAGAAACAACAGATAATACAACAGTAAAGTCTGGAATTGGGTCTAAAGCGGAGTTAAAAACTGGAGAAACTCTAAACGCTAAAGTAAGTTTTGGTGGGTCTATTTTATATAAAGGAACTCCAGAAGTAAAACAAACAAAAAAAGTAGCAGGCGGAATTATAAAGCAAATGAATTAATTCATTGAAACGTTTTTGTATCTTTGTTAAATAAAATAACAATTAAACAATGACTTTCAATATATTTCTTTTAGGTATGCCAAGCGTAGGTTCTTGGGTAATAATAGCTTTAGCTCTTTTATTATTTTTTGGTGGAAAAAAAATACCAGAACTTATGAAGGGTTTAGGTGGTGGTATCAAAGAGTTTAAAAAAGCTTCAAAAGACGACAAAAAGGAAGATGAAAAAATAGAAGAAAAGAAATAACTTTATTAAAAACCTAAGAGAAAAACTTAGGTTTTTATAATTTTACAGCAGTTCCTGAAGCTGTTACCATTAACATACCTCCGTTTTTACCAACTGTTTCATAATCTAAATCAATACCAATAATAGCGATTGCTCCTAATTTAGAGGCGTTTTCTGTCATTTCTTTTAAAGCAGTGTCTTTTGCTTCTCTAAGTACTTTTTCGTAAGAACTAGACCTTCCACCTACAATATCTCTTATACTAGCAAAAAAATCTTTAAAAATATTTGCACCTATAATAGTTTCGCCGGTAACAATTCCTAAATAGTCTTTTACAGGACTACCCTCAATAGTATTTGTTGTAGATAGCACCATAAATTATTTATCTAAATTTTTCTTGTTTTTTTTCATAGCTTCCCCAATCTGATTACTTGCTGTAAAGCTAGCAACCATATCATTTAACATTTGACTTCCTGCTTGAGGTGAGTTGGGCAACAAAATTAAATTACTGTTTGTTTCTTGACCAATAGATTGAAGCGTATCATAATGTTGCGTTACTACAATTAAAGCAGACGCTTCTTGTGAGTTAATCCCTACTTTATTTAAAACTTCAACAGACTCTTCTAACCCACGAGCAATTTCTCTTCTTTGATCTGCAATACCTTGCCCTTGAAGCCTTTTACTTTCAGCTTCAGCTTTTGCTTTCTCAACAATTAAAATACGTGCGGCATCACCTTCGTATTGAGCAGCTGTTTTTTCTCTATCCGCAGCATTAATTCTATTCATAGCCGCCTTTACTTGAGCATCTGGATCTATATCTGTTACCAATGTTTTTATAATGTCATATCCATACTCCATCATTGCGTCGTTTAACTCTGATTTAACCGCAATAGCAATATCATCTTTTTTTACAAAAACATCGTCTAATTTCATTTTAGGAACTTCTGCTCTTACCACATCAAAAACATATGAAGTTATTTGATCGTGTGGATAATCTAACTTATAAAAAGCTTCGTAAACCTTGTTTTTTATAACCTTAAATTGAACAGAAACTTTCAATTTTACAAACACATCGTCTAATGTTTTTGTTTCTATAATTACATCAAGTTGTTGAATTTTTAGACTCATTCTACCTGCAATTCTCTGAACAACAGGAACTTTTAGTTGGAATCCAGATTGTCTAATATTACTGAAACGACCAAAAGTCTCTATAACAGCTGCTGTTTGTTGTTTTACAATAAAAATTACACCATAGAGTGCAAAAAAGATAAAACCAATAACAATAGGTAAAAAGAAAGAAGACATAAACGTAGTTTTAAGTGTTAATACTAAATAAATTTAGATAAAAGAAAGCTTATCTACAAAATAAGACGCAATAAAAAATTAATGTTACAGATTATGTAGCTATTTCTTTTTTATAGAAGCGTTGTACTTCTTCCATTTTTTTAGTTGCTTTACAGATAATATTTCTTCTATTTTTAAATTTAATTTTTTATTTTTTTCCTCAATAGTACTTATTATAGGTTTAAAAGACTCTGTTACTTCTTTATTAGCTATCTGAAGTGCAGTATAATCTCTATTTTTAATTGCTTCTTTTTGAGCAGCTTCCATTTTTGATTTTCCTTCCGAAAATAAAAAAGTGTTGATTCTTTTAATTTGTTTTAACTCTTTATTGTAGGAATTTAAAATTGAAGAAAATTTTGGATAGGTGTCTGAAGACTTCTTTATTCCAGTTTTTTTTGTAACCTTTTCTATGTTGTAAAAAATTAAACCAACAGCTTTTTCTACATCAATTTTTGGTGCTCTAGGCTGCTGTGCTGCTCTAGGTTGACGAGGCTGCATACTTTGTCTTCTATTGAACTGAGAATTGTATTGTGCTTCTGCAAAAAATACAGAAAAAAACAAAAAAATAAAAAGGACTTGTTTTATCATGATAGTGTGTTTATAATTTTATGTATACGAATAACAGACTCTTCCTTTCCTATCATTTCAATAATATCAAACAAATGTGGTCCTTTCATATCACCCACCATAGCAAGTCGAAGAGGTTGCATAATTTTTCCAAAACCTATTTCTTTTGAGGAAATCCAGTTTTTAATAATTTCTTCTATAGCAGAAGAAGAAAAATCGTCAATAGAGGAAATTAGAGAAGCCACTTCTTTCATTAATTCTCCTGTATTTTCTTTCCATTGTTTCTTGCTTGCTTTTTCATTGTAAGAAGAAGGTGTCTCAAAAAAGTAATTACTTAAACTCCAAAAATCTTTTACAAAAACAGCCCTTTCTTTAATAAGGGAAACAACTTTCTTTATGAAATCATAAGAGGAGTTTACCCCTTTTTCTTTGAGTATGATTTCATATAACCTAGTCAGCTCATCATTTGTTTTATTTTGAAGGTATTGCTGGTTAAACCAATTAGTTTTATCTAAATTAAATTTTGCGCCTGATTTACTAACCCTTGAAAGTTCAAAAGATGCAATTAAATTATCAAGCGTAAAAAGTTCTTGATCAGTTCCTGGATTCCAGCCAAGTAAAGACAACATGTTAATGAACGCATCTGGAAAGTAACCATCTTCTTTGTACCCTCTTGAAACCTCACCTGTCTTTTCGTTTGTGTATGCCAAAGGGAAAACAGGAAAACCTAATTTGTCACCATCCCTTTTACTTAACTTTCCCTTACCAACAGGTTTTAAAATAAGTGGAAGATGTGCAAATTTAGGAACAGGCCATCCAAAAGAGTTGTAGAGTAACACATGTAAGGGCAAAGAAGGCAACCACTCTTCTCCACGGATAATATGACTAATCTTCATTAGATAGTCATCAACAATATTTGCCAAATGGTAGGTGGGCATTCCATCAGATTTAAACAAAACTTTATCATCTAACGTATTTGTGTCTATATTTATGATTCCTCTTATTTCATCAGCTAAAACTAATGATTCGTCTTTGGGTGTTTTAAAACGAATTACAAAATCGTCACCATTTTCAATTCTTTTTTTGGTTACATCATCGGGCAATACTAACGAATTAATTAAACGACCTTTTTCTCTGTTGTGCCAGTTGTATATAAAAGTTTTGCCCTCTAATTCGTGTTGTTTTCTATGCTCATTAAGTTGATCTGATGTGTCAAAAGCATAATATGCATTCCCGTCTTTTACTAACCTTTCTGCGTATTCTTTGTAAATACTTTTCCTTTCTGATTGTCTGTAGGGTCCATATTTTTCATTTTTTCCAGGCCCTTCATCAAAAGGAATATTACACCAATTTAAAGAGTCTATAATATATTTTTCTGTTCCAGGAACATATCTATTCTGGTCCGTATCTTCTATTCTTAAAATAAAAGTACCGTTCATTTTTTTTGCAAACAAGTAGTTATATAAAGCGGTTCTAACCCCACCAATATGAAGTGGTCCTGTAGGGCTAGGGGCAAAACGAACACGAATATCAGATTTCATTTAATGTAAATTTAGATCACAAAGATACCTTTCTAATGTCATATACAAAAAGCATTTTATAGCGTACTTGTTTGATAAAAATCTTTGCTAACTATCTTTAAAAAGATATACATAAAAGTGTTATTTTTATTGAAGAATGCAATCACTAATAAATATTGAAAATAAGTTAGCTCTTTTTTATAAAAAGTATTATAAGAACGAGCTTATTAAAGGGTGTATTTTCTTTTTTTCCTTAGGTGTGTTGTATTTAATTATTACAATATATGTAGAGTCTTTATTATGGTTAAAGCCTGTAAACAGATTTATTTTATTTTGGATTTTTATTGTTATAGAGCTTTTATTGTTTTATAAGTTTATTCTCATTCCAATAATCAAATTATTTAAACTTAAAGACGGAATTAACAATCTTGATTCTTCAAAAATTATAGGGAATCATTTTCCAGAAATTAAAGACAAGCTTTTAAATCTGCTTCAATTAAAACAAGCTAATAAAACTTCTGAGCTTTTAATTGCAAGTATAGAGCAAAAGTCTGATGAGTTAAACCCTTTTCGTTTTTCAGAGTCAATAAGCTTTCGGGCAAGTCTAAAGTATTTAAAATATATATTATTACCGGCAGCTTTCTTTTCATTGTCTTTAATAAACGAGCTAAATTTAGATTTCACACAAAGTTTTAATAGGGTTGTAAATTATCAATCAGAATTTTCACCCCCTGCCCCTTTTACTCTTTCTTTACAAACGTCATCTTTAGATGTTGTTGAGGGTCAATCACATAAAGTTTTAATTACCTCTAAAGGAAAAACAGTGCCCAATGAAGTAAAAATAGCCTACAATAATCAGACCTACTTTACAAAGAATGAAGGAAAAGGAGTTTTTTCTTTTACGTTCTTAAATGTAATAAATCCGATAGATTTTTATTTTGAATCAGCAGGCGTGTCCTCTCCTTTTTACACCATTAATGTTATTAAAACCCCTCGAATAAAAAAAATAAAAATAAAATTAGATTACCCTTATCATACAAAAAAACAAGATGAAATAATAGAAAATACAGGAAACCTTTCACTTCCAGAAGGGACAAAAGTTGAGTGGAATATATACTCAAAACAGACAGACTCAGTTAGTTTTATTGAAGGTGAAAGAAGGCTATTTTTCAATAAATTAAAAGCAGATAAATTTAACTATAAGAAAAAGATAACAAGTAATTTAGAATACAAAATTAGCTCATCTAACACTAACCTTAAAGATTTTGAAACACTTTCGTACAAAATAAAAGTTATAAAAGATGAATATCCAACAATAACGATACAAACAAATATTGACAGTTTGTACGGCGGAGAGGCCTTATTTGCCGGAAAAGTTTCAGATGATTATGGATTAAAAAATTTACAAGTTGTTTTTTACGATCAAAGCAAAATAGACAAAGTCAATATAGTTCCAATAAAATTATCAAAAGAAAACACCCAAACATTTTTTTATCAGTTTCCAGGATCTACATCTATCAAAGATGGTGTAAACTACGAAATATATTTTCAGGTGTCAGATAACGACATCATTAATGGAAGTAAATCCGTAATAAGTAAAAAGTATACTTTTAGAAAAAAAACAAATGATGAGGTTCTTCAAGAGCAGTTTAAAGAACAAAAAGAAAGTATCAACACTTTAGAAAACATCTACGAAAACAATAGTCTAGATCAAGAGAAGCTTCTGAAAATTCAAAACGAATTAAAAAATAAAAAAGACCTTAGTTGGAGAGATAAAAATAAGATTAAAAAGGTAATTGATAGACAAAAGAAATACAATGAAATGATAGAGCGGCAAGCCAAAAAATTATATAAAGCTCTTGATAAAAATAAATTTAACCAAAGTAAAACCAAAAACTTAAAACAAAGGATAAAAGAACTATTAAAAAGCGACAAACAAAAAAGAATACTAACAGAGCTTCAAAAATTGTCAGAAAAAATCAATAAAGAAGATTTAATAAAAAAAGCTGAAAAACTTGCTAAAACTAACAAACAGAAACAACGGAGCCTTGAAAGTTTATTAGAATTAACAAAACGCTTCTATGTTGAAGAAAAAACAATTCAAATAGCGAACAAGCTAGAGGAGCTCTCTAAAAAACAACAGAATTTATTTAAAACTCAAGATGTTAATCTAGAGAAACAAAAAACAATTGGAAAAGAATTTAAGGATATATCAAAAGAATTAGATCAATTAGCTAAAGACAACCAAGGTCTTAAAAACCCAATGAGCCTTCCTGACTTAGAGGAATTAGAAAAAGAGGTTAAAGAGTCTCTTGTTAAATCTGAGGAAAAACTATATCAAAAAGAGAATGTTTCAGCAAAAAAGGAGCAGGAAAAGTCTTCAAAAAAAATGCAAGAAATGAGTAAAAAAATGCAAAACTCAATTTCGGAAATGCAGTCCAATAGTATCGATGAAAATATAGAGGACCTCAGGAAAATACTAGAAAACCTTCTCATTTTTTCATTTAAACAAGAAGAGTCTTTGTTGAGGTTTAAAGAATTATCCTCAGGACATCCAGACTTTGGGAAAGAACTAGCTAAACAAAATCAATTAAAGACATATTTTGAACACGTAGATGATAGTCTATTTGTATTATCTATGAGGTTGCCAGAATTAACCTCAAAAATTCAAACAGAATTAACAAATACACATTACAATTTAGATAGATCTTTAGAAAATTTTGCAGAAAATCGTTTTGATGGTGGTTCGGCTAACCAACAATACGTTATTACATCAACCAATATTCTTTCTGATTTTCTCAGTAATTTGTTGAGTAACCTACAGAACAGTAAAAATTCATTAGGCAAAAAAGGTGAAAAGAATTCTTTTAGCTTGCCAACTTTAATTGAAAAACAAAAAGGTATTTCAGAAAAGTTAAAAAACGGACTCCAAAAAAGCAAAAAAAAGGGTCAAGATGGTAATGAAGGGAAAAAAGGTAAAAAAGATCCTTCTGGTTCAAAATCTAGCTCTGAATTTAATGAAGGGGGGCAAAGTGGAGACCTCTTTGAAATATTTAAACAACAGAGTTATCTTAGAGAAACATTAACTAAGATTATGGCTAGGGAAGGAGACCCTAACGGAACCTTTAAAAAAGCTATAAAATCAATGGAGCAGCTAGAAAACGAAATAATAAATAATGGTTTTACTCAATCTACGCTCAAAAGAATGCAACAGTTGGAATATCAATTATTAAAACTTAACACGGCGCTAATTCAACAAGGAAAGGAAAAGAATAAGAAAGCCACACCAAATACTTTAAATTATAAGAACAATAGTTTAAAACAACTGCAATTTAAAAAGCAGTTCTATAACCAAATAGAGATATTAAACAGACAATCGTTACCTTTGCAGCAAAATTTTGAAAAGAAAGTGCAAAAGTATTTTTCTAAAAAAAACAAAGAGTGATCACATTTAATTCAGAAACATCTTTCACGCTTAAAAATCAAAAGAAGTTAGTAAAGTGGATTAGTGATGTTATATCATCTGAGGGTTTTCAGGTTGGTGAAATTAATTACATTTTTTGTAATGATAGTTACCTTAATAAAATAAACCAAGAGTTTTTGAATCATGACACTTTTACAGACATCATTAGTTTTGATTACACATTAGGAAAAGAAGTTGGTGGAGATATATTTATTTCAATAGAACGAGTTCTAGAAAATGCAGAAAAATTTAATGAAGTGTTTGAAAACGAACTATATAGGGTTATGATTCATGGTATTTTACACTTTATGGGGTACAAAGACAAAACAAAAAAAGAAAAAACTTTAATGAGAACAAAGGAAGATGAAAAGATTTTTATATTAAACACTTAAAAATCAAGCAGTTATACTTTGTTTCACGTGAAACAATAATGAGTTTACTTAACACAAAATATGATGTAATAGTTGTAGGAGGGGGTCATGCTGGAAGTGAAGCCGCCGCCGCAAGCGCTAATATGGGTGCTTCTACTCTATTAATTACAATGAGTCTTCAAAACATCGCTCAAATGAGCTGCAATCCTGCTATGGGAGGTATTGCGAAAGGTCAAATTATTAGAGAAATTGATGCGTTAGGGGGATATAGTGGTATAGTGACAGACAAAACAGCTATCCAGTTTAAAATGCTCAATAAGTCCAAGGGTCCGGCAATGTGGAGCCCCAGAGCCCAATCTGACAGAATGATGTTTGCCGAGTGTTGGAGGAATATGTTAGAGGGAACAAATAATTTAGATTTTTATCAAGATTCTGTCAACGGACTTCTTTTTGAAGGAAATAAAATCTCGGGCGTAAAGACCGCATTAGGCCTCCATATTAAGGCTAGAACTGTTATTGTGACCGCAGGAACGTTTCTAAACGGTTTAATCCATATAGGCGAAAAAACTTTTGGAGGAGGTCGTGCCGGCGAAAGCTCTTCTACAGGAATTACCGAAGACCTTGTTTTAAAGGGGTTTGAGTCTGGAAGAATGAAAACAGGAACTCCTCCTAGAGTTGACGGAAGGTCTCTAGATTATTCCAAAATGGAAGAACAGCCTGGTGATAAAATAACAGAAACTTTTTCTTATTTAGATACAACGCCTTTAGAAAAACAAAGATCTTGTTATCTTACACACACAAATTCCAAAGTTCATGAAATACTAAAAGAAGGTTTCGACAGGTCTCCGATGTTTACTGGTCGAATACAGTCAACGGGCCCACGATATTGCCCATCAATTGAAGATAAAATAGATCGTTTTGCATCCAAAGATAGGCATCAAGTTTTCGTAGAACCTGAGGGCTGGAATACGGTAGAGATATATGTTAATGGTTTTTCCACATCGCTGCCAGAAGATATACAAGACAAAGCTATTAGGCACATCCCTGGTTTTGAAAATGTTAAGTTTTTCAGATATGGTTATGCTATAGAATATGATTACTTTCCACCAACTCAGCTTAAACATTCACTAGAAACTAAACTAATTGAGAATCTTTTTTTTGCTGGTCAGATTAATGGAACCACTGGCTATGAGGAAGCTGCCGCTCAGGGCTTAATGGCGGGTGTAAACGCAGCCTTGAAAACTCAAGACAAAAAACCATTTACTCTAAAAAGAAGTGATGCATATATTGGTGTTTTAATAGACGACTTAATCACTAAGGGTACAGATGAACCTTATAGAATGTTTACTTCTAGAGCAGAATACCGAACGCTTCTTAGGCAAGATAATGCAGATAGCAGACTTACACCTCTAGGTTATAAATTAGGTCTAGCCTCAAAAGAGCGCTTAGATAGAGTAATCGAAAAACAACAGAAAACAGCAAAGTTTATAAAGTTTTTAGAAAACACAAGTGTTACAAAAGAGCAAATAAATCCAATACTTGACCGTAAAGGGCTATCCAAAATTAACCAATCCGTTAAGCTTTATAAAATTACCGCTAGACCTCAATTAAATTTATCTGATTTTAAGGAATTGTCCTGTCTACAAGACTTTATACTTTCTGAAAACATCGGTAAAAAAATTATAGAACAAGTGGAGATTCATCTAAAATATTCCGGTTACATAGATAAAGAGAGGTTAAATGCAGATAAGTTAAATAGGTTAGAAAATGTAATCATCCCTCAGTCATTTAATTATAAGAAAGTGAATTCTCTTTCTCATGAGGCTAAAGAAAAACTTAGTAAAATTCAACCAACAACTATTTCTCAAGCTAGTAGAATAAGCGGTGTTTCGCCAAGCGATATTTCTGTCTTGTTGGTTTATATGGGTAGGTAAATTTTTTAAAAACACTCAAATGTTCCTCGTGGAACAATATAATATATATGTCACAGAAAATAGACTTTTTTAAAAATTTAAAACCGTATTTAAATTGTAAAGATCATTCTGTTTCGGGTGAGGATTATTGTGTTATGTTTAACGATGAGTACAAAATGTTGGTAACAAGGCCAGTTCCTAAAAACCTATCTAATTATTATAAAAGCGAGGATTATATTTCTCACACAGACTCTAAAAAAACTTTTTTTGATAAATCATATCATGCCGTAAAAAGAATCGCTCTTAAACGTAAATTACGACTAATCAATAAAAGCTTGCGCCTTCAAAATAATTTGTCTAGGCCAGAAAAGAACATTTTAGATGTTGGTGCAGGAACAGGAGAATTTTTAAAAGTTTGTAAAAATAATTCTTGGAACGTTTTTGGAACAGAACCAGATAATGACGCTAGAAATATAGCCGCTAAAAAAGGAATCATACTTGAGGAGGATGTATCAAAATTTTCAAACCAAAAATTTGAAATAATAACGCTTTGGCATGTCTTAGAACATGTTGAAAACTTATCAGAGTATATTTCAAATTTAAATAATATGCTTTCCGATTTTGGAAGATTGATAATTGCGGTACCTAATTTTAAGAGTGAAGATGCAAAGTATTATAAAGAATTTTGGGCAGCTTTTGATGTTCCTAGACATTTGTGGCACTTTTCTCAGCAATCAATTCATTCTCTTTTTTTAAAAGAGCGTATGTTGGTAGAAAAAATAATTCCTATGAAATTTGATTCTTATTATGTTTCCCTGTTGAGCGAAAAATATAAAAATGGAAATACAAACGTTATAAACGCTCTCTTCAGAGGGTTCATCTCAAATTGGAAGGCAAGGGCTACTTCTGAGTATTCCTCTTTGATTTATGTTATAAAAAAGCAGGAATAGAGGTAATAAGGCATTTTAAGCAGCTTTCTTGCTTTGTTTGCGCCATATCGTTGTTAAATTAAATTAAATTGCTTAAAACAGGAATTTTGGACAGCTTTAAAATCAATTTTTCTTATACCTTTTCTTTGTTGTATCAGTTTTAGCTATGTAACAGAAAAACCCCAAAAAGGGTAATGATAAAATAGACTGCTAGCGTCATCGCTCCTGCATAATCTTTTGCCAAACGTTGGCCAATAAGTAAGAAAATTAGGGCAATAGCAGAGAGCTCCACACCTATTAATGCAATTTCTTTGAGTCCAGATGAGTAAATCTGATATGTTCCGATTATCATAAAAATACCTGCAGCTATTTCAATGGTTAAAATAATAGCGAGTAACAAAGGAACATTATTTTTTAAAGGAGAATTTTTAAAATGAGATTTTATAAATTCAATATTACCTTTCCAGTCTGATATTTTGTCAATTCCAGATTGCATAAAAGTAACAATTAAAAAAAGCAAGATTAATATTTCTGTTGGATGGTTTGATAGAATTTTCATATAATATGATCCTTTAGGTTTTGTTGGCTAATTTAATGTCTTTTATTGTAATCATCGAATTGTTTATAAATTAGACGCTCTTGAGATAGTTATCTTTTTAGAAAAAAGCATAAAACACTGAAATTGAGCGTATTAAATTTTACTTGAAGAAAATTTTTCTATAATTTTAGAAATAATGGTTTTTGCTAATTTCTCCTTGCTTTCTTGAGTCCATCCACCTATATGAGGCGATAACAAAACATTTTCAGCTGTAATCAAATATTGAAATGCATCGGGTATTAGATTTCTAGAAAATAGATTTTCAAAGGAGGACTTTTCATACTCTAAGACATCCAATCCTGCACCCAGTATTTTCCCTGATTTTAATGCCAAAACCAAATCTTTTGTTACCACAGATTTTCCCCGAGCTGTATTGATCAACCAAAAATTCTTTGAAAAACTACTTATAAATGAAGTATTTATCATTTTTTCTGTAAGTGCTGTTTGTGGAGTATGAAGGCTTAAAACCTCTGCTTTTTCTTTCAGTTCCTGTAAAGAAACTTGTTTGCAATTTTCATCACCAACCGATGGTTTGATGTCGTAACATAAAACCTCAACATTAAAACCACGAAGTTTTTTAGCGAAAGATTTCCCCATATTTCCATACCCAATTATGCCGATTGTTTTCCCTTCCAATTCTACCCCCCTGTTTCCCTCTCTAAGCCAAACCCCTTGCTTAACTTCTTTATCTGCCTTATTAAGATTATTAAATAGAGACAATAACATTCCTAAGGCATGTTCACCAACAGCATTTCTGTTTCCTTCAGGTGCAGCAATTAATTCTATTTTTTTTGTTAGAGCGAATTCACAATCTATATTTTCCAGACCAGCCCCTACTCTAGCTATAAATTTAAGTTTTGTTGCTTTTTTCAAAAATGATTTGTCAATAGTGAAACGGCTTCGTATGACAATTCCATCATATTTATTTATTTTTTGTTCAATATCGGATTTAGAAGAAGAGTAGTCTTCGTGGTTCTCAAACCCGGCAGATGCTAACTGTTCAATTAGAGAAGGGTGATTGGTGTCTATATGTAGTATTTTCACAAATCTAGTATTGTTCTTTTTTATTGGGGAAGTTTTTACTTTTTACGTCAGAGATATAGTTTTTAAAAGCAGTTGTCATTTCCGCATATAAATCTAAGTATCTTCTTAAAAATCTAGGATTAAATTCGTGTGTCATTCCCAACATGTCATGAGTTACTAAAACCTGACCATCAACCCCACCTCCAGCGCCAATTCCTATAACCGGGATAGAAATAGAGTCAGCAACTTTTTTTGCTAAAGCAGCTGGCACCTTTTCTAAAACTATTGCAAAACACCCAAGTCTCTCTAGCATTAACGCATCTTCTAATAGTTGTTCTGCCTCCTGATCTTCTTTAGCACGCACAGTGTAGGTGCCAAATTTATAAATTGATTGAGGGGTTAAACCTAAATGCCCCATCACAGGAATACCTGCGTTTAATATTCTTTTTATAGATTCCTTTATTTCGCTACCACCCTCTACTTTTATCGAATGCCCTCCGCTTTCTTTCATAATTCTAATGGCAGAACGTAGTGCCTCTTTTGGATCAGATTGATAAGTTCCAAAAGGTAGGTCTACCACTACTAAAGATCTATCAACAGCTCTAACAACAGAGCTTGCGTGGTATATCATTTCATTCAATGTAATTGGTAAAGTTGTTTCATGGCCAGCCATAACATTAGAGGCAGAGTCCCCAACAAGAATTACATCGATACCTGCACCATCTATAATTTTAGCCATGGTATAGTCATATGCTGTTAACATTGAAATTTTTTCTCCATTAGCTTTCATTTCTACTAATGACCGAGTAGTAATTCTTTTGTATTGCTTTTTAGCTACAGACATAATTTTTTAATTAAGGTTTTGTAAAAGTACTAAATATCATAAGATATGTGTACTACTTAAAAAATAAAGAAAAGCACTTCCTAATAAATCATAAATTTTTTTGCCAACCTTTTTGTTATCCAAAGCTCTTTAGCCCTTGAAAAAAATAAAACAATGTATCTTTGATACAAGATTATAATGATAATTTAATCACTTGTTTTGCAAAAATTAGACCCAAATAAATGGATAGATAAATACTCAGACTATCTTTTTAAATACACTCTCGCAAGGGTTAGTGATTATGAACTTTCAAAAGACATTGTTCAAGATACTTTTTTTTCTGCATTAAAATCCGCAAAGAATTTTGAAGGAAAGGCAACCGAAAGAACCTGGCTGGTATCAATTCTTAAAAGAAAGATAATTGACTATTATAGGAAGATTAATTCTAAAAAAGGGAAAGCAGAAGTTAGGATGAATTTCTATAATGAGGGTGATAATGAGGGTGATTGGTTAGAGGAAAGAGTTCCTCAAACGTGGGACAATATGGCCGAAAAGCAGTTGGAAAATAAAGAACTTCAAAATCAAATAAATTCTTGTATAGACAAGCTGCCAGAAAAATATGCAATGGTCTTTAAAATGAGAACGATACAAGAGATAGATACAGATGTTATATGTAATGAATTAGAAATTACTTCGTCTAATCTATGGGTTATAATTCATAGAGCTAGAACTCAGTTAAGAAGGTGTTTGGAAGATAATTGGTTTAATAAATAAAGAATGTTTAAAAAACTAAACATAACATGTAAACAAGCGGTTGCTATTTGTGACAAAAGCCAGTACAAAGAAGCTACCTTTTTTGAAAAAACACAGTTAAATATCCATTTCCTATGCTGTAAAATTTGTACTAAATATTCAAAGCAAAATGTATTTTTAACAAAGCTTTGCAGAAACAAATCTAACGATGATAAAAAGAAACAAATCTCACTTTGTATGACCCAAGGCGAAAAAGAGTTTTTAAAAAAGGAAATAGAAAAAAGATACGTAAAAGAGTAGTTTAATTTTTTATAAGAGCATGAATTTTCTTCCAGAAAAAATAGATGAATATGTAGTTGATAACTCGCAAAAAGAACCTCAAATACTTCAAGAATTAACAAAAGAGACCTGGCAAAGAGTACTCAATCCTAGAATGTTAAGCGGTGCCTTTCAAGGACGAATTTTATCAATGATTTCTAAGATAATTAACCCGAAAGATATTTTAGAGATAGGAACTTATACAGGATATTCTGCTATCTGTATTGCTGAAGGAATCTCTAATGAAGCAACAATTGACACCATAGACAAAAACGAAGAACTCGAGGATATTCAAAATAAATATTTTAAAAAATCTGGATTTAGAGATCAAATTAAACAACATATTGGAAACGCACTAGAGATTATTCCAACGCTTGATAAAAAGTTTGATTTAGTATTTATAGACGCCGATAAATCAAATTATTGCAATTATTTTAACCTTGTAATAGGTAAAATGAAAAAAGGAGGGATTATTTTATCAGATAACGTTCTGTGGAGTGGGAAAGTTGTAGAAAAGTTAGACAAAAAAGACATCGATACGAAAGCGCTCCTAGAATATAATCGTTTATTAAACAAAGATCCAAGGGTAGAGACTGTTTTGTTGCCAATTAGAGACGGTCTTTCAATTAGTAGAGTTGTATAAAAAGAACATATCTTGAAAAAATATCAGTTTGCGATATGTAAATTGTTTACTCTTTAGAAGTTTCTCTTAATAGGGCCTGTAATTTTATCTAACCCTTCTTTTGCTTCCTTTATTTCCTTTTTAATATCATTTGTTATGCCAGCGTCAAACCCTTGGTCTTTTGCACTGTCATTTATTTCTTTTTTGATATCATTTGTGGCCTCTTTTACTTGCCTTATTCCTTTGCCCAACCCTCTGGCTATCTCAGGAATTTTATCTGCACCAAAAACCATAACCACTATTAAAACAATGATAAAAATTTCAGGTCCGCCAATAAATAAAAAATTAACATACATAAGACTACAAAGATAGCAAAGATTGAATATAAAAATGGGAATAATTGAAGAACTGTTATTGCGTTTATTTTTTTATCAACATCCGCTTTATTTCGTTTAACTTCATAAGCGCTTCAATAGGTGTTAAGATGTCCAAATTGGTTGTTAAAATTTCCTCCCTTAAGTCTTCCAATAAAGGATCATCTAGTTGAAAAAAACTAAGTTGCATCTCATCTTGCTGCACCTCTTTTAGCGTCTCTTTTACCTCTTCACTTGTTTGATTTTTTTCAAGCTGTTTTAGTATTTTTGAAGCTCTATGAATTACTTGATTAGGCATACCTGCCAATTTAGCGACATGAATTCCAAAACTATGATTGCTTCCTCCAGAAACTAATTTACGCAAGAAAACAATGGTGTCTTTAAGCTCTTTAACAGATACATTAAAGTTTTTTATACGCTCAAAAGTTACGGTCATTTCATTCAATTCATGATAATGCGTGGCAAATAGTGTTTTTGCCTTTGAAGGATGTTCATGAAGATACTCAGCAATAGCCCAAGCAATAGAAATTCCATCGTACGTAGAGGTTCCTCTTCCAATTTCATCTAACAACACTAAACTTCTGTCGGAAATATTATTAAGAATTGAAGCTGTTTCATTCATTTCTACCATAAAAGTAGATTCTCCCATAGAAATATTATCGCTGGCTCCTACTCTAGTAAATATTTTATCAACTACACCTATTCTTGCATTTTGGGCTGGAACATAACTACCCATTTGTGCCAATAAAACAATTAGTGCTGTTTGTCGAAGAATGGCAGACTTTCCAGACATATTTGGCCCAGTAATCATAATAATTTGTTGTTGGCTTCTGTTTAACACAACATCATTAGCAATGTATTCTTCACCAATTGGTAATTGTTTTTCAATAACTGGATGACGACCGTTTTTAATTTCTATTTCGGTACTTTGGTCTACAATAGGACGAATATAATTGTTAGAAATTGCCAACACAGCAAAAGACAGCAAACAATCTATTTGGGCAATTATTTTAGCGTTTTGCTGAATAGGCTCTATAAATTCAATAATTTCTTGAATTAACCTTAAAAACAACTGTCGTTCAAGTTCTTGAATTTTTTCTTCAGCACCTAAAATTTTAGTTTCGTATTCTTTAAGCTCCTCTGTTATATATCGTTCAGCATTTACAAGAGTTTGTTTTCGAATCCATTCTTCAGGAACTTTATCTTTGTGGGTATTTCTTACCTCAATATAATAACCAAAGACATTGTTAAAGGCTATTTTCAAGCTAGGAATAGCTGTTTTTTTGCTCTCACGAGCCAACATATTGTCTAAATATTCTTTTCCAGAAGTAGAAATAGCTCTTAGCTCATCTAATTCTTCAGAAACCCCATTTGCAATTGCATTTCCTTTATTTATATTAACAGGAGCCTCGTCAAAAAGGGCGGCATCAATTTTTAAAATTACTTCAGCACAATCTAAAATTTCGTTTCCTAATTTATTTACGGAGGTGTTTTTGCTTGTTAAAGCTTCTTTTTTGACGGGTAAAATTGCCTTTAAAGAGTTTTTAAGTAAAACTAACTCCCTAGGAGAGATTTTTCCTGTAGCAACTTTGGAAACTAAACGCTCAATATCACTAATCTGATGTAACTGAAACTTAATGGTTTCGGAGAAACTGTCATTTTCAATAAAGTGCTTAACCAATTCATGCCTGTGTTGAATTTTTTTAACATCTTTTAAAGGAAGCGCTAACCATCTTTTCAACAACCTTCCTCCCATTGGAGAAATTGTTTTATCAATGACATCTAATAATGTTACGGCATTGTGTGATGAAGCGTGATATAGCTCTAAATTACGAACAGTAAAACGATCCATCCAGATATATTTATCTTCCGCAATTCTGCTAATATTTTGAATGTGTTTTAGGTTGTTGTGTTGCGTCTCTGACAGGTAATATAATACTGCACCAGCAGCTATAATACCCTCAGGAATTTCTTGCACACCAAAACCACGTAAAGAGTTTACACCAAAATGATTGTGTAAAGAATCAACACTATATTCTTTTTGAAAGACCCAGTCGTCAAGGAAAAAAGTATAAAAACGGTCTTCAAAAAGTTCTTTAAATTTTTTTTTGAATTGTTTTTGAACTAATACTTCAGAAGGATTGAAGTTTTGTAGCAGCTTGTCTATATATTCTTCATTTCCTTGAGCTAACAAATATTCTCCAGTAGAAACATCTAAGAAAGAAACTCCTAGTAGTCGTTTTCCAAAATGTACCGCAGCTAAAAAGTTATTAGACTTTGATTGAAGCACTTCATCATTTAAAGATACTCCTGGGGTTATTAGCTCTGTAACACCACGTTTTACGATGGTTTTTGTCATTTTTGGGTTTTCTAACTGATCACATATTGCAACACGCATCCCAGCTTTTACCAATTTTGGCAAATAAGTGTTTAGAGAATGGTGAGGAAATCCGGCCAAAGCTGTCTCAGAATCGCTTCCAGCGCCTCTTTTGGTAAGAATTATTCCTAATACTCCTGCAGCTTTTTTTGCGTCTTCACCGAAGGTTTCATAAAAGTCACCAACTCTAAAAAGCAACATAGCATCAGGATATTTAACCTTGATTGCATTGTACTGCTTCATTAGGGGTGTTATCTTTTTGGGCTTAGATTTTGCCAAATTTCAGAATTTTTCAGTTAGTTTTACTGTTGTTTACTACAAGTGTTTAAAGATAGAACTTTTTATGAGAAAACTAAGAAATAACGAACTAGGACGTATCTCGGTATCTGAGTTTAAAAACACCACAAAAACACCAATTATTGTGGTGTTAGATAATATTAGAAGTTTAAACAATATTGGCTCTGTATTTAGAACAAGCGATGCTTTTTTAGTTGAAAAGATATATTTGTGTGGCATAACAGCCACTCCTCCTCATCGAGAAATTCATAAAACAGCACTAGGAGCAACAGAGTCTGTAGATTGGGAGTATAAAGAAGACACATTATCTCTTGTAAGAGCATTAAAATCTGAAGGCATTACAGTAGCTTCAATAGAACAGGTTGAAAATAGCGTGATGCTAGATCATTTTTCTTTTGAATCAAATAAAAAACTTGCTATTGTGTTTGGAAACGAGGTGAAGGGAGTTCAACAAGAAGTTGTTTCAGAATCAGACTATTGCATTGAAATCCCTCAAAAAGGAACTAAACACTCCTTAAATATTTCTGTGAGTTGTGGCGTGGTACTTTGGGATCTCTCTCAAAAAATTAAGTAGGGTCTATATACCTAGTATTATTTTTGCAATCATAAAATAAATTAAAATTCCAAAAATATCATTACTAGTGGTAATAAATGGGCCTGTAGCAATTGCCGGGTCAATTCCTTGCTTATTTAAAAATAATGGAACAAAAGTGCCTATTAATCCTGCAACAATAACAACCGCTACAAGAGAAACAGAAATAGCTAATGCAGTATTAATATTTCCAACAGATAACCATACAAATAGAAATAAAAAGAGGGCTAAAACAATCCCATTTAGCGTTGCCAATAACATTTCTTTTATTAGCCTACTATTTATACTTCCTTTTACATCATCATTTGCTAATCCTTGTACAATAATAGCTGATGATTGTACACCAACATTACCTGCCATGGCAGCGATTAAAGGGGTAAAAAAGAATAAAATAGCATTTTCGCTAAAGGTGTTTTCAAACATTTGCATAATTAAAAAAGCACCTACTCCACCTAAAAGACCAAGAAATAACCAAGGTAATCTTGCCTTAGTTAACTGAAGAATACTGTCATCTGCTTCAACATCTTGAGTTAAACCAGCTGCTAATTGGTAATCCTTATCTGCTTCTTCTTTGATTACATCAACAATATCATCAATGGTAATTCTCCCTAATAAAATACCGTCATTATCAACAACAGGAATGGCCTCTAAATCATATTTTCGCATTTTGTTAGAAACTTCGTCTAAGTTATCATGAACGTTTACAAAATCTACATTAGGAATATATACTTCTGAAATAGCTGTTTTTGTAGAAGTTATTAAAAGATCTTTTAAAGAGAGCCTCCCTTTCAGTTTGTCTAAGTCATCAACAACATAAATAGAGTGAACCCTAGTTACTTTTTCTGCCTGCATTCTCATTTCACGAACACATTTAAGAACGCTCCAGTTTTCATTCACTTTCACCAATTCCTTTGCCATTAAACCTCCAGCAGAATCTTCATCATAGGCAAGTAGTTCCTCAATTTCTTTAACCTGCTCTTCATCTTCAATTTGAGACATTACAGCCTCTTGTCTTTCTTCTGAAAGTTCTCCTATAATATCTGCGGCATCATCAGAATCTAACTCTTCAACCTCTTCAGCAATTTCTTTAGCAGAAAGGTTTTGAAGTATTTTTTCCCGAATATCTTCGTCTAACTCCATTAAAACAGCCGAAGTTTTTTCGCTGTCAAGAAGTTTTATAATATAAACCACCTTGTCAAAAGATAGTTCGTCTAGAATTTCAGCAACATCAGCATAATGCATTTCTTCAAACAAACCAATTATAGACTTGTTTTTAGAACCCTCTATGTAAGAGGTTAGTTTTTCTAAAAATTCTGTAGTAATCTCAAATGACATCAGTTGTTATTTTATGCGTGAGTTTAATAAACTCGTTTACAGACAATTGTTCAGGTCGCATCGCAAATATAGTATCTTCTTTTAAGGTATCCGAAAGTTTGAAAGACTTTAAACTACTTCTCAACATTTTTCTTCGTTGATTAAAAGCTGTTTTTACTACTCTAAAAAATAATTTTTCATCTACAGGTAGAGAAAAATCCTTTTTTCTAATAAGTCTTATAACTCCAGAGTCTACTTTTGGCGGAGGATTAAAAACGGATGGCGGAACAGTAAACAAATACTCTACATCGTAAAAAGCTTGAGTTAATACAGAAATAATTCCATACACTTTACTTCCTTCTTTTTCTGCAATTCTTTTAGCAACTTCTTTTTGAAACATACCAGATAATTCGGGAATATATTCTCGATTTTCAATGGCTTTAAATATAATTTGAGAAGAGATGTTGTAGGGGTAATTTCCGATAATAGCAACTTGCTTTTTATTAAAAAAAGTTGGTACATCTTGTTTTAAAAAGTCTCCTTCAATAATTTTAAATTTAGCACTTGTTGTGTCTAGTTTTACATGCTCATTTTTAAAATCATTATTTAAATATGCAACCGAATCCCTGTCGATTTCTATAACATTAATTTGTGCCTCACTTTCTAATAAATACTTTGTTAATACACCCATTCCTGGACCAATTTCTAGAACAGTATTATATCCAACCCCCGACAAAGAATTTGCAATATTTTTTGCAGTGTCTTCATCATTTAAAAAGTGTTGCCCAAGATGTTTTTTTGCTCTTACAGTCATGTCTTTTTTAACGTAACATTAGAAAGTAATATGAGGCTTATTCCTAGTCCACATAATAAACCTCCAATTGTATCTTGTGGCTCTTCACCCCAATACAACTCCCCCGTAAATCCTCCTGAGATAAGAAGCGTGGCTCCTGTATAAATAACTAATCGCTTAGAAGAGGGTGTTTTTAATTTCATATTTAATTATGTGAGCTAGCCGGATAAAACTCTTTGACAACCTTTAATTCTGTTCTAAATGAGATCATTTTATCTGCAAATTTTTTCATACTTTCATTTCTTAATCTAGGGGCAATATTGGCATAATAGTCATTTAAATCCTCTTTGCTTTTTGCAGTGTATTGAACAGAATAGGTAACTCCACCCATCTCTTCTTCTACCAAAACCTGTGTAAGTTTTGCAGAAACAAAGAAGCCTGATGCCAGAACGTCTTGTATGTGTTTATGAATCCATAAAAACCATTCGTTGTGAATGCTTTCGTCTATATTCATTGTAACGTTATAAATATACATAGGTTGTTTTCAGATGAAAAGGATTATGACAGATCTTTTATTCGATGTTGTCTCCTCTTATTTCTCTATATTTTTGTCTTGCATCAACTAAATAGATACTTGACGGTTTTTCAAAGATAATTTTTTGATAGTATTCAGAAGCTTTTTCAAAGTCTTTTATGTTGTTTTTATAAATTTCGCCTAATAAATAATACGAGTTGTCTGTTAAAATTCCTTCAGGATCAATAGAAATTATTTTTAATAGGTTTGTAACTGCCAATTCATATTGTTGTTCTGCAACAAAAAGTTTTGCCTGATTAAACAAAGCTTCGTCTTCTATAGATTGCCCTCGATATTTTTTTAAAAGACTGTAATACAGTGTAATAGCTGCAGTATTTTTATTTTGGTAAGCCAGTAATTCTGCTTTTGCAAAGTCTTCTAGCCCTGAAGGGATAGAATCTTTAGACTCGTTATCTGAAATTAGTAAGAATAAGTCAACCGCATCATTTGCAGTAAGTTGAGTTGTAGCGTTTT
>Ga0206124_10000204_pt1 | contig 48176 bp, 59 predicted proteins | sample Helgoland_Spring_3_FD_148671 | JGI IMG/M metagenome (GOLD analysis project Ga0206124, IMG submission 148671) | Pelagic subsurface seawater microbial communities from Kabeltonne, Helgoland, North Sea - Helgoland_Spring_Bloom_20160321_2 | ecosystem: Environmental > Aquatic > Marine > Epipelagic ... | reverse complement strand
ATGATGATGATGAAATTGTAATGAATACTAACGAAGATATTAAAGTAATACGTATAAACAAATCTTTTTTTTAAGATATAAAACACTAAATGTATTATGTATATTCATTATGTATAGCTTTAATAATTTTTATAATTATTAGTAGCTTTGAAAAAAAACAAACAATTACTGTTAAAGATTTATTAACATTTATAATTTTATATAGTATCGTTACTTTTGCCGTTTATTATATATATTCTGCTATGGATAAAACAACTACACCAATTGAATCACCACCTTCGTATATTCCTGAAACTATACAAACTGGATTTAATATTGTTTCTTCTTAACCGTAATCTTACAAGCATTTTTACTATTTTTTATTATAACATTAGGATCATATTGTTCATCTTCTTCTTTTTCATCATCATAATTACTTAATTTTTCTTTTTCATCTTGTATTGATTGCATATCCCATAAAGCAGAATCACATAATTTAAAAGTTTTATTTGGATCTGCTTTATACCAAAAAACTTGATCTTCTAATCTTGATCCAGATGCTCTATTATCTATTACTAAACATCCATAATCTTGTGTAACTTGTTCTAATACTTGTTCAAATACTTGCAAACTAGGAAACATTCCAGCATAATGTTCATATAGCCTTTCTTTATTTTTTTTAATATTTTCTTTAAAAATAAAAACATAATCAATGTTAGTTCTTAAAGCAGGACTTATACCCATAGGGAATTGCATTGTTAATAAAAATAATATTTTATAATGTCTTCCATTCATAAATATTTTACGTATATTTGCATCATTTGTCCAAGTTTTATCATACATTGCGTCATCCATTACTAAAAAAGATCTAGGATCTATAGATGTATGTCCATAATTTTCCAATTCTTTTTTATATTTTCCTGATATCTTTTGTTGTCTTTGAACATATTTATTTATCAATTCAGGAGAATATTCATCGTGTATTAATAATTTTGGTATAAAATGTTGAAAATATGAATTGGCGTGTTCTGTTGGCGATATTACCATTCCAATAGGAATATTTGTATGATATGATAATATATCCTTAATACATACACTTTTACCTCTATTACGTGCGGCTATAGCAACAATAACAGAATCATCTTTTATTTTTTTTGGATCAAACTTCTTTAATTCTAATCTAAATGAAGGTTTATTACTTGATTTCATTTAATCTTATGTTATACATTTTTAACTTCATCCTTTCGCACTTAACCAAGGATCTTCTTTATCATTAATAACATCGCTTATTTGTTCAACAGATTGGTCTTCTTCTTTTATTGATTTTATGGCATCAGTTCTACGACTATCAAATACTATATCTTTATTTTCTTTATTTTCTTTGTAATGTTTCATAAGTGTATTAAGTTCTGATTCTGAATATTCTTGATTTTCTACATTAGTTGCTATATGGCTTTCATAAGGCAACCAACAACCTACTTGTGCTACATAGATATGAAAATAAGGATCTGTTTTTTTTAATTTTTCGCATCTTGCTTTAGCTAATTCAACAGTATCATATACACCTCTTACTTTAATACCTCTTACAGATGTTTTAAAGTTATTTTCACTATGAAACTCTTTTTCAATTTCATCTGAATTAGTATTTTTAAAAAATGCTAATTGTTCATTCATATCATTATTATCAAAAATATATTTGTGATTATCTTTAATACCCATAATTATATCTTTGTTGTCTGGAAACTTATCAACTAAATTATCTAATAATTCTGCCATATCTTTCGAAAACTTTTCGGTAAATTTAGAAAAGTAATACGCATCTTTGTTTTTTATTACATCTTCGGGATTTAAAAAAGATACACATACAAAATTTTGATTTCTTAAAGGTTCATCTTCATCCAAATAATCTACTTTTGTTTCAGACATTTTAAATTGATTTTAAAATATATCTTTATATATAATAAAATGTATGACGTAGATATTAATGAACTGGTTTTAAAAGCCTTAAAATACCTGTTCCAAGGTCTTATGATAGCTATTGTAGCTTATTTACTTGATATGATTGGACCTAATAAACTTAATACTTGGGAAATTGCTATATTGTCAGCAACTGCTGCCTGTATATTTGCTATATTAGATATCTTAAGCCCGACTTATACACAATCCGCACAACAAGGTATTGGATTAGCAACTGGATTTAAACTTATGAGATTTCCTTATTAAAAAATTATATATAAACAAAAAATAAAATAACAAAAGCATAATGTTAAATAATTTAATTGAAAATGCTATAAGATCTAAAGGAGCACATTATGATTTAGCCGCAATCATTTATTATTTTTATAAAGATGAATATAAGGTCGTAAATGATAAGTGGTTTAAAAATGTTAATACTGAAACAAAATGGCAAGAAATGGAAGCACCCAATGATTTATATATTAATATTAGTCGTAAGATTTTTGATGTGTTAATGGAGGAATATGATAAACTATATCAACAAAGTAAAATAGCCGATACACTTGATTTGTCGGATTTATATAAAGAAAAAGCTAGAAAATTACAAAGAATTGCTAATAATTGTAAAATGGTTAATTATAAAAATAGCTTAATACGTGAATGCAAACCTTTATTTACTGTTGATGAATTATAGTTTTTAATATTGTTTTAATATCAACATCTTCTGTATTAATTGTTAAATCAGCATTTAATTTATCAATATTACATTCAGATATATGTTCTAGTCTTTCAAGATGTTCATGTGCTTTATCCTTATAAAGATCTTCAATTCTTTTTATCTGTTGATTTTTATGAATTACCAGTTTTATTATATAATAATTATTTTTCTTAAGATAATTATATTCATTTTCAAATCTTAAATCGTCTATTACAATATGTACCTTATCTTTTATTTCTTTATCCAATTGTTTTATCCAAATATTATTATCAATTTCTTTCATCTTTTCTGCAAAATCTTGAATTAACTTACGATCTTTATATTCCATTTCAAATATTTCTTTAGCATATTTTTTTACGTTATCAGCAAAACTACATTTTTCTAACTTTAATATGTTTTTAAGTTTATTTGCTAATGTTGATTTACCTGAACATATTTTACCGGTTATTGCTATTTTCATTATTTATATAAAAATGATTTTTGTTTAAGTTAAAATGATATATCATTATTAGATAAACTTAATTACACTTATTATACTGTAATAATCTATTATTTAATTTATTAAACTAGGAAAAGAAATCACTTAATTACGTTCATAATAAAGATTTTATCAATTATATTAAAAATGATAACTAATATATATAAATATTAATATGAATATTGATACTATTGATATTATTGTAAGTTATTTACAGGTAAATGATATTAAAAAATGTTTGTTTGTTTCAAAAAATATTTACAATAGTATTAAATTAAATAATAATTTATGGTTATCCATATGTAATAAATACTTTAAATTACCCGGTAATTATTTTCAATTTAGGAGTATTTTTAATTCTACTATATATTTACAATGTATTACTAATGCTACTAAGTATAAAGAATATTATAAATCTACGTATATTATTGAAAAAAATAAGAAAATAACTATTGGTAGATCAAGAACGAATGATATATGTATATTATATGATGATAATGTATCAAGACATCATTGTGTCTTTAAATTTATTGATCCTACTAAAATATTTATCAAAGATCTTAATAGTTGTAATAATACATTGGTTAATGGTAAAAAAATTAAAATTGAACAATTATATGTTGGTGATGAAATTACTATAGGCGGTAATGTTATTCTTAAAGTTGTTTTAGTATAAAAAAATGATATATTTATTTTATTATTAAATAAAATGGTTTTTGCCTATCAAAAGTTTAAAATTGTTAATGATATATTAAACAAATCAATTTTTGATCAAAATGTTATTTCAATTATATTAAAACATTATTGGAATAATTTAGAAGATAAAAGAAAAATATTACTTAAATGGGTTGATATTAGTAAATTAGATTGGTCTCGTTTATCACTTAATCGTAATGCTATTAATTTACTAGAAGAAAACTTAGATAAAGTTGATTGGGATTATATGTCTTTAAATCCTAATGCTATTAATTTACTTAAACATAGTGAGGATAAAATTGATTGGTATTTTTTATCTGCAAATAAAAATGCTATAGGTTTATTACAAAATAATATGTCTAAAGTTAATTTTGCACAATTATGTGATAATCCTAATGCTATTGAGATTATTCAAAATAAACAAGAAGAAATATGGCAAATGCCGTTAAATCGTAATAAAAATGCTATTCAAATGTTAGAAGCAAATAAGGATTACATTATTTGGTATGAATTATCTAAAAATAAAAATGCTATAAGTTTATTAAAAAATAATTTAAATAAAGTATCTTGGAAACATTTATCTTTAAATAAAAATGCTATTGATATTTTAACTGAAAATCAAGATAAAATTAATTGGTCTTATTTATCTACTAATAAAAATGCTATTAAGTTAATTGAAAATAACTTAGACAAAGTAGATTGGTTTATGTTATCTGCTAATAAAAATGCTATTAAGATATTGGAAAATAATTTAGACAAAGTAGATTGGTATTCGTTATCTTCTAATAAAAATGCTATTAAGATAATTGAAAATAATCTGGATAAAGTAGATTGGTGTAATTTATCTGGAAATCCTTCAATATTTGAAGATGAACCTATGCCAAATATTATATAGAATTATTAAATAATTCTATTAGTTCTATTAGTTCTTTAACTGTTTTATTATTACGTATAAACTTATAACCATTATAATAATAATGTTCTTCTGGATTATATATAATATTTTTGCGTTTATAATATGTCATTTCAATTGATTCTATTTCATCATCAATATTTATATATTCTAATGAATTATTTATAATTATAAAACAATTATCATCTTTAGGTGATTTTATTGATTCTAATGTATATTTCATTCTATAAGATAATTCTGGAGTATTATCTAGTGATCTTGAATGTAATAATGTTTTTAATATATTTTGCGTTATATTATGGTTAGTTGATATAAAATACTTATTTTTTTGTAGATCTTTTAGATCTTTTAGAATATATAATTTTAAAGGATTTTCGCAATAATATCGATTTGTTTTTTCAATTAATGAACCTTCATTTGGATAAAGTTGTTGTAAGAAATTATTATATTTTATTTTACTATCAATTTTTATTTCTTTTTGAAAAATTATATTATCTAAATGTATATTATCATTGTAATTTATTGGATGAACTATTAATAATATATTACAATCTTTATATTTTTCATATTCTATATATTCTGTATAGATCTTTGGAAAATATTTATTTTTAGGTTCTAATGATTTTATATCTTCTACAGTTTTGTCTATAATATTATTAATATCTATTAATTTTTTATGTTCATTATGATGATATATGTATAATTTAGCAAGATCATAATGATAATTGGTTATTTTATTTATTGTAAAAGTATTATTTAATTTTTTAAGATCAATAATAATATTTTGAAGATTATAAAATATTGTTTCCATATTATTATTATTCTATTTTAATAAAATTGAAACTTTAAACCGTTTGGTTTTTTCATACAGTTATATATCAAAAAAAATATATTTAATGTGTTAAATACCTTCTTTTAACTTATAATGAATTATTGAAAAGATCTTAGATAATAACTAGGAACTCATTAACTATTTTGTTATATTTACTACTTTTTGAAAATTACATAAAACCTTATAACAAAAAAATGATGTATTAAATAAATAAATACAAAATGTTAGCAACTAAAAAGACTTCTTCTAAAACTAAAAAAGATGATAAACCAAAACAATCTTCTAAAACTAAAAAAGATGATAAACCAAAACAATCTTCTAAAACTAAAAAAGATGATGAATTAAAATATAAATTAAAAAATATTACTGAAATTACTTCACCTGCTAAAATTAAATATAACAAAGTTACTATTGATCCAACAAAATTACATGCATTCGAAAAATATAAATTAAAAGATTTACAAATTACTAAACAAATTAAACGAAAACCTTATAAAATTTTTCCAGAAATAGAAAAAAATTCTATTATATTTGCGAATGTTAATAATAATGGTGTAGAATTAACAACATTTGATGAATATTTAAAAAACCAACAAAATATTAAAGGAGGTTTTGATCGAAATCTTTCAACACGTCATGCATTACCTAATCAACAACAAATTAATAATATGAATCAATATATTAATAATACTGCAAATCGCTTTGGATTTCCTGCTCCCATAATAGCTACTTTGGATCGTAATGGTGGTCATGATAATATTTATTTCGAAATTACTGCAATAATGAATGATAGATTAATTATTGCTATTTATGCCGATAACACATATGCAAATGAGTGTATGCATATCACCTGTTTATATAATGCACAAGCCTATGTCCATTTAACATTTTTCGCAAATTGTAATGGTGGTCAGCGATATCATATATATTATATGGTTAATCCTGATCCAAATAGTTTCATGGATGAGTTAATTCAGTTTATAGATATTGCTAGAAGAGACTTATTTGGTAGGAGCAGAATTCCTCCAAATTTTTGGACAGATAGATGGTTAAATTTGGATGCAAATGAATTTAATAATATTGAATATTATATGATTAGAATGAAGTCTGTTTTAGAACATTATAGAGACAATAATTAATATATGATATTCAAAACAAAAATAATAACTTTTTATTATGTTGTATAAATCATTTTTATTTTTTATAATAATCTAGTAAGATCCTAACAATGAGTAAATTATTTAAACTTCCTGAAAATTATTCGTGGAATCAATTAAAAGAAAGTTATAAAAAACTAGCTATTCAAAATCACCCTGATAAAGGTGGTGATCCTGATTTTTTTAATTTTATTACTGAACAATTCCAAAAACTTGCTATTGAAATTAAAAATAGAGATTCTAATAAATCACATTTTGATCTTAAACAAAATCATAAAGAATCTACTAGTCTTTCAAATCGTTTTGGTATATCTCAAGTTGCTAATGATACTTTTAGTAGTAAGTTTAATAAAGCATTTGATGAAAATAGATTTGTTGATGAAGATGTAGAGTTTGGTTATGGTAGTATGATGGATCCTTCTAGTAAAGTTCGTGAAGATATTAATATCACTAATGTTTTTGGTAAATCTTCTGTTAGTTCCGCAAAGTTTAATAAAACATTTGATACTAAAGTTAGACCTTCAACAAATGTTATTAAATATAAAGAACCCGAAGCTTTACCATCTTGTTCTAAAATCATTCATTCTGAAATTGGTAATAAAACAACAGATTATTCGGGTAAAACTTCTAGCAATAGTTTAAGTTATACAGATTTTAAAGTTGCTTTTACAGAAGAAAGAACACCTAATGATATTAATAGAAAGCAATTTAAAAATGTAAAAGAATATCAACAGTATAGTGATCGTAAATTAAAGAAAAGTATGACGGATAAAGAAATACTTTTTAAGAAAAAAGAAGAAATGTTAGAAGATAAAAGAGAAAAAGAAAGACTTTCACGTATTGAAGAACGTGATAAAAAATTAGCAGAATATTATGAAAAAATATCTAGATTAGGTTTGGGGAGTCAATAGTGGAGTTATTAGATCTTCAGAATAATCTGATCTGATTGATATTATTGATTCTTCAGATATATCTGAATCATATAATATATCAGATTCGTCAGAAGATTCAGTATAGTTAAATATATTATCTATAGCTGTTTTGTAGTTATTATCTCCTCCTTGTATTCCTAATAGCTCTTTATCTTTATACGTCGCGTTATCCTTAATATTTTCAAATAAGGTTGGTAATTCCTTATTAAGTGCTATTATATATTTTTTGGTTAATTCTTTTTTATTAGTATCATTATCAGTGTTTATTCCATTTAATATTTTATAGGTAAAAACTAAGGTTTCAAAATATATTGTATATTCTTCACATAATTCTTTGTTAGTATAATATTCTATTTGTATTTTCTTTGCAGTTCCTGTTAAATATATCATCAATTTATTTACAGCATCACATATATCTGTATATTTATCTTTATAATTTTCATGTTTTTTTATAATTTGTATTAAATTTTTTGTAGTATCATCAGTATGTGTAGTATCATCAGTATATTTGACGTAAAAGTAATATGTATATATTATGGGTATGTTGTTATCTTCCAATAATTTTTTAATAAGTGTAGCTAATTTTATACGTCTATCTAATTCTATTGTAGTTTGTTTATCAGGTGTTATGTCTTCTACTTTTTGATTAATGTCTACAATGGGTCCTGTTGCTTTGAATATTTGAGGTAGAGGTGGTTCTATTACTTCTTTTTGATTAATGTCTACAATGGGTCCTGTTGCTTTGAATATTTGAGGTAGAGGTGGTTCTATTACTTCTGTTTGACTAATTTCTGCATCTGTTGTTGCTTCTATTATTTGAGGTAGAGGTGGTTCTATTACTTCTGTTTGACTAATTTCTGCATCTGTTGTTGCTTCTATTATTTGAGGTAGAGGTGGTTCTATTACTTCTGTTTGACTAATTTCTGCATCTGTTGTTGCTTCTATTATTTGAGGTAGAGGTGGTTCTATTACTTCTGTTTGACTAATTTCTGCATCTGTTGTTGCTTCTATTATTTGAGGTAGAGGTGGTTCTATTACTTCTGTTTGACTAATTTCTGCATCTGTTGTTGCTTTTAATTTTTGAGGTAGAGGTGGTTCTATTACTTCTGTTTGACTAATTTCTGCATCTGTTGTTGCTTTTAATTTTTGAGGTAGAGGTGGTTCTATTACTTCTGTTTGACTAATTTCTGCATCTGTTGTTGCTTTTAATTTTTGAGGTAGAGGTATTTCTGCAGTTATTAAGTAAATTATCTTTAAAAAAATCTCATCAAAATTTTTAAAAAAAACGTTTGCCATTTTTCTCATATATATATATTTCGGAAATAAAATGTTTTCTGGGGTGTCGTTCAATTCTTCGACACCAATCTTTTTCATTGCCTGACATAATTCTCCCACGGTGGGCATTGTTTCGGTGGGCTGGGGGAGACCTTCTACGGTGTATAACATGACGAATTCCACTAACTTCTTGAAGTTGGTTTTTAACTGGTCAATACGCTGCACAGTATCGGGAGAAATGCCTGATAGTATATCTGTAATGTTGTTTGTTTTAAGGTCTTCATTTAATAACATTAGACCCTCTGAATATGATGGCTCTTGTATAATAGCATTATAGTTGTACAGGTGGGTCTCTATAAAGTTATGATATAAGGTATTAAAGTTGTTGTTCTTCATTATCGAGTTATATATATCTATAGTATCCGCCAACAGTACCAAAATTGTTCTAATATCGTTATTGATGTAGGTTCCTTTTTTGAACGTATCAAGGATGTTTAATGTCTCTATTAGAGGTCCTATACACGTTATATATGTCTTTACAATTTGACCTAAAGTTGTGACATTTATACAGTTAGCATAGTATATTTTTAAATCTGTAGGTATATATGATGATTGCATTGTAGTTAAAATTGTAGGTATATGTGATTGTATTGTAATGGTCGAGTTGACTTCTTTAAGTATCTTTGGTATTATTGTTTCTATTTTAGCTATTACGGCTTTAACATCGCTTTCACCACCAAATGTGTTGTTCATTCGCGTACCAGGCTCCGGATTGTTCAGTGATTTGTTGTTATAGTAGATTGTTCTGCCTATAGATAATGCTTCTGAGAGGTTGTTATATAATGTAGAATTGTTGCTGCTAAGCGATGCGTCGAAGTCATTGCTCTTAAGTTTACGTATATCTCTATTAATTTTAGGGCTGTATATTAGTATTATGTATATCGTCGCATATAATATTTCAAATGTTTCAAACATATTGACAGGAGTATAGTTTTCTAGTGCTTTAGAAACTTTTTTAAAATTAAAATGTGGTGTAGTAGGTTTTTCCGATTTATCTTTAATAATTTTAGTTATTATTACAATAAATAAAACTGGTATAATTAAAAACATTTTTGCGCCACCAGTCTTATAAGAATTAATTACATTTTCCATTTCATCAAGTGGATAATATTTTTTCTTAAATCTACAATATTCAATTCCATTATCTGTATATATCCTATAAGAATTAGAATTGAGAATTAATTTAAACTGTGTTTTTTTCATATTTACATTTAAAGACACATAAAGATTATTAAGAAAACATAACATATGACGAATTTATACCAAGTGTTAGGATTAGAAAAATCAGCATCTGCAGATGATATTAAAAGAGCATATAAAAAATTAGCAGTTCAAAATCATCCGGATAAAGGTGGTGATGAAAAGAAGTTTCAAGAAATATCAAATGCTTATGATGTTTTAAGTGATCCTAAGAAAAAACAGGAATATGATAGTGGTGGATCTAATGGAAATAGGTTTAATGGAAATCACGATGATATATTTGCACATTTTTTTGGTAGAAGAGGAGGAGGACCGCAACAACCACAAAAATGTAATGATATTTTAAAACCATATAAAATAACTCTACGTGATGCTTTTACTGGTGTAAAAAAAACATTGAAAATTAAATTAAAAGCATTTAATTTAGATAAATTAAAAAGTTGTAATGATTGTAATGGTATGGGTAGAATAAAGAACATACGTAATATGGGTGTATTCCAACAAGTTTTTGAAATGCAATGTAATAGTTGTAGTGGAACAGGATCAAAAAACTTAGAAGAATCCGCATATGAAATTGAAAAAACATTAGAATTGAATATACCGAAAGGAATACATAATAATAATAAGATTTGTATAGATGGTTGTGGGGAACAACCTAAAGTAAAAAATAAAAAACCAGGTAATTTAGTATTTAATATTGAAGTAATAAATAATGATGCTTTTACACGTGATAAGGATGATTTACATTCGTCAATAAAAATAGATTTTATATCTTCATTATGTGGAGCAAATATTCAATTTAATATTATGGACGAGGATAAAATAACATTTAATACAAGTGATTTTAACATAGTGCATCCAAATAAGAAATATGAATTTAAAGAAAAAGGAATGCCAATCCAGGGAACAAATAAAAGAGGTAATTTATACATTGAGTTTGATGTAGAATATCCTACATTAACTGAGGAACAAAAAAAAGGTATTAAAGAAATGTTGAAATAGATATATAAAAATGCATATAACATCTTTAGTAGCAGGAGAAGAGTTTGCGAATACCTATATTGATTTTACTAAACTTGGAAAATTAGTAATTGATGTAGGTGGTCAAGATGTGAATGGATCTTTAAGAGAATATTATGAAAACAAAGGATTAAAATATATCTGTGTGGATATCACAGAACATAAATCAGTTGATGTAGTAATAAAATTAGGTGATAAACTACCTTTTAGAGATTCTAGTGTTGATTACATAATATCTAATTCAGCATTTGAACACGATCCTTGTTTTTGGATGACTTTTAAAGAAATGACTAGGATAATTAAAGAAGATGGATTTATATATGTAAATTCACCATCAAGTGGTCCTTATCATCCATATGTTACTGATAATTATCGTTTTTATGCTGATGCCGGACAAGCACTTGCTTATTGGTCGGGTATTCAAGTTGTTAATGAACCTGTGTTTCCTGTTAAAGTAGTAGAAACATTTAATATTTTAGGAACAGAATGGAAAGACTTTTGTTGTATTTGGAAAAGAGTTAAATATAAAGAAACTTCTCATATTTTAGCAGAAGATATAGTAAAAACAAAAGAAAAATTAGAAAAAGCAATAAATGAGCGTGGATATGAAACTGTTAAAAAGAAATAATTATTCTTCATAAGCAGGATCAAATACACTGATATCACTAGTTTCCATATAACGAACTAATCCGGGTGTTCCGTAATAATATGTGTTAAGTTCATCAATGAAATCAAATTGTTCTGAACAAGAGCATGCTAATTTGCGTTTTTTATCCGTATATTTATTGATATCAAAATATTTAATATCAAAGCTATTTTTTACATCACCTTCTTTACAAGCACATTTAATGTCTGCTCTGCGTTTTTTAAGATCATATTTAATTTTATACATTGAGTTTTCGTATTTATCTTTAGCAACTAAACTAATTCTATCTTTTGTTGTGCTAGGTCTATAACAACGTGAAGATTTAACTGCTTTATTATAGTTAATATGCCATATTAAAGTCATAATAGTTAATACAACAAATAATGAAACTATTAATGTAAAAAATAATTCATAATAATCCATATTTATCTAATTATAACATATAATAACAATTTCATTAGATTTTTTGGATTTATTCATTCCATAATTCCAATCAGTTTCAATAATTTTATAATTTTTATAAAGATCTTTAATATAATTACAATTATTATAGGTCATTATCCAATTATTTTTATTTGATAAGCATTTATGTAATTTAATATGATCAAAATGTTCGTGTAGATCACCATTATTTCCATATAAATTTGATTTAGATTCAAGATAATATGGAGGATCTAAGAATATTAAGGAATTCTTATTTTGTAAGAATTCTTCAAAATCCATATTTGTTATAGTAAGACGATCTAAGTGTAATTTAGATATTCTTTCAATAGATGTTGTTGTAAATCTTTTAGTAGATGATTCTAATGAAAAACCACCTGATAATGTAGCACCACTAAAAGAACATCTATTTATTATGAAAAACATTATGGATTGTTTTAATGGATCGGTTTCTATTAATATTTTATTACGTAGATCTTGAAATTTATTTTTAGTAATAGTATTGATATATGGATAAAGTTCTTTACATAGTTTATCGTTATTATCTTTGCAAGTTTTCCAAAAATTGTATAAGGGTGTAAATTTATCATTAGCAATAATCTGTAAATTTGGAAAGGTATTTTGTAAATGAAATTCAAAAGATCCTCCACCAAAGAAAGGTGATATAATTGTTGTAAATTTACTTAAATCAAAATATGTTGTTAGGATTTCGTAGAGTTTATTACAAGCTTTTGTTTTACCACCAGGATATCTTAATGGTGATACGTTATTAATAAAATTATGTTGTTTAGAATGAATAAGTGCTACTAACTTAGTTTTATTGCAATTTAAATAACCTGAAATATTATTATTTTTACAGAAGGTTATTAATTTATTTTTAGTCCAATTTATAGTAGGTTTGTTATCTGTTTTAGCAAGATCTTCAAGTTGGTTAGCAAGATCTACATTAATTTTAGTAAGATTATCATTCTTAATTTCAAAATCTTCAAGTTGTTTAATAAGTTCTTCTATCATTATATATATTTAATGTAATATAATTCATTTTTATATTACTTATTCTAAGCTACTATATATGGCTGTGCATACATTTTTAAATAGTTTATTTTTAATACCAGTTGTAAAATTGGTATCTTCATTTACTAGATAGTTTTGCATTTGTGCGTTGGTGCATTGTTTGATTAAAGCATCTCGTTTTAATTCTGTCATTTGTTCGTGTGTAAGGTTATATTGTTTTCTTGAAATATTATTTTCGTTGTCATTTTGTTCTAATTTCTTTTTAGTATCACCGCATATATCTTCTAAGCTAAACCTAGCATCTTCAAGAATAGATGTTTTGATTTTTTCATACATATCGTTAGGGACTGAATATTTTACAGTGGATTCTAATATAATATTAAGAACAATACCTGATACAAACTTACCACTAAATATTAATTTATCAAAGAAAGCAAATATACCTAATTGTTTTAGGTTTCCTATCGGATAAAAAGAGAAGGCTTTGTATAATTCGCAACCAATTGGCCATATTTTAGATATAGGAACAAGTAGAAATCTATAATAAATATAAATAAATATTATAAAACAAGTAATACTTACAAATATAATAACAGATGCAATTAAAACATAAACATTTTGTAAAATAATATCAAGTATCTTTAAAACTGCTTTATAAATAATACGTTCTTGAATTCTTCTATTTAATTCAATTGATGTTGATAACCAAACTTTTAAAAACTTATGAATAAAATATGCTAAAATATACAAAATTGATAAAACATAAATAGTTACTATCATTTTATATTGTATAAGGATTTATATATCATATAAGGGATCTATATACCATAAAAGTTAGTATATGGTAAAATAAAGAATTCTAAGAAATTATATGTTATCTGTAAGGATCTATATGTTATCTGTAAAGATCTATATGCGATTACAATAAATTATATGTTATCTGTAAAGATCTATATGTGATTTATAATAAATTATATGTGATTGTAGAGATCTATATGTGATTTATAATAAATTATATGGTATATAAAGATCTATATGTGATTACAATAAATTATATGTGATTTGTAAGGATCTATATGCGATTACAATAAATTATATGTTATCTGTAAGGATCTATATGTGATTACAATAAATTATATGTTATCTGTAAAGATCTATATGCGATTACAATAAATTATAAAATCCTTTATATGGTATGTAAAGATCTATATGCGATTACAATAAATTATATGTTATTTATAAAGATCTATATGTGATTACAATAAATTATATGTTATTTATAAAGATCTATATGTGATTTATAATAAATTATAAAATCCTTTATATGGTATGTAAAGATCTATATGCGATTACAATAAATTATATGTTATCTGTAAGGATCTATATGTGATTACAATAAATTATATGTTATCTGTAAAGATCTATATGTGATTACAATAAATTATATGTGATTTGTAAGGATCTATATGTGATTACAATAAATTATATGTTATCTGTAAGGATCTATATGTGATTACAATAAATTATATGTTATCTGTAAGGATCTATATGTGATTACAATAAATTATATGTTATCTGTAAGGATCTATATGTGATTACAATAAATTATAAAATCCTTTATATGGTATGTAAGGATCTATATGTGATTACAATAAATTATATGTTATCTGTAAGGATCTATATGTGATTACAATAAATTATATGTTATTTATAAAGATCTATATGTGATTACAATAAATTATAAAATCCTTTATATGGTATATAAAGATCTATATGTGATTTATAATAAATTATAAAATCCTTTATATGGTATATAAGGATCTATATGTGATTACAATAAATTATATGTTATCTGTAATAAATAATAAAATTTTTGTATGTGTTTATAATATTATTGTTCAAAGTTTGAAACAATATCTGATGATAATAGACGCCAATCTTCGTTGAATATAGTTAATATATCATTTTCAATTGTATTACCATTAACTTTTTTACTTTCAATACATTGATTAATATATTCATTAAAATTATCAATAAAATATGTTGTAGTTGAGTTAATGAAAGTTGAATTATAATTAGCTATAACATTATTTTGAAATAATATAATATCTTTATGTTTTCTTAGTTCCTTTATTAATATCTTTAAGTTTTTATTAAAATACATTTATAAATTGATTTAAAAATGATATCATTTTTTCATATAATATAAGATAAATGTTTGACATTAAGATAACAAAAGAACCGATTGTTTTTTTTGATTGTAGTTATTATATTTTTTATAGATATTTTGCTACAAAAAGATGGATAAGTTTTCAAAAAAATACTGAAAACATTAACTTCCTGGAAGCATTTGAAAGGCATTTTGAAAATGATCTTAATAAACTATGTAAAAAGTTTAAAACAACAAGATCAAATATGTATTTTGGTGTAGATTGTTATAGAAATACAATTTGGCGAAATGAATATTTAAAAACGTATAAACAACATAGAGTTGAAAATCCTGAATTTGATAGAGATATATTTGATTACTTTAAAATTACAATAAAAGATAAATTTAACTTAAAATTAATAAATTGCGATAATTTAGAAGCAGATGATGTTATAGCAATAATTCATAAAGAAATAACTAATAAAGTAAATAATATAATAATAATTACAAATGATAGTGATTATGTGCAACTCAAGAATGATAAGACAACAATAATTAATATGCAATTAAAAGATATAACTTTAAAACATAATTTAAAAAACTATACTATTTATAAAGCTTTAATAGGTGATAAATCGGATAATATAAAACGTGTTGGTAAAATAACTAAAGCAACTGCAGATAAAATAATACAAAAACCTACAGATGAAATATATGAATGGTTAAAAGAAAATGAATTATTAACTGAATATAATAATAATATAAGGTTAATAGATTTTAATTATATTCCTAAAGAATTAATTAATAATTTATTAAGTAATATAAATATTATATAAAAATGATATAAAATATAATTTTTATTTATTTAATAATGAACGAAGATGAACTTTGGAATCTTATGGATAAAGTTAGTATAGAAGATAATATTTATCCTAAAGAAATAAGTTGTTCTTATTGTCATTATGACAAGTTTATTAAAGATGATAATCTTTTAACTTGTGTAAGATGTTATAATATAATTGACAATATTATAGATTGTACTGCAGAATGGAGATATTATAATGGTGATGATAATAAATCGGAAGATCCTTCAAGATGTGGATTACCAACAAATGTTTTATTACCAAAATCATCATTAGGTTCTATTATTGGTAAAAGTATGCGTGATAGTAAAGATCTGCATTGTATTCGTAAATTACAAACTTGGACTAGTATGCCTTATAGCGAACGTAAATTATTAAATGTATTTGAAAGATTTACAAATAATACTACTAATAAAGGTATATCTGGAAAAGTATTATATGATGCTAAAATAATGTATAAAAAAGTATCAAGTTTAAAAATATCTAGAGGTGATAATAATGATGGTTTAGTAGCTTCTTGTGTTTATTACGCATGTATAATAAACAATGTTCCACGTAGTATTAAGGAAATTGCAGAAATGTTTGAAATAACACCAATAACCTTAACAAAAGGTAATGCTAGATTTCAAAAATTAAATCCTATGAATGTTTTTTCATCTTCACCTCACGAATTTATTTCAAGATTTGGATCTCAATTAAATATGTCTCAAAAAGATATAGCTGTATGTGTAGAATTATCAAAATATTTATATGATGAAGATATATTACGAGATAATTCACCTACTAGTTCTGCTTCAGGAATAATATGTTATTATTGTAATAATAAAGGTTTAGATATATCAAAGAAATATATAGCAAATATATGTGGTGTTAGTGAAGTGACTGTAACAAAAAGTTATAAACATATTTTAAAATATGACAATGTTATAAAAGAACATTATTTTTTAACTGAAAAAGTATAAAATATAAACATAGCACCTAAGGTTGTTAAGAAATTTAATATACCAATAGATATAATGATAGGAATGAGAACATATAATATTTGATGTTGTAATAGATCTTTAAAATCACTTTCAAGTAGTTTTTTTTTAATAAAGTTTATAATTATGTCTATATAATCTTTATTATGCGTATTAGTCATAATTTTCTTAACATTTTAATTATATTAAAATGATACCATTTAACGCAATAATTAAACGCAATGATTTTTATATTTCAACACCTATTAATGATTATGTTTTAACTTTAACCAATATTGATATTATTAATATCATACAAAATTCAGCAAAAAAATATGTTATTATTGTTAAAATTAATGAAAATAATGATAAACAAATATTATCAAAAATTGAAAGATCTTCGCAAGATGTAGTTATTAATAATAACAATAAATGGTTTAAAAATAATTTAGAATATCAAGATATTATTGATAATTATCTAACTTGTTTCAATGAACAAAATAATACATTAGAGATAGTATTACATAAAGATTATTTTCCAACATTGGATGGTTACGTTGATATTGAAGATTTAATTAAAAATCAAAAAACTAATTGTTTAAAAAATATAACTATTAAACTAATAGGTATTTATATTAAAAACAATAGTTTTTACATAAGATGGTTGGTTCGTAATATTGAAAAAATTGAAAATGATACAAATGAATTAGAAAATATTGATGAATTATTTGATGCTAAATATGAAAGATTGGTTAATAAAATAGATGATAAAATCAAGTTTTTAAAGAATACTAAATTAGATCTTAAAAAAATATATGATAGTAAAGATTTTGAAGCGTTATTAAAAAGTTTTTATCTTATATTAGATAAAATATAATATGGCAGAAGATAACAACAAACTTGTTTTATACTTTGCACTTTTGATACTTCTATTACTCTTAGTTTTATTATTTCAAGCTTATAACTCAAAATGCAAAGTTTTTAATTACGAAAAGTTTAATAATGCTAATTCAAATGCGGATGTATATAATGAACAAAATGTTATAAATAGTGTTGGTATGTCAAATGATGTTAAATATTCACCAGCTGATCCAGAACAAGCTGTATATACTGAAATTGCTTCTAGTAATCAAAATCAAGTAAATGCTGAACCAGAAACTAGTTGTTATCCTCGTAGTAGTTTAACTGCTCAAGATCTATTACCTGCAGATTTGGATGCTACTAATTCTAAATGGGCTAGTATGAATCCTACAACGGGTGGAGCAATTGAAGATCAAAACTTATTAACGGCTGGATGGACTGTAGGTGTTAATACTGTGCAAAATTCTTTACGTAATCCTAATTTACAATTACGTTCTGAACCACCTAACCCTGTAAAACCTGTAAGTCCTTGGATGATTTCTACAATAGGACCTGATACTAACCGTAGAGATATGGAAATCGGTTCTCAACCATATTGGGAAAACTAATATAAACATTTATTTGTTCAAACTCTATAATGGATAACTTAACTGGAAAAACACTTTTATTATCATCAATATCCAAATATTTTAAAAATAATCCTAAACACCTAGAACATTTAAAAAATATAATTTCTGGAAAAAGTTTTATATCTCTTAGATTAATTGATTGGTTATTAACGCATTTTGCTAAAAATAATAATATACAATATTGGATTGATGATACTAATACAAAGATCTTTAAAACTTTACCAGATAATTTAAAAAAAGCAGCTAATTTACGTAAGTTTAATATGTATATTGATTATCGCGCACAATTAAAATCATTTAGTAAAATGTATTTTGATCCTTTTAGAAGACATGAACGTATTACTTTTAAAATATCAGATAAAGAAGTTATTGAAACTACTATAGGACAACTTAATTTATTTCGTTGGTTTTTTAAAAATTATATATACGAATATATTTCTAATAATTACAATGATATTGCTAAGAATATGAGTTCTAAAAATAAAAATGATAAGAAAGTTGTTGAACCTATTCAAAAAGAACTAAGATATATTAAATTTAATTAAGTCCTAATGTTTTTATTTTTTTATTATTATTAGTAATTTCTGCTGGATCCCACGATATATACAATATATTTCTATTTGGTTCTGGTAATCTATTTACAATATAACCTGCTTTTTTATAAACCCCTCTTGTATGTTTTATACATTCTTCTACATTAAACAACGGATAACCCATTATATAATAAGGAACTACGTAAAAAGTAGAATAACCATTATGTTCTGCTATTCTTTTTATTTTTTTATTACAAAGTTCTACTACTTTATTATAAGTTTTTATATGATTTTGATCTATAGTTTTTTTTATATTATATAATTCATTTATACTTAAGATTGTTGTCATATTTATATATAAAATAATATTAAATAATACATATATTATGTTTGATAAGGAAGGAAAACCGCCTAAAATAAAACCTACACCTATTGATTTAGCATTATTAGAACCATTAAATGAAATAATATTAGGTAAAAGAAAAATAAGTGATAATTTTTTTGTATATAAAAAAAAATGTATTTAAGGTTGAATAAAGATAATGAAGAAGAATTATATAAAAAATATACAGATTCGGCGTGGAATTACGCTAAGAATTGCTTAGAATATGAACATAAATATAAAAACTATACTAATATGAAAATACTTAATTATCCTGAACATATTGTAGCAAATGAAAAATTTAAACTTATTAATGAAGCTAAAAAACTTGAAAAAAGCTATGATATTTATGATCTATATTTAAATAATTTTTATGTAAATGATTTTACATTATAGTTATAAGATCATATGAAAATAATGATTTTAATATTAAATTATTAAATTTTGATTTTTATAATTAAATAACTTAAAGTCGTTTGCATATACTTTATCAATAATTGAAATACATTCGGGATCTAAAAATATAGAAATATCACGAATATTAATTTTACAATCTTTATTATCTTCAATTTTTTCAATAATAATATCTTTAGGTAATACAAGTGTATTTTCACAAATAAATAAATAATAAGGATAATAATGAATAAAATTATAATGATAATTTGAAAAATCGTAATATTTTAATACCATTTTAATAAATATACGTAAATCCGTAATAGTATTTATAGGATTTTTATAAAAGTAAGCACTTATTAATCTTTGATATGGATTTCTTACATATGTATGATATAAAACTTTATCATATTTACAAAACTTATTTCGTAATGCATAAGAAATATGAGCATAATCAAAATCATCTGCACATCCCCAATATTCTTTAATTACCTCTGTTTTATTTTTAATATTATTTCTTATTGTTTTACCTGCTGTTTTTGGTATATGAATAAAACAATATAAAAAATTATTCTGTTTATATATTAACATATGAAACTTTTAACTTACGATAAGAAAAATATAGAATATCCTGATAATTTAATATATTATTCCGTTTTTTTAAGTAATTTACCAAACTATAATGAAACTGTAGAATTAAATAATAAATCTTGTTCGCATATAATTCTTAAGAATATTATATATTTTTTAAAGCATCACGATGATTTTATAAAAAATAATACAGATACAGATTATATAATTAAATGGAATAATAGATTTTTTGATTTACCTGATAACATATTATTTCAAATTATTGAAGCAAGTTGTTTTTTAGATATTGATAGTTTATTTGAATTATCTTGTAATGAAGTTGTAAATACTATAAAAAAATGTAATACACCTAATGATGTTCGTAAAAGATTTAATATAAAAGATGATATAACACCAGAAGAAAAACAAGAAATATATAAATTAGCATTAAGTTTATAATGCAATAATTTTATCTAAAACATCGTTTTTAAAATCTTTAACAACTTTTTCCCATCTATAATTTTCTAATATATGTTTTCTTCCACGATTACCGTGTTTTTCGCATAAATCCGGATTACTGAAATATTTCCATAATCCTTCCATATAATCTTCTGGCAAACATATTTCGTCAATAGAACCTATACCTTTCATTTTACTATTTAATTCTCCATATTTATGTAATTTAGGTCTTATTAATGTCGATACTGTATCATTCATAAACTCTTTATGTCCTCCAACATAAGCGGCTACTTGTGCTCTTCCTACACCTAAACTTTCACTACAAGTTAATCCCCAACCTTCTGCGTGAACAGGTGCAAAATTAACATCACATAAACTCATAAAAATATTAATATCACGATCTGATATTTTTTGCGCATTATCAATAAACCATAATGTTTTTTTAGCATATTCAAAATCTAAATCAATTAATTTACATTCATGTTCTAAAACAGCCATTAGATCCCAATGACCTTCTTGTGATGTTCCTATAGCAAACAAAATAGGTCTTTTAGTATGATGATTAGTCTTAAATTCGTGTTTAGTATCTTTAGAACCTACATTAACAATCCAATGTCTTTTAACAAATAAAGCCCATGATATAATCGCAATATCCCAACCTTTTCTAGGTTGATTCCGATTTGTAGATTCAATAATGAAAGCATTTTGTGGAAGATCATAATAATAACGACAATAAGATTTTGGAATAGGAAAATATAATTTATCATCAAAACCGTGTTTATATACATAAACTGGCATATCTTTACGAATACCTATTCTATAAGTATTATCTTTCCAAAATGGTGTAAAAGCAATAATAGCATCAAAATGTTTATTTAATAAATTAATATATTCTGTTTTTTGGAACATATATACTTGATCCATATATGAAATTAATTTAAACTTAGATCTATATTGATGCATTTCATTTATAATATTTGCGGTTACTGCAGATGTAATCATACTATCATTAAAAATAATAATAATATCGTAAGCATTTTCTTTTAAATGTTTTGCTATAACTTTTTCACCAAACCCACTACCAGATACATTGTTATCTTTTTCAATTTGTAATGGATCAAGTAATTTAACGTTGGATGGTATGTCGTTTCTTATAGCACCTGATGTTTGTTTATAATTTTGAAATCCCCAAATTGATAAATCTATTTCATCTTCATATTTTCCTAAATATTTTGAAGTATAATATGTAATTTTCGAATAACCATTTGTTGTTCCTATTGGATATGTTCCGCAAAAAAGAATACGTGTTTTATTACTTTTAGTATTCCAAATATCGCCTATTTTTTTATTTGTTTTAACTATATCTTTTATTGAATATTCACCTATTACTATTGTTTGTTTTTCAAATGGATTCATTATTATAGAAAAACAATTAATTATGTTTTATATAATATAAAATGTCAAGTCCTAAAAAAGCTAGATCATTATCTTTAAATAAAAGTTTGTCTAGTATTCCATATGTTTCTAGAAAAGCTAGATCATTATCTTTTAATAAAAGTTTGTCTAGTATTCCACACGTTGCTAATACAAGCTTTATATTCTTTGGTTGTTGGAATAACATTAATTGTTCCAAAAATGAAAAAACTCTTAATAGAAATGTTGTTTTAGCGTTATTAAAAACATTATATTCAAATATGCCTATTGTTTTAGCAGGGGATAATTGGTATAGTCAAAAAATAAAACTACCAGCAACACTTCAATCTGCAAATGCTTCAACTTCAGAAAATAAAAATAAAACTATAGGAAAGTTTAAGTTTTATCCAGTATATGTATTGGAAACTGGTTATAAAAAACTATTTGAAATATCTAAGAAAATTGATATAGTTTTAGGTAATCACGATATAAATCCTAAAAAATTAAATGACTTTTATGCTTTAAATCAATGCGATCAATTAGGTTGTATGGTTAAAGTTCAAACTGATACTATTAGTAAAATGTTAGGTTATAAAGATCCTAGTAGTTCTAGTAAACCTATTCAAAATATTTATCAATATAATGATGTAAAATTATATGTATGTAAGCCACATATTGAAGAAAAAAGTAAAGGAATATTCTTTTTATACTTAAATACTAATATTTTTGACGCTAAAGATGTTAACTCAATTATTGAATATCGCAAGTTAGTTATTCGTGAATTAGCTGATAAAAAAATTAAATTATTATTTATTGTTGGTCATCATCCTTTCTTTGGATTAAAGAAAAAGAAGCAGAAAAAAACAGAAGGTGAAGCTACACCTGAAGCGAAGTTTATAATTAATACAGTGGCTGATTTATATTTTAAAGAGACAGTTGATAAAGATAAAGTTGCTGCAATTAATCAGTTTTTAAATATTTTTACAAGATACAAAAGTATTTATTTATGTGCTGATATTCATAATTTTCAAATATGTAAATTATCTAGCAATCTTTGTATGGTTATATGTGGTTCTGGTGGTGCTTCAAGAGATCGTCTCGGTGATTATGTTGATAACACTGTTCCTATTCCATTAGAATGTAAATTAAATGATAATATTAAAGTTACTGATATGTATGTTCATGATTCTTATGGATTTAGTAAAATTACTTATTCAAATTCAGGAAATAAAGTTGAAATTACATATTATAAATTTGTTAATACTGATATTGAATATAATATATTTAAATATATTTTAGAATATCGTAATAAGGCTTGGAGTATTACACCTACAAAAGTAAATCCAACAATAATAACCGATGGTGATTTTAATACTGATGATCATTGTCCAAAAATACGTGTAGAAGATAAAGCAAATGTTGATCCATTACTTGCTACTATAAATGGTGCAAGATGTGGAAAAAAGGAAAAATGATTTAATTATTATATTTTAATAACAATGTTTAAAAAAGAAATTATTAGTAAAGTTAAAACTATACCAGATAATATTACAACAATAAAAGATATTGTTGATTATATTTTTGAAAACGAACAAGAATTACAAAAACCTACTTATACCAGTTTTAGATCTATGAAATTAAAAGAAATGACTGATAATCCTATTACTTATAAAGAAAAATTAGCTATAATAAGCGAAGAATGGAAGAAACTTAAAGCAACATTTTAAGATCATATAAAAAATCAAGTTTTGTAAATTTGATATCTAGATTATCTCTATTGGTTAGTAAAATACAATTTTTATTTATTTTTTCTAATATGTTTTGTAATTCTTTAGGTGGAAGAGTCTTATTATAGTAATAATAAAGTTTTTTTATACTTAAAATATAAATGGAACATAACATAGCAAGTCCTATTAATAAATCTAGTAGTTTTGAAGAAAGAACATTTGTATTAGATAATCGTATTAAATATGCTAACAATTTTATGAAATATTTTACATCTACTAGTATAGGTGATTTTATAATTTTAAAAAAAAATAAATATAGCTATAAAAATTTATTATTACATAAAAAAATTGGAAGTGAAAGTAAATTTGGTGCAGTATATTCAGTTACATATGGAATAAAACCTAAAAAATATATTGTTGCTGCTAAATTAATATGTATAAATGAAAGCAATACAATGGAATTAGCTATTTTAAAAAAAATTACTGACATTATTTTAGCTAAAAAAACCATTCATTTCCCTATATTGTATTTTTATAATACAATAGCTAAAACTAATGATATGAATTCTTCATTATTACCAGAAGTTATTAGATATTGTGATAATTTTTATATAAGTTTTAATGAAATGTTTTCAGGTGATCTTAAGATGCTAATGTCATCTAAGAAACAACCTACCACATTTATGAAAAATGCTATTACACAAATATTCTTTAGTATTTCTAATTTTTCACATTATACTGGTTTTATACACGAAGATACACATTGGGGTAATTTTTTGTATCATAAAATAGAACCTGGAGGATATTTTTATTATAAAGTTAATGGTATTGACGTTTATCTTGAAAATATTGGTTTTATATGGGTAATTTGGGATTATGGTAAAGCTACGAAAATCACATCACATAATGTTATGCGAGATTATCGACGTATAATTAAAGCATTTTATCCAAAATTATATGGTGGATTTATTTATAACAATATTACGTATAACACTAAAGATATAGATTTTGCATTAAATGTAAGGAGATCATTACGTGTATTATCATATAATAGAGATTCTTATAAAACTAAAAAGAAACAAGTTCATAACATATTATTTGATTTATACCCAGAATTATTAATTAAACCTAATGAATCTTTAATTATAAATAAAAAACCTTATATTATTACTTAAAGATTATATAAATATATTAAATATGTTAAAATTAACATTATATTCAAGTGATATTGTTGGTAAATATTTGTTACATTATATTTATGATGTATTAAATATTGATAAAGGTATTTATAATGGTTATGATAAAATTAGAAATCGTGAATATTTTTTAAAAGGAAAAAAAACTTATTCACATCTTATAAGTCCAGATAATGGTGAATATTTTTTAAAACATAAAGATCGTTTTATAACTATCAAAATTGAAGATCTTATACTTAATAATATTATACAAACTATAAATACAAATGAAAAAGATTATACTATTATTAAAACGATAACATTATCTATTCATCAAGATGATGATAAAACTTTTTTAAATAATTTTATTACATTTTGTTGTAATAATCGTGAAAATTATCTTGAACTTGAATCAAATAATAAAATTACGAAAAAGTTTTACGGTAAATATGGTTGGTGTAATTCAACTATAATACCTAAAAGATCTATGGATACTATATTTCTTAAAAAAAATCAAAAAGAAGATATATGTCATCATATTAAAAATTTTATTGATCCCGATTCTTATAATGATTACGTTAAACACGGTATTCCTTATAAATATAATATATTACTTCACGGAAAACCTGGTGTAGGAAAAACTACTCTTATTCATGGTATAGCTACTACATATAATTGTGATATTTTAGTTATTAATATTAATGCTGAACTAAAAGAATCTGATTTTTTGGAAGCTTTTAGATCTATTAATGAAAATGAAAAGTTAAGTGTGGTAGTTATAGAAGATGTAGATTGTATTTTTACAGATAGAAAAGAATCTGATACATTGCGGAATAATATAACAATGCAAGGGTTTCTAAATTGTATGGATGGTTTTAATAGTCAAGAAGGTATGATATTAATTTTAACTACTAATTATCCTGAAAAACTTGATAATGCTTTAAAACGATCCGGTAGAATTGATCATTCTATTGAACTTACATATGTTGATAAAGATCAAGCATATGATATATATAAATCATTCTTTACAGATGATAGTAATTTTAACGAATTATGGAAACAAATTAAAGGTTTTGATATACCACCTTGCACTTTAATTGATTTCTTATTTATATATCGTAAAACACATAATATACTTGAAAATATTTCAACGTTAATTGAAACATTAAATAAAAATAATATAAATTCTAATGTTGATCTTTACATTTAATTACATTTAATACTCTACCATTTACCGTATCAATATAACCTTCTATTTTAATACTTTTTTCATTATGTTCTTTATTATGACATTCATTACATATTGGTACCAAATTATCTATTTTATTTTTATTTTTACTATCATCATTACATTGATATATTATGTGATGTGTTTCTGTAGCTTTATTAATATTACATACTAAACATTTATCCATATATATTTTGGCATTATAATTTGATTTCTTAAATTCTATAAAATTATGATCAGTATTTGTTAATGTTTTCTTGATTTCTTCAGCTTTTAATAAAAACTCATTTGGCATTTTTAGATATCTACATATATTAATTCCGTATAGTTTATCTCCATCACCATCTTCTAATTTTCTTATAAACTCTATATTATCATTAACAATATTTATTTTCATATGTTTTATTAATATTTTTTCATTTGTTGTTATATCTTCAATATTAATTAATTCGTGTAAATGAGTTGCAAATAAAAAAGAACATTTCAATTTACAAAGTTCTAATATACTTGCGGATACTATTGATATTGCTGATATATTTTCAGTTCCCGCACATACTTCATCTCCTACAACTAAAGAGTTTTTATTTGCTCGTTTTAGTATATTGTCTAATTCCGTCATTTCACGAATAAAACTACTTGTTCCTCTAAAAATATTATCTGCACTACTTATACGTGTATATATAGCATTGTATGGTGAATATGTCATAGAATCACAAAATACATACATTCCAGATTGAGCTAATAAAATATTGATTGCTACTGATTTCATTAAACAACTTTTACCACTGCTATTAATACCATATAATAGCATCCCATTTGATTTTAATTTAATATCGTTTTTTATACATTTATTTGTTTGTTCTATAATAGGATTACGGATTCCTTTAATATTAAAATATGATCTATTTTTTTTATTAATAATTGGTTTACATAAATTATATTTTATTGTATTATTTATATTACATACTAAGCTATCATAAAATCCTATTTTATCTATAATATTTGTTATAATATTAAAATTATTATCTCCAAAATCTTTTATAAATCTTTTATAAATCTCATTGCTTTTCGTAGTTATATCTGTTTTTACAGTTATAATAGAATCCGTTATATTTCTTATCGTATTATTAGTAATACGATAATTATCTTTTGACTTTGTTTCTGTAGTATAATTAGCCATTTCAGTTGAATTATTTTTTTTAGCAGTTTCATACCTTCTTTTCGTCATTAAAATATTTATATTATCTTTTGTTATATCTATTTTACATTGTGTTGTATCTTTTTGTCCAATTGTTGATATTGATTGCACTATATCTTCTAATTGTTTAAAATTATTATTATATGATTCATTTAGATCATCTAATTCTTTAAAATATCCTTTTTTAAATGGTGAAAGATCATTCGTTAAACTATCTAAATCTAAACAACAATATGATTGTTCTAGTTTATTTATATCATCTAAAGGTTCTTCAAAAAATGTTAATAGTTTTTTAGTATATGTTATAGATACTGCGAAATTAAACCAGTCTGTTTGTAATATTTTCATTGATACTATTTTACGATATAGTCTTTCAATATCATATATTTGTTTTAAATTATTTATAGGTTCTATCATATCAGTATCTAAATATTTTTCTATTATATCATATGACTTATTTAAAGAACTTTCAGTTGTTTTTGGATATATTAAACGAGTATTCATAGCACGTCTTCCTATCGCCGTATAACATTTATTTATTATTTTAATAACAGAGTTTTCTTTATGATCAATGTAATTTAATTGTATAGCACTATCATAATCTAATTTAAATGTATCATCATTATCAATATATGTAGGTTTCTCAATATTTTTAATAATATTAGGATTACGTTCATATACAAATTGTATTGCATTTATTAAAGCAATTAATGCAATTGGATAATAATTAAGATCTAAATAATCTATTACATTTGCTATAGATTGATAATTATATGCTTTTATTAAAACTTGCTTTTGATATTCCAATTTTGTATATTCTTTATTCATTTTACCAATCTTATTATGAATTATTGTTGATTGTGAAAACATTTCGTATAGTTTATTAACATCATAGGTATCTGATAAACTTGTTATTAAAACTTCAGTAGGCTTATGAATTGTTATAATTCTTAAAATATCATTATAGGCTTTATTACGATCATTTGATGTTGAATGACTTTCTAATATAAAACATTTGTTAGATAACACATTTAAGACTACACATCCCATTGAATTATCTTCCAAATAAAAAATAATTAAATTAGACACTTCGTCTCTACAATTAACATTTGTTCCTGGTGATATTATTTCACGTAATCCTCGTTTTTCTCTACCACCTGTTGTTTGTTCGCCAATTTGTTCATAGATAATACAAGTATATCCTGCACCTGTTATTATATTAGCATATTTTGGTAATAGTTCTATTTTAAAACCTGCCATATAATAATTAGATTTTTGTTTACCTGCAATTGATAGTTGTGTTATTTCAGATATACTTTTGATATCAATATTATCTTTATCACAATCTGAATATATTTCGTAAAATGCACCAACTTGCATTAATAAAATAGTATTATTACCATAAATTGATTTATAATGTGAAGTTCTTTCAACATAATATGGATATATTTTTTTTATATGAGTATCATCTGTCATTATATATATATTATATAATAAATAGTCTTTAAGTATTATTAATAATAAAATTATACTATTTGTTTCTGAATTATTATTTATTTTTTACTTTTTTTTGATTTTTTTGTATTATTAGTTTCTTTAGTATTATCAGATTCTTTTGTATTATCAGTATCTTTAGTATTATCAGTATCTTTAGTATTATCAGTATCTTTTGTATTATTAGGTTCTTTTGTTTTTTTAGGATGATCTTTAGTCCATAGAGCACCAATTATTTTAAATATTTCAGAACTAGATAGGGTAGGATTTTCTTTTTTAACAGAAGGCATCATATCCTTAATAAAGATATTATATTTATTTGGTTCTTTTTTAAAAGTTTTAATATTAATATTAGTTTGTCCTTTAATACCTGCTTTTACTATTTTATTAAATAATTTACTTTGTTCTTTTTTATCAATACTATCATTAAAAGTTTCATTTTTTTTAACTTTATTAAGCAGATCTATGATATTATCAGCGATTTCAACATTGGATAGTGTCATTTTATAATTGATATATTATATCAATATCATTTTTTATTATTCTTATTACAAATAATCGCTATATTGTTATTCAATTCATTAGTAGCGATACTTAAAATATCTTTAGTATTTGTTAAAATATAAATACAACATTTATTGTTAATAATAGTTTTATCAATATAATACTCAAAATTACTACTATACACCAGACATTTTACTTTATTAATTAACGTTTTAATATTACTACCTTTCTTACCAATTACCCTACCAATTAGATCTTTATCAAATTCAACTTTGTTATGATAAATATATTTTTCTAATTTATCTTGAATAGGATATTCATTTTTAGCTTTTGTAATTGTTGTAACGACAATGTTATTTTTAATAATATTAACATTTTTTTCACCAATATGTATGCGTGGTCTTCTTTCATTTTGACGTTGAATTGCGTGTTTTGAAAATCTAAGTGGTGGTTTCGCAAATTCAGGATCATTATAATATTTTACAAAATAGTCATCGTTATAATACATTATGTTTTTAATTCTAAATTATATATCATTTTTATGTCTTTAAAATTATCAGTATTATATATTATTTTAATTAAAGTTTTCCAAAAACTATCATTATAGCTTTTATTATTAATTTTATTTATAATAGTTAATTTTTTTTGATACCAATTTAAATATCTTAAAGATTGATCTATATTTTCACCAATAGCATCAACATTATATGGATTTATATATCCTTCTTTTATTAGTTTTTGCATAAAGATCAATACTTCTTGTTTATCTAACATTGCTTTTGGTAATACTTTCCATAAATCAACAAAAGATATATAATTATAATCTGGACATTTTATAAAACTTTCTTTACAATCTACAAATACATCGTTATTATCAATTATTAAAATATTATTTTTATCTAGTGTTTTAATACGTTTAGATATTTTTTGTATTGATTTATAATATGAATTATCCATTTCAATACAATCATCTCGTGTTAATATAGGTCTATCAAATTTTAAATTACAACATTTTTCTATCCATTTTATTTCTTTTAAAGCCCAATCTTTTTGACTAGCAGTATAAACATAGATCTTAATATCTGGAAACTTTTCACGTATTGTATAAATAAACTTACAAAAATATGGACGAATTATACCTGTTTTTTCATTATAACAACTAGCAACCATTCCACAATTCTTTTTAACTTTATTACATAGTGTATGTGCCAATAATTGATATGTAATATTACCAATAATTGTATTATCCAAATCTAATATTAGTGTTGGTGGCATTTATTAAATATAAATAAATATTAAATGTGGTATATTCATATATTAGTTCCTATTATTTTAGCTATTGTTCTTAACTTTTATATTTATACGCAAGGATGGAATAATGACAATGAAAAAAATAGTAAATTACCACCCGGATATATTATAGGATCTATTTGGATTATTATTTTAGGCTTATTAGGCTACACTCATTTTTTATTATACCCTTCGGTTTATTCGTGGTTTATTGTTTTAACTATTTTATATTGTTTATCTTATCCTTTTTTAACTAAAGGATTACAAAATACTGATAATAATTATTTTAATTTAATAGCATTATTATTAGCAATTATAATTACAATTATAATGTATTGTAAATCAAATATTATTTATGCTATTCCGTTTTTATTATGGACATTTTATGTTAATATAGTAGTAAATGTATTCTAATACAATATTAAAATTAGATTTGATTGTAATTATTATTCAAAAATATTGCGAAAAATATTTAAAACCTGATAAGGATATAGATAAGATTAATAAATCTAAAACAATTCAATTTGTTTTAGATCAACTTAGTGATATTAGAAAAACTAAAGATTTTAAAGTTTTAAAATCCATTTTTACAATTGAGAAAAAACATAAAATTAAAGATCTTAAAGATTGGTTAAATATATTATGTGCTAATAATTTTAAATTATTTTCAAAACACTTTAAACTTGATGTTGAAATTGATATGAAAAAAGGTTATAGAACTTATGTTAATTTATTATCAAAACTTGAAAATAATAAAACAAAAGTTGATCTTAAAGAATCTAATAAACAAATATCTATATTATTTAATTTATTGTTTTATGATGTTATAGTAGGTGGAGGGGTAGAAATACCTAAAAGAAAAAGAAAAAGAAAAAAAAAAATATACGCTTCTTTTAAGTCTACACAACAACAACAAATTACACAACAACAAAAAAAATATTTAAAATCCACCTCAACAGGTAAAGGTAGATGGTGGAGAATTGTTAGGGAACAAATAATTAACCCTAGGATAGAAGAAGAATATGGAACTGAAATTGCAAGAGATATTGGAATGTTTCCTCATGTAATAAATGTGCTTTTTGAATATAAGGTAAGTTGGTTAAATCCAGAGCAATTTAGACAATCATTAGAAAGACCTAGTCCTAGACCATATAATAAAATTTTTCCTATTGTACAACAATCACACATAGGTTCTTGTTGGATTAATGCTATTTTAGTTGCTTTAATGTATCCTTATCATTTAAAAAGAGAATTTGCTAATATAATTACATTTCTTTTAGAAGAAGGAATTAAAGAATTAAAACAAGTAAGAACACAACAAAAAATTAAAGAAGCTTCTGTTGCACGTATAATTCAAACAAGATTATACGAATTATTGGTTTTACAATATGATAGCAATTCTACCATGACAGAAAAAAAATGTATTACATCAGATTTTTCTTTTGTTAGAGATTTTATTAGTATACTTACAGCTATAGCACCTGATATATTTAAAACTTTTTCTCAATATGAAAAACATAAAGCAAATACACCTTTAAATAAAATAATATTAGAAGAAGGTGGTAAGATTATAGATATTTTTAATTTAATACACATATTATTAGAATATGGTTTTAAATTTAAACTTAAATCAATACCAGGTCATTTTATACAGTTGTATGAAAAAATAGTACATGGTAAGAAAATAACAATTTGTGTTGAGCAAAAACCCAGAGGCTCAAATTATCTAGATTATGTAACAAACGGATTTGAGTTTGCATCAATTATTTTATTTAATTTTAATAGATCTTCTGCATCTCCGGAAGTTTCAGCAATGGATAGATCTTCTGCATCTTCGGAAGATTCAGCAATGGATAGATCTTCTGCATCTTCGGAAGATTCAGAAATGGATAGATCTTTTGCATCTTCGGAAGATTCAGAAATGAAAGCAATGTCAGAAATGCTACATACTGATATAGCAGCAGAGGGAGAGGTAGGACACGCAGAGGGAGAGGAAGGACACGCAGAGGGAGAGGGAGGACACGCAGAGGGAGAGGAAGGACACGCAGAAGAAGAGAGTGTAGGACACGCAGAAGAAGAGGAAGGACACGCAGAAGAAGAGAGTGTAGGACACGTAATTACTATTTTAACTGATAACGCCCAAGAGTTATTTTATTATAATGGTTGGATGAATGGTAACTGTGTAACCCCACTGCAATCCACAAATGGTAGAAATATACGGTTAAAAACAGCAGACAGAGAAACATTACATTTTGACTTACATGAATCATTTGGTATTATGATTTCGTTTAAACTAAAACCGTATAAAATAGTAAAAACAGTTAAAGTAAAACAGTAGCAGTACCAGCCACTCCAACCAACAAATTGTAAATACAAAAAAAATTGAATTGAAGAAGAAAGTGTAGGACACGTAATTACTATTTTAACTAATAACGCCCAAGACTTATTTTTTTATAATGGTTGGATGAATGATAAATGTGTAACCCCACTACAACCCACAGATGGTGAAAACATACCGTTAAAAACAGAAGACGGAAAAGAATTAGTATTTGACTTATTTAAATCATTTGGTATTATAATTTCGTTTAAAGTAGAATAAGTTAGCTGATATATTTCTTCAATGTTATACTACTTATACCAGAAACTACAGATGCTTTTTCATAAATATCATCTGTCAATTCTTCATAAGTCAATAGAATAGCAATAATTGCTTTTGTTGATGGTAGTTTATTTTTTATTTTTTTACAATTATTAATAGCTTCTTGTTCTTTGAAAACTGGTAAATTTAAATTAAAACACATTTGCGGTATAAGATCTTCAACATTAAATGTAGGAATTTTATTATTTTTATTAATTATTTTGATAGTTTTATTAAGTAATTTTTGATTTATTGATTTGTCTAATGCCATTATTTGTTTTATTGATTTTGTAGAATTACAACATAAGCAATCACAATATATAGAAGCAAGATAAGTTTCAGGTTTTTTAATTTTAATATTAAATTGTAAGTCATATGCTTTATATTTAACAGCTTGATTTAGATTTAACATTTCACAATAATTGTTGATAATTTCCATTTTGTATATTAAAATATAATGTTTTCATTTTTTAAGTTAAACAATAATGTTCAAATATATTATATTTTTCTTTCATTATTTATTTATTTTATATGTTCTTTATCCTTTTAGTCCTTACAATACTATTCTAGCATTATTGGTATATATATCTTGGATTTATAATAAAAATTATTGTATATTAACTCAAATTGAATATAAATATTACAATGAAACTTGTATGTTAACAACTAAAGTAAGGCAAATATCAAAATATGAAAAATATTTATTGATGTTTTCACAATTAATAAAATTTATATTTCTTGTCCATAATACTTCAATGCTTCAAATGCACAATTATTTTCAGCTTCTTTTTTATTATTACCAGTAGCACTACCTAATATATTATTATTACGATCTTTTACAATATATGTAAATATTTTTTGAGATGATAAACTATTATGTGATACATTAGTTTCTAAAAATCTAGGATTATCTTGATATCTATTTTGCATATAAGATATTAAAGAATCTTTATAATTTGTATTTTTCATTATTAAATCTACAAAATCTATATATTTTTCAATAATATTAATTATCCATAATTCTACAATATTAATATCATTACTATCAATATATAATGCACCTATAAAGGATTCAAATATATCTTCCATTATTTTATAATTACTACGACCATTTATATCTTCAATTTGTTTTGATATTATTGCAAATTTACTAAATCCTATTTTTTCACTTAAGAATCCTAACATTTTACCATTTACGATCTTTGTTCGCATTTTTGATAAGAATCCTTCAGATTGATCAGGATACCGAATATACATATATTTTGCTATTATATATCCTAATATTGAATCACCTAAAAACTCTAATCTTTCATATGGCATTTCCTGTAATGGCAAACAATCTTCGGGACAACTAATATTACTATCAGTAAAATTAGTATTTTTCATACAACAATAACTTTTATGAACAAAAGCATTTCTAAATAAATTAATATTTTTGGACTGATAATCAACATTATGATTTTTGAAAAAAATATTTAAATCACTTTCATTTAATATTATATTGGTATTATTAAAAGGTGATAATTCTTCTGTAATTTCTTTAGTTTTATTATGTATATTTACTAATTTTTTCATTATTTATATGTAATATAAAGCTTATAATGTTTATATAAACAAATGGATGAATTTAAGATTATTTTACTAAATGATGATTTTACGATTGCATATTATAGTAAAAAAAAAGATAAAGATTATGCTACATTGAAATGTAAAATTAAAAAAGAATATCCTAGTGACGAAGAAATTAAAGCTTACATTAATTCTATAAATGATTTTTATGCTAATAAAATTGATAAAAATATTAAATATAAAATTAAATTAGATACTGCACAAATAGGTTTTATTGGATTTGAAAATGTATATTCATGTGTAAAATGTTTTAGAAATGAAAATACAGTTAGTATTAATGAAAATATTTTAATTGATACAACTATTTTAATATCAAATAGTCAATTAAAATATCTTTTAGAAACTATATTTACATTTTTACAACCTAGTAGACCTATAATATTCAAATGTAGTGATGATATACAAAAATTAAATGAAACAGAAGAAAATGAAATTAGTAGTTCTATATTTGATTTATTTGGTTAGAATCACAATCATTTAGATGTAATAAATAATCCATATATAAAAATGATATGATAATAACTATTATGTAAAATGGAACAGTGTTTTATATGTCCTATAACTCATAATGTTATGATTAATCCTTACATTGATAATGAAGGTAATACATATGAATATGATGCTATTTGTAAATGGCTAAAAAATAATAAATCTTCACCTATTACTAGAAACTATTTAGATTTATCACATTTAAAACCAAATAGATCTTTAAAAGACGCTATTGATGCTAAGACTACTAAAATAGACTATATATATGAAAAAAATATTATTTCAAGTATTATTGGTGAAAAAACTACTATTAATGATTACAATTATTTCAAACTTACTATTAAAACTATTGAAGGTGGTAATTCATATCCTCCTGTTGATATAGTAGCTGTTATTGATATTTCAGGTTCTATGGATTCACCTGCTTTAGTTGAACAAGATGGTAAAAGTGTTGATATTGGATATACTATTTTAGATATTACTAAACACGCTTTAATTACTATTATTGAAAGTATGAAACCAGATGATCGTATATCTGTTGTAGTATTTTCAAATGATGCAAGAGTATTAATACCACTAACAACAAGTGATAATATTAATAGAACACTTATTACTAATTTAAGAACTGAAGGTGCCACAAATATTTGGGCAGGGTTAAATATTGGATTACAACAATTTACTAATACTAATCGTATTCAATCTTTGTTATTTTTAACAGATGGTTTACCTAGTGTTCATTTATTACCACCACAAGGTATTCTACATTGCCTTAAACGTAAAATTACTAGTAAAATTAATATATATACATTTGGGTTTGGTTATTCTTTAGATACTGAATTACTTATTAACATTGCTAAAATTAGTAATGGTCATTTCTCATTTATTCCTGATTCTGGATTTGTAGGAACTATATTTATTCACGCATTAGCACATATTAATACTATCGCTATCAATAATCTTAAATGTTATTATAATACTGATAATATTAAATGTATTGGAGATAATGCCGATCTTACAACTGTTCATTATGGTCAATCTAGAACGTTAATTTTTAAAACAAAAGAAGATAATATCACTATTAAAATTGTTTATGATGATAAAGAACTTTCTATTAATACCTTTAATGAAGTTCAAACAAGTAATGATCTACTATATAATATTATGCGGTTAGAATTAGTTGAAACCTTAGAACAAAAATCAAAACAAGCAATCGATACATATATGTTTAAATATAGTCATATAGATAATCAATTAATGAAAGATTTTAAAGATCAAATATGTTTGGCTATTCAAGAACAATATTTTTCAAAATGGGGTAAAAATTACATTAACTCATTTAAAGATGCACATAGTCAAGAAAGATGTAATAATTTTAAAGATCAGAGTATTCAACAATATGGTGGTAAATTATTTCAAAATATGAAAGATAAAATTGATGATATATATACTAATATGCCACCACCAAAACCTTCCAATAATGTTAATGAAATTAAAATATCTAAACAACAATTTACTACAATGTTTAATAATGTTGAAGGTGGTTGTTTTCATCCATCTTCACAAGTTTTAATGGTAGGTAATCATTTTAAATCAATATATAACATTATTAAAGGAGATAAACTTATTGATAGTAAAGGTAATATTACATCAGTTGTATGTTTAATTAAAATTAATTGTAAAAATAATATATGTTCTATGGTTAATATTGATGATCTAATTATAACACCATATCATCCTATTAAAATTAATAATAAATGGATTTTTCCAAAAGATATTAATTATCCTACTGAGTATAAATGTAATAATGTATATAATTTAGTTTTAGATAATAATCATACAATTGTTATTAATAATTATATTAGTTGCACATTAGGACACAATATTACTGAAAATGAAGTTATTACCCACGAATATTTTGGAACTGAAAAGGTTATTAATGATCTTAAACAAATTACAGGTTTTGATAAAGGCTATATTGAATTAAATATGGATAATTTTATTAGAGATCATACTACTGGTAAAATTATTAAAATATGCACATAATATTTTAATATCTTTAGGATTAATAAAATATGCCTTCAAAATGTGATAATGTTATATCACTTAAACAATATGGACCTACTTGTTGGTTTAATAGTATTTTAATGGCTGTATTATATAGTGATGAAAGTCGTAAATTATTGTTAAAAAAATCACATATATGGGATAAAAATATAAACGTTTTAAATACTATTAATTATATATTACATAATAAATATCTTAGAACTGATAAGATCTTTAAAGATTATGAATATTTTGATAAAATAAGACCAGAAATTATATTAAAAGAATTATATAACTATAATAAAAAAAAATTTATTGTTGATCCTGACATATTTAAACACGGATTTCAATCCGGATTATATATACGAAAAATATATAAATTACTTGGGGTTAATGTATTATATTTAGATTTAGATGCTAAAACTCAAGATTTATATTATTCGCTTTTTAATAATGTTAAAATGTTATCTAATATTGGTAAAGAATTAAATGTTAAGTTTTTATTTAAAAGTTTTTCAAAAATAAGTAAGTATTTTAACAATCCCGAGGTTATTGTTATTCGAATTGTTGCAAACCTTAATACTAATATATATCCACTTTGGTATAAAATTACTAATAACGATTTAATCAATTTTATTAATTTAAATCATGAAGTTAAGAATAATAACAATATTTATGTTCAAGATTCTGTACTATTAACAAATTATAATGCAAATATAGGGGGTCATTCAATTGCTGGTATAACTTGTAAAGGTGATAGATATGTTTATAATGGTTGGACTAGAACTACAATAGATCCAAATATTAATTTTCAAATTAAAGATTGGAAAAAAATACTTGTTAATGATGAATATTGGTATTTTCATATACCAACCGGAAAAATAGTTAAAGAATCTGATAATAAGTATCCTGATAATTTTCCAACTGAATTATTTAAAAACAATATTAACATACCTTGCGAATTAATGAAATATGATTGGAATGTTATAAAAAATAAAGATTTTTGTTTAAATCCAAAAAAATGCATATTAGATGAAATGAATATACAAAATTTATGTTTCTCTTTTAATAAAGGACCGAGAGAAGTTATATATGTTAAAAAAAATAGAGATACTATATTAACTACTAAACCTGATAAAATATGCCCAGAAGATAAAGTATTAAATCCATTAACTAATAGATGTATTAAAAAAAAAACTATAAATAAATTACCAAAAAAAACATTAAGTAAACCTGATAAAATATGTCCTGAAGGTAAAGTATTAAATCCATTAACTAATAGATGTAATAAAATTAAAACATTAAGTAAACCTACTAAAATATGCCCTGAAGGTAAAGTGTTAAATCCATTAACTAATAGATGTAATAAAATTAAAACATTAAGTAAACCTGCTAAAATATGCCCTGAAGGTAAAGTATTAAATCCATTAACTAATAGATGTAATAAAATTAAATAATGAATGGGATTTCCTAAAGATATTAGTAAAATATAGAAACTAATTATATTACTGAAAATTAAGTTATTAAGCACGAATATTTTGGAACAGGTAGGGTTATCAATGATCTTAAACAAATTGAAGGTGTAATAATGGTTATGTTGAACTAAATATGAATGATTTTATTAGAGATAATACTACTGGTAAAATTAATAAAATATACACAAAACATTCATTATATATCACAAATTGGACATTTAAATTTTGTTTTACATTTACCACAAACAGCATATTTACATTTACTACATTGAACAACATATGAATTATCTATGATTGTTTCCATACAAATATTACATTCATATTCTTCTGTTTTTATAATATCACTACATAAGTTTAAAAAACTTTCATTTATTTTGTTTGTATTCGTTGATACATATCTCCCATTGTATGCTATATAAATATTTGTATGAAATGATTTAAAATTTGTTTTTATTAATTCTTCTGCCATTTTTTCTTTCATTAATGGTAATAAATTGATAAGAATTGTTTTTTTATTATTAGAATATTTATTAAAATCATTTAAATTATTGCATCTATGTAATTTTATTACACATAATTTACTTTTCTTAAAAAAATCTTCTAACTCTTTTTCAATTGAAGCACAATCGGTATTTTATTACCATCATTATAATATTGCAATTTTGTTCTATCAAAATTAAGAGCTTCCATATATAAAATAATATATTTATTCAATCATTTTTTTATAAATTAAAATACGAAATTTAAGATATTATTTATATCTCCATTATTCCCATTTATTGTATAATTAATATTAATCGGTTTTATATTTTTTCTATATGCTAAAACAAAATTATCAAATATTTCCTCATACATCATATGTTCCTGTAGATTCTTACAATCTAAATCGTAAAATTCTTTTTCTTTTATATAATATTCACTATGATAAGAATATATAGTTTCCAATGTTAATATTAAATTCTTAATATTATTTAAAAATACAATAACATTAAAGTTAAAATAATTACTCTGTAATGACATTTGAAAATCTTTACCTAGTTTTGATTCAAAACATTTACATTTAATATTTTCATTATATATAAATATATAAATAGTTTTTAACTGAATTATTATAGCTTTTAAACTATTATTATTTCTAATAAAATTAAAAGGATTGGTAGAACAACATAAGTTTAATAATGGAGTGTAATCTAATAGTTTTATTAAAATAATTGATAATACTTCAATATTGTATAAAAAATTATTGTGATATAATAATTTTAAACATTGTGTAATATCAATATTACTAATAATTTTATATTCTATTTCTTCATTTTCTAATATTCTATACAATGTTATTGTATCAATATTTTCTATAAATATTGAATAATTATCTAACAAAATATTTAAATTATTTTCAATATATTCCATAACATTTATAGTTTCATCTTGTGCTATTGCTTTAACAATATCTTCAAATTCCATTATTATTTTATGTTAAATTATCAATCATTTTTTTAATATTATAATTTGAAATTAATATATTTTTATCTAATTTTTCTCGGGTTGTTGGACTTATATAATTTTTATTTTTAAATAAAGTTTCTATAGATTTACGATCATATGTATGACCATCGCTACATATAATAGGATCTTTCATTATCTCTAATGAAATAGGACATTTAAGTTCATATGGTATTTCTTTTTTCTTTTTTAACGTAATTTGCAAATCATCATTTTCATAAAACATTAAGCGTTTTTTATTAACTAATTTATCGTTAATCCACGAACATTTAAAACCAGTTCCGTCTGAATATGTTATAGTTCCTTTACCATTTTTTCTATCACATATCCAATTTGTTTCAACATTATAATTTTGTTTAAAATCATAGTAAATACCTTTACCGTGTTTTAAATTATCTTTAAATTCACCATTATATGTATTATTATTTTTATATTGTATAAATCCATTACCATTAAATTTATTATCAATAAATTCACCGGAATATGAATAACTAACTTTATTATTTTGAGATACTATCAAATCTCCATAACCATTAAACATATTATTATTAAAACTACCATTATATTTACGAAAACTATCATTAAACGTTCCTTCACCTATTTGTTTATTGTTTTCAAATAATCCTACCCTTGTTTCATTATTAAATTTTAATCTACCTTCACCATTATATGCATTATTTTTCCAATATCCTTCATAATTAGGAATTATTTTCGATACTTTTGGATTATACAATACACCATAACCTTCTTTTTTACCATTCTTCCAATTACCACTATACATTAATTCACTATTTTCATTGTAAAACATTCCTTTTCCTTCAAACTTTCCATATACAAATTCACCTTTATACATTAATTTACCTTTGTCATTATATAATTCACCTTTACCTGTTATTGATCCTTCTTTAAATTCACCTTCATAAAATAATTTACCATTTCTAGTTAAACTACCTTTACCATCAAATAAACCATTTTTAACAGATCCTTCATATTTAAAAGTTTGAAATTTATCATATTGTGTATCTATAAAGAACGAAAATGCAAATTGTTTATAAATTGCAATTCCTTTACCATCTGGAAAACCATTCTTCCATTCACCTGTATATTTAATATATTTTCTAATACAAGTTCCAAAACCATTTGGTTTATTATTATTTAATTCCCCAACATAATATTTAGTAATATGTTTTGAAGTTTTAAAAGATTTAAAATTGTTTTTGAGTTCTAAAATATAATTAAACATTTCTAATCTATTTATAATTACTCATTTTTATACTTTTTATATTAGCTATAAATAAATGTCTAGAAGAACTACTACACAAAATCGAGACAGAGATGCAAGAGCCGCTCGTAGAAGTAATATTGTATATGATAGTGGAGAAACTTGGGCAGAATACATTGATAGATGCGAGATTGAAGGATACGATCTTGATATGACAGGTATTGATGATCCTGATCCTTATGTAGAATTATTAGGACAACATCCAGTTACGCACGAAAATTGGATTGAATTTTTTGAAAATTACTTTAATTGGATTTATGATAATTTTAATGATTGTTTAGTATATTCCGGTAATAGAGCGCACACATTTGATGGTCTAATGTATGTTCCATTTCTAAATGGAGGTTTTGATTTGGTTTTTCACCAAAATTATGATCAAGATTCATTAGCCCGCAATGTTGAATTATATAATAATTTATTACAGAACTTTATGACTTGCGTTGAACAACAAGCAATGTTGTCTGGTAGAAACAAAGATGTATTAATTAATTATTGTAGAGCTATAGCCAATTTAATTGCTGATTATAGAGTAACTGGAGAAGCCAATGAACGAAATGGGGTTGCAAATCCTTATAATGATTTTTATGGTTTTTATGGAAGTATGATCATATTTATGGAATTATCTATGAATCACAATGTATTTTATGCATATATTACAGGTGATCGTACCGGTAGAACTAGACGTGTTCCGGATTATCATCCTGAATATTATAGAGGTATTTGGATTCGTAAATCATCAGTTTGGGGTATTGGTGATCCACAATTTGATCATAATGGAATAAGATTTTTAATTGGTAATTATGCTAGAGAATTATTAACATATGCTAGAAATAATAATAGACAACACTATTTATTTAATGTTAATTTAAGACGTTATCAACGACTTGTAGGTGGTGATTCGCAAAATATAAGTTCTATTACTAGTTTAATTAAAACTTTTCCTAAAAATAGTAAAAGTTCTTCTTCTGGTGCTAAATATATGACAAAAGATAATATTAGAACATCAAAAGATATTAAAAATGATATTAAAATTGTTAAATCACAATTACCTGTTAAAAAATATAATAAAGATTTACAAAAAATATTTGAATATGTAGAAACTAATTTAGCTTCAATCACTATTAAATTTAAAAATAAAACAATGTATAAAAAAATGTTATTACCTTTACCACCTGCATATCATAACAGTCCTTATGATACTGAAGTATTAATTAATTTACCAATTTTTGGTGTTCATGTTGAACCAACACCATTAAAAGTTATTAAAGATCATACTGGACATACACGTAAAAAAAAATAAAATATAAAATATATATTTTTTGATTTTTTTATATATATATAAACTAAGTGCTTTTAGCACTCAGCTATTTTGACCGCCAACTCCTTTAAATTATTTTTATCTTTTTTAATTTTTTCTTCGGTTTTACTAAGGTCTTCCTGCAATTTTTTGATTTGTTCCTTGATACTGACAACCTTCTTAGTATCACCTGTAATATTATTGCGGATATTCTTCATTGTCTCAATGATTGCAATCATTGTATCAGCCTCTACCTCTACCTTTGCCTCTACTCCCGCCTCTGTGAAGAGCGAAGCAAAAGAGCCAGACAAGGGAGGAGGAGAAGATGAAACCACGGGACAAGGAGAACACATAGCAGGAACAGTAGAACTAGAGGACATAGTAGAACTAGCCGGTGAATATGAGCTATACTTCTTCTCATAATTCGACCAAGCATTATCATCACTGATAGTAGGATTGCTAATGTTGTAGATGAAAGACCTCGCATCATACTCAATATGATGATCACACTCACAATCCTTGTTGATACAAATCATCGGCATCTTACACTTGTTATCACTATCCTCATAACCCGAAGCACTCGAATACTTCTCGTCATAAATATAATTGATAATAACCCTCTTCGTATAAGAGATGCCGTGACCAAACTTGCAATCCTCACGATTGCACAGGAAGTTCTCGTCACACGTCTTGTGATACTTATACTTACAAACACCGTTCTTGTAAGAAGAGCAATTACCAACCTTGAAATGAGGACAGTTGGTGTGAAACTTGTTGTAGGTCATCATTGTCTTTTGAAGTAAGAATGTAGGGACGGTAGCAAGAAAACTTTTAGCAAAGAAACTTTGAAGTATCTTTCTGTAGTTCAACAGATAGTTTTTTATAATTTTTTAATCATTTTTTATAATAAAACTGTAGATTTTTTACATTTTTAAACAAAAAAATGTAAATAATAAAAATATATATTTTTTTTGTTTTTTATATTTAAATAGAGTGCTTTTAGCAATCAGCTATTTTGACTGCCAACTCTTTCAATTTATTTTTATCTTTTTTAATTTTTTCGTCGGTAGTATTAAGGGCTTCCTGCAATTTCTTGATTTGATCTTTGATACTGACAACCTTCTTAGTATCAAGATCAATATTATTGCGGATATTCTTTATATCCTCAATAATTGATAGCATAATATCACCCTCCTTGTTGTCCTCTACCTGCTCTGTGAAGAGCGAAACAAAAGAACCAGACAAAGGAGGAGATGAAACCACCGGACAAGGAGAACACATAGCAGGAACAGTAGAAGTAGAAGACATAGTAGAACTAGCCGGTGAATATGAGCTATACTTCTTCACATAATTCGACCAAGCATTCTCATCATTAATAGTAGGATTGCTAATATTGTAAATGAAAGACCTCGCATCATACTCAATATGATGATCACACTCACAATCCTTGTTGATACAATTCATAGGCATCTTACACTTATTATCACTATCCTCATAGCCAGAAGCACGGGAATACTTCTCGTCATAAATATAATTGATAATAACCCTTTTCATATAAGAGATGCCGTGACCATATTTACAATCTTCACGATTACAAAGGAAGTTCTCATCACACTTCTTATGATACTTATATTTACAAGTCTTAAACGACGTACAATTACCAACATTGAAATGAGGACAGTTAGTATGAAACTTGTTGTAAGGCATCATTGTCTTTTTAAAAGACCTTCTGAAGGTCTTTAAAAAACTTAAAAGGGACTTTAAGAAGAAACTTTAGTTTGAAACTTTAGCTTACTCTTCTGTAGTTCAACAGATAGTTTTTTATAAACTTTTAATCATTTTTTATAATAAAAATATAGATTTTTTACATTTTTAAACAAAAATAAAAAAATGAAAACATATTTATATATAATATAAAATGAATTACGACTTAAAAGATGATATGTTACAGTGCTTTTGTGGTAATAGTAAATATAGGCATTTCTATTATCCTAAAGAAAAAAAGATAATATACTATCTTTTTGATAATACAAAAACAACACATAATAAAAGATGTAAGTTCTTTCATTGCAAAAGTAATAGTAATAATTGTGATAATAAACAATGTAAGTTTCAACATATTAAAGAAGAAGAATTACCATTTTATTGTAATTCTGTTGGTAAATATGTATTAAATGATTATGTTTATAATATTCATACAATGGATGATAAAGTATTAGGTTGGTATACCCAAAGATCTTATGACGAACGAGATGAAAGAAGAATTCAAAATGAACTACCTAATTATATAATTAATGAATATGAAGATATTCAAAACTTTAAACATATTAAACAATTACAATTAGAATGCGAACCTTTTTTAGACTATAAACCATCTGCACCCGCATATTCACCTAATACACCTGAATATACTTGCGGTCAAAAAAGATACTTTGAAGAACCATATTCACCAACCGCACCTAAATATGATGATGTATATATTCCAATTAAAAAATATAAAAGTAATTTGTATGTTGAACAACAACCACCTTTAAATGCAGATAGTGAATGGTTTGAAAATAGAAGTAGAAATATTAAAATTAATAATATAGGTATTATATATTACATTAAAAAACTTACTGGAGAAAAATCTTGGATTCATCCTTATACCGGTAAAACAAATTTACCTGGTGGTCATCTTACACCTTCTGATGCAGGTTTAGTATAATTTTTAATTACTTTATCTGCATAAAATAGACTACCACTACTTGGTTTTGTATGTGATCGTTTTTTTAATAATATATCATCTGAAGATGATAATTGTTTATCATATGTAGGTTTATATTCAATTTTTACAATTAAATTATTTTCAATTTTATACGTTAGAATGCTTATTAGTTTTAATATTCTTTTATATAAATATAGATTTATTATTAATAATAGTAAAGCATAAATATACATTTTTACTTCTATAAAATGAAATATTTTAGTAGGTATTAAATAACAATGTGGAAATTAGAAGATTGGCAATATCCATGTTATAATGTTAATAACGGTAGATGTAAGTCATTACTTAAATGGAATAAAACATATAATTTTATTTACGAAGAACAAACTAAAAATATTAGTCCTATATTAACAATTAAAAGACCGCATTCAAGATCATTTTATTTATCTTTATTTGGATTAATACTATCTTTTTGTGGTATATTTAATTTTAATTCAATATACTTATTATATTACAATATTGCTAGTAATGATGTAAGAATTGATAATATTATTATATTCAGTTCTGCTATGATAACTAGATTTTTTATTAGTTTTATTTCAGATAAATATGGTATTCGTATAATATATTCAATATTATTATTGGCTACTGCTTTAATAGGTATATTAAAAAATATTATTAATTAAATATACTACAATTAGTAGAGTTTTAACAGGTTTTTATGGTATATTAGGGTGATCTTTTGTATTATCAGAAACGTGGGTAATACGAAATGATGAAAATAATTATGAAATTGTATTACCATATCAACGTATTGTTAAATAAGATGTTTAAATTCATCTATACTTTCTAAGAAAAAACCTTGACAGGCTAATATACTTCCAGGTCTTATCATTCGTATATATGCTATTACATTTTGTGGTGTAAAATTATATTTTATAATTAACCAAATACATATTAATATACCAGTTCTACCTAATCCAGCTTTACAATGTATAGCAATTAATTCTGTAATATCTGTATTATTGACAATATTCATAAACTGTTTTATAATTTTAATAGTAGGATTTGTCATATCTTTAAAATAAAGATCATGAACTTTAATCGGTTTTACTAAAGACTTATCATATACGTCTTTACCATTTAATCGTATAATCTGGTTAATATTTCTTTTATGTAATTCTGTAATATTATTTTTAGTAATAGAAGGACAAGACAATGCTATAAACTTATTTCCAATAATATGCATATCTTTTCCATCAATTTCGGATAAATAAAGATAATCCGTTAAATCGATTAGATTTAAGTTTAAAGAAAAATACAAAGATTTATAACAATCTATTATAGATGTTCTATATCCTCCGTGTTTAGCAATACAATCAATATAATAATTATTATTATGTAAATGCATTAAATGTGATAATATAAATATTACTTTACTTGGATTATATTTTAATTTTATTATCATATAACAACCAATTAATAATACAGTATTACTCAATTCGGCTTTATCGTTATAAATATAATATACTAAATCACGGTTTTTTAATATTGGATTTTGTATTTTTTCGTGTAAAAAGTCAGAAAACTGAAAAATATTATGGATATTTACAGGTCCATAATCATAACATATTGGATAATTATATTCGTGATAATCTGATGAAAATATAAAATCTTTAGTTGTCCTTATAAAATATTCAGTTTCTTTAAGATCTTTATGGATTGATATATAAAAATTATTAAATACAAATAGTTTATTCATTTTCTTAGATTTAATATTAATATATGTTGTTTTCTAAATAAAGCTTCATTTTTAACAGAACTAGTAAATGATTTTTTTGTAAAAGTAGCATTAAGTTTAATTAAATAAGATTTACGTAAAATTGCTTGAGATTGTAAAAATCTAGTAGCACTAATAGTTTGAATAAACATTAAGATCATTAAGATCTTCATTTATATTTATAACAAT
>Ga0206124_10000202_pt1 | contig 48354 bp, 40 predicted proteins | sample Helgoland_Spring_3_FD_148671 | JGI IMG/M metagenome (GOLD analysis project Ga0206124, IMG submission 148671) | Pelagic subsurface seawater microbial communities from Kabeltonne, Helgoland, North Sea - Helgoland_Spring_Bloom_20160321_2 | ecosystem: Environmental > Aquatic > Marine > Epipelagic ... | reverse complement strand
TACTCGATTGAGTATTTAAAGACAAAGATCGGCCACTAATAAGACAATTAGCTATCTATTTTTTAGATATTCAAAAAAGTTAAAACCAATGCTATAATCATGCGGAATAGATCGTAACAAAGCAGCTGAAATTAGTGATTTTTTTTGTTGAATAGGCTCATAAAGGGATAAAATCAGTGAGGTAATAAGCTATTTCTTCACTTGCAATCATAACATCCTTTTCTAAAGTTTCATTCCATCCATAAAGTTCTTTTATTTTTTTTTGTACATTAGGCTACCGGTCTCGGCTATGAATAGTTGGGGATTTTACGCCCTAATTGTTCAGTTTAGTATCTACCCTTGTTATATGTTTATGCTTTCGTTTAATCACTTCTTCCCCAATTGTTTATAGCCATTGTTGGCAGTAGTTTTCATTCCTCCTTTTTCTTACTAAACTCAATTGGTTCAGATTGTAAATGAAGAAATTTCACTATCACTAGTCATTTTAAAATTTAATGCGAATTCTGGATTAAAAACATCACTTAAAGGCTTCATTACAAATATATTATAGTGTAAGTGTTCTAAGAAAAATTTACACGTAGGATAGATGGCGTATAGTTTATCATCTTCTAGCTTTATCTTTATTTTGCCATATCCTTTATGCTCATATACCCCTACAAATGAGTCCAGTGATTTCGAATGTGGTTTTTTATTATTCAATGATTCATTTATATCGCTTGGCTGATAAATATCCTGAACACTTACAGGGTAGGTATCGGTTCCCTTAATTTGCAATAGTCTATTTTGTACAATAAAAGCAACGATGTATGGTAATGTTGAATCATCTTGATTAACCAAAACAGTTACTCCAAACTTCTTAAATGGGTACGTTACTAATAGCGAGGTAAAACCTGAAGTATTCCCACCGTGTTGTACTCTAAATTCACCATTTCATACTTCAACCCTCCAGCCTAATCCATATCCTTGCAAGAAGAGATCAGGCTCATCATCACCATCTCTTGAATTATTAAACATTCTAACTTTTTTCGCAAAGTTTAGAGGAATTGCTTGAGCAGAATCATAATTTCCGCTGTTCAGCCAATCTATCATCCAATTTGAAAGATCTTTCGATGTACTTCTTATACCTCCTGCTGGTTTGTAGTCATGGTATTTCTCAAAATTTACTTTTTTAATATTATTTCGATAAAGACCATAACCTAAAGAAAAATTATCCTTTTCCTTTACATCTTCTAGGTTTGTAAATGTGTTAGTCATCTGCAAAGGGGCAAATATGTTATCTTCTATATTATTTTCCCAACTCTCATTTGTTACTTCTTTAATTATTTTTACAGCAAAATATAATATAAAAGTCAGGAGCAACTGGTCAAAAACTGCTTGCCCTTATTATTAAAATAGGATGACATCGGCTGCATTTATCCTCCTTTATTGAGGATATTCAGAGATTGATTTTTTCTGCTAGTTTTTTACCAACCAGATTACCTATTGCCACACCCATTCCTCCCAATCGCACACCACAATAAAGTTGATCAGAAAAAGTTTTTATAAATGGTATTTTTTGATTGCCTACACCCATGATGCCGCTCCAACGATCTTCAATTTCAAAAGGAGTTTGTGGTAAGATGACAGATTTTAAAAGTTTTGAAAGGTTTTCCTGTATAAGTGTATTTAAACCAAATTCGGAAGTTGTTTCTCCTTTCAAGTCCAATTGACGACCGCCACCTAACAAAATTCTATCATTAATGTTTCGAAAGTAATAATAGCCTTCATCCATATGAAAGGTGCCCTTGATAGCTAGATTTTCGATTTTATGAGTGATCAACACTTGAGCTCGCGCTGGCACTACGGACACGTTTAAAAGCTGATTAGCAAAACCATTAGTCGCTACTACGATCTTTTTCCCTTGAATTTCAAAATCGTTTTGAAGATAGACTTTGCCATCGATAGATGTTTTATTTACATTCATGCTCGTCAGAATATGAGCACCTAAACCTACGGCCTTTTTTATTAAGGCATCCATCATTTTTCCCGTATCTATTTGTCCTTCAAAGGGATTAAAAAAGCAGTGATGATGTACATTGCCAAAGTCAAACGGAGTAGCCTGCTCAACAAAAGCGGGTGCATTAAAAACAGGAAGTAAAAGCTTATTAATATGTTCTAAATGCTCACGACAGTTGTTAAATAAGGGGAGATCCTGTTCTAAAAAAAGCTCATAGCCTCCATGACATTCGTAACCCATCTGCTCATCTCCAAGTAAGGTTCTCATAGAGTTCAATCCTTCCCAACGCAACCGAATCAAATCAATCACTTCCGCTGGACTGTGGCTATCTAAATCATGAATGAGCTCTGAAAGACTTCCAAAACAGGCAAATCCTGCATTTTTAGTACTTCCCCCTTGTGGTAAGATCCCCTTTTCGAGAATCAAAACTTTATGATGAGGATTAGATTCTAGTATGTGAATCGCCGTACTTAAACCGACAATACCACTACCAATAATGATGACATCTAGATTGTCAAACCATTGATTTCTTTCCCAAAAACTTAAATTCATAATTCTTTCAAGGTCTACTTTAAATACAAATTTAGACGAATCAGAATATACAAACTAAAATCTAAAAAATCATTGCATTTTCATATGATAAGGAATAGGTGTACTCTGAATATATACCATGCTTTTAAATGGATAAAATAGTTATTGCCCAAGGTCATTAGAAAACCTTTCCTCGTCGTGAATTTTCTAATCCATCAAGGATATTTTTTAAATATCTTTATTAATTAAACGACTTAATAAATAAAACAGGAGGACTTGGAGACATTTTTTTTATTAGATATCTTCGCATTGTTAATCAAATGAACGCGGCTAAAATTTACATGTTATGGTATTTGATATTGAAATGATCAAAAAGGTTTATCAAACAATTTCGCAAAGGGTTGAAAAGGCCAGAGCATTGAACGAACGACCGTTAACTTTATCAGAGAAAATACTCTATTCACATTTGTTTAAAGGAATACATAACGAGGTCTTCAAAAGAGGTGATTCATATGTAAATTTTGCTCCTGATCGCATCGCCCTACAAGATGCGACGGCCCAAATGGCTTTGCTTCAATTTATGCAAGCAGGAAAGAAGAGGGTAGAAGCCCCCACGACAGTACATTGTGACCATTTGATTCAAGCCAAAATAGGTGCTGGTACCGATTTACAAAACGCACTGAATACAAGCAATGAAGTTTTTAATTTCTTGGAGGCTGTATCTAACAAATATGGAATAGGATTTTGGAAACCTGGTGCAGGAATCATTCACCAAGTAGTTCTTGAAAATTATGCATTTCCAGGAGGCATGATGATAGGTACGGATTCACATACCGTAAATGCAGGAGGTTTAGGTATGTTGGCGATAGGGGTTGGCGGCGCAGATGCCGTAGATGTCATGGCAGGCATGGCTTGGGAATTGAAATTCCCAAAATTAATAGGAGTCAAATTGACGGGAAGGCTAAGCGGTTGGACTGCGCCCAAAGATGTGATATCCAAAGTAGCAGGCATATTAACGGTCAAAGGAGGTACGGGTGCCATCGTTGAATACTTTGGAGAAGGAGCCAAAACACTTTCTTGTACAGGTAAAGGCACTATTTGTAATATGGGTGCAGAGATAGGGGCTACCACCTCTACTTTTGGTTATGATGAGGCCATGGAACGATATTTAAGAGCGACCGGCCGAGCAAAAATTGCCGTCTTGGCCAATGAGGTAAAGGAGCATTTGACGGGAGATGACGAGGTCTATGCGAATCCTGAAAACTATTTTGATCAAGTCATTGAAATCAATCTCTCTAAACTTGAGCCACATGTAAACGGTCCATTTACACCCGATTTAGCAACACCGATATCTGAAATGCGTGAAAAGGCTAAGAAACATAATTGGCCCATGAAAGTAGAGTGGGGATTGATCGGTTCTTGTACCAACTCCTCCTATGAAGATATCTCAAGGGCAGCTTCCATTGCCGCACAAGCAGTATCTAAGGGATTAAAACCCGCTGCTGAATTTGGGATTAATCCGGGCTCAGAACTTGTTCGATATACTATAGAAAGAGATGGATTTATCAAGACCTTCGAAGATCTAGGTACGAAAATATTTACCAATGCTTGTGGTCCATGCATAGGTCAATGGTCTCGATCTGGCGCCGATAAGAAAGAAAAAAATACAATAGTACATTCTTTTAATAGGAATTTCTCAAAAAGAAATGATGGAAATCCCAATACCCATGCTTTTGTAACCTCTCCAGAGATGGTCGCTGCCTTGGCAATATCTGGTGACTTGGGATTCAATCCAATCACCGATACCTTGACCAATGACAAGGGGGAACAAGTAAAGCTTGATGAACCTACAGGATGGGAATTACCGCCAAAGGGATTTGATGTTGAAGATGCAGGTTATTTGGCCCCGGCCGAAGATGGCTCAAGCGTTGAGGTCAAAGTAAATCCTGATTCAAAAAGGTTGCAACTTTTGGCAAGTTTCGCTTCCTGGAATGGAGAAAATATCATGGGTGCCAAACTACTCATCAAAGCCAAAGGAAAATGTACCACTGATCATATTTCCATGGCCGGTCCATGGTTGAAGTACAGAGGTCATATTGACAACATTGCCAACAATACCCTCACAGGAGCTACCAACGCTTTTAATGATGAGGCTGATAAAGTTAAGAATCAGCTAACTGGGGTAGTTGGAACCGTTCCAGATACTCAGCGCGCTTATAAAGCTGCTGGCATTCCCACGATTGTGGTAGGAGATCAAAATTATGGGGAAGGTTCTTCTAGAGAGCACGCTGCTATGCAACCCCGTCATTTAGGCGTTTGTGCGGTCATAGTTAAGTCTTTTGCTCGAATTCATGAAACCAATTTGAAAAAGCAAGGGATGTTGGCCCTAACTTTTAATTCTGAAAATGATTATGATAAAATTCAAGAGGATGACAGCTTTGATTTCATAGACTTGAGTAGCTTTTCACCTGAAAAACCGCTGACTATTCGGGCAAATCATCAAGATGGGAGTGAGGATTTAATTACGGTGAACCATACTTACAACGAAAGTCAGATTAAATGGTTTAAAGCAGGTTCAGCGTTGAATTTACTGAAATTACAACATAATTAATTCCAAAAGGTTATTGTAGATGTGGTTGAAGTTAGGCAGATATTTAATCGTACCAAGATTAAACAACGGAACCTCATTTTCGGGCACAAAGCCTTGTCACAAAGTCATTAATTGAAAGGTCGTAATGAAGTCCCATGACTCTTTCATATATGAGAGGGATTCCCTAGGAAGCAATAAAGTGGATTTAGGTAATGAAACTCAACAATGCATTTTCACTTCAATAAATGCTATCTTTTGGCGTTTCTTTTAAAAGCTATTTTTTGAGCTGAGGAAGCTTCTGGATCAAAGTAATATCCTCCTGAATCAAATCCTTTCAAATCTTCCGGATCGCTTATCGCATGGTCAATAATGTATTTAGACATCATTCCTCTTGCTTTTTTAGCAAAGAATGAGATGATCTTGTAATGATCATTTTTGAAGTCTTTAAACTCAACATCTATGACAACAGCCGGAAACTCCTTTTTATTCACTGATTTAAAATATTCATTCGAGGCTAAATTTACGATAACATTATCATTTTGTGCCCTAAGATCTTCCAATAATAAATTCATGATTTTTGTATCCCAATACTCATAAAGAGTCTTATAATCATCAAAAGCAAGTTGAGTGCCCATTTCTAGTCGATAAGGCTGAATTAAATCTAGAGGTCTCAGTAAACCATATAAACCAGAAAGAATTCGAAGATGCTTTTGAGCAAAATCGATTTTTTGGGCATCAAATGTAGGCGCTTGTAAGCCTTGATAAACATCTCCATTAAAGGCAAAAACGGCAGGTTGAGTGTGCGCTATAGAAGGGTCCTTTTCAAAATCATGATACCGCTGAACGTTTAATGTTGCCAAAGAAGTACTGATACCCATCAAATTTTCAATATCCTTAACAGATTTTTTCCGTAAGGTAGTGATGAGTTCGTGGGTGCATTCCAAGAGTCTGGGTTGCGTCACTTGAATATCGTATCTTGAGGTAAAGTCAAGGTTCTTAGCTGGGGAAACTACTATGATCATATAGTAAAATTACTCTTCAATTGTCAAATGGCTCAATACTATGGCTGATTTTTTTAGATATCTCAATGAATCAAAGAAGGACGCCTATCAAAAAGTTAATTTTAGTGAGGACAATGGAGCCTATTTTTTCGCAGAAATTGTAAAAATACGCCCTTGAATGAGGGTTGCATGGGGTCATCATTATTATCTAAATACTCATTGGACTTTCATTAAAAAAATCGACCAAATTCACCTTTTTTTAGCCTTAGTATTTTTCTTAACCGATAGCGTGACATTTCAATAGCTCTCGTGCTTACATGACTCAAATTTGCAATTTCTTTTTTAATTAGGTTCATTTTAGATAGACCGACAATCGAACCTATTAGGAACTGATATCCGGAAATTGAGAGTTGCCTCACTCTGAGCTGAGGTCTCATTAGGCTTTTATTCAGTGGTGGATTCTGTTGAAATTGAGATTTTCGCTAAGAGAACACCTGTAACCGGAGGATGGCAAGATTGGGTAATCATCTATGCAAATGCAGTGATGCTTGCTGGATCTTACACGCTCCACCTAAAAATACTTGGAGCGGGAGAAATAATTTCAATTGGTTTGTATTTACAGAGGTCAGAACTGAATTTTCATTAAATAGTAAACTTGATTTTATCCAAATCCTGCAAAAGAATTCATCAAATTCTATCCTTCTGAATATGATTATTATATCGTATCCATAGATGAATATAGACTCTTAAATAGTGAAATACCTAAAAATAATAATCTTTCACTAAAATCATTGAAGCCAGACTTGTATGTGGTAAAGATGATGAGTCAAACTACAGGAAAGCGTATGGACCATAAATTCATCATTGTCGAATAGTTTCTTCTGCCAGTGATTAAGTATATTTATCAATTTCTCCGCATCTAAGGTCCAAAATGAATCTTTTTGGTAAAATGAATCAAACAATGAGTGTTGCGCTTATTTACTCATTTTATATAAAATGAAAAAAAATTAAAATCATTCTTGCTTTTATTGCTAGTATTCCTTTGTTGAGTTATGCGCTGGTTCAATGGGTTTTAAGTGGAATAGAATTCGGTGGAATCATGGATAAAGAAAGTACTGTAAAAGCTCGAGTCCCTAGGGCATTTAATGGAACTCATTTTCAAAACTCGCCATCTGTTATCCCTTACGATATCAAGGTGAATATAATCGACTTACTTGGAGACCAGCAACGCGTACCGCCAGGCCTATTTCCAATGGAGGTTCCGGTTTTTGCTGACTCAGTCAAAGTTGGCATGAAGACTACTTGACTTGGGCGTGCTACCGTTTATATCGAAATGATGGCAAGAGAATACTGACAGATCTCATGCTATCAGATCTCGTTTTTCCATAAAATTGATTTCACCCAAACGGTATAATCCTTCTCCCTTGATGGTAGAGGCCTTGCCTGCGATTGACATCGTTACCATTTCTCATTATCATTTGATTTGAAAACGGTTAAGGTATTGGCTGCATCAGGGAGCCAGTTTTATATAGGCATTGGTCTCAAAGCCCATCTTATTAAATGGGGCATCTCAGCAACCCAAATCAATGAAATGGATTGGTAGGAAAGTCTCACCTGATATGAATTCACCATTCATTGTACCCCTGCAAGACATTATTAGGGCCCTACTGGCTTGAACTATGCTGCTTTATGAACTTCTTGGGTCATCTCTAATCTAAATCATCGCATTTATCATAGTGGTGATTCAGGTTTTGGTAATCATTTTCGAACTATTGGAGAGGAATTAGGACCCATCGAGATAGGATTTATTAAAATTGGTGATAATGGAGAAGATCTAGGATGGCGAGACATCCACATGCATACCGAACAATCGATCCCAGCGGCCAAAGACTTAAAAGCGAATATAATGTTCCCCATCCGTTGGGGTACGTTGAATTTATCCAATCATGACTGGTATGAACCTATCAACTTAGCAGTACAATACATCTGAAGATCAGATTAACTTAGTTACCCCTAAATATAGGAGAGACATTGACGTCTAGAGAATCCATCAATAAAGAGACTAGATGGTATCCTTTTCAGGTATTGAACAAGAGGAGAGGAGGCTATCTAAATGAACCGATAGGTTAATAAATTCTGAGCGGGTGGGACCTATAGCGGTACAATCAGCTTAAGGGAAGTAAAGTTTGATTCCGGCATGGTGTAGGAACCCACTTTTCAAAATAATCATCAGTTCATCGTATCATCCTTGATAGGATACCTGTTCAATTAAATAATCAAGATCAATTTTAACTCTTTATAAACATTTTAAAATATCTTAAATTAAACTGCTTGAAATCAATCAAAATTAGTTCAAGCTAATAATTTAGTTCTCACATTAAATATTACCGATTACACTTTAATTTTAATGAAGAAGCTCAAAAAATAATTGTAACTTCTTATATTTGTTTTTTATTTTTATTGTTTCTTTAAATAAATAAATTATGATAGTTATTTCCAATAAGTTAAAATCACTAATAAGTGGTCTATGGATACTTTCTTTTTTCATCTTCGTATTGGCAAGTGCTTGCAGCACACCTTCAAAAAAAGAGGCCGAAAGCACAGATAAAGTAGAAACCACATCCACTGAAAGTACTGAACATCCTTCTGATAGTTTATCGACAGAAACCTCAGGCAGCGAACATCCATCAGATGATGCCGCAGATAGTGAACATCCTACAGATGATACTTCAGACGCTGAGCATCCTAAATAAATAAGATATTATATTTCGGACGTTGTTCTTTTGAAAGAAAAAGTAGTTCGAACAAAAGCCGGCTCACCTCCGATTTCGAATATGGGATAAGCTAGGAAGTTGATAGGTCCCGATTGAGGTAAAGGATCAGGCTTCAAATCTCTGCCCCGACTGAATTCAATTCGATTGGCCGGATGATGTCCAAAATAATAGGTGGCCAATGGTGTGTATTTGTTGGCTTCACTGATATCTATAGGCCACCATTTTCCTTCCGCATAAAACTCTGCCCAGCAATGGTAACCATCTATCCCCCCTTCATTGCGCTCAGAGGGAATAGAGGCGCCTACGGCAAATCGAGAAGGTATGCCTACAGAACGAGCAAGCGAGATGAAAAATGAGTGGAATTCTGTGCAATTACCGGATTTGGAATCACAAGCGTAATTAGCATCTCCTGTTCCATAAATACCTTCTTTCGCATACCGCATATTATCTATAATATAATCATACAAGGCTCTTGCTTTCATCAAGGGTGTATCTGCTTGTTTTGATTCAATTACGGCGCTAGAAATCACTTCAAATCGATCTCCTACTGGGTTTAAAGAGGTAGCTTTAATGTATTTTTTAGGATTGAACGTTTCCTCAATATAGACTGACTTTTCAATTCTCCGTACTTGATATTGTATAATAATTTTATCATGAGCATGCTCAGGCATAAGTTTAAGAAAAAGAATACTATTGTTATTTTCACCCTCGGTAAGGAGCTTATGTTCAACAGGAGCATCAATAGTCAAGATTTCAACTTGTTGGAAAGAATCACTTTGTGCTAGAGGAAGCCAAATTTCCGCAGATTCACTTAATTCAGGCAGTTGCACTTCATAAGTGAAAGTAAAACGATCAGCACTTTCAATCACACCCAACAGTTCGGAACCGGCATTTTCAACAGGAACCGTATGCCATATTTTGTCGTCACCTTGCTCCCAAGTATAATAAGGCTTTCCATTGAGCTTATGCACATTTGTCTTGGTTACCTTCATACTGCCTACAGTACCTTTGAGAAAGAAGTCTACATCATAAACGTCTCCATTTTCTGTGGCAAGGTCTACACAGGCGAAGAATTCATTGGATCCAAGTAAAGATAGGTACTCTGTATGCACCCGGACCAATTTTAAACTTAATTCTACACTGTCATTCCAAAAAGTGAAATAACCATCACCTGCTTTGATTTGGGCATCTATATTGGCTCGAATACCTTGTTCTACATCTTGGATAGTTGCTTTTTGAGATAATAAGGATGAATCTATTTGAGAGCGTTTTTCTTTTTTAACAGATGATTGGCAACTTGGAAAAAATATTGAGAAAAATATACATGTATAAATATATAAGCTCAGGTTTTTTTTCATTTATTTTTCTATTTTATTAATACCAATTTAAATAACAATTCATAAAGCTTATGAGTTCATATTTAAAATGTGTGAATTTTACCTAAGCGGTTTCATGAGTTTGGAATAATTTACTGGTTAAGGGTTCATCCAAAACTCAAATTTGTATGGAGATAGATGCCATGCCCAATACGAAGTGGTACTAAAATTTCATCGGTAAGTTTTTAATAATTTAATATATAAAATACTACAATGTGCACTTATATAGAATGCTTCAAATATTCAATAGCGCCATACAGATATATACTTGAGCGTAATAAATTGTTATATAATTTATATTATGTTAAGTTGTTGTTTTGAAAGGATTTTGTCATTAAAAAATATTCATATATATAAATTGTGAATTGCTCTATCAGTTCTTGGCTGAATACCTTCTATTAAGCGATCTATAAACCTATAGATTGTTTTGTTCTTCGTCTCAAGACTTTGTTAGTCTCTTCCATGACAAAAAAAATTAGCGCGATTTCAGTAAGGCATCATACTCTACTCTTTTGGCAATAGAATTCTAATTTAAACTTGCCCCAACACAATATAAATTAGAAGGGTCACTACACACAAACCCATAGAGAGTTTTTTAGTATGCTTCCATTCGGTTAAGTCCAATAAACTAATATCACCAATATCTAAACTTTTTTGATTTGGATAGAAATAGGAAACACCAAACATAATAGCCATATTTAATAAAAATTCAATACCCCAAATATGAATAAAATGAAGATCTACATCTAAAATAAAAATACAGATGATATAAAATGATAAACCAGAAAAAAGGGCAGCTTTTGCTCCCATAGCAGATATTTTAGGTAAAAAGAAGCCTGCGAGCATGATGGAAGCCACCGGAATAAAGAAAATACCATTTAGTTGTTGTAAAAGCTGGTATAGTCCATCTGATGCATTATCTACCATCGGTGCACTAATGATTGCGAATAAGGCCAATATCGCGGATACTGACTTCCCTACTTTCACCATTTTTCGATCGCTCGAGGATGGATTGATATGCCTTTTATACACGTCAACACTAAAAATTGTGGCCGCACTATTGAGGACGCTGTTAAATGTACTCAGCACCGCACCCATCACCACCGCCGCAAATAAACCCGTAAACCATTTGGGCATAACCTTTTTAATTAATTCTGGATAGATCATGTCTTGCTGATCATAAAAGCTATCTCCAAAATAATAAAATCCAATAACCCCTGGTAGTATGATGATTATAGGTACAAATATTTTTAAAACACCCGTATAAAGTAAGCCTTTCTGGGCCTCCATAAGGTTTTTAGCACCTAATGCTCGTTGAATAATGTTTTGATTCATACACCAGAAATAAATTTGATTGATGATCAACCCGGTAAATAAGGTTTCAAAAGGCATGACCGAATCTTTAGCCCCGATCACATTAAACTTTTCTGGAACGGCGTTAAATACTTTTTCCAAACCTATGAGCAGATTTCCATCACCGATACTCATGAAAGCCAGTATCGGAATGGCAGTCCCTCCTATCAATAAGCCATATCCGTTGACGGTATCAGAAATAGCTACGGCCTTTAAACCACCAAAAACGGCATAAATAGATCCCAATAAGCCAACCAACCCTACGGTTATCCAAAGGCCTTCCGTCTTGCTTACACCAAGAACGCTTGAAATATCAAAAATGCTCTCTAAGTTAATGGCTCCGGTATAAAGTACTATAGGTAAGAGGGTTACTACAAAAGAAATAATCAAAAATAAGGCGACTAAGGTTCGCGTTAAGCTGTCAAATCGATTTTCTAGATATTGGGGAATCGTAGTTAAACCCATTTTTAAGTATTTTGGAACAAAATATATGGCTGCCAACACTAAAGCAAGTGCCGAAGTGACTTCCCAGCCAATAATGATAAAGCCGTTTTTATAAGAAGATCCATTCATACCAATCAAATGTTCCGTGGAGATATTCGTCAACAACATAGATCCCGCAATTACGGGGCCGGTTAAACTTCTTCCACCCAGAAAATATCCATCCTGAGAATCTAACTTTTGATTTCGCAATTTATACCAAGAGTAAATTGCGACAACCAAGGTGAATGCCAAAAAAGTTATGAAAGTATACATGTTCTGTTTTATCTAAAAGCTAAATTTTATACTGACCCTTTTATTGGTTCTCTTAATTCAGTATCTCTTTTAACATCACTACCCTGTTTTCTTGCATAGATGTATTCGCTGCCCATCCCATAGCCAATGAAATTAAGCCATCTTGACCTCCTACTTTTGGTACGTCGTCATGGACAATACAATGAATAAAGGCCTTCATTTCATTAAAATAAGAGGGAATATATCTATCCATAAAAAAATGAAGCGGTAAGGATTCCGATTGACCCTTTTTATTGTAGTAGTAATGATTATCTGATTTATTATTCTCGGTACCGGCCATACCTTCTGAACCAAATACTTCCACTCTTTGGTCGTACCCATAAACGGCTTGACGGCTGTTGTCTATAGTGACGATGGCGCCACTATCAAAAGTGATCGTTACTACCGCGGTATCAATGTCTCCTGCGATGCCAATATTAGGATCGATGAGGTTCCTACCCACTGCAAAAATTGATATAACCTTACTACTGACCATAAACCTAGCCATATCAAAATCATGAATAGTCATATCTAGAAACATCCCTCCAGAAGACTTTACATAATCAATCGGTGGTGGTGCAGGATCTCGACTCGTGATTTTAACTATTTGTGGATCCCCTACTTTCCCTTCTTCTATTAAGCTTTTTATCTTCATGAAGTTCGGATCAAATCGACGATTAAATCCCAACATAAATTTGACGCCAGCCTTTTCAACGATTTGCAAAACCTTTGTTGCGGTTTGAATTGACAAATCCATGGGCTTTTCACAAAAAATATTTTTACCTGCTTGAGCCGCAGCTATGATGTTTTCTGCATGTTGATTTGTTGGAGAACAAATGACTACGGTATTGACCTCTTGATCAGCTATGAGATCCTCATAATAAGAATAAAACTTAGATATATTATATTTCTCTGCCCATTGTCTAGCCTCTTCATTAATATCTGAAATAGCAACAACCTCTACTTCTGAAAATTTCTGCATAAGGTTATCCAGATGAATCTGTCCCATTCGACCAATCCCAATAATTCCTATTTTTACATGCTTCATTTTGATGTTTTTTAATTAGGTAACCATTCCTTAATTAATTTTAATTAATTCATTGTTCTTGAAAGATTGAGTCGCGAGTTCGGCTATAATCGTAGATCGGGTACCATCATGAACAGAAACACTTGGTTTTATGTCCTCTAGAATACAATCTACAAACTCTTGCATCTCATTGACAAAGGCCTCATGAAATCTTTCTAAAAATGAATACGCACATTCTTTGCGAACACCAGTTGCATCCATAAGTTCTACGAGATTTTTTTGGGGCACAGAACCTATTCTAATTTGTCCGAGCGTACCTATAATTTCAGTTTCTACATTGTAACCATGTGGAGCCGTACGCCCAGCCAATAAAAAGGCCATACTCTCATTTTCAAATTGCATAAGGGCAGAAACATTGTCACCATCCTCATATTTCGCAAATTCTTGATGTGCATAACATCCTCCTATAGCATAAATGGATTTAGGCTCTGATTGTAAAAACCACCGTGCCAAATCTATATCATGAATGGCCATATCAAGGAACTGACCTGCGCTGTTAGCTGCATATTTTATAGCCCCATCAATCGATGATTCAGGATCTACACTGTATCCCCTAAATAAAATGGGTCTACCAATGAAGCCTGATTCTATTTTCTTTTTGGCATAAGTATATGAGGGGTCATATCGTCTCATGAACCCCAACATAAATACTGATTTAGATTGTGCGGCAACGGCTTTTTCTACCACCCAACATTCAGCTTTAGAGATTCCTAAAGGTTTTTCACAGAACACGTGTAATCCTTTTTCTAAGGCAGAAATCACTTGTTCACAATGTAAATTTGAAGGAGAAATAATGGCTACCGCATCCAGTTCTGCTTGTGCAAGCATTTCGTTATAATCTGCATAACATTGGTTTAGCCCCCATTCCTTTTTAGCACGGTCTAATTCGTCTTCCTGAACACTACAAACAGCGGATAGCTGAGCATTTTTTACATGGTTTACTATATTGTCAGCATGTTGATGCCCCAGTCTTCCTAAACCGACCAATCCTATTTTAACCTTGTTCATAGTCATATGCTTTTCTTCATCTCATCGACAGATCCTTTTGGAATTAAATGATACTCATCGAAAAGCAGTATACTTTAACCCTCATAATCCAAGTCCTTTGAGATATTCACGATTACTCTGAGCACATTGCTTTGGATTTCCCATTCCGGGTAGCACATCTTGTTCTACTACGGCCCAGCCCGAATAATCATGTACTTTCAATTCATCAATAAATCTCTTAAAATCAACGGATCCTTCACCCAATTTACAAAAAATGCCGTTTTGTACGCTCGTGAAATAGTCCCATTGATTCAAACGCGCCTTTTCAGCGACCTTGATATTGAAATCTTTAAGATGGATATGCCAAATTCTATCTCTATACTGAGTCAAAGCTTCAATGGGATTTCCACCACCATAACTATAATGACCTGTATCTAAACATAGTCCTACTAACTGCTTATCAGTATATTCAAGTAATTTATGGATCTCATCTGGGGTCTCAACATAACCTGCACAATGATGATGAAAAACCGTTTGAAGACCATAAGTTTCTTTTACCGCATAGGCAATATTATTAGCCCCCTGGGCAAATATTTCCCATGCATTAGGATCCAGTCCCATAGCTGAGGCAATATTGCCAGCATTTTTTACCCTCGCTTCTACCGCCCCATTATCATCTGCTAATACTATTTTCGCATTTTCATAGCCAGCATAATACATCAGCCCAGCAACTTTTAACGCATACGCAAGACCTTTGAGGTGGGTATTCGAATCCTTCAAATTCACAGGAACAAACGCCCCTAGCAAATCTAATTCATGTTTAGATAAATTCTGGGAAAGGTGATTCGGCTGAGTAGGTAAAAACCCCAAATCTCCTAACTCCGTTCCTTGATATCCTGTTGCCCTCATTTCCTCGAGTACTTGGCCGTAGGGGGCTACTTTTCCCTCTAAGTCAAACTCAAGTACTCCCCAAGAGCATGGAGCATTGGCCAATTTTATCATAACAATTACGCTTTAAATGCTTATTAAAATTTTCTTGACCATTCTTTCGGCCATCTTTCTATAACTACTTTTGTCTGAGTAAAAAATTCAATGGCATGTCTTCCTTGACCATGCAAGTCTCCGAAAAAGCTATCTTTCCATCCACTAAACGGAAACTGTGCCATAGGAGCTGCTACTCCAATATTGATACCAATATTTCCAGCCATTACTTCATTTCGAAACTTTCGAGCACTTGCACCGCTACTTGTGAACAAACAAGCAGAATTTCCGTATTTACTTTTATTTATAAAAGCAATCGCTTCTTCAACGGTACTCATATGCAAGAGACTCATGACCGGACCAAATATTTCTGTTTCAATGATCTCCCCATCAAGCGCCAAGTTTTCTAAAATAGTTGGGGCGATGAAATTACCTTTATCATATCCAGATACTTTAGGGGTTCTCCCATCTAACAAGAGATTGGCACCTTCGTCTACACCTAAATCAATTAAGCGATTAATTCTTGATTTACTATCAGGAGTAATCACAGGCCCCATATCTACTCCAGAGTCTAAACCAAAACCAATATGTTTGCTTTTTGCACTTTCATAAAGGGCCTCTCTAATTCCATTATTTTGATCACCAACGCTTAGGATGACAGAAGCGGCTAAGCATCGCTGCCCAGCACATCCATATACGCTGTCTGAGACAATCTTAGAGGTCATTTCAATATCTGCGTCAGGAAGAATGACTACGGGGTTCCTAGCACCTCCTTGCGCTTGCACCCGCTTTCCATTTTGAGCGCCTTTGGTATATATATATTTTGCTACATCGGTGCTTCCCACAAAGCTGATCGCTTTGACCAATGAATGCTCCAGTAGCGCATCTACAGCTTCCTTTCCCCCATGTACCATAGTTACCAATCCTTTAGGTAAATCTAATTGATCAATCAGATGAAATATTTTGATCATCGTCAAGGGTACTTTTTCTGAAGGTTTGACCACCATAGCATTACCACAAGCGATGGCATAAGGTAGAAACCAAAAAGTAATCATCGCTGGAAAATTGAATGGGGCAATACAAGCGGTAACTCCCAAGGCCTGGCGGATCATAAATTCATCAACACCAGTAGCTATATCTTCAGAGAATTCACTCTGCATCAACATGGGTGTACCACAGGCAGTTTCTATGTTTTCAATGGCACGCATCAATTCTCCTTGGGATTCTTCCAAAGTCTTACCTGACTCAAGGGTAATGGTCTGGGCCAAGTCCTCAAAATTTTCATCCATCAGCCTCTTGAGTTTAAAAAGGGGTTGAACCCTACGCATTACTGGAACTTTTTTCCATTCTAAATGCGCTTGATGGCCTGATTTAATGGCTTGATCCATGTCTCTGGCTGACGCTGATCCAATAGGAACTTCAGCCAGCAACTCTTGTGTCGCAGGATTCAATACCTTTACCGTTGACCGATTAGCACTCACTGTCCAGGTGTTATCAATATAATTTTTTAATGCTTCCATAGTATTGGATCAATAAATTTTGGTTTAATAATAAAACCTCTGATTTTTCTTGTGTTGTAGATACTCTTTGTACGCTTTTTGAACACTCTTCATTTGGGATACTTCAGCAATCGGCACTTCCCACCAGGCATACCCTTCTATGTCTTGATGACGATCACATTCGGTGTAAATAACGGTAGTTTTATTTTTAGATTTAGCTTCAATCAGTCCATTTTGAATATCTTTAAAAGTCTGACATATAATTACATGAGCCCCCAAACTTTTAGCATTACTTGCTAAATCAACGGGAAGTGTAGCATTCTTGTTTGTTTCGTCACCATCAATGATGCCTGTCTGTTCATTTCTGTACAAAAACCGAGTACCGTAACCTTCACTACCAAGTGAACGCGACAAAGATCCGATACTTTTATAGCCATCATTGTTGATTAAAATGATCGTGAGTTTAAAATTTTCTTGAATGGAGGTAACAATTTCTTGGGCAAGCATGAGGTAGCTCCCATCTCCTATCATCACATATATTTCTCTGGAGGGATCAGCCATTTTCGCACCCAACCCTCCAGCAATTTCATAACCCATACAGGAATTCCCATATTCCAAATGAAACCCCTTGCTATTTTTTGTCTTCCACAACTTATGCAAATCACCAGGTAGACTGCCTGCTGCTGAAATCATGACATCATTTTCATCTGAAAAATTATTTACAGCTCCAATAATTTCCCCTTGACTTAAGCCTTCCCTATGACGATAATTGTAAACTTCATCTACTCTTTTATCCCACTGTTCATTGAATTGTTGGGCCTTCTGACGATAATCTTTATTAATTTTAAAGTCTCCCAATAGAGTCTGTAACTCTTCCAATGTAACCTTAGCATCTCCTTGCAACATCATTCCACCATGCTTTGCTGTATCTAATTCACAAATATTGATGTTAATGAATTTAACTTCAGGATGCTGAAAGGCAGTTTTGGAGGCTGTAGTGAAGTCGCTATACCTTGTACCAATGCCTATGACCAAATCTGCATCTCTTGCCATTTCGACCGCGCCAATGGTGCCGGTAGCCCCTATGGCCCCTAGGTTCTGTGCATTATCATATCTCAAAGCGCCTTTACCTGCAAAGGTTTCAGCTATTGGAATACCGGTTTTATTCACAAATTTTCTCAAAACCTCGAGGGCCTCGCTATAGTGCGCTCCACCCCCCACTACCATGAGTGGTTTATGACTCTTTTGGATCAACGCTGCGGCCATAGCCAATTGGGAAAGATCAGGTCTTGGACGTTGGATTTTCCAAACTCTTTTTTGAAAAAGGTGCACGGGAAAGTTGAAAGCCTCAGCTTGAACGTCTTGCGGTAAGCACAAGGTGACCGTCCCCGTCTCAGCGGGAGAGGTAAGCACCCTCATAACTTCAGGTAAGGATGAAATTAGTTGTTCGGGACGATTGATGCGATCCCAATATTTAGATACCGGTTTGAAACAGTCATTAACAGAAAAATCTTGGGAAGACGTTGATTCAGGTTGTTGTAAGGTAGGTGCAACATTTCTCTTGGCAAAGATGTCTCCAGGTAAAAGTAAAACAGGCAGCCTATTGATAGTAGCACCCGCAGCCGCGGTAATCATATTGGTCGCACCCGGACCAATGGAGGTCGTACAAACAAAAGTGCTCAAGCGGTTTTTCATCTTGGCGTAGGCGGCAGCGGTGTGCACCATAGCCTGTTCATTGCGACTTTGATAGTATTTAAGATCGTTTTGTTGTTGCAAAGCTTGACCTATTCCAGCAACATTACCATGACCAAAAATACCAAAGCATCCCGCAAAAAATTTATACTCAACACCATCTCGCGCTACGTATTGTTGATTAAGAAATTTTATAACTGCTTGTGCTACGGTTAATTTTATAGTACTCATATTAAAACCCTCCTTTTGCTTGAATAAATAATAATGATTCCTCAAGGGTAGGCATAAAATTGGCACAGCCGGGTTGTAGTACTACTTGTGCACCACTCGCGTTACCCATCCGACATGACTTATACATATCCCATCCTTCAAGATAGCCATAAATAAATCCGCTAGCGAAAGCATCTCCTGCACCCAATACATTCAGCACCTCTACTGGAAAACCTGGTACTTTTTCTGGTTCTTTATTTAACTGATGGATAGTAACACCCTCTGATCCGTTTTTTACAACGAGAATTTTCACGCCCAATGCCAGAATACGCTGGATTGCCTGATCTAAATTACCAGATATCGTTGGTGCTGATATTTGCTGGTCTGAGATATTAATCTGTTCTTCGGAATCAAGTATTGTAGCTAAAACTTCTTCTTCAGTCCCAATGGCAATCGTGACCCTTGGCAATATAGACCGAGTAGTAATTCCAAAAGACCTAACATCGCTCCATTGATCCGCTCTAAAATCTAAATCTAATATGACATCAACATCATTTTTAATCGCCTTTTCAAGGGCATATAAAACGGCACTTCTACTAGGTTCTACATTCAATGCAGTCCCCGAAATTTCCAATATTTTAAAATTTTCAATCTGCGCTTGGTCCACATGATCAATAGTCAATTGACTGTCGGCACAATTGTCTCTATAGAACACCAAGGGAAACTTATCAGGAGGTTGAATACCCAAAAGTACCGCACTACTTCTTGCATGGCTGAGTTTAGGAATGAATTCAACATTAACTTGCTCATTAGTCAGAAAGTTCAAGATAAAGTCTCCCACTTTATCAGTACCTACTGCCGTCAAAAGTGCCGTATTGAGTCCTAGCCTGCTGCAGCCTACGGCTATATTAAGTGGTGATCCGCCCACGAAGGCGTCAAAGCCTTTAATTTCTACAAAATCTGCTCCTATGCTTTGGGAGTATAGGTCAATCGAAGACCTCCCCATCGTTATTACATCCATCGCAGGTTTTACTTTTCCCATTTTTATTTATTTAGCCGAGACCATAGGTATGCGGGAATCTTTTCCTGACCAGGAATCATAAATCCATTCATGATCTGGATCATTGGTATTGGCCAGTGACTGATCACTTCCGGTCAAAAAGTTCAGATAATAAATATTATAACCATGTCCAGCAACTACAGGATGATATCCTTTGGGTACCATCACCACATCATTATTCTTGGCTACTGCTATTTCGTCAAGACTTCTATCGCCCGTGTATATTTGTTGAATGGCATATCCCTGAGGCTTATCTGTTTTATAAAAATAAGTTTCTTCTAAACGGGCTTCTAGTAGATTTCCGTCATTATCCAAAATACGTTCATCATGCTTGTGTGCAGGAAAGGAGCTCCAATTTCCAGACGGCGTGTATACTTCTACTGAAACCAAGCGTTGACAATCAAATCCGGGCTCAATCAAAGAATTTATTTGCCGAGTAGCATTGTCACCTCCGCGTATTTCAATGACGGACTTAGTTGGCTCTTTGAATTGGGCCGGATGATCTTCTGTGGTTTCACACCACCCCAAAGCAATATCTAGAATTTCAGATTCGGCGGTAAGCTCAAATTTCGTATTACGAGATAAATACAGCGTATGCGCAATGCCATCAAAGACATGCTTACGACCATTCTTTGTTTTCCATTTACCTTGATCTGTTTTAACTGAATAATCACCTGACAGTAAAATAATGCCATACTCATTCTCTCCTGTAAAATCTTTCCAAACCTGGCCTTTCTTAAGAATTCGGGCATTGAAGTTTAGAAATTCCCAACCTGCATCTTCAGCAAGTATTTCTTGATAAATGCCCTCTTTAGCTTGGAAAGATTTCATCAATAATGGATATTTTGAATCTCTCTGCATAGTTTAATTTTTCCTTATTTAAAGTCTCTTATTTTATCTGTTGAGCCAAGTAACTCAAATTTTTTAATTAAAAAATCTTCTTGCGCTTCTATATAGGCTTGGCCCGGTACAATTGGATCGAATTGTTCCGGATGATTATTAAAAAACGTTCTATGAACCCTAGCCCAAATTAATCGGGTATCCGTGGCAATATTCACTTTGCAAATACCAAACTTTATAGATTCCTTTAATTCAAATGGATCTATACCTTTAGCATTCGCATTTAACTTCCCTCCAAATCTGTTAATACGCTCAATTTCGTAATCATTGACCGCAGATCCACCATGTAGAACCAATGGAAATATGGGTAAACGTTGCTGGATTTCTTTCAATATACCAAATTGTAAGCCTTGGTCGCCAGAAAATTTATAAGCACCATGACTCGTACCTATAGCAATGGCCAAACTATCGCATTCTGTCTGCTCAATAAATTTCACTACATCCTCTGGATTGGTATATTTGGCATATTTTTCCTCAATGGAAACATCATCTTCAACCCCACTGAGTACACCCAATTCGGCCTCCACAGAGATCTTCTTGGCATGTGCTTTTCTTACAATATTTTTGGTTCTGGCTATATTAGTTTCAAAATTATCATGACTTGCGTCAATCATCACTGAAGTATACTGTTCAGAGGCAATGGCTGCAAGGGCATGATCTTCATTACCGTGATCTAGATGTAGAGCATAGACTACATCAGGATATAACCTTGATGCTGCATCAATCATGCTCAATAACATTTCTGGATGGGCATAATTACGTGCGACGGGTGTCGTTTGCACAATAAAGGGTGATCGACATTTATGCGCTGCGGAAAATAAACCCAAAACCTGTTCCATGGTAAATACGTTCACCGCAGCAATCGCATAATTCCCATAACATTGTTCAAAAAGATTTTGAGTTGTTAATTTCATTTATCGTCTCAGTTTAGTTCTTCACTCAGCTCATTTATCCGATGAAGCATACTTACATTAACAAAACCGCTTCATAGAAGTCCATGAAATAAAAATAAAGCATTTGCACTAAATTTATGACAATTGATAATTATATACAACTCGAGTATGCAAAAAGTGACTTCCCTTCAATTCATATCAGTAGGCATTATTTTCTTTGACCGCACAATATTCAATACCGTTTAGAAATGGTTAAACCATAGATTTTACTAAATCCCTATTTTTCTCATTAGTTAATTATAACAGCTATAAGAACGCGAAAAAACAGAGCTAAATACCTCTCTCTGATTTTAAAAGATTATTACGATTTACTTTCAATTTCAAGAAAACCTCATGGCACACGGAACGCACAACGCTGAACGCAATGATGAGATACTCATTTTATATTAATGGCAAATTGATTGGTGACTCCGATCTTACCCTTACCTAAAGGCTGCAAGCATTGTACTATAAATTGATCATGGTTTTCTAAGAAGAATTTATCAAGTACTCCATTTATTTCCTTTAATAAATCATGATAAAATTGATTGTTTCAAAACATTGATAGGATAGCATTGGCTTAAATAAGTAGAAATTATAATTTTATTCAAAAAAATAGTATACTCAAATACCTCTTTCACAGGAAATAAGTTTAAAAATGGAGATCTTAAAATTAACTTTTTTGGAAGCCCTTTATCCTATCCTAACAGAACAAATAGAGATATAATATAATTTGAGCGCTGTAATGAAAACAGCAAGTGGATCCCTTTTATTAAATAATTGATGGCCCTTCTTTTCTAAAAACAACTCATCAGTTATTATAACAAACGTATCATAATTTGGCATCATAATTAACATGTGACAACATCCAGGCATAAATATCATGTCCCCATCGAGAATCTAACTTATATGTGATCGGCCAAATACCATGTCCCCATCCTCTAAAAATTGTCTTGCGTGCATCGAGAGGAACTGAGCATATTTCCAGATCAGCATCTTCAGGACACTCATTTTCACAATTATTTAAACCATCAATGGGAATATTTGCATTTCTAACAGTTACATTATCTTCATCTCCATGAAAAGCCCAAATTGGTAAAATTCCCATATTACAACCAAGCCTATTCCAAGTATATTCTCCCATGAGAGCCGCAACCGGTACTGCAGCCGCTACTAAATCATCAGAAATATATTTCCCTATATAATTCCATACTCCACCACCTCCACAACTGTACCCAGAGAGATAAATTCTTTTAATATCAATATCGTATTCATTTATTGCCCACCTCATAAAATCATTTACTTCCCCTGCTGTTGGGCATCCTGAATCATTTTGCATAGAAAGCACAACAAAGGCATCACCCGCTGTTGAAGCAGCATTTGAGGCAGTAGCTGTTATGGGCCATTTATCTTCACTTATCAAATTGGGCAGACCCGTGTAAAGTACTCTATATAAATCTGAATTCCCATTACCATTATCTCCTAATCCGTGAAAATAAAGGATTAACGGCCATTTATTCCCCAGACCGTAGCCTGCAGGAAGATATTCCCAATAACCAATACTAGGATTTCGACTTCCCTTTACTATCCTACTAAAGCGTTCCGATGATGGACCGTTTGGTAATGAGGTCAATGCTTTTTTATACAAATCATAAGGTGCGAGTATTAATGTTTCAAAGAGTTCCGTGCCAAAAATATTTTCTTTAAAATTCAAACTAATCTCCTCATTGATCGCGTCAATATATAAATAGTAATGATCACCATTCGGATGCAAAATCATCTCCTTTTTTCCAAATTTCTTTGATTCTAAGAAAGGAAGCGTATCAGTTTTTACAAAAGAAGTATCTAATGTTACTAATGAATATGTGGTCTCAGGAGCTATATCTATTTGTATTTCAGTACCTGTTAAAGAAATATTAGAGATATTGATCATGAAAGGTAAAAAATTTGTGACATTTTCTGCTTCAAACTCAAAATACAGGTCATAATTACCATTGGGCAGCTCTGTTTCAAATTCCAGGAGTTCATGATAACTCAAATTATATGAAAAATTCTTACTGGTATCTTGGTTATTCTTAAAAATCAAGTCTTGCTTACTTCTAAAAAAAATGTGATCATGGAATTGAAGCCCTCTGTTCTCTGTAGAAGTAAAAATAAGATCAAAAACTCTTAAAGAAACAAGGGATACTGAATCCTCTGATACTATCACGGTAACGTCATTTTCCTCCTGAGAGTTACAAGCGACAAAAGAAAGGAAAGAGAAAAATAATAAAACTAATCTAACATCCATTTCATTGTGAATAAAAATATTCCTAACCTCAAAGTGAAAAAAAATAGCTCCCCAAAAAAAATATGCTGCTGATCAGAATTTCGACAAAAAACCGCGACAATTTATCTATAATAGTGAAAACTGAATTGCAATCGACCCCTTTAACTAGAAACAAGCTGCAAATAATAATCTTAATAATAAGCTTTATCTACAAATTATTAGAAGGGGTATTGGATCAGTATATTTTATCATAACCTCCTAGAACACGATGATTCAAGGAGGTTATGATCATTTTCAGCTTATTTTTTCATGGCATTGACCATACTTAAGGTGTCGTCAAAAGTAATCATTAAAGACAATTTATCATCCGTGACTTCAAAATAATGGCCAAATATCGTATCCATGCCATCTGCTTTTCCTTGACATTTAACAAATACTTTATTCCCTTCGCTAATCATAAATTCCGGTATAACGGCAAAATTTTCCCATAATTGAGGGATTTTGGACATATTCATCATTAGACTTTCTTTTCCTTTGTGAGACCCAGATAATGGATGGTTTTCTCCAGGAAAAACCCAAGTGACATCATCCTTTAAGATACCCATGAAACCTTCCATATCACCCTTTCCGAAAAAATCATAACCCGTTTGTACTAATTCTTTAACATTCATTTTAATTTATTTATGGTTTAAAAAAAATTAGATATTCAATGTTAAAGATAATAATATTTCAAAAAAATACAATAATGACAAGCTTCGCATTATTAGGTTACCAAATAAAGCAACTTATCCAGCTTTGATTCTTACCAACCAAGAAAAATAGATGTCTATCCCTAATTATATAGTCCATATATCCAACAGACAGTGTAGCAAATCTAGAAATAGCTAAATCCTTATATTTCATACTACTAGAGCGACAAAATTTTGATTTTCAAAAGGAAGCACTTACTTTAGTTCCACGTGAAAGAAAATGAGGAAAGTCATATCTGTCATCTTAGTAGCAAATTAATGTGGTTCATTTCGTGTACTTATCGAAAACAAAAAAAATAAGACCTCCATTTGTTACATCTGTAATAATGGTTTACAAAATCGAATAGATGAATACATCATTTTATAAGACAGCGGTGCATTTAACTCTAACGGATCAGGAAAGTAATGTGAGTCTAAATCCCACTTGAACGATGAACAGAGAGATTCTATTTGTCAACCATTACAAGTACCCTTAATTGGGAAAGAAATTGATTACGAAGAGATTCATTCAATAAACCTATTCTCGCCAGAACAATTGAAAGTTTCAATGTGTAAATTACTCTTTAAAGCAAATCAAGTATTCATATATTCATATGAGAGTAAATCAACAAGAACGTCAAGGTGAATTTTAAGCAACGATCTGAGCTCAAAGAGCTCATGGATGATCTGAACTGCGATGGCCCTGTAGTGGACCAAAGTTTAGCAGAGCTAGACACTATTAATTATTGGTTGGGTGGAGATTGGGTCAGCTTAAAAGGATTTAAAAAATTGATCGATAAAAATAAAGGCCCTTTTTCTATTATTGATTTAGGATGCGGAAGCGGTACTCTTTTGGCCCAAGTAGCCAATAAATATCAAGATCAATTGAATTCGGGAGTAGGTATTGATGCCAATGCCTATATTCTACGATACGCTCGAAACGCCCAAAAAGCATTTAAACAATTGTCCTTCATTGATGCCAATATACTGAATGCAGCTGAAAAAGATTTTAATTGTGACATTTTGCACGCCAGTCTATTTTTACACCATTTTAATCATGATGAATTGGTCATGTTGTTTAAAATATTTAGGCATCAAGCAAGTCAAGGAATGGTCATTAGCGATTTACATCGCCACTGGTTGGCCTATTATAGTATAAAATATTTGACCCAATGGTTTTCAAAATCAGCTATGGTTCAATACGATGGTCCTTTGTCGGTGATGCGTGGTTTTCGTCGTAAAGAATGGATACGTATATTTGAAGCAGCCGGGATAAAGGATTATAAGATCCGTTGGAAATGGGCTTTCAGATGGCAAATCATCATTAAATTTTAATTATATGTACGATGTAGCAATTCTCGGTGGAGGATTGGCAGGATTGACCAATGCTTATCTTCTGGCTAAAGCGGGTTATAAAGTCATTCTATTTGAAAAAGGTAGTTACCCACAACATAAAGTTTGCGGGGAATACATCAGCAATGAGGTACTTCCTTTTTTAAAAAAAAATGATTTATACCCCAAAAATTTTAGGCCTAGTCAAATTAATAAGTTTCAATTGACTACTCAGATAGGTAAATCTATAGACATACCCCTAGAGAAAGGTGCTTTTGGCATCAGTCGACTTGTTTTTGATGATTATTTATATCAGAAGTGTAAGGCTCTGGGCGTTGAATGTTTAACTCACGCCAAAGTTCATGATTGTATTTTTGAAAATTCGTATTTCAATGTATCCTCTTCAAAAGGAAGGTACCAAGCACATTATGCTGTGGGTGCCTTTGGAAAAAAAAGTAATTTAGATCGCGTCTTTAATCGCAGCATAAAGCCTGACAAGTCATCTTATTTAGGAGTTAAATATCATGTGCGTAGTGATTTTGCCAAAGATGCAGTTGCTCTCCACAATTTTCGTGGCGGTTACTGTGGCGTGAATAAAATTGAAGACGATCTCTATAATATTTGCTACTTAACCAAAGGCAAAAATCTCAAGCAATCAGGATCCATTGAATCTATGGAAAAAGACATATTATTTAAGAATCCCCATATCAGAGAATTATTTAAATCAAGTGATTTTATTTTTGATAAACCTCTCATTATCAATCAAATAAACTTTAATAAAAAACAATTAATTGAAAATCATCTGATCATGTGTGGTGATACGGCAGGCTTGATTACTCCTTTATGCGGAAACGGAATGGCCATGGCTATACATTCAGGAAAATTATTGGCTGAAATCATCATTCAAAAAAAAGCCCTGCCTGCTCTCCGTCAAGAAGTACAAGAGGTATATAAACTTCAATGGAATCGATGGTTTAGTAATCGACTCATGTGGGGAAGAAAACTGCAACTTCTATTTGGAAATCAAAGCCTGAGTAATGCTACTTTAGTCTTAGCTAAATCTGTTCCTATGCTGGCACAGAAATTTATCTCAAAGACACATGGAAAGTCATTTAGCTGACTTTGCTAGAAAAATATCTGTTGGGCTAATTTGAAGGTATTGGCGTGGGCATCTATGATATCTTTAATATTTGGAGAATAGCCCCCTCCCATACATACTACCATAGGTATTTGTTCGCGATGGGCAAATTCAAGAACATATTGATCTCTTTTTTTACAACCCGCTTTTGTCAACCCAAGTCGACCTAACTTATCTGTTGCTAGGACATCTACACCTGCTTGATAAAAAATGAAGTCTGGATGAAACTCTTGCGTCACTTCATTGAGGTGTTGCATTAACAAGGCTAAGTAAGTTTCATCCTTGCAACCATCCTCAAGGTCAATATCTAAATCACTTCGTTCTTTTCTGATGGGATAATTTTTTGCCCCATGCATGCTGAAGGTAAATACGCGAGGCTCATTTTTAAAAATTTTAGCTGTTCCATTACCTTGATGCACGTCTAAATCAATAATAAGTACTCGCTTAGCCTTTTTCTTTCTTAATAAATGATTTGCGCCAATGGCCTGATCATTAAGCATACAGAAGCCTTCGCCACGATCGGTAAACGCATGATGAGTACCTCCTGCAATATTGAACGATATGCCATGTGCCAATGCATAGGTGACACACTGCAGGGTTCCACCGGCAATATGAATTTCTCTTTCAACCAGCCGTCCACTTAAAGGAAACCCTATAGCTCTAATCTCTGATGGAGAAAGATTAAGTTGAATCAATCGGTGCCAATAATGTACGTTGTGAGTTTCTAAAATATCCTTTTCTGAGGCATTTTGGGGGTAAAAAAAATTTTTCTGTAACACCACACCTTCATGCATCAGTTGTTTAGGTAACAACTCATATTTGAGCATAGGAAAACGATGCTTTTCGGGTAAGTGATGCGCGTAAATTTCAGAAAAGGCAATTTTAAGCATTGAAAATAATCGAGAGAAAAAAAAAGGCATTCAAGCAGAGTGCCGAAAGCCTATTTAACTTCATAGTGTTTTCAAAATCGGCCAAATCTATGTTTTTTCTTACCTCTCCATACCAAGAAACATAATATATGAGGATAGGGGTCATCAAGGTAAGGTAAAGTAACAGGGTCTTTAAATCCTGGTAATAATAAAAATAGCCAATATAACCTAACATAGTAATGACAAATGCAAAGGCTGTGAAGTGAAACGTACCTAGGATACCTAAACTTAAGCTTAAAGTAAAATCACCTCTTTCTCTATCTTCCTTATGTTGATATACTTGTGTAATGGGATAGGCACTCATAAGCATCATAGAGGTTAGTAATGCAGGAATTTGAATCATAGAAGTAGCAAGTATCGATATAGGTATATCGTGTATGGCCCAATAAGTCACTAAAAATACGAAATACCCCTGAAAAACAGATACTGTGATCCAGCTGATTATAGGCCTCTTTTTTAATCGAATGGAAGGATGACTGTAAGCTTTACTAATAAGACCATATATGATCACGGAAATGGCTGTTGGAAGATCTATACACAAGGCCAATAAAATACCTATACCATCTAAAGTAATTGAAAAATAGTACAGCTCTTTCGTTACTTTAGGCGGATATTTAATTCCTGCAATACTTTCCTTGTCTTTATCAAAATAGGAATTAAACCCATTACTTGCAGGATAAATGAAAAAATGCCAGCACATAAATAACAAAAGGGCATCTATCCAATTAATAGACTGGGGCGTAATGACCAACCCAAATAAAAAAATAGGCAATAAATTAAAACTAAAAGTAATTCTTAAATGTTTTAGAGTTGAATGTGAGATTAAGGGCATTTCGAGTATTAAGCTATATCAAACTTGTGCATATTACAGATAAACGCATCAAATAATTCAATTTTTAGGTTCAAAAACATAACATAATTCAATTTTATTTCTATGCCTGCTTACATTAATGCAATTGGTACTGCGGTTCCTAATTCGAAGATCTCTCAAAGCAAAATTGCTACTTATATGAAGCAGAATATTGAGTTCAACGAAAAGCAATCTCATCAATTAGATGTAGTTTATAGAGCTTCAGGTATTGATTACAGATATTCCATTCTACCTGACTTCCATCAAACAACAAAAACTCCAGGCTTCATCATGCCTGGTAGAGAGCCTAGTCTCTATGATCGTATGAAGTTGTATGAAATAGAAGCTCCTATATTGGCTATTCAGTCAATACGGGAGTGTATGAAAGGAAAAGACCTCGGTCACTTAACGCATCTTATTACCGTAAGCTGCACCGGAATGTATGCGCCTGGGATTGACTTAGAAATTGTTGAACAATTAAAAATGAGGACCGATATCCATAGAACGGCCATCAATTTTATGGGTTGTTATGGTGTTTTTAATGCTTTAAAACTGGCCCAATCGATATGTAAAGCATCGACAAAAGCTCAAGTGCTCATTGTTTCTGTAGAATTATGTACACTTCATTTTCAACGTAAGAATGATGAATTCTTAAATTTATCGCAAGCGCTTTTTTCAGATGGTGCCTCGAGTTGCTTGGTTACAAATAACGAAACACTCAATGCTTTTTTAATAGATCAGTTTCATTGTGATATCCTCTTCAAAGGAAAAAATGAAATGTCATGGAAAATAGGTCAAAATGCTTTTGATATGATATTGACTTATGAAGTAGCTAAATTAATTGAGGAAAATTCACAAAGTACAGTATCAAAATTGCTCGACAAAGTCCCTTTTAATTTTTCTGAAATAAATCACTATGCCCTACATCCTGGAGGAAAAAGTATTCTTAAAGCCATAGAGCATAACTTAAACCTTTCAAAAGAGCATAATATACACGCTTATCATATTCTGAAAAACTATGGAAATATGTCTTCTGCTACGGTATTATTTGTTTTGAAAAAATTATTAGATGAACACAATCAGGTAAAAGGTCCGGTTTTGTCTATGGCTTTTGGCCCTGGATTAACTATCGAGACTATGTTGTTGAAACTCAAATAAAAAAGATCTAATTAACTTGCTTCCACCTTACTTCAATGCATCAATTTTTTCTTGAATACTTTCAGCCTTATCGTACATCTTTTTCATGGTATATAGATAGGCTAAAGTTTCTAAGGCAGGCATCTCATCATCTTTGAGCAAGACTGTTTTTTCCCAAAGCGGTAAAGCCAAAGATAGTTTTTCTTGAATTATGGGCTCTAATTCCTCAGACTTTTTTAAATCTGCTTTTGAATAACCTAGTCCATTTTGCTTCTTAATATAAATATTGACTTCTGTCATCGCCAACACACCTAAATTGTAGTGAGCATTATAATAATTTGGATCTGCATTAATTGCCGCTGTGTAGGCCTTGCGAGCGAATTCGATTCTTTCGGATTTTTCAGCTTCGCTGTCTACTTTTAATCCAATTTCTTCATGCAAGATACCCAAGGTAAAATGTAAATTAGGATCATCAGGTTCGGCTTCTATGGCTTTGATAAGATTAATAGTTGCGTCTTCGCTCCTATCTAATTGTATAAGAACATTAATTTCTTGTCGTGCCAGTTCATTATCACTGGGATAAAGAACGCGAGCATCACGGATAATCTCAAGAGACTCTTCGAGTAGTTTTTGTCCCGTAGATACTACATAAATTAAGATTAATCTCACATCTTTCTCTTTGGAACCGAGTTCTATCGCTTTATAAAAACTATTTTTTGCTTGATCATACATTTTGGCCTGAACAGCAGCATAACCCGCATTAATTACTGAATTAGTATCATTAGGCTTGATCAAAGCAGCATTATTAAAAGAAGTGATTGCCTCAACAAAATCTTTTTCCCCGAATGCGGTAGCTGCTTTGTTGTAGTAAAAGCCCCAATACGACTCAATTTGCTGAGTTTTTGTAGTCGGATTTCCCATATCATCTGTAATGAAAGGATCTCCATCCTCACCTTCACTAAGCGCATCGCTTTTATTAAAACTAGATATGGAAGTTTGTAAGGCATCACTGGTTACTCCCACCATACTGGCAGAGGTATCTAAAGCCATATATACTAACCCTCTCAAATACCAAGTTTTAGGATTATTCATGGTTTTTTCGTAACTGATAGATACATCTGAAATTTCTTTGGCTTCAATAAGTTGTCCTTTTTTAAATAAGGATTCTATTTTATTCAGCTTAGGCTTGATTTCTTTTTGTGCATAAATATTAGTTGTGCTTGCTAAAGCAAAAACCAATAAGGCTAATACTATTTTCATTTTACTCTATTTTTCGATTATCATTTCAAATTATACATTGTCATTGGTTGGATTTGAATATTCTTCACCGCCTTCATCCGATTCATCATGCTCTGCAATTTCATCCGAGGCAACAAATTCTATTTTTTCTACTGCAGAGATTTCATCGTCTTCATTGAGTCTAATTAATTTTACTCCTTGTGTAGCTCTTCCCATAACACGCAGCTGATCCACTGGCAATCTAGGGGCAATCCCCGATTTGTTTATGATCATCAGTTCATCTCCATCTACTACATCCTTGATCGCTACCAATGCACCGGTCTTTTCAGTTACATTAATAGTTTTCACACCTTTTCCTCCACGTTTTGTGACCCTATAGTCACCTAAATCAGATCTTTTTCCGAAACCTTTCTCGGATACTACGAGTAAGTTAGATGCCGTATCTTTTTTGACACATACCATGCCCACAACGAACTGGTCCTCTTTCAGATGAATGCCCCTCACACCAGCTGCAGTTCTGCCCATGGAACGAACATCTGATTCGTGAAAATGAATAGCAGTACCCGAGTTCTTTGCGATCACAACATCATTGTCCCCATCTGTCAATCGCACATCTAGTAGCTTATCTCCTTCGTGAATGGTGATGGCATTGATCCCGTTTTGTCTAGGACGACTGTAAGCTTCTAAGGTTGTTTTCTTGACCGTACCTCTCGAAGTACACATGATGAGATAATTATTATTAATATAATCGGGATCGGAAAGGGTCTTCACATTGATTACAGTCCTCACCGCATCCGCAGGTTCGATGTTTATGAGGTTTTGTATCGCACGCCCTTTCGATGTTTTTCCGCCCTCTGGAATTTCCCATACCTTCTTCCAAAAGACTTTACCCAGTTGGGTAAAAATAAGTAAGTAATTATGTGCGGTAGCCACAAATAAATGCTCGGTGAAATCATCATCTTTACTTTTTACTGCACGAGACCCCACACCTCCTCTTCCTTGTGTTCGATATTCTACTAGAGCCGTTCTTTTAATATAACCTTGATGCGAAATGGTCAAAACCATTTCATCATCCGGAATCATATCTTCTGCTGTGAAATCATCAGCAGCGTGTTCTATAATCGAATTTCTTTCATCACCATATCTATCCTTAACCTCAAGAAGTTCATCCTTGATGATTTTCATTCTAAGGTCAACGTTATCAAGTATTTCCTGAAGTTTTTCAATTAATCTTTTTATTTCCTCATATTCTTTGATGATTTTATCTCTTTCAAGACCTGTGAGTCGCTGCAATCTCATTTCTAAGATGGCTTTTGCCTGAATTTCTGACAACGAAAACTTTTCTGTCAGATTATTTTTTGCTACTTCGGGGTCACGACTGTTTCTAATCAAAGCAATCACTTCATCCAAGTTGTCTAAAGCAATTAAATATCCTTCTAGAATGTGCGCACGCTTTTCGGCCTCTTCTAGTTCATATTTTGTCCTGCGAATCACTACCTCATGTCTGTGATCAACATAGTACACAATTAAATCTTTCAGATTCAGCATCTTAGGTCTCCCTTTGACCAGGGCCACATTGTTCACACTAAATGCCGATTGCAACTGGGTATGCTTAAAAAGTGTATTTAATACAATATTGGGAATCGCATCTCTTTTTAACTCGAAAACGATACGCATTCCATCTCGATCTGATTCGTCTCTCAAATCTGATATCCCTTCTATTTTCTTTTCATTGATTAATTGAGCGGTTTTCTCGATCATAGAAGCCTTATTGACTTGAAAAGGAATTTCCGTCACAACAATTTGTTCCTTTCCACTTTTCATTACCTCAATATCTGCTTTGGCGCGCATCATGATACGACCCCTCCCTGTTTCAAAGGCTGACTGGACTCCTTGATAACCGTATATGATGGCTCCCGTTGGAAAATCAGGTGCCGTAATGAATTCCATAAGCTCAGAAATAGTAATCTCATTGTTATCTACATAGGCAACAATTCCGTTGGCCACCTCCGTTAAATTATGAGGAGCCATATTTGTAGCCATACCTACTGCGATACCCGAAGCTCCATTTAAAAGCAAATTGGGCAGTCGTGCAGGCAATACGGAAGGTTCTGTCGTAGAATCATCATAATTGGGAACAAAATCTACCGTGTTTTTTTGTATATCTCCAAGAAGATCTTCAGAAATACGCTTGAGTCTTGCTTCTGTATATCTCATGGCCGCTGGAGAATCTCCATCTACAGATCCGAAATTCCCTTGTCCGTCTACAAGCGGATACCTCAGAGACCAAGATTGGGCCATACGCACCATGGAATCATAAACAGCTGTATCACCATGTGGATGATACTTACCCAAGACATCTCCTACAATCCTGGCACATTTTTTATAAGGGCGATTGTAGTTGACACCTAATTCATCCATTCCAAATAGAATTCTTCGGTGAACAGGCTTTAATCCATCCCTCACATCAGGCAAGGCCCTTGAAACGATCACACTCATCGAATAATCGATGTAGGCGCCCCTCATTTCATCCTCAATATTTATGGGTATTATGTTGCCTGATTCGGCAATATTTTCAACATCTCCGTCTGACATGAAAAGTATCTTAGTTTAATAAAAAATCAAGTGGTAATTTAATCATTTTTTAATTCGAAATAACATTAAAAGGGATGAGATTTTTTTCTTATTAATTGCCTTATTGCGAATGAGTCGTCTATGGTTTTGACCTATTTTTGGATTTTGTTCTTTCCACAACACCTGACCCCTTACCTCTTCCAATCTTCCCTTCTTAGGATCCATAATGACATGTTTCAATTGAACATGATCTACCGCTAGCGGAGATCTTCTTAATTCAGGTATATTTATACTTATTCCTAATTGTATATAGAAAGCATTATAATTATGCGATACTTCATCTAAAAGCGCTCCCGAAGCATCTAAAATATCCATTTTATAGCTTTTAATATCAAAAGAGGGCCTCAGTACGAACCTTAAGTATTCCGAAAAATGATATTCATAATTTAGACCTAGATTTACCATTAAACTACTATTCATTAAATCATTATTAAATTCGCCACTTGATTTTACGTTTCCTATTTGGATTTCTCCGACCAATGCAGAATTCCATTCTTCATAAAACTTATAACCCAATATGCCATAATATTTATACACCTTTGTGGTTTTAAAGCCTGGATCATAATCTAAAATACCGTAATTATTGCTGTTTGGACTTAATACATTTGTTCTTAGTTTAAAATAATGTATGCCTACGCCTACTCTAAATTTAAAAACCTCATAATGGGCAGAAAAATTAATAGGAATACTAGACCATTGGCTCTGAAATTGAAAATCAGCAGTATCACCATCCAAAAAAACAGTTTGTACACTGAGTTGCTCATTGTAAACGGATGAATCCAATCGGTCATATCCTACATCAAATAGATCACCTACATTAACATCTTCTATATCCGTTGGATTATTTAGCCAATTGGTTTGGCCATTGATGAGATCACCGGAAAAGCTTTCTGCATTTTTAGATCGGATGAGTTGGATTTCTGAAGACTGATATAAATAGAAATTTTTTAAGCTGTGATTGAAATGTGTTTTCCCAGAACCCATACTCAGTGTCCAAGAAATTTTATTGGAAATCACAAGTGCAGGATTTCTATAAATACCATACTTTTTATAGATACTCTGACCTAAACTTGAGGGTAGATTAAAAATTAAAAACAAAATAAAAAACGAGTATAAGGCTTTATTCAGAGGCACTTTATAATAACATAATGATTGCTAATTGTAAAATTACGCTTTTTTTAATCTATTTTTTCTATTATCGCTTCAAATGTCAAAATTTGAAAGGGTTCAATCTCTGCAGCGTAGGTAGGGATTACTTGTGCCGCTACCAATGCTTGTCTAAATCCCTAATAATTCGGAATAACTGCCGCACTTTCTTGGTAGGCAATGTCTGAGGTTAGCAGAATCAATGTTGGTAAATTAAGATGCATATTACGAACCGTCCAATCCAATCCAGGTATAATCTCATCTACGCCTTAAGTAAATAAAAATGGATCTACAATCGCTCTTCGATCAATGAATGCAGATGAGTCATTCAGATCATAAAGAACATAAGATAAGGAAACTTTATTGTCCTCAACAGGGGATACAAAAAAGCTAGAGTCAAGTATCTTCATGACCAATCGTGATAAAGATGATCGATAAAGAAATCCATCATTACCACTCCAAACCGAGGTATCATTTAAAGCTGAATCGTTAATTTCGAGTGGTTGAGTAGCGGATATATCAAATAAAGCAGTCAATGCTATTATTTTTTTTGAATATTAAGTATTGAATTCTTCGGAATAATTGCTTGAAAATCACCTAAATCTAAGTCTCCATAGGCCAAGGCAGGAGGTAAAATATAAATATATTCCTCGCCTACTCGAATATCCGATTGACCAATAACGTAGTCGAGACCTACGGGAATCAAGACGTTCATGCCTTGTCCAAAGTAGAATATTTCACTTCCTAAACTATAAAAGGCAATGGTATCTCCTCATAAAATAATTGTTTGATATTTTATAGATAAAATATTACCCTCTTCTTGACCCTTTCCGCTTGAGTTTGACGTGATAGGTTAATAATAATATGAGTCAAGACCTATAAAAGCTATAGTCACTGCCAAGGCATTAAGACCCGCACTGGTAAGCTGATCAAAAACATTCATCTCAAATGTTTTATAATCATAACCTTCTTCTGTAAAATCTTCTTGATCACGACAAAAATTAAATAGAGATAAAATCAATATACTCTGGCATAACCAAATGGTTAATCTATCTAAGTTTAAAATTAATACACAATTTAATTTTTTAAAGAACATGTATGTATAGATCTTTTAAGTTTTTATTTTTAGTCCTCTAACACTCTATAGATTTAGTTAGAGGTCACACATTATTTTCAAATTAAAATATCTTGCTGATAATGAGTTAGGTATCGCCAAATTATTACCATTTACATCTTCAATCCATTGATAACTAATGGTATTATCTGCTTCAAGTACATTTAATACTTCTAATCGAAAAATGATATTGTTAACAAAAAAAGAATTGCTCATGGGAAGGATCTTTGTCAACCCCATATCTATACGATAATATTCATCTCCAGAAAAAGCATTTCGATAGACACTGTTATTGGGAGGGCCAAAGGGATAACCAGACCCAAAATTTAAATTAAAATAAACTCTTAATGAAGGATCATTGGGTAAATGATCTTCAAAAAATGCACCCATCGTTATTCTTTGATCAGATGGACGCCTTTGATACCCATTTTCATCATTTTCGATGTCTTCCATTGTTTTTAACAAGCCTAAACTAAACCAAGATTGAGTACCGGCTATAAATTCTCCATTGATCCTAATATCAAGACCCGAGGCATGACCTTTAGCGTTGTTATCTGCGTAGTATCGTATTCTTACATTATCAATCTCATAAGGATTCAAATCCCATAAATGTTTATAATAAGCTTGTGTGGTAAATATAAAAGGTCTCCCCCATAAGGTTAGGAATTGATCTATTCCAGTAATAATCTGTAAAGATTTTTGAGCGGTCACACCTTTATTGATCATACCTTCACGGTTTCTGAATTCCCTATACTGTGGGTGCTGATGATAAAAGCCCATAGAAAAATTAATTCGAGTGGGTACAGACCAACTTGGTCTATATTGATATTGTACTCGGGGACTTAGTAACAATTGATCGGTCCAATTCATATAATTGAATCGGGAGCCGATGTTGAATATGTGCGAGGAATCTTGATCAAAAAAAGAATATTGGAAATAACCAAAATAGTTATTACTCATCATACTAAACTTATTTTGAATGTACTGAGTCGTTATTACATAATCAGCAGAATCAATGAAGCTATATTCATGAATATCATCAGTAATGTTTTGTTGGCTCATCCCAAAGCCAAATTCAAATAAATTATTAGAATTAATAAGCCATGTATTTCTGTTTTCTATAGTAGAAATATTTACATTTAATGCATTTCTTCCATAATCAAAATGGGTTCCAATGGCTCTGGTAACTATACATTTATCACTAAAATCAATGTCATTTTTTTGATCTACATCACATAAACGATACGCCCCTTCAACTTCAAAATTCTCTTTCTCTTGAGTCGAAACTGTTGATGCAATAAGGTAAGTCTTCAATCGATCATTTATCCTATGTGACAAATTAAAGCCTGTTTGATACGTGTCATAATCTAAAGACTCATTTCCAATAAAATCAGTTTGAAGTCTAAAATTTTGAGTCACCGAACCAAAAACTGTACTTTGGGATATTGGAATTGTTTGATATCGATTTTGACCATAAGAGAAAAGCCAGTTTAACTTAGTTTTATTAATTAAGGAATTTGACTTTTTAGTTAAGTCAAAAGTGAAAAATCCTTGCACATCTGTATATTTTGGAAAATATTCACCAGACACTTCTAAAGTATTTAACAAATATCTGGCATCTTTATGCCTTACACCAATGGCGAATTTGGAACGCTGATTATCAGAACTTCCCCCCAAATAGATCTTCCCTCCCAAAAGCCCTACCGAGGCACTGCCTTCAAAACGATCCGGTTCTTTATATTCTATGTTTAAGCTACTGGACAACTTATCCCCATATTTTGGCTGCCACCCCCCTGCATAAAATGAGATGTCTTTTACAAAATCGGGATTAATAAAGCTCAATCCTTCTTGCCTACCCGTATTGGCTAAAAAAGGTCTATACACTTGAATTCCATTGACATAAACCAAATTTTCCTGGAAATTTCCTCCACGTACCGAATAAGTGGATGAAAGTTCATTGTTGGAAGATACACCCGGTAATGTTGACAATACTTTGCTAAAATCTCCAAAGGCAGAAGGCATGACAAGGACTGATTTGGTATTTAACTTGATTTGATTTTGATCCATCTCTTGATTCTTCTCAATCGTCTCAGAAATTTCGATTTTTTCCATCAAAATCTCCCTACTGACCAAAATAAATTTAATGTCTTGACTACTATTCTTCTTATCTATCAAGAAGTCATTACGCTGATAGGCAATATGTGTAATGATGATTTTTATCTGGTTAGCATTGTCATTAATGTCGAAATGAAAGAACCCAGAATCATCGCTATTGATTGTTTTATTAAAATCTGGAAAAAATATCTCTGCTTGTGTAATGGCCTTACCCTCTTGAGAAGTAATATGACCATTAATGGTCCATTGAGCACATAGACTATGACCCATCAATACCATACCAAAAAACAAGAGTAACTTAAAAGAACTCAAAAGGTCAAGGATTCTTTAAATTCGCTATGGTTTGAGAAGGATTTATGGAGTTAAAAACATAACTTCCTGCCACCAGCATGTTTGCACCCGCCTTTACAAGCAAAGGTGCATTTTCACCGTTCACTCCACCATCAATTTCAATAAGTATGTTTTTGTCCGCCACGTCTGCTAATTGTTTTATTTCTTTAACCTTGGCATAAGTATTATCAATAAATTTTTGACCTCCAAAGCCTGGGTTTACTGACATGATGAGGATCAGATCTAGATCGTTGATGACATTCTTTAATACATCTACCGAAGTATGAGGGTTCAAAGCGACCCCGGCAAATACGCCTAATTCTTTGATCCGCTGGAGGGTTCGATTGAGGTGATTACAGACCTCTGCGTGAACCGTAATTATTTTGGCTCCACTATTTACACAGTCTTCCAAATAATGATCAGGGTTATTAATCATTAAATGAAAGTCTAAAGGCTTTTTGGCATGCTTACAAATCGCCTGAGTTACTGGAAATCCAAATGATATATTAGGTACAAAATTACCATCCATTATGTCAATATGAATATAGTCAGCTTGACTTTCATTGATCATATGCGTAGCTGCAGCTAGGTTACCAAAGTCAGCAGCTAAAATAGAGGGTGCAATCAGGATTTCAGACATAATTAATACTTAATCAGTTTTATCTTTCTTGAAATATTATCAGATGATAATACTAAAATATAAATACCCGCGCGAATCATAGAAATATCCATTGAGATCAATCCCCCTAATGGTACTGTTAAAACGTTTAGTTCACTCACATTATTTCCTTTTAAGTCTAATAATTTGATGTCAAGAGGGTAAATGTCAATTTTTGAATCTGTTTTAATAGAAATAGTATTTCCAAAAATTGGATTTGGATAAATGGAAATCCCATCTGAAGCAAATTCTGAAAGAACCAGCATCGTGGTATCTGTCTCAATCAAACTATCCTCAGCGGTCAAATAAATGGGGATACCAAAACCAAAATAATTATCAGGATCTTCAAAACGAGTACCTAAATTACGTAAATAATCAACAACTTCTAAATTAGTGAATTCAGGATGTGCTTGCCAAATTCCTGCTGAAAAACCGGCAATTAACGGCGCAGAAAAGCTCGTACCATTAGCTTGCGAAATACTCCCGTTTGAGGTCAATAATGTAGTGCCTTGTCCAAGTGCAACCAGATCAGGTTTAATTCGATCATCCACTGTCGGACCTTGGGAGCTAAAGGCTGAAATGCTGTAATCACTTTTGATACTTCCTACAGTGATATTACCTGGGCCGTCCGCAGGAGCAGTAATATATCTCCATGAATCATTGCCTTCATTGCCGGCACTCGTGATGACTAAGAGACCTTTTTTTATGGCTAAATTTGATGCCCTCGTGATGATTGCTGTTTGTCCATCCATATCCTCATAAGTATAGTCCATTGACGCATCAGAAAAGCCACTGTAGCCCAACGAACTTGAAATGATATCAGCCCCGAGACTATCTGCATATTCGGCAGCTATAAGCCAATTGTACTCTTCGATTCTGTATTCAGAAGAAACGTCTTCAGTTACACACAAAATGAATGCTGCCTTCGGGGCTGTGCCTATAAAATTTTTATAATCACTTGCTATAGTTGACCACGCCGAAGTGCCATGCCCACTGTATAAAAACGGATTTCCTCCATTCGTTACAAAATCTTTTGCAGCAATCAAGCGATTTTCATTGAATACGTTTTCAAGAGGTTCAAACAAATTGGCTCCCTTAAAGCCTGCATCTAAAATAGCAATGAGCATACTCTCACCTCGATATCCGTCCTCATGCATTTGCTGAGCATTCATCATTGCCAGCTGTAACTCAGCAGATTCAAGTGGATTATTTGGTTCTTCAAAGGTCACCGGCCATTCAAAACCTATATTTTCATAGGTTAACCTAGCACCCGGAGCTATGAAAACTACACTATCAACATAAGACCTATTTGCGACCTCGAGTAAAGTACTTGAATCCGTTTGAATGAGTAAGGCGTTCATCCACTTGGAGGTAAAGAACACATCAACCTCTAAAGAAGCTAAATCTTGAATATAAGTAGTACTAACAGGTAGGTCAAGCAAATCAATCTCAACGTTATGTCGGATTTTTCTCGCAATTGCACGCGTACTCAAAAATGCTTCTGGTTCATCTAAAGAGTAGTTTGAATGAGCTTTATCAGAGAGAAAAACCATATATCGATGAGTTTGGGCGCTGGTTGAAAAAAAGCCGATAGAAAAGAGTGACAACAAATAGATGGCCTTTAGATTTTTCATTTTTCTTTCTGGTAATTGGTTTAATTTTATAAGTATTAATTTTTTTATATTTCTTCACCCTTTTTGTATAACGCTGTGCCACTTTTATATTCTCAACTATTAATATTTAAACACTAAATTAGCTTTTTGATACAAAAAATGCTGATTCTAAACATTGGCATTCGTTTTATTTAACATGCTCAATTGCTTAAAACTTTTAGTGATCCAACCGCCACCAATTATGTCATCACCCTCGTAAAATACAGCGGCCTGTCCGGGTGCGATGGAATTAACACCATTACCAAAATATACTTTCATAATATCCCCAATTTGCTCAATGATCGCAGGATTTCCTGAGTCATTGTATCGCACTTTTGTAATGGTATCTAATTTACCTAAAGGGATTTTAGGATATTTTTGAAGATTTAAATTTTTAACATACATGCCGTCTCTAGAGAGTTCATCAAAAGTTCCCAAAACTACTCGATTCGTCTCTTTTTGAATTTCCGTAACGTATACAGGATAACCTAAGGCAATACCTAGACCTTTCCTCTGACCTACGGTGTAAAAAGGATAGCCTTCGTGGCTTCCTACCACTTCTCCTGTTTCCAAGACGAATGCTCCTCCTGCCACCCTTTCTTCTAAACCCGCTACCCTTCTACGTAAAAAACCTCGATAATCATTATCGGGAACAAAACAGATTTCATATGATTCAGATTTAGATGCCAATTCAAACAAGCCTTTTTGAAGGGCCAGTGCTTTAATATCTGTCTTTTGAAGATCACCTAATGGAAAAATAGTACGACTTAAACTTTCTTGAGAGATTCCCCAGAGCGCATAGGATTGATCCTTTTGCAAATCTTTGCCCCTTGATACTACATAGCGTAAGTTTTCTAATCTAATTTTGGCATAATGGCCCGTAGCTATAAATTCACAATCAAGTTGATCCGCCCTCCTGAGCAAACTGTCCCATTTTATGTGGGTATTGCAGAGCACACACGGATTAGGTGTTCTCCCCTCTAAATATTCACTTGTAAAATGATCTATGACATAATCTCCGAACTCTTCTCTTATGTCAATAATATAATGAGGAAACCCCAAGTTGACGGCGATATTCCTAGCATCATTAATAGAATCAAGGCTACAACAACCAGTTTCTTTTTTACTCCCTCCTGAGGTGCTGTAATCCCACGTCTTCATGGTCATCCCAATAACCTCATATCCCTGTTCATGCAACATTATCGCTGCAATCGAACTATCTATGCCACCACTCATGGCAACTAAAACTCTACCTTTTTTACTCATTGGCTTGTTGCCGGGTTCACAGCCTCGGTTTACGCTCTAAAATTTAATGCAAAAATAAGCTGCTATAATTATAATTTATGATAATAAGGCTTTTAATTTTAAATACAAAGCATTAATTAGGGAACTACTCCCATTTATTTTTCGTTTTTAATTTTAAAATAAAGGATAAATAAATTCAATAGAAAGCAATATTCTATTTCCTCTTAGCTGATCATTAGTAAGTTTATTTTTTTACATTTATAGAAAAAGTTCTTCTAAAGAGCCTTCCCATTTCTTAAAAAAAAGTTTATCAAAACTATTTTATTAACAATTTGCAATTAAATGGAGTTAAAAAAATTTGTAAAAATAAGAGGTGTCAATAACCTCAGCGATGCACGTTATTGTTCAGGAATGATGGTAGACGTAATTGGTTTCAATCTAAATTCAAATCACAAAGATGGTGTTAGTATTGAAGCATTAAAAGCCATAACACAATGGATACAAGGTCCTCAAATTGCAGGAGAATTTGAGGATATGGAGCTTGAACTTATTCAAACTTACCTTCCCCTCGTTGATCTAGACATTATAGAAACAAGTAATCCTGATTTATTGGCTCCCTTATATGAAACAGGGAAGGAAATATATTTAAAAATAAATCTAGATACCATCAATAACGAGCAAACCCTTCAAAATAAGATAAAGGAAGGACAAATGGCTCATAAAATTGTAGTTTACAGATCTCAAAAAGGAAAAAATAAGACACTGATCGAACCGCTGCTCCATTACACTCAAAGTGAACAAATCATTAATGGATTTAATTTGGATCTAGACCAAATAGACTCATGGCCGGCCATTGAAATAATGGCTACTGGCGAAGAAAAGCCTGGATTTAAAGATTATGGAGAAATCATGGATATTTTGGAGTACATTGAAGACCAAAAATAAAAATATCAAATCATATAATCTGATATTCTATAAAAGGTAGGTTATCGTCTATTTAAAATCGAATGAGTACTTAAAAAATCAATTTAAAGGTACTCAATAATTTAAATTTATTATAAAAAAATAGATTAATTATGAAATAATTTCTATTATTTCTACTTCAAAGATAAGATTGGCGTTGCTAGGGATACTTGAACCACTACCGCCGCAGCCATAGCCTAGTCTCGAAGGAATATACAACATTATTTTCCCTCCCTCCTTAATAAGAGGAACACCTATTTGCCATCCAGGAATGACGAAAGATAGTGGTAATTCAATGCCCTCAGTATTCTCATCAAATAAACTATTGTCACTCAATAAAGTCCCCCTGTATTTAACATTAACCGTGCTCTTGGAAGTAGGTCTTGATCCCTCCCCTTCTTCAATAATAACATATCGAAGGCCTGATTCATCTATTTCTGCAATAATACCCTCCTCGATCAAATATTCACCTATGAGCGCAACATCAATCGCCATTTGATCAGTATAAGGAAGTTTAGTATTGCATGGGTTATTATAAAAGCTATTCATATTGTTATTATCTGAACAAGATATGAAAAGATGTAAGCTGAACAAAAAAACAAGGATAATTATATTTTTCATCTATAGTTTATTGAAATTGAAATTTAAGATATTTTATTGCTTCACCTAATGCAGCAAATTTACGTTCATATTTTGTTTTAATTCCATAATGTTCAAACACATAATCAGAATCATATAAGTCATGAGTAAAGGCTAGGTTTTTTATACTCGTTCTATTTTGATTTATCAATTCCAGTGTATAATTAAAAAGTTCAGTATTATCTGTTTTGAACCTAAACCAACCATCTGGTTTTAATAGATTTTGATAAATGGCCATAAACCTAGGAGCGGTTAATCTTCTTTTTTCATCTTTTTCCTTGGGTCTTGGGTCTGGAAAAGTAATCCATATTTCATCAATTTCCCCTTTCTGAAAAAAATGCTCTAGAAATTGAATTTGAGTTCTCAAAAAAGCAGCATTCTGAATACCTTGTCGAAGTGCTATTCCTGAACCCACCCATAAACGATCTCCTTTTATGTCGACCCCAATATGATTACGTTTCGGAAAAACTTGAGCGAGTCCCAATGTGTATTCACCCTTTCCACAGCCCAGCTCAAGAACTATGGGTTGCTTATCAGTAAAAACTTTTAAATGCCATTTCCCTTTGATTTCATCATAGAAATCTTTTCCTGACTCGACCAAATTAGCCCTCAATATATTCTCTGCAAAGCGCCTTTTTTTTTGCCTCGTCACAACGCGTCAATTTCTCCAATGATAAAAGTACTTCCTGTAATTAAAATCACATCATCTTTATCAGCTATTGATTTAACAAATGTTAAGGCCAAATTCACATTAAGAAATTCACGTTTCTCTAGACGATATTTTTCTCCAATTTCAGCCAATGACTTTAGATTCATTAATCTTGAATTATTTCCAGTAGTCAAATAGTACTGGGCTTCCTTTGGGAACTGATCAAATATCTCATCTATATTCCTATCTTTGGCTGCCCCATAAATGATATGTAATTGCTTATGCTCAAGTATCTTTATTTGATCCATTAGCTCGATAATTCCTTCTAAATTATGACTGACATCCGCAATGATCTTTGGAAGATTCGAGAGTATTTGAAATCTTCCTTTCAAGCCGGTTGAAGTTGTTATTCCACCGAGGCCGCTTACCATTTGTTCTGGACTTATTTTCCATCCTTTTTTCTTTAATTGTAAAAGAACTTCTAAGATTCCTGGAATATTTTTTACAAAATATTTTGATTTAATATCAAAAGATATTTCCTCAAGAAGCAGTTCATCTTTTTTAGAAATATGATATTTACCCTTGGCCTTGGGCGTAATCTGGTATTGGTCTGATAATTGGATCAATAGGGCTTCTTTTTCTGTGGCTTGTACTTTAAAAAGATTGATTAATCTATTTTGAAAAGAGCCAATGATTACAGGTTTATTTTTTTTCATAATGCCCGCTTTTTCTAACGCAATTTTCTCAAGGGTATCTCCAAGAATATCTGTGTGGTCTAAACCTACATTGGTTATTAAAGCTACTTCAGGATCAATGACATTGGTACTATCTAATCTTCCACCTAGTCCGGTTTCAACAATAGCAATATCTACCTTTTGCGTAGCAAAATAATCAAAAGCCATAGCTACAGTCATTTCAAAAAAGGAAGGAGATATAACCTTAATCATATCTTTATGCTTTTTAACAAAATTTCTAATTGAGTTTTGATCAATTTGATGACCATTAATTTTGATTCTTTCTCGAAAGGATTTTAAATGGGGAGAAGTATACAGGCCCACCTTATAATCACTGGCCTGAAGTACGGCTGCAATCGCATGCGCACTCGTACCTTTTCCATTCGTCCCAGCAATATGAACACATTTTATTTTATGCTCTGGATGATCTAAAACGTTTAATAAAGCAACGGTATTATCAAGGTTTTCTTTAAAGGCTCGCCTACCAGATTGTTGATAACTCGATAATTGCAAATAAAGAAAGTCTAGACATTCTTGATACTTCAATCTAACTTCGGTTTTAAGATAAAGACAACTTTACCTATCGATCCCAAAGTCACGCCGTCATCCTTGATTTCCAACTGCAAACCATCAAGTGAATTTTTATAGGCAATTGCTACCGAGGGTGGCGTCGTATAGCTGTCTAATTGTGCAGAAATATAACCATCTGAGTCGACTCTTATGTTACAGATGACTTTCCCTACAATTTCATCAGAGGTATCCTTAGGCCTTGGTTTTTGTGCGCCCCACTCCCATCCTGAGATTTGTAATTCTGGACCTTCATTCGCTCCTTGTTTAGACCCAATATTTGTCTTATATAAGGCTCTTTCGTCGATTTTATTGATTTTATTGTCTGATCCTGTCTCAGAGTCAGTTTGCTCCATTTTACCTTGCAATTCAGAATCAGAATCATTCAAAGATACATTTTGAAGATCTTCTCCATCCATATTTATCATTTTTTTAGCCTCATTATCTTTCGGTTCAGTTTGCTTTTCTTTTTTATCAGTAGATTCCACATCTTCCATAATTTGCTCAGATTCATCTGAAATAGCTACTGTTTCATCATCTGTCAACGCATCTATTTGTGAAGATGCTATTATTTGATCTGCTTCTACCTCTTGGTCTTTGATATCACCCTGTGACTCACCAGTTGATTCCAAAATTTCCTGTGATTCAGTTACTTCATTGGGGGCGATTTCACCATTACTTGTTTCTTCTTGAATAATCTGAGTATTCTCCGTTGGTGAGTCATTTGTTTGATTTGGACTCGCTTCTTCAGTACCTGTAAACATTTCAAAACCCAGTTCAATACCGTACTGAGCGATGGGAGGATTAGGTTCCTTCCATGCAACGGCAAAAAAGAGTCCACACACTAATACAATTTGTAGTATTAAGGTAATTAACGCACTTTTTTTTTCAATTCTATTCGACTCTTTTTTCACAAGTTGGGTTTCGTAGCAATGGAAACTTTAGCTTCAAGCATAGTGGCAATCGAGGCAACATATACCAGGTCTTCAACCGGCACTGTTTTATCACAATGTAGCACTACCGAACCTTCTTCCCCATTAAAGGAATTTCTCAAAATCCCCTCTAGTTGATCTTTAGAAATAAGCTGTTCATCTACATAGTATCCCAATTCTTTAGTAATGGTAACGCTTACTTTTTGCATAACAATCGCAGAAGATTTGGAAGTAGGTAGATTAACTGGGAGTCCTGAGGGGGTAATGAACGAAGAAGTCAGCATGAAAAAAATCAATAATAAAAAAACAATATCTGTCATTGACGACATACTAAAAGTCGCATCTACTTTATATTTTGAATTAATATTCATTTTTTTGGCTCTTGTAGCAACTCAATAAAATCTATCGATATAAATTCCATGTTATGAACTAATTTTTGTACCCTTGTGACGAGGTAGTTATATCCGAGATAAGCAATAATACCTACGAATAACCCTACTGAAGTTGTGATCATAGCCTCATAAATACCGCTAGACAATAATTTTGGACTTACTGCACCCTCTTCCTGCGCAATCGAGATGAACGCTTGAATCATTCCCGTTACCGTACCTAGAAAACCAATCATTGGGGCTGCTCCTGCAATAGTAGCGAGCAGAGATAAATTTTTCTCAAGTTTATTGAGTTCAATTTTACCAATATTTTCAATAGATGCTTCTATATTTGACATATTTGCCCCTATTCTTGCAATGCCTTTTTCAACCATTCTTGCAACGGGTGTATCTACTTTGCTACATACTAATTTAGCCTCATTAATAGCGCCCACTTGAACTTTTTCTCTGATATCATTTTGAAAATTTTCGGGGGTTTTTGATGCGTGTTTCAGGACTAAAATTCTTTCAATGAATATATATATAGCGGTGATCCAGAGAATAATAAGTGGAATCATCATATAGCCCCCTTTGGTCAATAAAACCAATAAACTCAGTGATCCTTCATCAACGGGCAATATTTCATCTATTTGAAGTAATAAGGATAAGACGGTCATAAATCAGAATTTGTTTAGCCTATGATTCGATAAGAACATTCTTGAGATAGAAAAAATTGAAATTATATTTATTATGCAACTTGAAAAACAGTAAAATATTATTCAGTATTACAGGATAATTGAATGCTTTATGATCAATATTTTAATACCCATAACTGCTCATCGAATTCATCTTTGTAATTATCCAGTCCAATCTTCGCTTTGTCAAAGGTTTCATATTCAAGGAGAGCTACCCTTGTAAATTTACTCGTGCTAAAAGGTGGGATGATCATAATATTTGACCCAGATAAAATCAATTTTTCAGCATAATCGAAGGCCAAGTCATTGTCTAAAAAGCTACCCACAATTAAATAATATTTATTCAATGGCTGACTTATTTCGGATATTGTTCCAATTGCTCTTGATGCAGATTTCAATTCAGGGGGATCTGTCTTGACTTCAGGTTCAATGACTTCTTCAATGACAGGTTCAATGACAGGTTCAATGACAGGTTCAATGACAGGTTCAATAACGGGTTCAGGTATTATTTCCTTTTTTACCTCTTTTTTAATTTCAGAATTAATGAT
>Ga0206124_10000197_pt1 | contig 48527 bp, 42 predicted proteins | sample Helgoland_Spring_3_FD_148671 | JGI IMG/M metagenome (GOLD analysis project Ga0206124, IMG submission 148671) | Pelagic subsurface seawater microbial communities from Kabeltonne, Helgoland, North Sea - Helgoland_Spring_Bloom_20160321_2 | ecosystem: Environmental > Aquatic > Marine > Epipelagic ... | reverse complement strand
GTCCCGGAGTTTCCCTAATCTCTGCATTAAATCCAATAGATATTAAATCATCTACAAGCCATTCAGCTGCAGCAACACATTCATCTGAATATTGTGGATCTGTTGAAATGCTTTCAATACGCATTAATTCCATTAAGCGAGCTATTGAATTTTCAAGATCTCCATCAACATGGTCTAAAATTGCATCTAATGACATTATCCAACTCCATTTTTTACTCTTTTGATCACTTTTATTATTATGAGCAAGATTAAAGTAATATTTTATGATTTAAATTTTTCATAACTGATTAAAATGAAACATTAAAAGAGTTCCAAAAAAACCATAGGTAAATGTTTATTATGTTTCTTTTGACGTACCAAATCAGTTTTAATAGTTTATGTCAGAAAATTTTTTTCTTCATATTTAGTTTTATTAAGTACTGCCATAAAAAATCTTAATAAATCGTTATTTATCTGTGATCCACCCGCCACCATATATCCTGGTACTTTCATTATCATAGAAAACACATGCTTGTCCTGGTGCTATGCCTTCTTCTGCCATTATTAACTCCACGGATGCAGTTGTTTCAGATATTGGCCTAATAATTGCTTCTTTCGGCGATCGAGTAGATCTAACACGAACTGACAGTGAACGCTCTTTCGAATCTAGAAAATTGTCTTCACCAAGCCAATTAATCTCTTTGATTAAAATTGTTCTGGTAGCAAGGGATTCTTTTGGCCCAACAATAACTTGCCTGTTATCAGCATCAAGTTTGATTACATATAGTGGATCTCCGCCCCCAATACCAAGTCCTCGGCGTTGACCAACAGTATAATTTATTATTCCTTTATGCTCTCCCAATACTTCTCCACTTTGATTAACTATTTGACCTGGGTTTGCTGCTTCAGGCCGCAATTTTTCTATTACTGCAGCATATGAACCATTTGGTACAAAACATATATCTTGGCTATCAGGCTTATCTGCCACTGGCAGTCCATATTTATGGGCTAATTCACGTGTATCTTTTTTTGACTTAAGGTGGCCAAGTGGAAACCGTAAATAATCTAGTTGTTTTTGTTTGGTTGAGAATAAAAAATAGCTTTGATCTCGATCTTGATCTGCGGCTTTATGCAACTCTGCTTTTCCATTTTGAACAAACCGCTGAATATAATGCCCTGTAGCCATGCAGTCAGCATCTAAATCTTTTGCTGTCTCTAATAAGTCTCTGAATTTCACGCGTTCATTGCATCGTATGCAAGGAACTGGTGTCGCCCCAGCTAAATAAGCATCTGCAAATTCGTCAATTACACTTTCTTTAAATTTATTTTCATAATCTAAAACATAATGTGGAAAACCCATTTCTTCTGCCACTCTTCGAGCATCCTGGATATCTATTCCTGCACAACAGGCTCCTTTCTTAGCTAAGGCAGCACCATGATCATATAATTGTAATGTTACTCCAACAACGTCATAACCTTCATCGCAAAGCATCGCTGCGACTACAGAGCTATCTACACCTCCTGACATAGCAACAAGAACACGAGTATCCTTAGGATCCTTAGGAAAGCCCATTGAATTAAGAGCTTTTGTGCTTTGTTTCATATTATTGTCCATTTTTTGTTGCTTATAGTTTAATCAATAACTCTCTCAAGACATTATTTAGTCTTTTATTAAATTAAATCTCTATGACTTTATAACTTTATTTTTTAAGTTTATACTTTACGCTTGGCTAACTTAATCTTAAATTTTATTAAATAACATATACGTAGGTTTGCTAAATGTTAAATGATTACTCTGTTGAAGATTTAGATGAGGTTGAGGCCAAGAAAGAGCTTATTCGACTAAATGAAATATTAGATAGAGCTAATAGTGATTATTATAATAATGATGCGCCTAATTTATCTGACTCAGAATATGATATATTAAAAAAGAGAAATTCAGACATTGAGTTAAGATTTCCAAACCTTAAGCTTCAAAACAGTGTGAGTAATAAAGTAGGTTCAAAACCTTCTAATTCATTTAAGAAAATAAAACATTCGGTAAAGATGCTATCCTTAGCAAATGGTTTTGATGAACAGGATATAATTGATTTTGATCATAGAATTAAAAAAATCCTTGGTCATGAAGACACAATTATAACATATGTCGCGGAACCAAAAATAGATGGCCTTTCATTATCATTAAAATATCTTGATGGTAAATTGTCTCAGGCGACAACACGAGGTGATGGAGAAGTTGGTGAAAATGTAACAGAAAATGCCAAAACAATACAAAACATTCCAAAAAATATTCATAATGCACCCAGCATATTAGAGGTTAGAGGTGAGGTTTATATGAGTATGGATGACTTTAATAAATTAAATATTAAACAAGAAAAAAATAATGCTAAAGTATTTGCTAATCCGAGAAATGCTGCTGCTGGATCCTTACGACAACTTGATAGAAGTGTAACTGCATCACGACCTCTGAAATTTTATGCGTATGCATGGGGTGAAGTTTCTACTCCAATTTCTGACACCCAATATAATGCCATAAATAAGTTAAGAGATTTTGGATTTTCAACAAACGACTTAACAAAAAAATGTTATGGACCAAAAGAATTAATACATCATTACGATAAGATATCAAATAAAAGAGCGGATCTTGGCTATGATATAGATGGTGTTGTTTATAAAGTTGATAATCTATTGTTTCAAGATAGATTAGGTTATCGATCTACCACTCCTAGATGGGCAATAGCACATAAATTTCCGGCTGAAATTGCAAAAACTTGGTTGCAATCTATTGAGATTCAGGTTGGCAGAACAGGTGCATTATCTCCTGTTGCTCGATTAAAGCCTGTAAATGTTGGTGGGGTTATAGTTTCAAACGCAACACTTCATAATGAAGATTATATTAAAGGTAGAGACTCAAAAGGAAATCTCATCAGAGGTGGAAATGATATCCGAGAAGGTGATTGGGTTCATATATACAGGGCAGGAGATGTAATCCCGAAAATTAGTGATGTAGATATTTCAAAGCGAAATTCAACAAGCAAACCTTATTCATTCCCAACTCTTTGCCCGGAATGTAATAGTCCGAGTGAACGTATTGAAGGTGACAGCGTGGCGAGATGTATCGGTGGAATAACTTGCCCCGCCCAAGCCGTCCAGGGTTTAGCTCATTTCGTATCTAGGGGTGCTTTTGACATTGAAGGACTTGGCAACAGACAAATAGAACAATTTTATGAATTGGGATGGGTTAAGGAACCTTCTGATATATTTAAGTTAAAATTGCGTTATGAAAATGGGATCCAGCGTTTGGAAAATAGAGATGGTTGGGGGAAAAAATCGGCAAATAATCTATTTAATGCTATAGAAGCAAAGCGAAAAATACCATTAAATAAAATGCTTTATGCCCTTGGAATACGCCATGTTGGAGAAAATTCTGCTTCATTATTATCTAAACATTATAAATCTTTTGATAATTTAAGAAAATCAATGGATGAAGCGAAGAATATGGAAGATAAAAAATGGTCTGAGTTGTTATCTATTGATGGGGTGGGTGAAATATTAGCTAAAACTATTGTTCAAGTATTTTGTAATCCATCCCAAAGAAAAATAATCGATAATTTAGTTGATGAACTTGAAATTGAAAGTGAATTAAATGTTTTAGTTTCGGATAGTGCTGTTGACGGTAAAGTCGTTGTATTTACAGGAAGTTTAGAGCGCATGACACGTTCTGAAGCAAAGATTTCTGCTGAAAAGTATGGAGCAAAGGTTTCAGGTTCAGTATCTAAAAAAACAGATTTTGTGATTGCTGGTCCAGGTGCTGGCTCAAAAGAAAGAAAAGCAATTGAATTAGGAGTAAAGGTTTTATCTGAAACAGAATGGCTGGATTTAATAGATATAAATAAATTAGCAGATGCCAAGTAGACCTCAAATACTCTTCCCATTATTTGGGCAATTAACTCAATTTTCAGGAATAGGTCCCAAGATTGCATTAAATTTATCGAAATTAGATATTAATTCACCGCGCGACCTTTTATTTAATTTGCCTTATTCGCTTCTGACTAGAAATAAAGTTGATACAGTTTTTGGCAAATCAAATAACGATATAATCATTGTAGAAATAACTGTTGATGAACATATTGAAAATCTACAAAAAAATAGGCCCTACAAAATAAATGTAAGTGACACAAAAACATCATTTCAACTAGTTTTTTTTCATTCGAAAAAAAAATGGTTACGAGATTTGTTTCCAATTGATCATAAGGTGCTGATATCTGGAAAATTAGAGTATTTTGAAGGTAGAGCGCAAATTACTCACCCAGATTATGTTTTGAAGCCTGGCAACGAAGAACAAGTTCCGCTTATAGAGCCACTATATTCTTTATCTGCAGGAATTACTCAAAAAACAATATCAAAAGCTGCCAGGCAAGCCTTAAAATTGGTTCCAGGCTTAAATGAATGGATAAGTCCATCAATTATTAATAAATATGCATGGCCTACTTGGGTCGAAGCTTTGCAAGATTCTCATTTGCCAAAAAACATAAATCAAATAAATTCTGACTCAATTAATCGTTTAAGATTAGCATATGATGAATTGCTGGCACACCAATTAACATTAGCAATAGCAAGAGAAAATTATAGAAAATCTAAAGGAATAAAAAATATAGGGAATGGAACTTTATCATCAAAAGTAATTAAATTACTGCCATTTGATCTTACAAATGCACAGTTAAGAGTGATTGATGAAATTAGAGATGATATGTCTCAACCTTTTCGAATGAATAGGCTTTTGCAAGGTGACGTTGGATCGGGCAAAACTCTTATTGCTTTTTTATGTATGCTCAGTGCGATTGAAGCGGGTGGTCAAGCAGTTATAATGGCGCCAACTGAGATTTTAACAAAGCAACATGAAGATACTTTAAAACCATTAGCAGCCAAGGCAGGAATTATACTCGAAAGTTTATCTGGCCGAGATAAGGGAAAAGAGCGTAAATTTAAAATTGAAGCAATAGCTACTGGTAAAATACAGATTATTGTTGGCACTCATGCTGTTTTTCAAGAAAGCATCAAATATAATGATCTGAGATTGGCAATAATAGATGAACAACATCGTTTTGGTGTTCGTCAACGTATGGACTTAGGTAAAAAAGGTAATGCAGTTGATATTTTGGTTATGACTGCAACTCCTATTCCTAGATCATTAGCTTTGACCAATTATGGAGACATGGAGCTTTCTGAGCTAGATGAAAAACCAATTGGGCGAAAGCCAATAAATACTGTTATGGTTTCAAGTTCAAGAATTTTTGAGGTAATCGAACGCCTAAAAGCCGCTATTAAAACTGGTAACCAAATCTACTGGGTATGCCCACTGGTCGAAGATAGTGAGTTTATTGAATTAACTTCAGCTGAAGATCGAGCAAACAAACTTTCAAAAGTATTAGGAAGAGATAATGTTGGGCTAGTCCATGGTAAAATGCCTGCTGAAGAAAAAGACGAAGTAATGTTGGACTTCATTAACAACAAAATAAAAATTCTTGTAGCCACAACTGTAATAGAAGTTGGAGTTGATGTGCCCAATGCAACTATAATCGTCATCGAACATTCTGAAAGATTTGGATTAAGTCAATTACATCAATTGCGAGGACGGGTTGGAAGGGGATCTGATGCTTCTACGTGTTTGATGTTGTACGAGCCACCACTTGGCAAAACAGCTAAAAAAAGATTGGAAGCAATTCGAGAGACAAATGATGGATTTAAAATTGCTAATGTCGATTTAAAATTACGCGGTGCAGGTGATGTATTGGGCGTGGCACAATCAGGCCTACCTAAATTTCGCATAGCTGATATTGAAGTTCATTCAAATTTAATGGAATTGGCAAAAGATGAAGCACGTCTAATTATGGCAAAGGATCCAACATTAATGAGCCCTCAAGGAAACGCATTACGTAATTTATTATATATAATGGGTGCTGATCAATATATAAAATTATTATCAATAGGTTAGAAGGTTAAGTTAATTTAAAAAATATTATAATACATTTTTTATATTTGCATAAGCATCTATAATTGCGTCAAAGCTAAGCATAATTGAAGCATGCCTGTTTTTGTATGCAACTGCAGGCAGAAGCACTTCTAAATTTTCAAATGGAATTTGAGGAATTGGTCCATTTTTTGTAAGCATATTGAATAATTGATCACGCCCAAGTTTAACTTGATCTATATTTAATCCTATAATTTGCTCTGCTATGATTGCTGAAGACGCTTGTCCTAATGCGCATGTTTTCACTTCGTGGCTAAAATTAGTAATTTTGCCTCCATTAACTGTAATCCATACTTGTAAATTTGATCCACACATTGGCGAGCGCCTTGTGGCAGTTCCTGAAAATGTAACAAGAGGAGTTGTGAGGGGAATATTTCCTGCGAATTCGAGTATTTTTTTTGAATAAAGGTCTATCATTTCAGAATTATCAGACATATTACTATACATTAATTAATTACACCTGACATCTTACTAGATCATGTAAATAGAAGATAAAAGGTAAAGGGGCAAAAAATGGTTAAATTTGATATTTCTTCATTGAAATATGACGATAAAGGATTGATTCCAGCAGTAGTTCAAGACTCGTCGTCACTTGAAGTTCTTATGGTTGCCTGGATGAATAAAATATCTCTAGAAAAAACAATTAATACAAATCTGGCAACTTTTTGGTCGAGATCAAGAAATAGTTTGTGGGTGAAAGGTCTCACTTCAGGAAATACACAGAAAGTAGATGAAGTGAGAATTGATTGTGATAGAGATTGTATCTTGTTGTTAGTTACTCCAAAGGGGCCTGCATGCCATACCAACAGAAGAACTTGTTTCTATACAGAATTAGTTGCAGATACAGAAAAAATTATTTTAAACCCAGAAGTTTAATTTAACATTTTTATTATTTTTTCGCGTGAGTATCCAGATTCTCTGTAATTTTTTATTGACCTTGCATCATCTCGCTTAGCAAGCCTTTTACCAAATTCATCACGAATAAGTTTATGATGATGATACACTGGAGTGGGGAGGTTCAAAATATATTGCAATATAACATGAATTTTAGTTGCTTCTAACAAATCCTCGCCTCTAGTAACATTTGTTATACCTTGAAATGCATCATCTAAAACAACAGAAAGATGATAGGAGATCCCAATATCTTTTCGAGCAAGGATAACTGATCCAATATTTTCGATTGCTTCTTCTTTAGTAAATGAAATCTTTCCATATTTTTTATCGAAAAAAGAAAAGTTATTTTTATCTAAACTATTTAAGTTTAATCGAAGAGCCGTTGAAGGCATTTTTTTTGACCTAATCTTATTTAAGCATGTATTTGGATATATAATTCCATCTGGTCCATATAATGTCTTTTCATTAGGTGCAGAAGCAATATTGATATCTTTTCTTGTGCAATCACAGCCAAATAAATAGTTATTATCCCATAAACTCTGAAGTGTTTTTTTATAAAACTTGAATCTAGAAGACTGTTTTAATATTGGCTTTTCATGATTAATTCCGAGCCATTTTAGATCATCTAATATTTGCTCTATAAATAATTTCTTACATCTGATCTGATCTATGTCTTCAATCCTGATAAAGAATTTGCCACCGGATCGAATTGCTGAGTTATAAGCTAATAAAGCAGAGTAAGCATGTCCAAGATGTAATAAGCCAGTAGGCGAGGGTGCAAACCGTTCTATTTTCATTATTCACCCACCTCCAGGATAATAATCTATGAATTATTTAACCATGTAGTCCAGTCATTCTTTGCTCTATCTGTATAAGCTTTATAGCGATCTTTACGATTACGACGGCCACCTTTCACATTATTAACAGGTGGAAACAAACCAAAATTTACATTCATTGGCTGAAATGTTTTTGCGTCTGCACCCCCTGTAATATGGCTAATTAAAGCACCCATTGCGGTTGTGTTGGGTGGACTATTGATTTTCTCAGCCTTAATTTCTGCTACTGCTAGCTTTCCAGCAAGTAAACCCATTGCAGCACTTTCGACATAGCCTTCCACACCAGTAATTTGGCCTGCAAATCTTATTTTTGGGCGTGATTTTAATCTCATCTGATCATCTAATAATAATGGGGAATTTATAAAGGTATTTCTATGAATACCTCCTAATCTTGCAAACTTTGCTTTTTCGAGACCAGGTATCATAGAGAGTACTCGTACCTGCTCACTATATTTCATTTTTGTTTGAAAGCCTACAATATTAAAAAGTGTTCCAAGTGCATTATCTCTTCTTAACTGGACAACAGCATGAGCTTTAATTTCAGGTTGGTGAGGGTTTGTTAAGCCTACAGGTTTCATTGGTCCCCATCTGAGCGTCTCCCTACCTCTTTCGGCCATGATTTCAATAGGTAAACATCCATCAAAATATGGAGTGTCTTTTTCCCAATCTTTAAATTCTGTTTTTTCAGAGTTTAACAAAGCATCAACGAATGCATTATATGTATCTTCATCCATTGGGCAATTAAGATATGCTGTGCGCTCTTCTTCAGTTTCTCCTTTATCATAGCGTGATTGCATCCATGCTTTTGACATATCAATGCTGTCTGAAAATACAATTGGTGCAATCGCATCAAAAAAAGCTAATGATTTTTGATCTGTATTTTTCAAAATATCATTTGCTAAATTTCTTGATGTTAATGGTCCTGTCGCAATAATTGTATGCCCCCAGTCACCTGATGGAAGGTCATGAATTTCATTTCTATCAATTTTAACTAGAGGATGATTAGTAATTTTTTTTGTAACTGATGCAGAGAAAGCTTCTCTATCTACAGCTAAGGCTGATCCAGCTGGTAGTGCATGTTTATCACCCATTTCCATAATAATTGAATTTGCTGCGCGCATTTCCCAATGAAGTAAGCCAACAGCATTTAATTCATCATCGTCAGATCTAAAAGAATTTGAACAAACAAGTTCTGCCAAGTCATGGGACTGATGAGCAAAAGTTTCAACTTTTGGACGCATTTCATGAAGGACTACTGGTATTCCAGCAGAAATTATCTGCCATGCTGCTTCAGATCCTGCCATGCCGCCGCCGACTATGTGTATAGGTTTAAACATTATTTTGATATATTTCTACTGAGTAAAAAGAAAAGAGCCATTTTATGGCTCATTTTCATTATTTATTTTCATCTTTTTGTGTGAACTCTTCAGTGGAGTCTTCTTCATCTTCTGTTTCTGCAATATACGCTACTGAAACAACTTTTTCACCATCTTTAGTATTAAATACAGTTACTCCTGATGAAGATCGGCCTTGTAATGATATTCCAGAAACTGGACATCTGATAGATTGCCCAGTCGATGTGGCTAGCATAATTTGGTCTTCTTCATGCACCGTGAATGCAGCAACAACTGTATCATCTCTTCTGTCTAAATTTGCAGCAGCTACACCTTGGCCACCTCGGCCAGAAACTCGATACTCATGTGCCGAAGATCTTTTGCCAAATCCACCTGAAGTGATAATTAGTATCCAATCTTCAAGTTCAGATAATTCTTCATAGCGTTCTTGTGTTATATCATTGCCAGGTGTTTCGCCATCTGAGATTGCTCTTCGCATTTTAAAGTAGGCAGTTCGTTCTTCAGATGAAGCATTAACATGTCTGATTACTGCCATAGAAACTACTTTATCTTCAGTAGCTAGCTTAATGCCTCTAACACCTGTTGAGTCTCTCCCTTTAAATACTCGAACATCAGTTGTTGGGAAGCGAATAGCCTTACCTAGGGATGTGGTAAGTAAAAAGTCATCATTTTCAGTCGCAATACGAACATTAACTATAGAAACACCATCTGGTAATTTCATAGCAATTTTGCCATTTGATTTTACATTAGTAAAATCAGACAACGCATTTCTTCTTACACCGCCTGCATCCGTAGCGAATACAATATGTAGGTTGCCCCACTCTTCATCAGGTGCATCAATTGGCATTAATGCAGCAATTGAAACACCTGGATCTATTGGTAGAATGTTAACAATAGCTTTACCTTTTGCATTTCGACCACCTAGGGGTAAGCGCCATGTTTTAAGTTTGTAAACCATTCCATCTGTTGTGAAGAATAGTAATGCAGTATGTGTATTCGCTACAAACATATTTGTAACAAAATCTTCATCTTTGGTGGACATGCCTTGTATGCCCTTACCACCTCGTTTTTGTTCTCTAAATTCAGCTAAATTTGTGCGTTTGATATAACCTGAGTTGGTTATAGTAACAACCATATCTTCTTTTTCGATAAGATCCTCATCGTCCATATCCCCAGCCCATTCTACTATTTCGGTTCGGCGAGGTACCGCAAATTTTTCACGTACTTCTTTTAGCTCATCTGAAATTATAGACATGATACGTTCTCTAGAACGTAAAATTTCCAGATAATTTTGGATTTTACCTGCTAACTCTTCTAGCTCATCAGTTACTTCTTTTACCCCCATTGCGGTAAGACGTTGAAGGCGAAGCTCTAGAATTGCACGTGCTTGGGTTTCTGAGAGATTATATGTTTTATCTTCATTTAGAGTGTGGCTTGGATCATCTATTAAGGAAATATATTGAGATATATCTGCTGCAGGCCAGCGGCGAGTCATAAGTTTTTCACGGGCTTCCGCAGGATCATTTGATCCTCTAATGGTAGCAACTATTTCATCTACATTAGATACAGCAACAGCCAATCCACAAAGAATATGACTTCTTTCTCTTGCTTTATTTAATTCAAATGCTGTGCGTCTTGCTACAACTTCTTCTCTAAAACCAATAAAATAACTTAAAAATTTGTATAATGTTAATTGTTCAGGTTTCCCGCCATTTAATGCCAGCATGTTGCAACCAAATGATGTTTGAAGAGGCGTAAATCTAAATAATTGATTTAGAACAACTTCAGCTGTAGCGTCGCGTTTTAGTTCAACAACAACTCTAACGCCAACTCGATCAGACTCATCCTGAACATGTGAAATTCCCTCAATTTTCTTGTCTCTTGATAATTCAGCAATCTTTTCAATCATTGATGCTTTATTAACTTGATAAGGAATTTCATCTATAACTATTGCATATCGGCCACTACGTATTTCTTCTACGCGTGTCCTTGCCCTTATAATTACAGATCCACGTCCCTCATTGTAAGCCTTAATTGCTCCAGATCGACCAAGTATTACAGCGCCAGTTGGAAAATCTGGAGCTGGTACATATTCCATTAAATCAGAACTTGTTAGTTCTGGATTATTTATTAAAGCCAGTGTCGCGTTAATAACCTCTCCTAAATTATGGGGAGGAATATTTGTAGCCATACCAACTGCAATACCACCAGCACCATTTACAAGCATATTTGGGTAGCGAGCAGGGAGAACAGTGGGTTCAGATTCTTTTCCATCATAGTTGTCTTGAAAATTAACTGTGTTTTTATCGATATCTAACAGTAAATATTCTGATGGTTTGTCTAACCGAGCTTCAGTATAGCGCATTGCAGCAGCATTATCACCATCCATTGACCCAAAGTTACCTTGACCATCAATTAAAGGCAAAGACATAGAGAAATCTTGGGCCATTCGTACGAGAGCATCATATATGGCGCTGTCACCATGCGGATGATAACTTCCCATAACATCACCAACTGATTTTGCAGACTTTCTGTAAGATTTGTTATGCGTGTAACCATTTTCATGCATCGCATAGAGTATTCTTCGATGAACAGGTTTTAACCCATCACGCAAATCAGGTATTGCGCGACTTACAATAACTGACATTGCATAATCTAGGTAAGAGGTTTTCATTTCCTCTTCAATTGTTATTTGTGGACCATCGTATGTTGGTAATTCAGGCGTATCATCCGTTGGTGTTTTTATTTCATCAGTCACTTTATTTTTACCTGCTATATTTTGTATATTTTATAACATATACTGTCATAAAGCGCAACTTGTAGTGCTTTATGAAAATTTTATTATTAATTTACATAAAAATTATTTTAATCAATTAGTAACAATGGTTTGTAGGCATAAATTAATGTAAAAAACGTCAAGATTTTGGAATAACCTCATATCCAGTTTCTTCTGGTTCATCATCTGTCATTTCGGAAGGGAATCCATCAGCTAATATACTTAAGCCAGTTGCATCTTCAAGTCGTCTTATTATGTTGGGCGACCACTCTCGAGGGCCATATCTTTTAATTCCATCTTCAAAAATAGTATTCAATAATGGTGATATTTCGAGTGGAACATTATGGCTTTCAGCTATATTTTGAAATAGACCAATATCTTTTGCTACCAAATCCATTGTGAAACTTATATCCCTTGAGCCATTAAGTATTACCTGGCTTTCAGTTTCGTGTACAAATGAATTGCCAGAACTTATCTTAATTGCTTCATATGATGTACTTAAATTCATACCAGCAGCTTTACAGGTCACTAATGCTTCTGCGCATGATAATAAATTAGCAGTTGCTAAATAATTAGTAACAACTTTTAGAACTGATGCAGTTCCCAATTCGCCAGTGTGTAAGATTCTACGTCCCATTTTTTTCAGCAATGGCAAAATTGCATCGAATATCTCTCTTTCACAACCAGCAAAAATAGCAATATTTCCAGTGTCTGCGCGATGACATCCGCCAGAAACAGGGCAATCAACCGCGGATCCTGATTTTTCGTATATTAATTTACCTAATCTTTTAACTTCGTTTTGATCTGTTGTTGACATTTCCATCCAAATTTTACCAGATGACATGCCTTCTAATAAACCATCTTTATCTTCCATTACAGACGCAGAAGCGGCTGGTGATGGTAAACAAGTAATTACTGCATCGCATGTTTCCATTAATACGCGATTATTTATACATGTTTTTGCACCAATATCTGTAAACTTTTCAACAAGATCCGCATTTAAATCACGAACATACAAATCTACATTATTTCTTAAGAGGGAACCTGCAAGCTTTCCACCAACATTTCCCAATCCAACAAAACCTATTTTCATTATTTTAACCCTTTAAATTTGAATTAAGGAAATAATAAAAATAGAAATAAGTCATATTAAAAAACGACATATTTAATGACGTAATTTGTTAAAAGTTTTTTTGAACTGTTTAAATTTTAAAAGATCTTAAAAATTATATTTTAAAATGGAATATCATCATCAAGATCACTTGGGCTAGGCATAGATTGATTTGCCTGATCAAAAGAACTTGATGATGAGCTACTGCTTGCTCCACCAATATTATACGATGAACCCGAAGCATTTTCACCTCCAGATCTTCCATCAAGCATTGTAAGTGTTCCACCATAACCTTGAATAACTACTTCCGTAGAATACCGGTCATTCCCAGATTGATCTTGCCATTTTCTAGTTTGTAGTGCTCCTTCAATGAATACTTTGGAACCCTTTTTTAAATATTGTTCGCAAATTCGAACAAGTCCTTCCGCAAAAATTGCTACAGTGTGCCATTCTGTCTTTTCACGATTTTCACCTGTATTCTTATCTCGCCATCTGTCTGAGGTAGCTATTCGAAGGTTGCAAACTTTCCCACCATTTTGAAATGTTCGTATTTCAGGATCTGCACCTAAATTACCAATTAACATTACTTTGTTTAATGAACCTGCCATATTTATCCTCGTCGAATCTCTAAAATTACATTGCTAAATGAAGCATAGTGTCTTGAATGACGAATAAAAGGTAAAAAAACTTAAATACTTATTTTTTTATAATCATTTTGAAATTCTATAAATATTAAGATTTTATAAAAAAACTATAGCTTATTATTAAAGTTGCCTTAAATATCACTTATAAATTTAAGGCATAATTATGACTGAATTAAAAAAGATTGAAATCCGCGGTGCACGTGAACATAATTTAAAATCAATCGATGTCGATATACCTCGCGATAAGTTAGTAGTAATAACTGGCCTGTCGGGATCTGGAAAATCATCATTAGCTTTTGATACAATCTATGCTGAAGGTCAGCGTAGATATGTAGAAAGTCTATCTGCTTACGCACGACAGTTCCTTGATATGATGCAAAAACCTGATGTCGATCACATTTCAGGGCTTTCTCCAGCAATTTCAATTGAACAAAAAACTACTTCAAAAAATCCCAGGTCCACAGTTGGCACTGTCACTGAAATTTATGATTATATGCGTTTGCTTTTTGCAAGAGTGGGGACACCCTATTCACCCTCAACTGGAAAGCCAATTCAAGCACAGCAAATTTCTGAAATGGTAGACCGAGTAATTATGATGGAATCCGGTACACGTGCATACCTATTGGCTCCAATTGTTAGAGACAGAAAAGGTGAATATAAGAAAGAGTTTAAAGAACTTAAAAAACAGGGATTTCAAAGAGTAAAGGTGAATGGTGCATTTTATGATTTAGATGACGTACCTGAATTGGATAAGAAATTTAGACATAACATTGACGTCGTAGTCGATAGAATTGTCATAAAAGAAGGTATTGAGCAAAGGCTGGCTGATAGTTTCAGAACGTCGCTTGATTTAGCCGATGGAATTACAATATTAGAAATTGCATCAAATGACGAAAACCCAGAACGCATAACATTTTCAGAGAAATTTGCTTGCCCAGTTAGTGGATTTACCATTCCAGAGATTGAACCCAGATTATTTTCTTTTAATGCTCCTATTGGAGCTTGCCCTGAATGCGACGGGTTGGGTGTAGAATTATTTTTTGATGAAAGGCTTGTAGTTCCAGATCCTAATTTAACACTATATAACGGTGCCTTGGCACCATGGGCGAAGGGTAAATCTCCTTACTACCGTCAAACAATTGAATCTTTAGCAAATTTTTATGATTTCGATACAAGTGCTAAATGGTCTGATCTTCCAGAAAAAATTAAGAAATTAATGCTTTATGGATCAGCTGATGATGAAATAAAATTTAGATATGATGATGGTGGAAGAGTTTACGAAGTTACTCGAAAGTTTGAAGGTGTTATTCCAAATATGGAAAGACGATATCGCGAAACTGATAGTAACTGGGTAAGAGAAGAGTTTGAGCGTTATCAGAACAACAGAAGCTGTGGTTCATGTAATGGATTTAGATTAAGACCTGAAGCATTAGCTGTAAAAATATCGGGTATTCATGTTGGCCTTGCGGTTCAAATGTCAATCAGTGAAGCGTTAGAATGGATAAAATCTATACCGGAAAATTTATCAGATCAAAAAAATGCAATTGCTCATGCAATCTTAAAAGAAATTCGTGAACGTCTTGGCTTTTTAGTAAATGTTGGATTGAATTATCTAACTCTTTCTCGGTTTTCTGGAACTTTATCAGGTGGTGAAAGTCAGAGAATAAGGCTTGCTAGCCAAATAGGCTCTGGATTAACAGGTGTTTTGTATGTTCTAGATGAACCTTCAATTGGTTTACACCAGCGTGATAATGGCCGCCTTTTACAAACACTTAAAAACCTTAGGGATCAAGGAAATACAGTTATTGTTGTAGAACATGATGAAGAAGCTGTTAGAAGTGCAGACTTTGTTTTGGATATTGGGCCTGGTGCTGGCGTACATGGTGGCGATATTATTGCCAAAGGAACGCCAAATCAGATAATTAAAAATAAGAAATCAATAACTGGACAATATTTAAGTGGAATAAAAAAAATAAATATTCCTAATCAAAGGCGTAAGGGTAATGGAAAAAATATAGAAATTATCAATGCATCAGGTAATAATTTAAAAGGTATAAATGCATCATTTCCATTAGCTACTTTCACATGTGTTACTGGAGTTTCTGGTGGCGGTAAGTCAACATTAACTATTGAGACTTTATTCAAAACAGCATCAATGCGTTTAAATGGAGCTAAACAAACTCCTGCACCTTGTGATGATATCAAAGGTCTTACTTATCTCGATAAAGTAATTGATATAGATCAACGTGCAATTGGTAGAACCCCAAGATCAAATCCTGCAACATACACTGGTGCTTTTACACCTATAAGAGAGTGGTTTGCTGGTTTGCCTGAGGCAAAAACAAGAGGTTATAAGCCTGGTAGATTTAGTTTTAATGTAAAAGGTGGAAGATGCGAGTCGTGTCAAGGAGATGGATTAATAAAAATTGAAATGCATTTCCTTCCTGATGTTTATGTTGAATGTGAGACATGTAAAGGAAAGCGATATAACCGAGAGACTTTAGAAGTTTTATTTAAAGGCAAGAGTATAGCTGATATATTGAATATGACTGTAGAGGATGCTGAAGAATTTTTTAAAGCTGTTCCAAGTATTCGCGATAAAATGACTGCTTTGATGCGAGTAGGTCTAGGATATATAAAAGTAGGTCAATCTGCTACGACACTTTCTGGAGGTGAGGCTCAACGGGTGAAATTATCTAAGGAATTGTCTAAAAGATCGACTGGCAGAACACTTTATATATTGGACGAACCAACCACTGGATTGCACTTTGAAGATGTGAGAAAGTTATTAGAAGTTCTTCATGAATTAGTAGAGCAAGGTAACACCGTAATTGTTATTGAGCATAATTTAGATGTTGTTAAAACTGCAGATTATTTAATTGATATAGGACCAGAAGGTGGAGATGGTGGTGGAGAAATTGTTGCATCTGGTACACCAGAATCTGTTGCTAATTCTGTCGAAAGCTATACCGGTTTTTATCTTAAAGATATGATTTGAGTAGCATATAACTTACTGTAATATAAAATATAAATTGAATGCCATGCTCAAACTAAATAGATTGTATTAAGTTTATTTTAATGTAGTTAGTAAAATATAATTTTTATGTAAAACAATATTCTTAATCTATAATCCGAGGTATATAATGCGTATTGGTCTTTATCCTGGAACATTTGATCCCATAACAAGAGGTCACTTGGATATTATTAAGCGCGCGTGCGTTTTGGTGGATAAATTAGTAATTGGTGTGGCAATAAACAGAGATAAAAATCCATTTTTTTCACTCGAAGAACGTGTTGAAATGATTGAAAGAAACCTTTCAAAGTTTGAGCACAATGAAACAAATATAATTGTCGAACCATTTGAAAACCTTTTAATTGATAAAGCATCAGAAGTGGGTGCGCAAATCGTAATTAGAGGTTTAAGAGCTGTATCTGATTTTGAATATGAATTTCAATTAGTTGGTATGAATAGAGCTATGAATGATAGCATTGAAACAACTTTTTTGATGGCTGAAGCAAAGCATCAAGCAATTGCGTCTAGGCTCGTAAAAGAAATAGCTAGATTAGGTGGTGACGTCTCTAAGTTTGTTACACCTGGTGTTGAGACTGCATTAAAGAAAAAGTTTAAACATAAAGCATAATTTTTAAGCTTTATGTTTAGTGTAAGTAAATTTAAATAATATTAATATAAATCTAAAAAGGCGAAGAAATGTCAGATAATCAAGATCTTGAGAATACAATTATAATTGAACTAAAAGATGGACCTGTCCATATCACTCTGCTTCCGGAGGTAGCACCTCTTCATTGTGCTAGAATGAAAGAGCTCGCAAGGTCAGGTCAATACGATAATGTATGTTTCCATAGAGTAATAGATGGCTTTATGGCGCAAACTGGTGATGTACAGAATGGAGATATGGAAGATGGTTTTAATTTAGGTTCTGCAGGAACAGGGGGGTCTAGCCTACCTAATTTGCCTGCTGAATTTTCAAAACTTCCACATGACCGTGGAACAATCGGTGCAGCTAGATCAGCAAGTCCTGACTCAGCAAACTCTCAATTTTTCATAAATTTCAGTGATAATAATTTCCTTAATGGTCAATATACGGTTTACGGTCGTGTAACATCTGGTATGGAGCATGTAGATGCAATTGTTAGAGGAGAGCCTCCTCATGCACCAGACAGAATGATTTCAGTTAAAGTTGCATCAGATTTATGATAAAATTACTTAAATTTTGCGTTATTTTGTTCTCTTTATTTTTTTCGAGCGCTCTTAATGCTGTCGAGCCTGAAAACATCATGGTAATTGAAGTTGAGGGTGAAGCTAATGGTGTAATTGAAATTGAATTGCTACCAAATATTGCACCATTACATGTTGAACGTATTAAAATATTAGCAAGAGATGGATTGTATAATGGTGTAGTTTTTCATCGTGTTATTGATGGCTTTATGGCCCAAACTGGTGATGTGAAATTTGGTAAAATTGAAGGATATAAGCGCCGATATGCTGGTCAAGGGGGATCTAATTATCCTGATTTAGACGCTGAATTCAGTAGCATAAAATATGAAGAAGGTACTGTTGGAATGGCTAGAGCTCAAAACCCAAACTCGGCTAACTCACAGTTTTTCATAATGTTTAATAGAAGCCCCAATCTTGATGGAAACTACACCGTCTTCGGTAAGGTAATTAACGGTCAAGAAATCGTTAATTCTATTAAGCGAGGAGCAATGAGTGATAATGGATCAGTCATTAATCCTGATATTATGAAAAAAGTTTCGATAAAATCAGATAAATAATAAAATTACATTAGCCAAATTTTACTTGGCTAGTGTATTAAAATTCAATAAATTTTCATGATCGAATTATATTCAACAATCTATATGACTTTTATTAATGCGTGTTTCTTTTTAGATGCACTAATCTTGGGTGTTTTATGTAATTCAGCAGCATCAAGCATATAGCCAGCATCATTAATTACCTTATCATTAAGCTTAGCGCCACCACCTGCAATTATACGTTTTGCTTCTTTGCCTGAAGAAACTAATCCGGTTCTAACAAGTGCTTGAGTAAAGCTAATACCATCTATGATTTCTAGGTTAGATATTTCTAATGTTGGTAAGTTCTCGTCAGATCCATCTTCTGTAAAAACTTTACGTGCAGTTTTATTGGAATTTATTGCGGCTTCCTCGCCATGACACAATTTAGTTACTTCATTAGCTAAAATTACTTTAGCTTCGTTTATCTCCTGTCCTTCTAAAGACCCTAACCGTTCACATTCAGATACTGGTAATTCTGTAAATAATTTCAGGAACTTGCCAACATCTGCGTCTAGTGTATTTCTCCAGAACTGCCAGAATTCATATGGAGATAATTTATCAGAATTTAGCCAAATTGCACCATTTGCAGATTTACCCATTTTTGATCCATCTGCTTTTGTTAGCAATGGTGTTGTTAAGCCAAAAACTGATTTTTTATTTAATCGCCTTGTTAAATCAATACCATTCACTATGTTTCCCCATTGGTCGGATCCACCCATTTGCAAAGAAACATCATATCGATTATTTAATTCCATAAAATCATATGCTTGAAGTAACATGTAATTGAATTCTAAAAATGTTAATGGTTGTTCTCTATCAAGGCGAAGTTTTACACTTTCCATAGAAATCATCCTATTTATTGTGAAATGTTTACCAATATCTCTTAAAAATTCAATATAGTTAAGTTTATCCAACCATTCGGCATTATTTATAATTTTTGCATCAGTTGAACTTTCGCCAAAAGATAAATATTTTTCAAAAACTTTTTGGATTCCATTAATATTTTCATTAATTATTTCAGTTGTAATTAATTGTCGACTTTCGTCTTTTCCTGATGGATCACCAATCTTTGTTGTCCCTCCCCCCATCAAAGGAAGTGGCTTATGACCAGTCCTTTGTAGCCATCTTAGCATCATAATCTGAATTAAAGAACCTATATGAAGACTATCTGCAGTTGCGTCAAAGCCAATGTAAGCCGGCATACATCCTTCAAGAAGTTTTTCGTCTAATCCTTGCAGATCTGTACAATCTTGCAAAAAGCCACGTGTTATCATTTCTTGCAAAAACTCTGATTTAGGGTTGTAAGTCATATAGGTTTGCTTTCATTTATACATACATATGCCCTTTTAGCGCCAATTTTGCGAGTGGCAAGTAGGAGACGTCAGTTTATGATTTATAAGTGCTTAGGATTAATGTCAGGGACATCCTTAGACGGTGTTGATGGTGCTATTTGTGTGACAAGTGGTCGTGATATTATTAGGTTTGGAAAAACTTATTTTCGGCCTTACAGCTCAAAAGAGCAATTAATTCTCAAGTCTAAACTTAACAGCTGGCCTGAAAGTGCGGATTTAGAAGAAGCATCAAAAATAGTTCAAAATGCACATTTAGATGTAATTAAACAATTTCCAGATGTAGATTTAGTTGGCTTTCATGGCCAAACCTTGAATCATAATCCCATTTTAAAAAGAACTTTTCAATTAGGTAATGGTGAAGAATTGGCTAAATTGTCAGGAAAAAAAATTATATGGGATTTTAGAACTTCTGATATTGATAATGGTGGAGAGGGGGCCCCATTATCACCTTTTTTTCATTTTGCATGTACAAAATTTTTAGATATTCAAGAAACAGTTGCGTTTGTAAACCTTGGTGGTGTTGGCAATATTACTGTAGTAAATAAAGATACACAGACACCAGAAGAAGAAAACTCTCTTATTGCTTTTGATACAGGTCCTGCAAATGCACCAATTAATGATTTTGTATTTTCTAGATTAGGTTTTTTATACGATAAAAATGGAGATTTGGCTCACCGTGGAAATGTTGATAAAAGAATAGTTGATAATTTTTTGAAGCTAGATTTTTTTAATAGAAAACCCCCTAAGTCATTGGATAGGAATGATTTTTATTTTCTATCAGAATTAGTGTCTAATTTATCAGATGAAGATGGAGCAGCAACATTAACCGCAATATGCATTGAAACAATTTGTATGTCGCTCAAGCATTTGCCATATAAACCATCTAGATGGTTCATATGTGGTGGTGGTAGAAATAACCGAACAATCATTAAAGGATTACAAAAGAGATTGAATGCACCAGTATTGACTGTTGAAGAGGTCGGTCTTGATGGTGACATGTTAGAAGCGCAGGCTTTTGGTTATCTTGCTGCACGCGTAGTTAATAATCTTCCATTATCAAGTCCAACTACAACTGGATGTAAAAGACCCACAATTGGCGGAAGAATATCAAAGCCATAGCTAAAAAATTATCTAGTATTTTCTGTTAAGCGGCGTCTGACATATGTGTCAACTGATCCAATCATGGTGTCCATGTGATCATTTTCAAAAAAATGACCTGAACCTTCTATTACTTCGTGAGTAATTGTAATACCTTTTTGTTCATGAAGCTTACCAACTAGTCCTTCAACGTCTATAGGCGGAACAACTCGGTCAGATGAACCGTTTATAATTAATCCTGATGCTGGGCAAGGGGCCAAGAAACTAAAATCATATGTATTTGCAGGTGGAGCAGCCGAAATAAATCCAGAAATTTCTGGCCGCCGCATTAAAAGTTGCATGCCAATCCATGCACCAAAGCTAAAACCAGCAACCCAACAATGTTTTGCATTTGGATTCATTGCCTGAAGGTAATCCAATGCAGATGCTGCATCTGATAATTCGCCAACACCTTGATCATATTCTCCTTGAGAACGACCAACGCCTCTAAAATTAAATCTCAGAACAGTAAAACCCATATTATAAAAAGCATAGTGCAGGTTATACACTACTTTATTATTCATTGTTCCACCAAATTGTGGATGTGGGTGTAGTAAAATAGCTATTGGTGCATCTTTTGTCTTTTGGGGATGATATCTACCTTCAAGACGACCATCTGGACCTGGAAAAATTACTTCTGGCATAATATTATTGCTTCTCTCACTTTTGCTTCTCTTTACCATTTCAATTGTTGACTAAAATGGTCAGTAACTTTAGAATGGTTCTAAATTGAGGTTATGTCTCCTACTGAACTCATTGACTAAGGATTTGGTAGGGTTTCGTCAACTAAATAGGGCTCGCGTAAGCATGAAACTTAGCACAAAAGGCAGATATGCAATGATTGCCTTGGTTGACTTAGCTATTGAGGGTGAAAAAGGTCTGGTTTCTTTGGGCGAAATTTCTGATCGTCAGAACATATCATTGAATTATCTAGAACAATTGTTTCTAAAGCTGAGACGAAAAGATATTATTGCATCTGTACGTGGTCCTGGTGGGGGCTACAAATTAGCAAAATCTGCTGAGGCTATACGTGTTTCTGATATTTTGACTGCTGTTGATGAAGACATGAATGCTCTCTCAAAGGGAGCTGGTGTCTCTGGTGCATCTTCTGGAACAAGAGCTCAGTCATTAAGTAATAGGCTTTGGGAAAGTCTTTCAGCGCAAGTATTCGTTTATTTACATGCTACAAGATTATCCGATCTTATAGAAAATCAAATTGCACCGTGTCCCGCTGTACCATCTCTTTTTCAACTTGTTGATGAAGGTTGATATCAATGTTTGTGTATATAATTATAATTGGTTTGTTTTTATCATGAGGCGTGTTTATCTTGATTGGAATGCGACAGCCCCATTGCGCAAAGAAGCACGTGAAGCAATAATTTCTTCGCTTGACATAGTTGGTAACCCTTCAAGTGTTCATTATGAAGGAAGGCTAGTTAAGGGATTAATTGAGAAAGCTCGGTTGCAATTATCCGAGTCATTTGGTTGCAATCCTAATGGAATTATTTGGACAAGTGGAGCGACAGAAGCAGCAAGCTTAATGATGCATGACAAAAAATTAAATTGCTCTGATATCGAGCATGATTGTGTAAAATCTCATGGAATTAATAGGCTGAATGTAGATCAAAATGGTATAGTTGAGAATCTTGACGAATTTGTTCTTCAAGGAGCAAACAGTGAAACCGGTATATGCCAAGGTGGAAATATAAAAGGGGCCATTATGAGTGATCAGGTGCAAACCTTTGGTAAATTACCCATTTCATTCAATTGGCTCGGTGTTGATAGCGCTATTTTATCTGCTCACAAAATTGGTGGCCCAAAAGGAGTTGGTGCACTAATTTTAGCTGATGGTATTGATGCAATGTCATTTATTAAAGGTGGAGGACAAGAACAAGGTAGACGGTCTGGCACTGAAAATTTGTTTGGAATTATTGGTTTTGGCGCTTCATCTTTAGCTGCGGTAAAGGATCTTACTGATGGTGTTTGGGAGCGCGTGGCCGAATTAAGAAATAAAATGGAAATGAGAATTGCCGATATTGCAAGTGACGCTATCTTTATTGGAAAGGATGTTAAAAGACTACCAAACACGAGCAATTTCTCTGTGCCTGGATGGAAAGGTGAAACTCAAGTGATGAATATGGACTTAGCGGGTTTCGCTATATCTGCAGGATCTGCTTGTTCTAGTGGCAAAGTAAAATCAAGTCAGGCCTTGAAGGCCATGGGTTATAATGACATTACCGCATCAAGCGCGATAAGAGTCTCACTTGGACCAAGTACAACAGAAAAAGAAATTATGAGTTTTGTAGATGCTTGGAGCAAGGCTTACAAAAAATACGCGGTAAAAACTGCTTAAAGGACGAACTATATGACTGATATGATTGCAAAAGATGGTGTGGAGGCTGAAACTGTAGAGGCGGTAAAGTCTTTGAGTGGTAAGTATAAATATGGTTTTTCAACTGATGTTGAGATTGAATATGCTCCTTTGGGCTTAAGTGAAGATATAGTCAGATTAATTTCTGAAAAAAATGATGAACCAAAGTGGATGTTAGATTGGCGTTTGCAAGCATTTGAGCGATGGAAGCAAATGAAAGAGCCAGATTGGGCTATGGTTGATTATCCTAAAATAGATTTCCAGGATATTTATTATTACGCAAGACCAAAATCAATGACAGCAGATAAACCTAAATCACTCGATGAAGTAGATCCTAAATTACTTGAAACATATGAGAAATTAGGGATTCCACTTAAAGAGCAAGCGCTCTTAGCGGGTGTTGAAGCTCCTGAAGGCGATAGAAAAGTGGCTGTTGACGCTGTTTTTGACTCTGTTTCTGTTGGAACAACATTTCAGAAAGAACTAAAAAATGCTGGTGTTATATTTATGTCAATATCAGAAGCGTTAAAAGAGCATCCTGAGCTTGTAAAAAAGTACATTGGATCAGTGGTACCACAGTCTGATAATTTTTATGCAACCTTAAATTCTGCAGTATTTTCGGATGGTTCATTTGTATACATTCCCGAAGGCGTAAAATGTCCAATGGAACTTTCTACTTATTTTCGAATTAATGCAGAAAATACTGGTCAATTCGAAAGAACTCTCATAATTGCTGAAAAAGGTTCCTCAGTATCATATCTAGAAGGCTGTACGGCACCTCAGCGTGATGTTGCTCAGCTTCATGCTGCTGTAGTTGAATTGGTAATACATGAAGATGCAGAGATAAAATATTCAACAGTTCAAAACTGGTTTCCGGGCGATGAAAACGGAAAAGGTGGTATTTACAACTTTGTTACAAAAAGAGCTGACTGTCGTGGAGACAGAGCAAAAGTTATGTGGACACAAGTTGAAACTGGTTCTGCAGTAACATGGAAATATCCCTCATGCATTTTACGAGGAAATGAAAGCCAAGGTGAATTTTATTCCATAGCTATAGCAAATAACATGCAACAAGCAGATACTGGAACAAAGATGATACATCTTGGTAAAAATACAAAATCCAGAATTGTTTCAAAAGGTATTTCAGCTGGAAAGGCCCAAAATACATATAGAGGTTTAGTATCCATGCATCCCAAAGCTGAAAATGCTAGGAATTATACTCAATGTGATTCACTTTTAATTGGTGATAAATGTGGTGCTCACACAGTTCCATATATTGAAGTAAAAAATAATACGGCTCGAGTAGAACATGAAGCTACGACATCAAAAGTAGACGATGATCAGTTATTTTATTGTCGCCAACGGGGCATGGATGAAGAAGAAGCGGTAGCATTAGTTGTCAACGGTTTCTGTAAAGAAGTATTACAAGCATTGCCAATGGAATTTGCAATGGAAGCACAAGCATTAGTAGCAATAAGCCTTGAAGGTTCAGTGGGATAAAAAAATGTTAAATATCAAAAATTTACAAGTCGGTCTTGATGAAGAAAATAAGCAAATCCTTAAGGGAGTTGATTTAAAAATAGGTGAAGGCGAAGTTCATGCTATTATGGGTCCAAATGGTTCCGGTAAATCAACAACATCTTATGTTTTAGCTGGAAAAGATGGATATAATGTTACTTCTGGAATTGCGGAATTAAATGGTGAAAATTTATTAGATATGGATCCTGAAGAGCGTGCTGCTGCTGGTTTATTCTTAGCTTTTCAATATCCTGTTGAAATTCCTGGCGTTGGAAACATGACTTTTTTACGTACAGCTGTAAATGCGCAAAGAAAAGCGCGTGGGGAAAAAGAATTATCTGCAGGTGAGTTTTTGAAGATAGTACGTGAAAAAGCAAAATCATTAAAAATTGACTCAGACATGTTGAAGCGACCAGTAAATGTAGGATTTTCTGGTGGTGAAAAGAAGCGAAACGAAATACTTCAAATGGCAATGCTTGAGCCAAAAATGTGTGTTCTTGATGAAACTGACTCTGGATTAGATGTCGATGCTATGAAGCTAGTCGCTGAAGGCGTTAATGCTCTGCGCGATGGTAAACGTTCATTTCTAGTAATTACTCATTATCAACGCTTATTAGATCATATTAAACCTGATGTTGTACACATAATGGCAGATGGAAAAATTATAAAATCCGGTGGTCCAGAATTGGCACTAGAAGTTGAACATAACGGATATGCAGATATTTTAGCTGAGGTTGCTTAATAATGAATTCATTAACTGGAAAAAAAGATATTTCTGACTCATTATCTGATTATTTCAATCAACCTTTTGCATCTTCTTGGGCGAACGACATCAGATCCGCTGCATTAGTGACATATAAAAGCTTTGGTGCACCATCTAAACGTGATGAATACTGGAAATATACTAATCCAAACAAGTTAACTGTAATTCCTACAGAGCCAGCGGCATTATTCTCTAATGATGAAACACCAATGTTTAGCAATATTGATCGTGTTAAAATAGTATTTGTTGATGGTGTTTTAGATTTGAATCAGTCTGATGATCTTATGCTTGAAGGGGCAATTATTGAATCTCTTGCAGATGCAACTTCAAAAGATATTCACTGGGCAAGAGATCTATTTGGTACTCTAGAGAAAAACGGCCAAAAACCAGTTAAACGCCCACTTGCAGCACTTAATACTGCAATGGCAGAGCAAGGTTTGGTTATTAGAATAACTGATAAGTGTAAAAAACCATTAGCTATTAGATACATTCACAATTCAGAAACATCTGATGCGTTAGTACATAATATTGTTAAAGTAGAAAAGAATGCTGAATTTACATTGCTTGAAAGTGGAGCAGGGGCAGCACGATTTAATTCAGTTCTTGAGGTTGACGTAGCTGATAATGCCAGTTTTCACCATATAAGAACTCAGGGCAGGGATCATGAACGTAAAACAGTCACTCATATATTCGGTCGACTTGGAAAAGAAAGTATTTTTAAATCATTCACAATGACGGTTAATGGTATACTTACCAGAAATGATGCTGTTTTAGAATTTAATGGAGATAATGCTAAAGCAACAGTAGCAGGTGCCACTGCTGGTGACGGTGAAAGTTTTCATCATGATGATACAGTTTTCATTACCCACGATGCTGTAAATTGCGAAAGCAGACAGGTATTTAAGAAAGTTCTTAGAAATGGTGCAACTGGCGTATTTCAGGGTAAGATTTTAGTCAAGGCTGATGCCCAGAAAACTGATGGATATCAAATATCACAAGGCCTTCTGCTAGATGATAATTCTAATTTCTTGGCTAAGCCAGAATTAGAAATTTATGCTGATGATGTTGCATGTTCACACGGTTCTACAGTTGGTGCAATTGATGAAGATGCAATATTTTATTTGATTTCTCGTGGTGTACCACGAAAGCAAGCGCAAGATATGTTAGTATTGGCATTTTTGGCTGAAGCTATAGATGAAATAGATAGTACTGATTTAGCAGATGATATCAACAATCGTTTGGCCGCTTGGATGGACCGGCGATAGTACTGTGTCTATATTAACTGATATAAAATTGGCATATTATAAGCCTCGCAATGTTATGAAAAGACAAATAAGTGCTGGGATTAGAGAAGAGCAAACGCTTTTTTTTGCCATACTTTTTGGATTATTGAGCTTTCTTTCCTTATTACCAGCAATAGCAAAGCATGCGTATTTAACAAATGAGAGTCTTTCGGCACTAGCAGCTGCACAGTTTATATCATCAGTTTTTATGATGCCGCTATTAATGTATGGTATTGCTGCCATTTCTCATCTGGTTTTAAAATATTTTGGTGGGCAAGGGAACTACATTGGAGCAAGAAGAGCATTATTTTGGGCAGCTTTAGTAACAACACCAGCTATATTGATTTCATCAATTGTTGAGACATATATAGGAGAGCTAAGCATGTCTCTTTCAGTTATTACTACTGGGATATTTATATGGCAGTGGGTGTCAAATTTAAAAGAGTTAGAATTTAATAATGTATGATGTGAATAAAATTAGATCAGATTTCCCAATATTGACGCGTATGGTTAATAATAAACCGCTTGTTTATCTGGATAATGGTTCCTCAGCGCAAAAGCCAAAGGTAGTTATAGATGCCGTATCAAAAGCTTACTCTGAAGAATACTCTAATGTTCATAGGGGGTTACACACGCTATCTAATCTAGCTACTGATAACTATGAGTGTGTGAGAGATAAAATAAAAAAATTTCTTGGTGCCGAATTTTCTGAAGAAATTATATTCAATTCTGGTGCAACCGAAGGAATAAATACAGTTTCTTATTCTTGGGCTGTTCCGAACTTAAAAGCTGGAGATGAAATAATTCTTTCAATTATGGAACATCATGCAAATATTATTCCATGGCATTTTTTAAGAGAGAGACAAGGCGTAATCATAAAATGGGTTGATACGGATGATAATGGAGACCTTGATGCTCAATCAGTTATTGATGCGATAAGCCCAAAAACAAAATTAATCGCAATAACGCAGATGTCTAATGTTCTTGGAACAGTAGTCGATGTAAAAGAAATTTGTCGGGTAGCTCAAGAAAAAAATATAGCAACGCTCATAGATGGCTCACAATCAAGTGTACATTTGCCAATTAATGTTAAAGAACTTGGCTGTGATTTTTTTGTAATTACTGGACATAAACTTTACGGTCCATCATCATCTGGCGCATTATACGCTCGCAAAAAGCGCCATGAAGAAATGATAAATTTTATGGGTGGTGGTGATATGATTAAAGTGGTTGAGCGCGACCTTGTAACATACAATGTCTCTCCGCATAGATTTGAAGCTGGCACACCTGGGATAGTGCAAATGATTGGCCTTGGAGCTGCAATCGATTATATGCAAGGTATTGGATTGGAACACATATCTAAACATGAAACATCACTAAGAGATTATGCAAACGCAAAGCTCTCAGAATTAGATTTTCTTAACATTCAGGGTAACTCAACTAATAAAGGAGCTATATTTTCCTTTACACTGAAAGGTGCAGGACACCCACACGATATATCAACAATTATTGATCAAAGAGGCATAGCAGTACGTGCAGGTCACCATTGTGCCCAACCGTTAATGAAACATTTGGGCGTAACATCTACAGCACGTGCTTCTTTTGCAATGTATAATACAACAGAAGAAATAGATAAGTTGGCTGACGCGTTATCTTTTTGTTACGAAATACTTTCATAGTATTATTTAGCTCATTGATTATTATACATATATTTAAAAGTTAACATAATATATATTATCGGATATATGTTCTTGTATTTTTATTCCTCCCTCATTTAATCGATACTAAGACCACTTGGTACAGATTTTGGGATACCAATACGTTCGGTGGTTTCTCCTGTAAGTGTATCCATAAATAGAACCAAATTATTTATTTCTGCATCTGATAATTTAACCGGTTTAATATCGATGAAGGAACTTTGTCTAATCATTTCTCTAACGTCTTCCTGAATAATAAAATCATTTTTACTTAAATGTTCAATTTTTGGTAATTTTACAATTTTCTTATTCCATAGCCCCTTCTCTTTTTTTGGGTTCAAATGATGTTTAATTATACCTTTGATATCTGGATATGCACCATTATGACCATATGGAGCAGAAAGTTTGATATTTCTTAACATTGGAGTTCTAAATCTATATGCATCTGATAAATCATCTGTTTCGGCCATATGACCTGTATCTCTTGGTATAGGATCAAAAATTCTGGTTCTACCCGGGCCAAATGAAGGAAGACCAATTGAGTAAAACTTTTGGTCTGATAGCAATTTTCCATTGTGACAGTCATTACATCTGGCTTTACCAAAAAACAAATCCATACCTGATTTTTCGGAACTCGTTAAAATTGTTTCATTTCCAGATATAAATTTATCATACCTACTATCATTGGTTTTCCATTCAGATGATATAAATGCAGCTAATGCATTAGCAATATCTACTATGTTTATCTGTTTATAATCATCTATGTGTTCATATGAACTAACAAATCTTGTACCATATTCGCTAATATTTCGTACTCTTTTCGCAATTATTGGCCAAGGAGCATCTATTCGATCATGTGCAGCACCAGCAACATCATTTTCACCAGGGTTTCCAGCCATTTCAAATTGTGAAACCAGTGGAAATATTGCTTGTGCTGCTAGTATAGAATCAAAGCCAATTGGTAACCATTCTTCAGCTGGACTGTCAAAAGTGTTTTCATATGTATCTTTTTTAGATAATCTACCATCATGAAATAAAACATTTATTTCTTTTGATCCTAAATTCCACAAAGCTGTTGAATTCCTTGGTATTCTTTTTTTAATTAAATCAGCTCCAACTGTACGTTTTGGGCCAAGGCCTATACCTCCCTCACCTATTCCAAGCGATAATCCGTCGCTAGTGCCATGATCTGGATGGTGACACGTTCCACAAGAAATATTTCTATTTCCTGATAAAATTTTATCGTAAAATAGAAGTTGCCCTAGTTGAATTTTATCAGTTGTAAATGTTGGGAAATCATCATCAGTTAAGACTTGTGGTAATTTATTAGCTTCAGCTATACCAGAACACAAAATTAGGATGATTAAATGCGATATGTATTGATATTTTTTATGATTATTTCCACCCCCTGCTATGCGGGTATCGAAAAAGCTCGTGATATGATGGAAAGTGGAAAGTTTACTGAGGCTTACAATGAATTGTTGCCTGCTGCGCGCTCTGGAAATGCAGATGCAGAAGAACTTATTGGCGTAATGTACGCAATGGGCCAAGGCGTTAAAAAAGATGATCAAAGAGCGTTTGAATGGTATTTGCGTGCCTCTATGAAGGGGCACCCAGGCGCCCAATCTGGTATTGGATGGTACTATGAAGTTGGTCGTGGTGTTGTTGGTATAGATTTGGTTAGATCTTATATGTGGTACACCCTTAGTGCAATCGGAGGAGACCCCGACGCTGCTATCTCGTTGGAAGAGGTTGTAAAAAAAATGACAAAAGAAGAAATAAATAAAGCTCATATATTGGTCAATGATTATAAAGTTTGGATGTATCCATTTAGATAAAGTTAAATTTGAAGAGCGCGGGAAATCCGCGCTCTTCTGTAGTTAATTAATTTAAGTCTGCAGCTCGATCGCTACCAACGTCAGAGTTTGCTTCACTTACAGCATCAGTCAAAGCAGTAAATATTTCATCACCACGCGTTACGTTGCTTTTAAACCAATCATATACTGGTGTTGCAGCTTCTGCAAAAGCAGCTTTTTGTGAAGGTGTTGGAACATATAAGTCTCCACCTCCAGCTACAAAATCTGCATATGCTTGTATTGATTTACGCTTAGGTGAAGCAAATGTAGCTTGTTGAAGAGCATAAAAACCATCATTTACAACTGCTCGCATATCTTCTGGCATTGATGTGAAAGTTTTATTAGACATCCACCATAGAGCACCCATATATGCGTGACCATCTAAAGTTACGTATTGAAGACCAGCATCAGGAAATTTCATACCCATAATATCAGTGATACCATTTTTGGATCCTTCAACTACACCAGTTTGGAACGATGTAAATAACTCAGGCCATGGGATTGGAGTTGGAGAAGCACCTAGAGCTTTAACTAATTCTTGAGGCAGATCCGCAACAACAGTTCTTATCTTTAATCCTGCCATATCGCTTGGTTCAGCAACTCTGCGACGAGTATTTGCAAAGTTTCTCCAGCCACCTGTATTACCAATTGTCATAAGTCGAATTGAGTCGTCAGAATCTTCTAAAGCCATTGAGCGCATTTTACGTGTAAAGTCACCAGATAACACATGTTCTGCTATACGATCATCAGCCATTAAGTATGGTAAGTCTAGGACTTGTACATATGGGAAAATGCCTGCAGCTCCACCAGATGTTGAAATATAAACATCTATAGATCCATCAGCTACACCTTGCAGACATTCAGCTCCATTTGAACAAAGTTGCGTACCAATAAATAGCTCAACTTCTATTGCTCCGTTTGAAGCGGCTTCTACGTAGTTTTTAAATACTACAAGGCCATCATAATCTTCATCGTTTTCGTTTGAATTCGCAGTTGCACGTATTTTAAATGTGTCTGCGACAACACCCGTAAACGATGAGCCTGCTAGAATAGCAGCTATAGTTAAAGTTTTAATTGTTTTTGTGAGCATTTTGTTCCTCCCTAATACTCGTTTATTGTACAAAGCCCGTAAGCCTTGGTATGGTCATTGAAAGCGCAGGTATGTACGTGATTAAAAAAATCACTACGATTTCTACCGCAAGAAATGGTAGTATCGCTTTTGCAATTGCTTCGACGCGCTCGCCCGAAACTGCAGATGCAACAAACAGAACTAATCCCATAGGTGGTGTAGCCAGTCCAACTGTAAGATTAACACTCATAATAATGGCAAAATGTATCGGATCTATTCCTAAACCAATAAAGATTGGTCCTAAAATTGGTCCTAGAATAATTATAGCAGGTCCAGCATCCAAAAACATACCAACTATAAAAAGTAAAATATTAATTAAAAATAATAATAATAATGGATTACTTGTAAGCGTAAGTATAAAAGCTGCTAATTGTTCAGGGGCATGACTAAGGCTGACAACAGTTTTAAATGCCATAGCAGCACCAACCAAAAGTAACACAACTGAAGATGTTATGCCTGCTCTTGTTATAACACCTGAAAGATCACTTATCTTAAGAGTTCTCAAAACAAATAAGCCAATGAATAATGCATATGCTACTGCAACAGCAGCCGCTTCAGTAGGTGTAAATATACCCCCAAGTATACCACCTAATATGATAACAGGCGTTAATAGCGGAAAAAAGGCTTTTATACTTGCTTGACCTCGTTCAGGCCATGAATATTTATTTGTAGCAACAGGAAAATCATATTTATTTGCCATAAATTTAACCATTAGCATTAAGCCTATACCAACCATAGCTCCGGGTATCACGCCTGCTAAGAATAATGCTGCAACACTTTCTCCCATAACATATGCATATATAATCATTATCCCAGAAGGTGGAATGATTGGCCCAATAACAGAACTTGCTGCGGTGATCGCAGCTGCAAATTTTCTCGTATATCCTTGTTTTTCCATAGCAGGAATTAACATCGACCCTAACGCAGATGTGTCAGCAACCGCTGATCCTGATAAACCTGCAAAAAGCATAGAAGACAATACATTTACATGTGCTAGCCCTCCCCTCAGATGACCCATGAATGCTTGTGAAAATTCCACAAGTCTCATTGTTATTCCACCTCTATTCATTAGTTCGCCAGCTAACATGAAGAATGGAATGGCCATTAACGGAAAGCTATCAATCCCATTATATACGTTTCTATATAATAAGGTGATATCTCGTTCTTGGCCGTTTAAATACAGAAGTAGACCCGGTGCAGCCAATAAGCCAAAAAATACTGGTAAGCCTATGATTAGAAAAAATAAAAATACTGGTAAAAACCAAATTAACATTTAGAAGTCTCCATGCTTGTATCATCATGGATCTTCGGTAACAAATTACCTTTACCTAGTTTTAATAATATACTTCTTCCTATTAATTCTAAGTTTACTGATATCAATAATATGCAGCCAACAAATAAAGACATCATCATCCATGATCTTGGAATTCTATACCAATTTTGAAAATCTATAGTGATTGGAATATATAAGGATGCTGTTGCAAACCTTCCACCAAAGCCCGTAACTTCTGCATACCCAATTCGAACAGCTGATATAAGCACTAATAATGATAATAATAAAAGTAGCATTGATAATATAAAATTAATAATATTTGGAATGAATTGAGTTATGAAATCAATTGCAACAAACCCACCTCTTCTAAAGGCAGTTGGTGCCATTAACCCAGTCATCCATAACATGCAGAATCTTGCAGCTTCATCTGGCCAGGGAAGTGCATTATTCAAAATATATCGGAAAAATACTTGTATTAGAATTGCAATAACCATCAGTATAACAGTTAAAACCCCAAGTCCTCTGCATAATTTTAAAACAAAATTATTAATTCGGCTTAAGATTTGCGTTATAACTATTAAGAAAGTCATATTTTACAATTCCAACCTGCACTAAATGTAAGCATTTTCATTTATTTATCCCTTTGGGTTTAATTTCTCCAAATTCACCGGAGAAAAAAGATAGTGCATTACCCGTACTTTCAAGAGCGCTTTCTACTTTTCCAATTATAATTTTATGATCGCCTGCATCATGCATATCATATTTGACACAATGGAATCTTGCTAAACAATTATCAATTATTGGAACGCCTTTACTCGATATACTGTGTGAAAATGTATCAAATGCTTTCTTGTTTTTAACAAACTCATTACACAAAGCCTGCTGATCAAAATTAAGTACATGAATTGCAAAATAATGTGCTTTTTCAAAATATTTAAATCTTGAAGATCTCTTATCAGGGGCCCACATGATTAAAGCAGGATTTAGAGATATAGATGAAAAACTGTTTACTGTCATGCCAATATGGCCATCTATGCTGTCGCATGAGACTATTGTAACACCTGTTGCAAATCGGCTAAAAGCTTTACGAAGCATTTTTGTATTATCAGAATTAGGCGTGAATTCTGTAAACATATCTATGCCTCCATCAGCCATTATGCTACTTCTCTTCCTAATGCAGCAGTGTATAGTTCAAACCATGTAATTCGATCCATTTTAACTTTAAATGCATCACTAATTTTGGATATTCTATTAATATTATTAGTTCCCATAATTGGAATTATATTAGCTGGGTGTGTCAGTAAAAATGAAATTGCTACAGCTGATCTGTCTACGTTATAATTTGAAGCAATTTCGTCCATTTTATTGGTTAGCTCATTTTTATTTGTCATCAGCTTGCCTCCACCCAAAGGTGACCAGGCCATAATTGGTGAAGCATTTTTTTGGTGAAATGCTACATCTCCATTAGTAAAAGATTCTATAGATTGTAATGATAATTCTATTTGGTTTGTATGAAGTTGGTTATTCATAGAAGATTGTAATAATTCCCAGTCGTAAGGCCTGTAATTTGATACACCTACTGATCTCACCTTGCCAGATTTGACTAATTCATCAAGAGCATGACCAGTTTCGTAGTGATCCATAAATGGATCAGGTCTATGAATTAAGAGCATGTCTATATGGTCAACATTCATGTTTTTTAATGATGCGTTTACAGATGCATTAATATGTTTTTTTGAGGTATCATAATACTTAACTGGAACATCTGAATATTTTCCACATGGTGCAACAATTCCACATTTTGTGACAATTTCAATCTTATTTCTTAGTGCTTTGTTTTCTTTTAATACTCTACCGAATAGTGCTTCAGCAGAATAATCACCATATATATCAGCTTGATCAAATGTTGTTATACCTTGTTCGAGGCATAAGTTAATTTTATTTAATACAGATTTGTTATCACTTTTTTCGCCATCAGCAAGGCGCCACATGCCATAAATGATTTGACTGAAATCTAAAGTTTCATTTATTTTAATCCGTTCCATTACTTTCTAATTCCTGTGCCTAAAGGTGTTGAAGGAGTTTTATTTGGAACACGTCCATAAACACTTGGTAATGAACATGTATTTAATTTTGGTAGAACTTTTGATCCAAAATGTTTTGCTTCATCAATATGCGGGTAACCTGAGAAAATAAAAGCTCTTATTCCCATCTTTTCATATTCATTTATTTTGGATAATACTTGATCTGTTGATCCTACTAATGCTGCGCCACAGCCAGAGCGGGCTCGTCCTACACCTGTCCAAAGGTTTTGCTCAATATAGCCATATTTATCAGCTAATTCCCTATTTTTAGATTGATGAGATACACCTAAAGATGTTGAGTCTAATGCTCTATCTCGTATCATCTTGCCATACTCATCATCTAATTTTGAAGTGATATATTCCGCATATTCCTTTGCCTCTATTTCAGTATCACGTACTATAACATGTACCCTGAGGCCATAATCTAAAGTTCTATTATATTTCTGTGCAACATCATTAACCGCTCTCATTCGATCAGCTAGATCTTCTTTTTTTTCCGGCCACATTAAATATACATCACAATGTTCTCCGCATAGCTCCAAGGCAGATGGTGAGTAACCTCCAAAATACAGTAATGGACCATTAGTTTGGTAAGGCACTACTGGTGAAGTATCTATATTTTTAAAATTATATATTTTACCTTTGTGGTTAATGTGATTTTTTGTCCAAGCTTGTTTTAAAATTTCAACAACTTCTCTAGACCTTTGGTACCGATATGTACTCTCTTCTGTTTGACCAGGGAAATCAGAACTAATTATGTTTACTGTTAACCTACCTTTAAGCATGTGATCTAATGTAGCAATTGTTCTAGCGAGCATTATTGGTTGCATTTCGCCGCATCTAACAGCTGCTAGTAAATTGATATCAGATGTTATAGGTGCACATCCCGCAACAAAAGATAAAGTATCTTGGCCGACTTGGTATGATGAAGGGCAAAGAATATTATTAAATCCTTGCTCTTCTGATACCGTAACAATTTTAGAACAATGCTCCCAGCTTGATCTTAATTTTCCATCTGGCACACCAAGAAATTGATAATCATCTGAGCAGAGTGCTGAAAACCACGAAACTTCACTTGCATTTAAATTTGATGATTTAATAGGTACGACCGTCATTAATTTATCTTTCAATGAATTATAAGTATTGATTAACAAATCAATTTATGTAAATCAATGGTGTATCAATTTATTCTTTGAGATTACAAGTGAACACTTCAAACCAAAATTTTCATAATTTACCAAAATACATACAGATATCAGAATTATTAATCCGTGATATCGGTTCTGGAAGATTAATTGATGGTGAAAGATTACCTCCAGAAAGAGTGCTAGCAAAAACACTTAATGTCACTGTAACTACATTGCGTAAATCACTGAAAGTACTTGTAGAAAAAGGAATGCTTAATCAAGTTCATGGATCTGGAAATTATGTATGTCATGGTGCCAAAGATGACAGTGTATACGCAATGTTCAGACTTGAGTTATTGAAAGGCGGTGGGCTTCCAAGTGCAAAATTTATTGATATAAAACAGATGGAAAAGCCAGCAAATTTACCAATATTTGGGACATCTAATATAGCAACTAGAATGCGTAGAATTAGATATCTTAATAAAACAATTATAGGGCTTGAGGAAATTTGGTTGGATTTGGATGAAGGTAAAGTAAAAAAAAATCAAGTTTCGGATTCGCTTTATCATTATTATCGTACTCGTCTCGGGTTTTGGATAACGCATGCAGAAGATAGGGTAAGTATAAATGCCCTGCCCGATTGGACTCCGAATGATTTTTCTTTGCCTGTTGGAACTATTACTGGATTTATAGAACGTTTTAGTTGGTCAGAGAAATCAAAACCTATTGAATATTCAAAAACATGGTTTGATACAAATGCTGCACAGTATGTGCAAAGATTAAAATAGGGAATAATATGACAAAATTAACACATTATGGAATTATTGGTTGTGGTATGATGGGGCAAGAACATCTCAAAAATATTGCATTGCTTGAAAATACGGTGATAGAGGCAATATATGAACCAGATGCGGAAATGGCAAAAAAAGCATCTAAGTTTGCTCCAAAAGCAATTTTTACAAATAGTGTAGATGAGTTATTAGATATTAACGATATTGATTGTCTCGTAATCGTAAGCCCAAATTTTTGTCACATTGATCAATTGATGCAGATATTAGATAAAAGACATATTCCAATTTTAGTTGAAAAACCACTCTTTACGAATGAAAATGATATACCAAAATTAAAGAAATTTAGAGATAAATACAAATCTCATGTTTGGGTTGCTATGGAGTATCGATATATGCCTCCAATTGAAGCGCTTAGTGAAAAAATTATACAATCGACTGGAGAGATCAATATGCTCACAATCAAAGAGCATCGATTTCCTTTTTTAGAAAAAGTAAATGATTGGAATAGATTCAATGAATTTTCAGGTGGAACATTAGTAGAAAAATGCTGTCATTTTTTTGACTTAATGAGGCTACTAATAAAGTCTGAACCAATACGAATAATGGCTAGTGCAGGGCAATCAGTTAATCATTTAGATGAAACATATGACGGCAAGACTCCAGATATAATCGATAATGCTTATGTTATAGTTGATTTTAAAAATAATGTTAGAGCTATGCTTGAGTTATGTATGTTTGCAGAAGGGTCAAGGTATCAAGAAGAAATTTCTGCTGTTGGGCCAATCGGTAAAATAGAAGCATTGGTGCCAGGGCCAGGGAGATTTTGGCCTAAGCATCTAGGCCCTGCCCCAACACCAAAATTAATAATTAGCCCAAGAAATCCTCAAGGACCAATACATGAAGATATAATTGTAGATGAAAAATTATTAAGTGCCGGTGATCATAATGGATCCACCTTTTATCAACATCAAAAGTTTCTTAAATTAGTTAGAGGAGACTTAAAGCTACCTGAAGTTTCACTTCTTGATGGATGGAAAGCTGTTGCAATGGGATTAGCAGCACAAAAAAGTGCAAAAACTGGTTTAGCAATAGATTTACAAGATGAAACTAATTATCCAATTTAGCAAAATTAAGTGAAAATGTAGATATAAAACTTTTTTGAGCCATATATTCATTTGAATACATTCAATATCGGATGATTTCATCCGCTATTTTTGATACAATTAGTATATAAGGTATGTGAAATGATATTAAGGTTAATATTGGGTGATCAACTAAGTGAAAATATATCTAGTTTAAGAAACGCAAATAAAGCAGATGATCATATTTTAATCTGTGAAGTTAAATCTGAAGCAACATATGTTAGGCACCATAAGAAAAAAATAGCTTTTTTATTCTCAGCTATGAGACACTTTTCTAAATCTCTTGAAGATTTAAATTTTAAATTAACCTACATAAAATATGATGATGTAAATAATACTGGAAGCCTTTTTGGTGAAGTCAAAAAGAAGATAGATAACAATAATTTCAAAAAAATTGTAATAACTATGCCAAACGAATTTAGACTCTATTCAGAAATGATAGAATGGGAGAATAAATTAAATATTCCTGTTGAAATAAAGGAAGATGATAGGTTTCTTTGCACTACAGAAGATTTCAATACTTGGGCAAGTGAAAGGAAACAACTCCGAATGGAGTATTTCTATCGGAATATGAGACGAAAATATGATATCTTAATGGACGGCGATAATCCCATTGGCGGGCAATGGAATTTTGATAGTGAAAACAGAAAGCCACCTAAAAACGGCCTAAATATACCAAAAAATTATACTATAAAGCCTGATAAGATTACAACTGATGTTTTAAATCTAGTTGAAAAAAACTTTAAGGATCATTTTGGAGATTTGAAGCCATTTTACTTTGCAGTAACCCGGCAACAAGCTTTGATAGTATTAGATGAGTTCATAGATAAAAGATTATCAATGTTTGGTGATTTTCAAGATGCCATGATTGAAGGTGAACCTTGGATGTTTCATAGCCATATAAGCTTCTATTTGAATTGTGGCTTACTAACACCCTTAGAGTGCATAAAGGCTGCAGAGAATGCTTATTATGACAATAGAGCCCCCCTAAATGCCGTTGAAGGCTTTGTAAGGCAAATTTTAGGCTGGAGGGAGTACATAAGGGGAGTATATTGGTACAAGATGCCAGATTATAAAGAAGAAAATTATTTGGAAGCATCAAGAAAGTTGCCTGAATTTTATTGGACAGGTCAAACAAATATGAATTGTTTAAAACAATGTATTAATGAAACAAAAGAAAATTCATATTCTCATCACATACAAAGATTAATGGTGCTTGGTAATTTTGTATTATTGGCAGGTATAAATCCTGATGAAGTTCATAATTGGTATCTTGCGGTTTATTCAGATGCTTATGAGTGGGTTGAATTGCCAAATGTTACTGGGATGATTTTATATGCAGATGGTGGCGTCTTGGCATCAAAGCCCTATGCTGCGAGTGGTGCATATATAAATAGAATGTCAAACTATTGTAAAAATTGTCATTACAAAGTGAATTTAAAAGATGGAAAAGATGCCTGCCCATTTAATTATTTATACTGGGATTTTTTAATAAGAAATGAGAATAAACTAAGAAATAATCCAAGAATGGGATTAATTTATAGAAATTTAGATAAAATGAATTCAGATAAGTATGAAACCATTAAATCTGATAGTAATATTTTTCTTAAACATATTGAAAACAATGAAAAAGTCTAATTTACCTTCTAAAAATTGTGCAAAATGCGATCGTCCTTTTACCTGGCGTAAAAAATGGAAAAATGTATGGAATGAAGTTAAATATTGCTCTGAGAGATGCAAACGTGAAAAGAACTCTTGATAAAATTAATATTGTTTGGTTCAAACGTGACCTCAGGACGAATGATCACGCACCTTTGTTAAATGCGTCAAAACAAAAATTTCCTTTACTACCAATTTATATAGTAGAGCCAGAATACTGGAGAACTGAGTGCAGTTCACGTAAGCATTGGCATTTTATTCATGACTGTCTTGTTGATTTAGATAATGAAATGAATAATTTGGGTCAGCCATTAATTATACAAGTAGGTGATGTTGTAGATGTTTTTGGTAAAATCAATGAGAAATTTAATATAGAAAATATATATTCACACGAAGAAACTGGAAATAAATGGACATACGAACGCGATAAAAGAGTTCAAGTTTGGTGCATACAGAATGGAATAGTTCAGAAGGAATATCCAACAAATGGAGTAGTTCGAAAACTTTCGTCACGAAATGAATGGTCAAAAATTCGCAATAAACGAATGTCAGAAACTATTTACCCAAAACCAAAATATATCAATCCAATACAAAAAATAATTCATACAAAATTACCTAGTAAGGATGATGAGTTATTTGGCGTTCCCATTAATGGAAGGGTTCAAAAAGGTGGGAGAATAGAAGCACTAAATGATTTGAAGAGTTTTTTAAATGAAAGATCTAGCAATTATCTATATCATATATCTGCACCTGGAAAATCAGAAAAATATTGTTCGCGATTATCAGCACACTTAACTTGGGGCACTTTATCAGTAAGGGAAATTGTTCAATCAGTCAAAAAGCGAAGATTACAATTGTCTGTTGATAATAAAAAAATTTATGGCAGAAATTTGTCAGCATTTAATTCAAGATTAGCTTGGCGTTGCCACTTCATACAGAAACTTGAAATGCAACCAAGCATTGAAACACATTGTATGCATAAGGCTTTCGAAAATTTACGCATGATTGATGCTTCCGACGAAAAATTCATTGCATGGTCTTCTGGGCAAACTGGTTATCCTTTTATTGATGCATGTATGCGAAATTTAATATCTGAAGGATGGATCACATTTAGAATGAGAGCAATGTTGGTAAGTTTTGCTAGTTATCAGCTTTGGATTGATTGGCGTTTATCCGGAAATCATTTGGCAAAGTTATTTACTGATTTTGAACCGGGCATTCATTTTAGCCAACTTCAGATGCAATCCGGCGTAACTGGCATCAATGCAATGAGAGTTTATAATCCAATAAAACAATCTAAAGAGCATGATCCAAGTGGTATTTTCATAAAAAAATGGGTTCCTGAGTTAAAACATCTCCCCGAACAATTTATACATGAGCCATGGAAGTATCAAAATAATTTGTTAGAAAACTCTAATATTTTAATTGGACGCGATTATCCATTCCCAATCGTAGATCATGAAATAGAAGCACGAAATGCTAAAAAGAAGATCTATGATGTGAGAAAAGCTAAAATGTTTAAAAGTGAATCACTTATAGTTTTTGAAAAACATGGTAGTAGAAAATCCAAATCAACGCATAAATCTAGGAATAAGGTACAGTCCAAAACTAAGTTTCAAGATAAACAACTCAGGCTTTTTTGAAACTATCAGATAAATGTATTTCATTCTTTAATAGCTTCCATAACGACATGTGTTGATGTGTTTGATACACAAGGTAAAGAAGAAATTTTTTCACCTAAGGTATGACGGTAATCCATTATATTTTTTGTTCGTACTTTTAAAAGATAATCAAATTTTCCAGCAATCATATGACATTGTTCAATCTCAGCAATCCCTTGAACTGCTTTGTTGAATGATTTCAGTGCAGTGTCTCTTGTATCATTAAGTTTTACTTCAGTGAAAGCAATATGGTTTTGATCTAATTTACTGTTATTTAGTACTGCTTTAAAACCCTTTATAACACCACTTTTAATCAAACTTTTTACCCTTAATTGGCAGGGAGTTTTTGAAAGTCCAACCCTTTCAGACAAATCTGAATTTGTTATCCGTCCATCTTTTTCCATTATTCTTAATATCTTAAAATCTATTTTATCCATTTGACTAAATTTCCATTTTTTTTAGGCATTATAACTAAAAATACATCAAAAATAAAATCAATATTTAGATAAAATCAAAATATATAGGAAGTATATTTATTTAATCCATATTAGAATATGAGCAAATAAAGGTAGCTCAAATGAATGCATTAGACAAAATTCGAAAAAAAATACGTCAATATCATTTAATTGATGAACGTTCACTAGTCCCTGAACTAATCAATTTAATTAATTTAAATAATAATGAAAAAAAAGAGATAATGATATGCGCATCTGAATTAGTTGATGCACTCAGACTTGATAAAAATCCAGGAATTATGGAAGTATTCTTAGCAGAATATGGATTATCAAACGATGAAGGTATTTCATTAATGTGTTTAGCTGAAGCACTTTTGAGAGTACCAGATACGACAACTATTGATAGTTTAATTAAAGATAAGTTAACTAATCGAGGTTGGGTTGAACATATTGGAAATTCTGAGAGTACACTTGTAAACGCATCTACGTGGGCATTATTACTGACAGGCAAAGTTTTAAAGAATACAAAAGAGCCAAATGTATATAATAATATTCACTTATTAATTAAAAAGTTTGGGGAACCATTTATAAGAAAAGCAGTAAGAGCAGCCATGAAAGAAATGGGTAATCAATTTGTACTTGGTCAATCAATTGAGAAAGCTGTAAAAAGAGGAACATCATCACAGAAAAAGGGGTATACCTTCTCCTATGATATGTTAGGGGAAGCTGCCCTAACAAATAAAGATGCTACAATATATACAAATGCTTATGCTGAGACTATTTCTTATCTATCAAAATATTGTACGAGTGATGATATTAGAGATAATCCTGGAATTTCGATAAAGTTATCTGCACTTTATCCACGATATGAGCTAGTTCATAAGAAAGCAGTTTTAGATATATTGGGAAATCGCTTGCTTGATCTTGCATTGAAGGCAAAAAAAGCAAATATGGGATTAAATATTGATGCAGAAGAAGCAGCAAGATTAGATTTATCTTTAGATATTATTGAGAAAGTATTTTCTAACCCACTACTATCAGGCTGGAATGGTTTTGGTGTTGTTGTTCAATCATACAGTAAAAGAACTTTATTTGTTATAGACTGGCTATATGCTCTATCAAGTAAGTACGATCAAAAAATTATGGTACGGTTAGTTAAAGGAGCGTATTGGGATACAGAAATCAAAATTTCACAATCTGAAGGCATGTTAGATTTTCCAGTTTTTACGTCAAAAGCTGCTACTGATATTTCTTACTTAGCATGTGCAAGTAAGCTATTTGAAATGACAGATTATATCTTTCCACAATTTGCCACTCATAATGCTCATACAATTTACTCAATACTCAAAATTGCCAAAAAAAATAAAAACTATGAATTTCAACGGTTACATGGAATGGGAGAGTCCTTATTTAGTCAATTAATGCAAAATCATAAGATAAAATGCAGAATATATGCACCTGTTGGAGTGCATGATGATTTATTGGCATATTTGGTAAGGAGATTATTAGAAAATGGTGCAAATTCGTCTTTTGTAAACCAAATACTCGATAAAAAAATTCGATCCTCTGATGTTGTATTAGACCCAATATATAAATGGAAATCATCTTTTTATGAATTAAACAAAGTAATAAAACCAAAGAAAATATACAATCCTTCTCGAATTAATTCATCTGGTTATGATTTAAATAATGTTACTGAGTTAGACCAAATAAATATAAAACGTGAAAAATTTAAAGAGATAAAATGGATTCTATCCTCACAATTAAAATCTGAACCTTCGGGTTCGATTGTATCAATTGCTAATCCATTTAACAGTAATGATATAGTTGGTGAGGTTAAAACAGCAACAGTCTCGGATGTAAATAAATCTATTGAAAATGCAACGCTTTGGACAATACCGAATGAAGAAAAAACGATTATTTTAAATAAAATTGCTGATTTATATGAAAAAAACTTTATTGAAATTTTTGCAATTTTAACACGCGAAGCAGGAAAAACTATAAGTGACGCAATATCAGAAATAAGGGAAGCAGTTGATTTTATTCGGTATTATTCATTTGAGTCCAGTAAATTAACTGACTCAAAACCACTTGGAAAAATTGTTTGTATTTCACCTTGGAATTTCCCATTAGCAATTTTTACAGGACAAATAATTGCAGCTTTGTCAGTAGGAAATGCAGTACTAGCTAAACCGGCAGATTACACTCCAATAATTGCCATTCGAGCTGTTGAATTAATGTACAAGGCAGGTGTGCCAAGAACTTCATTACAATTATTGATTGGAGACGGTCCTATTCTTGGTGATGCATTGGTGACCAATAAATTTATAGATGGAATTTGTTTTACGGGGTCAACAAATATTGCAAAATTAATAAATAAAAATTCTGCATCTGAAGGAAATCCTTACGTATCTTTAGTTGCTGAGACTGGTGGCATTAATGCTATGATAGTTGATAGTACAGCTCTACCAGAACAAGCGGTAAAAGATATTTTAGCTAGTTCTTTTCAATCTGCTGGTCAACGATGTTCAGCTTTGCGAATGCTATATTTACAAGAAGACATAGCTCATAAGTTTTTAGAAATGCTGTATGGTGCTATGGATGAACTAATAGTCAATGATCCGTGGCTTGCTAATACAGATATTGGACCAATCATTAGTATCAATGCTACCAAAGATATAGAAAAATACATTAATCTAGCTAATGATGAAAATAGAGTTCTACATCAAGTTAAAATTCCTGCACAAGGGTCATTTGTTAAACCTACAGTGATAAAAGTTGAGTCAATAAAACAATTAGAACGTGAAATATTTGGACCAGTTTTACATGTAGCAACATTCAAATCTGCCGATATTCCAGGAATAGTAGACGATATTAATAATAAAGGTTATGGGTTAACATTTGGCGTACACTCCAGAATAGATTCAAGAATTCATTATATTTGTGAAAATTTAAATGTTGGTAATATCTATGTGAACCGTAATCAAATTGGTGCTGTAGTTGGCACTCAACCTTTTGGTGGAGAAGGCCTGTCAGGTACTGGACCAAAAGCTGGAGGGCCATCATATCTATATCAGTTTGTTAAAGGAAACGTTAATACAACTTATGAATACGCTGATAAGAAAACCGAGATAGAAAATGCACAGAAAATAATTGATGAGTGTTATCAGGTTGAGAGAAAAGTATTAAATTGCACCTCCCTACCCGGCCCGACTGGAGAGTCGAATATTCTTACTACATATCCAAAAGGAATTATTTTATGTTTAGGCCCGACAGAAAAACAAGCGGAACTTCAAGCAAAAAGTGTTCGTGATATTGGTAGTACAGCCTGCATAGTTTTAGGATTAGATCTTAATAATTTAAGTAAATTAGAAAATTTTTCTGCGGTAATGCTTTTTGCAAAAATTGATATGGTACGTGTTGCAAAAAAAGCATTAGCAGAGAAAAATGGAAGTATTATTCCACTAATAACTAATACTGAAACATTAAAAAATATGAAAATTGAAAGACATGTTTGTATCAATACAACAGCAGCCGGTGGCAATGTAGAGTTATTGATTAACTCGAATTGAAACTAAATAAATGATTATAAAAAATTATGTTGTTATGATTTTTCAGGTAAAAGCCCTCTTGGACTAAACCTTAATACTAATAATAATATCAGCCCCATTGTCATCAAACGCATGTGTGCGGCTGAGTCTATTAAGTGTAACCTAAGGCTGCTATCTTCTGACATTCCAGAAGTTATAACGTTCATTAGTAATAAACCAAGTGGCTCAGCCTCGATCCAAAAAAACCAAATTACAAATCCACCAAGTATAGCTCCCCAATTATTACCAGATCCACCAACAATAACCATAATCCATATTAGGAATGTAAATCTTAACGGTTGATATGAAGTTGGGGTTAATTGGCCATCTAATGTTGTAAGCATAGCACCTGCAAGTCCAACAACAATGGATCCTAATACAAATACCTGTAAATGTCTCTTTGTAACATTTTTGCCCATTGCATTAGCTGAAACTTCATTATCACGAATAGCACGCATCATCCGTCCCCATGGGGATTTTAATGCAGTTTCTGAAAGCCATAATACAATTAATAACATTGTTATAAATAATCCGGCATAGCATATCTTGACAAATATACTTGAAAAGCCAACCGGATCAGCACCCAGCCAATTACAAAGTTCAAGAAACCAGGGTGTAGATTGCAAGTTAACTTCGTATGGTACCGGTCTTGGCATACCAATTACATTTTTCACTCCCCTAGTCATCCAGTCTTCGTGTTTTAAAACTGCTATTATAATTTCTGAAATACCAAGTGTTGCAATAGCAAGGTAATCAGATCTTAGGCCTAATGTAATCTTGCCAATGACCCATGCTGCAATTCCCGCGAACAATCCACCAATCGGCCAAGAAATAACAATAGGTAACCCTAAGCCGCCTAAGTAACCTGATTTTGCTGGGTTGATGCTTTCTATTGCTTGAGTTGCAGGGCTAAATATTAATCTAGATAAAAAGAAACCAATAATGCAAATGGCAACAATAGAAATTGTTCTATATCTTCCAGATTTCATATTTTTATAGGTAAATACAGCAAGTCCAATGGAAATAACTGCAATTAACAATCCACCAAGAGCACCCCAGCCACCTTTATCCCAAGCCCCTTCTATGGGTGGCATTGCAACTAATACTGCAGCAAGGCCTCCTAAAGCAGCAAAACCCATAATACCAACATTGAAAAGGCCTGCATATCCCCACTGTATATTTACCCCTAAGGCCATGATTGCACTAATTAGGCATAGGTTAAGAATAGATAAAGACACATTCCAACTTTGGAAAAGTCCTACCCCTAATAAAAGTAATGCCATAATTGCAAAATATAATATGTTTTTATTAAGAGCCATTAAACTGATTTTCCTGCAAAAATTCCTGTTGGTTTAAAAAGTAATACCAAAACTAATATAATAAAGCTTACAGCAAATTTATAATCTGTTGCTAATAGTTGCACTAGTCCTTCTGGTTTCCAATCTCCTGGAACAATGTAAGCAACAAACTTTTTATACGGATATGTTATCATGATTTCTGAGAATGCTATTACAAATCCACCAGCAATAGCTCCTAATGGATTACCTAAACCACCAACTATTGCAGAAGCAAAGATCGGTAGTAATAACATAAAATATGTAAATGGTTTAAATGATTTATCCAAACCGTATAAAGTCCCTGCTATTGTGGCCAATATTGCGACTAAGATCCATGTAACCGACACTACTTTGTCTGGGCTTATTCCGGATAATAACGCTAAATCTTCATTATCTGAAAAGGCTCTCATTGATTTGCCAGTGCGGGTTTTATTTAGAAACCAGAATAATGCCACAACAACAATTACTGCCGTAACTACAGTTAATCCTTGAGAAACTTTAATAGAGACACCTTCAGCTGTGCCTAAGTATTGTTTCATAGCTTTAGCTTTAATAATAAACCTTTCACCGTCAGCAAAACGCTGATCGTCTGGCCCAATAATAAAACGTACTATACCATTGAGAACAAACATTATTCCAACAGACGCAATAAGATATGTTACTGGCACAGCCTTTTTTTCACGATAAAATTTATATACAAATTTATCTGAACCAAGAAGGAAAATAGCTGTAGCTAATATTCCAAATGGTAATGCAATTAATGCTGTTGGCAATGGCCCTAAATTAATCCCATATGATTGGAATAACCAAGTAAATAGTATCACAATCATAGTACCAAATGCCATAATATCGCCATGTGCGAAATTAGAGAACCGTAATATACCATATACTAAAGTGACACCTACTGCACCTAGGGCCAACTGAGAACCATATGCTATTGCCGGTACAAAAACAAAATTAGACATCAAGAAAAAAGCATTGAGTAAATCTTCCATTACAGATCCTCGACAATATATACATTAAAAAGATTTCCTATCTCATTGTATTTTATTAGTTTTATATATAAATATACAATCATATTATCCTCCAAGGAAACTTTTGCGCACTTCGGGATTGTTTAATAAAACTTCACCAGTATCTGTGAATTTATTTCTTCCTTGTACCATTACATAGCCTTTATCAGCAATATTTAAGGCTTGCCTAGCATTTTGCTCTACCATCAAGATTGTTATACCCGTTTTAGCTACTTCTATTATATTATCAAACAGCTCATCCATAACTATAGGTGAAACTCCTGCAGTTGGTTCATCTAACATTAATACCTTTGGCTGTGTCATTAAGGCACGGCCAACAGCGACTTGTTGTCTTTGACCACCAGATAACTCACCAGCATTTTGATTCCTCTTGTCTTTAAGAATTGGAAAAAGATCAAACACTTCGCCCATTGTTTTACCAATATCATCGCGCCTTAAGAATGCACCCATTTCAAGGTTTTCTTCAACACTCATGCTTGGAAAAACATTTGCTGTTTGAGGAACAAACGCCATACCTTTTGCAACACGAGCTTGAGGTGATAAACTTGTAATATCTTCTCCATCTAAAATAATAGAACCAGTATGTATATTTAGCATTCCAAAAATTGCTTTCATAGCGGTTGATTTTCCAGCACCATTAGGGCCTACGATTACTGCTATTTCGCCTTTTTCTGCTATTATATTACATCCATGTAATATATCAGCAGCACCATATCCACCGGTCATATTTTCGCCTATAAGATAACTCATGATGCAGCCTTATTTTTTAATCCAGTTCCAAGGTACGCTTCAATAACTTGTTCATTTGATTTAATTTCGTCTATTGT
>Ga0206124_10000194_pt1:7500-49173 | contig 49173 bp, 38 predicted proteins | sample Helgoland_Spring_3_FD_148671 | JGI IMG/M metagenome (GOLD analysis project Ga0206124, IMG submission 148671) | Pelagic subsurface seawater microbial communities from Kabeltonne, Helgoland, North Sea - Helgoland_Spring_Bloom_20160321_2 | ecosystem: Environmental > Aquatic > Marine >... | reverse complement strand
ATGATGGAGATTTAGATTTATTGATATCTAATTTTGAATCAAATCTGATACTGTATGAAAATAAAGCGGTAGACACTTACTTTAATACTCAGATGCAGGGAAATTGGATTAAAATTAATTTAAAAGGAACTGTGTCAAATATGGACGCTTTAGGATCTATAGTTCAAATTTACTTAGATAATGATACTCATCAATCTAGATTATATCATGGATCTTCATACCAAAATCAGTCATTGCAATCTGTTCATTTCGGTATTGATAACACGGTTTCAATTGATAGTGTTGCTGTGACTTGGCCAAACACGGGTAGGCAAGTATATGAAGGTATTAATATAAATTCCTCATTTACTATTGTTGAAAATAATGGGGTAGTTGAGAATGATAATAATACTTCAGCGAAAATTGAAGGTTGCACTAACGTTAATTCATGTAATTATAATCCAGAAGCAACGGTAGATGACGGTTCTTGTCAGTTTTTAGAAGCTGGATCATTAGATGGCGAAAATAATATACAACCATTGTTGCCATATACATATACTTACTTATCAAATGATTCTAATGACTATGTTTGGAATATTATAAACGGGACTATAATTAGTGGTCAAGGAACATCAACTGTTTCTGTAATTTGGGATGTGGCTATTGAAGGTAGCTTGTCGGTAAGCGCCTTTAACGATGAATGTTCTACCGAGACAGAAATCTTAAATATTACTATTGACACATCTGAAATTGATTGGACATCTAACAATATTTCTATTGCAAGACTTTGGAACGAAATATTATTAGAAGCTATAAGAAATGACTTTGCAAGACCTACAGTACATGCCAGAAACTTATTTCATGTTAGTGCGGCTATGTATGACGCTTGGGCTATAATAAAAGAACAAGGTTCTACATATTTAATTGGTCAAAGTGTAAATGACTTTAATGTTGATTTTCAAGATTTTAATAATAATTTTTCTGAGCAGGAAAACATGGTTACAGCAATTAGTTATTCTGCCTACAGATTAATTACTCATCGTTTTTCCGATTCTCCTAATTCTGAATATATTATTAATTTGGCTAACAATTATATGAGTTTACTAGAACTTGATATAGAGAATTATGAAACCTCAAACAACACTCAAGATCCAATTCATTTAGGTAATTATATTGCACAAAATTATATAGAATATGGATTAGAGGATGGTTCAATGGAGAGTCTAAATTATGAAAATCAGTATTATGAGCCTGTAAATGACCCTTTATCTCCAATATTAAGTGGAAATGAAAATATTATTGACCCTAATAGATGGCAGCCTTTAACATTAAGTGTTTTTATTGACCAAAGTGGACAAGTAACCGGCGAAAACACACCTCCTTTTCTTGGTGCTGAATGGGGGAATGTTTACCCTTTTGGTTTAAATGAGAGTGATTTAAGTACTTTTTCAAGAGATGATTATCCATACAATGTTTATCACGACCCCGGACCACCCCCTTTTTTGAATAATTCTGATGAAGAAAACTTTGATTTTGTGAATGCATTTTCAATGGTTCCGATATGGGGTTCACACCTTTCATCTGAAAATGATGTTTCATGGGATATTTCTCCAAGATCAATTGGTAATTTTAATTTAGATAATTTTCCGACATCTGTTTCAGATTATAATAATTTTTATAATTATTATTCTGGAGGAGATATTAGTACTGGCCATGAATTAAATCCTTTTACAAATCTTCCATATAATCCTCAATTTGTTTTAAGAGGAGATTATACCAGAGTTTTAGCTGAATTTTGGGCAGATGGACCAGAATCGGAAACACCTCCAGGACATTGGTTTGTATTATTAAATAAGGTCAGTGACGATCCTTTATTAATTAAAAAGTTTAAAGGAGAAGGAGAGATATTATCAAATTTAGAATGGGATATTAAATCATATTTTATATTGGGTGGAACAATGCACGATGCTGCTGTTTCAGTCTGGGGTATTAAAGGTTGGTATGATTATGTAAGACCAATATCTATTATAAGATATCTTTCAGCTTTAGGCCAGAGTTCTGATTCTTCGTTAGCTAATTATCATCCTCAAGGTTTCCCAATCATTGAGAATTATATAGAAACAGTAGATGATGGAGATTTTTTAGTTGGAGAAAACAATGAAAATTTAGGTAAAATTAAATTATATACATGGAGAGGGCATGACTATATTGACGATGTGGAATTAGATCAAGCTAGTGTAGGATGGGTTTTAGCAGAGGATTGGTGGCCATATCAAAGGCCAACATTTGTAACTCCTAATTTTGCAGGATATGTTTCTGGACATTCAACATTTTCCAGATCTGCTGCAGAAGTTTTAACTATGTTTACTGGCAGTCCATATTTCCCTGGAGGTATAGGAAAATTTTTTGCAACTAAAGATGAGTTTTTAGTTTTTGAACAGGGCCCAAGTGAAGATATAGAGCTTCAATGGGCTACATATAGAGATGCTGCAGACCAATGTAGTTTGTCAAGGATTTGGGGAGGTATACATCCGTATATTGATGATATTCCAGGTAGGATTATAGGAAATACAATTGGTAATGATAGTTTTGAGTTCGGAGAAAGTTATTTTTCTGACAATCTATCAAATTCTTATTTTAATAAGAATTTTCTTAAATTAAAATCAAACCCTATTAACTCGAACGAACAAATTCATGTATTAAACACTTTAGGAATTGAGAGTTTTTCGTTATATAATTTGTTAGGACAAAAAATTGATCTACAATCAAGTTATAATTCTTCATCACAATCAACTATTTTAAATCATGACTATCTTCCCCCTGGATTATATATTTTAAATACTATTGATCACAGTTGGAAAATAATTGTACAGTAAATTATGATTGAAACTAAACGATTATTAATAAGAAAATTTGAATCCAAAGACTTTAAACAACTTTACAACTTGGACTCAAATCCCTTAGTGCATAAATATCTTTATAATTCTCCAATGAAATCATATGGCGAAGCTAAGGAATATATTCAAGCTCAGTTAAACCAATATGAAAATTATGGAGTGGGTAGACTAGCTGTTTTAGATAAAAAAAATAATTTTATAGGATGGGCAGGGCTAAAGTTTAACAATTCAATGATTAACAACAAAACGAATTTTTATGACTTAGGGTATAGACTAAAACCAAACCAATGGGGTAAAGGAATAGCTACTGAAGCATCAAAAGCCATATTAGATTATTATAAAAATCTTAAAAATATTTGTGGCATAGCATCAGTTGAAAATATAGCTTCAAATAAAGTCTTAATTAAAAGTGGTCTTGTTTATGTAAACAAATTTATTGATCCAATTAACGGAAAGTTTGATAATTGGTATGAGTTTAATCTATAGTAAATTTGATTTTTTGTTAGTTTTAAAATTATCACTAGTTTCGCTCAAATAAATTCAATATCATGAAACATTTTTTATTTATCTTAACTTTTTCAATTACTTATTCAACATTTTCACAGTCTGAAAAGTCTATGCTCACTCATTACAAAGAATATTATAATCAAATGAGAACTCAAGGTGATGTTCAAGGGGTTATTAACGCATTAACACACCTTAATATTTTATCTCCTAGTCAGGCAAGAAAAGATACTTTAGCTGTTTTATACATGAACGAGGGTAAACACGTACAAGCTTTAAATACGATTGGAATTGAAAGGAATGAAAATGATTCTGATATGGCTGTAGAAGTAAAAGCTATTTCACTACAAGTTTTAAATCAAATCGAAAGATCAGTTGAGCATTATGAAGAGCTTTATAAAAGAAAACCTAATCCGCTTGTTGCATATGAGCTGGCAGATTTAAAGATTCAACTTGATGACTTATTGGGTGCGACAAAGCATATAACTTTTGGAGTTGCTAATTCTAAAAGTGATGTTATGAGGACATATTATGAATCTCAGTCTCAATATCAAGTTCCGATGAAAGCTGCATTTATTTATTTAAAAGGTCTTGTTCGTTTTAAAGAAAATAAAACATTAAATATTGACGCTGCAATTGAAATTATGGATGAAGCTCTAGCAATTGCTCCAAACTTTAATTTAGCTCAAATTAGTAAAGATGCTTTGCTTTCTCAAAAAACTACTCAGTAATTTTTTGTAGTTCCTTTTCAATGGTTTTATTTATTTGATAAATAAGATTGTAATAAGATTCAATAGATTTATTAGTTATTATAACCTTTTTTTTCGTTTCAAATTGAGTTTTTGATAATACGGATTCTAATTCTAAAATATTTGTTTCTAAAACAACAATTCTTGATGTTATAGAAGGTGTATTTAATTTCTTTGGAAGTGTTTTTTTTAATTCTGTTATAAATTCCTTTAAGTAATTGTCTGTTTCCATGAAGGCAGTATAATTTTCAGATTTCAAGCCATTTATAATACTTTGTAGCTCTGGTAAACTTGACCACTTTTGTGTTATATTTTGAGCTTCAAAACTTAAACTTTGAGGATTAATTTTAGCACTAAGATTAATTGAATTTTCCAGTGTGTTATTTTCAGAAGATATATCTGTAATATTAATTGAATTGTTACAGCCTTGAAGTAAAATAATCAATAATAAATATCTCATCATTTTTTATTTTCTTGGCTTAAATATTATATAAAAAATTAGTAATAATATTAATAGTATTATTTCAAAACCAAATACATAGTCAGGTAAACCTAAAATAGTATTTTCACCTGTGCCTAAAATTAGAGGATTTTTTACAATTGGAGGCTTGGCAACATATAGGTAGTTTGATCCAAAGGCAGCATTGACGGGCATAACAATAGCTAATAATATATTGATGCCAGCAAATGTTTTTAACCAAGAATACTTTCTTAATTGCATTTTCATTCGAAACATGATTGCTATTGGGATTACTATTATTGACGCATGCTTAAAGTAAAACATTATGTAATAAAAATAATTACCATCATATAGAGTAATTTGAGGAGTAAGTATAGAAATAAACCCTCCTATGATTCCACAGTAAAATAAAAATTCAAATAAAAGCTGTTTTTTCTTTACAAAGAAAATTATACAGCATATTATTGCAGAAACATCACAAAGATGTAATGGAAGATCTTCTATTAGTGTCCAAGACCCACTGGATAAAAGAATGATTTCATGTGTTAATGTCATGCTAATGATTACTAGAGCACTAACTTTAAAAAATAATCCTAAATTTTCATTATTAATTTTGGATAAAATGTAAAAATAGAGTAGAACTAAAATTGTGGTAATAGAGGCATTTCTAATCCATTCTTCAGAAAAAAAATCAATTGCAAAGGTAGAATCCATAAAAAAACTATTTTGTAATATATAAAAAAAATATTTGACCTCAAGTTATTCAATACACAGATAAACAACAAATAAGATTAAGTAAATTATTAAATAAAAACTATAATATTTCCTTAGTTTTAAATATTTGTAATTCTCAGGATAGATGTTAAAAATTAAACCTTTAATTTCTTTAATAAATAATGGTTTGATATTTATTTTCCAATCATCAGTTTTATAAACAATTTTTCTGAATTTACTTCTAAAATACGTGCTTGGTGCTCCCCAGATAAATAACGTGATTAAAATTATAGTTTTAAAACCCATTAGTAATAAGTATATCTTCTTACATCTGAAATATATTTAGCTAAACGAATTACTTGATGGGTATATCCATATTCATTGTCATACCAAACATATAAAACAACTGTTTCATTATCTGTAATTGTAGCTTCACTATCAAAAATAGATGGAGCTGTTGTGCCAACTATATCAGAAGAGACTAATTCTTTATTAATTGAATATTTAATTTGCTCAACCAAATCCCCATCAAGAGCATGTTTTTTCATGATTGAATTAAACCTTTCTTTAGTCGTTGATTTGTGTAACTGTAAATTCAAAATTGCTAAAGATCCGTTTGGTACAGGAACTCTAACAGCATTAGAGGTTAATTTACCCTTGAGTATTGGTAATACTTTAGAAACTGCTTTTGCTGCACCTGTTTCAGTAATAACCATGTTTAAAGCAGCTGCTCTTCCTCTTCTGTGTTTGCTGTGCATGTTATCTACTAAATTTTGATCATTTGTATAAGCATGAATAGTTTCAATATGTCCTTTTTTTATTCCAAATTCATCTTCGATAACCTTTAAAACTGGTATTATAGCATTAGTAGTACAAGATGCAGCTGAATATATATTATTTAGTTCTGGTTTATGATTTTTATGATTTACACCATGAACAATATTAGGAATTCCTTTTCCAGGTGCAGTTAATAAAACCTTACTAGCTCCATTTGATATTAAATGTCTATTCAATTCTTCAAAATCTCTAAAAGCACCTGTGTTATCAATTACTAATGCGTCATTAATTTGATATTTTGTGTAATCTATATCTTCAGGTTTTGAAGCAGAAATCATATAAACTGTAGTTCCGTTAATTATTAGTGCATTTTTTTCTGTATTTATTTCCACAGTTCCTAAAAAATTTCCATGTACAGAATCTATCCTTAACAGTGATGCTCTTTTTTCTAATACAGATTGATTTATTTCTCCTCTTGTGACAATTGCTCTTAAGCGTAGTTGAGATCCCGCTCCAATTTGTACCATTAACTCTCTGGTCAATAATCTTCCAATTCTACCAAACCCATAAAGTATGACATCTTTGGGCGATTGAGTTTTTGTATTTTTTATTTCTGAAAGTTGATTATGAATAAATGTTTTTTTATCAGTATTTTCTTTTGAATAACACTCATAAACTAACTTTCCTATATCTAATTTAGAGGGTGGTAAATCTAAATTACTTATATGTTGAGAAATTTCTAAAATATCGGTAATTGAGATAGGTTTGTTTACAAACTTCTTGCTGTAAGAAACTAAATTTAATACTTCGCTAGCTCTTTTATCAATCAAAGAGTTTCTAAATAAAACTAACTCTATCGATTTGTCATACCACAGATCGTGAACAATGTTAATAAACTCTGTAGTCGTTTTTCTGATTTCTGACTCATTATAGAGTTCATTTTCATAATTATTTTTTCTAGACATATTGTATTTTGGTTATGTAGCAAAAGTATTTATTTTTCATCTATTAAACGAAATCGATTTCGTTATTTTATTCACAATTAAATATAATTTTTTATGGGAGGTTTGTAAATAAAAAAAACCCTGTCTAAATAAGACAGGGTTTGATTTGTAATGTGGTACCTCCAGGAATCGAACCAGGGACACATGGATTTTCAGTCCATTGCTCTACCAACTGAGCTAAGGTACCATACAAGGTGTGCAAATATAGATTCATTTTTATTATTCGCCAAAATAAATTCGTAAAATTCCTTTTTGTAAATTTGTATCAATATGTTATTATGAATTTAACTTTAGATATTGGAAATACACAAGCCAAATTAGCTGTCTTTGACGACAAGCTGTTAGAGCATTGTAGTTTTGATATAAAATTTATTGACGATAAAATTGGTAATCTTTTAATACTATTTCCAGAGATTATAAACCTTATTGTTTGTTCCGTAATAAAAATAGATTTTAATTTCGAGAAGTATAATTTTAAAAATATTCATTTTGTTTCCAAAAAATCTAAACTACCATTTAAAAACTTGTATAATACCAAAAATTCACTTGGGAACGATAGGCTAGCTCTAGTTTCACGTGCATCTTTAAAATACCCAAATAAAAATGTTTTAATTATTGATTCGGGTAGCTGTATTACTTATGATTTTCTAAACGAAAACAATCAATATATTGGAGGTGCAATATCTCCAGGACTTAATATGAGATTTAAATCATTAAATGAGTTTACAGCAAATTTACCATTAATCAAACTTATGAATAAGCCTAAATTTGTTGGCTCAAACACACAAGAGTCTATTAATTCTGGAGTTTTAAATGGAGTAATTAATGAAATTGAAGGATTTATTGGTCAATATTCATCTAAATACAAAAATTTAACAGTTATTTTAACAGGAGGGGACTCAGATTTCTTGTCTAAACGATTAAAAATTAGCATCTTTGCGAATCAAAATTTTTTATTAGAAGGATTAAATGATTTAGTTAAACTAAATATCTCAAATTGAAAAAAAATCTATTTTTTATAATTTTATTTTTATTTTCTGTCGCTTCTTTCTCACAAGGAAGTGCATCTCCTTATTCTTTTTATGGGATAGGTAGTTTGAATTTTAATGGCACAACAGAAAATAGAGCAATGGGTCGTCTAAGTATTCTTACCGACAGTATTCATATGAATTTCAGAAACCCAGCTTCCTTTACCGGCAATGATTTAAAAGCATTTAACAATGAAGGTAGGTTAGTAAAATTCACAGTTAGTGTTGGTAACTCAGACATTAATTTTAAAACAAATAGTACTTCAGCAAAATCATCTACAACAAATTTTGATTATTTGGGCTTATCTCTACCAATGGGCAAATTTGGAGTTGGATTTGGTTTAATGCCACACTCTTCAGTTGGCTATAAGCTTGAATCTTTGGATGATGCCGATTTAATTAAATATAAATATTATGGGAAAGGAGGTTTGAATAAAGTTTTACTAGGTTTTGCATATCAATTTTCAGAAAGTTTTGCATTAGGAATTAATTTAGATTATAATTTTGGCAATATTCAAAACAATGGAATTGAATTTCTTTATGATGATAATTTAGATCCACTTGATTATCACAGTAGAGAAGCCAACAGATCCGATTTGAGCGGATTTAATTATAATATGGGATTAACTTTCAAGCCTATGTTGTCTAATTTAATACAACTTCATACAGCAATTACTTATTCACCTGATTATGAGTTAAATTCTGAAAACTACAGAACATTCTCGTCTATTGTTATTAATTCTAATTCTGGTGAAGAATTTCCAATTAATGAAATTAATGTAGATTTAGAATCTTTAGGTTTAAAAGAAACAAGTTTATCAATGCCTTCCAAAACATCTATTGGTATTGGCATCGGAAAACTAAGAAAATGGTTTATCGGTTCAGAATATACCTTTGTTAATACCAGTGTATTTAAATCCGACCTTATAAATATAGATAACACTAGCTACGAAGACGGATCAACTCTTTCTATTGGAGGATATTTTATCCCTGATTACTCTTCATTTAAAAGTGTTTTAAATAGAGTTGTTTACAGATCAGGAATTTATTTTGAAAAAACTGGATTAATAATTAATGATCAATCTATTAAAGAATTTGGTATGACTTTTGGAGTAGGTATTCCAGTGGGAAATATGTTTTCTAATTTAAATTTGGCTTTAGAGGTCGGTAAACGTGGTACTACAGATGCAAATTTAGTTGAAGAAAAATTTGCAAATTTAAAAATGAGTCTTTCTTTAAACGACAGATGGTTTATTAAAAGAAAATACAATTAATTATGAAAAAATTATTTAGTTTAATATTAATACTTACAGTAATTTCTATTTCATTTTCACAACAAAATGAAGATGACATAAATGCACTTTCAATATTTAATGAATATTCAAAAGCAAAGAATTATGAAGCAGCATATGGTCCATGGATGGAATTAAGAAATAGAAATCCAAAATTTCATTTAGGTATATACAGTGAAGGAGAAAAAATATTAAAGTATAAAATCAAAAACTCAGTTGGAGAAGAAAAAATTGCCTTCATCAGAGATTTAATTTTTTTATACTCCCAAAGAAGAGAGTTTTTTAAAACAAAAACTCCAATGGGGAAATTCCTTGCAAAATCTGCTAAAATACAATATGACTTTAGAAAAGAGTTAAATATTTCAACATTAGACTTGTTTAATTCATATGATAATGCTTTTAAATCTGACTTAAAATCATTTAATAATCCTGTTGATTTATTAACATATTTTAAACTTGCTGTTGAATTATTTGATGATGGAATTAAAACTGCAGAAGAACTTTTTACTAAGTATGATGAAGTTTCAGAAAAGGTTGAATCTGAAGTTGAAAATTATACTGTTAAGCTTAATGCTTTTTTACCATCTGATGACTCAATGGAAGTTACTTATTCAAAAAAGGATGCTCAAAAAATCAGAGCCTATAATAGTTATTTAAAAGGTTATGAGCAGATTTCAAAAGGAATGGATATTTCTTTAGGTATTAGAGCTAACTGTGAAAATCTAGTGATTCTTTATCAAAAAAATTATGAAGAAAATAAAAATGATGGGCTTTGGTTACAAAGAGCTATGAACAGATTAGCCGGCAAAGATTGTATTGATACAGAATTATTTGTTACAATTTTACAGCAAAAAAATAATTTAGATCCAAATCCTGATACTTCATACTACCTTGGAATTATTAAAGATAGAGAGGGTAAAACTGCTGAAGCACTTGAGTACTATAATCAAGCAATTGAACTACAAACAGATGGTTATAAAAAAGCAAAGATTTTGTTTAAAATTGCAACAAATTTTAAAAAGAGTGGCTCGTTCTCAAAAGCAAGAAGTTATTATAGAAAAGCTTTAAGGTTTAATCCGTCAATGGGTAAATGTTATATAGCAATTGCACAAATGTATGCTTCTAGCGCTAAAAATTGTGGTTCAGATAATTTTAGTCAAAGAGCAGTGTACTGGTTGGCATCTTCTGAAGCTTTAAAAGCTTCTAAAGTTGATCCTAATCTAAAAAAAGCTGCAAATAATTCATCAAAAAATTATTTAGCTAAAGCTCCTCAAAAAAGTGAAATATTTTCATCTGGAAGAGAGGGTGAATTAATTAGTATTGGATGTTGGATAGGTTCTAGTGTTAAAGTGCCTAATCTATAATGAAATATTTATATCTCTTATTGTTATTTCTGTTTTTTTTTTCATGTAAAAATGAACTAGAGGATGTTCGATCATTAGATTATAATAATTCTCCAATTACCATCGCCAAAAGTATAAATTCAATCTACACTGACTCAGGAATTGTTTCTTCAAAGTTAATTAGCCCTAAAATGTATAACTTTTCTAACATGGACTTCCCTTACTTTGAATTTCCTGAATCTGTTGAAATAATTTTATATGATAAAAGTAAAAATGAAAGTATTATTACTGCTGATTATGTTATTTCATACAACAATACTGATCTTGTTGATTTAAGATCAAATGTCATTATAATAACAAGCTCTAAAGATACACTTTATACTGACCAACTGTATTATAATAAAAAAGACGAATGGTTATTTACTAATTATCCTTTTAGATATAAATCAATAGATAAAAATATTACAGGAGTTGGTTTTGATTCAAATATTGATTTTTCAAAAATCAATTTTCTTGATGTTAATGGTTACGTACTATTAAAAGAATAATTACTATATTTATTTACTACAAAATACTATGAAACAATTAAGTTTTTTTAAATACGTATATCTTTTTTTTGCAGTTATTTTTTTTGTTGAGTTTATCTCAAATTTAGGTACTAACTTAACAAGATCAATCATTTCTTTTCTTCTGTGTATACTCGCTGTTTTTATTTTCTTTTTTAGAAAGAAAATTCAAAATCGTTTTAATTCTAGAAACAAATAGTTAGAATGTATATTGATTATATTATAGTAATTATTTCTTTATTATTTTCAGCTTTTTTTGAAGGAATGGAAATCGCCTATGTTTCGTCCAACAAAATCTCTATCGAGATAGAAAAGAAAAAAAAGAATATTTCTTCAAAAATACTTTCAAAATTAACTTCAAACCCTTCAAAGTTTATTGTTTCTATGTTAATTGGAACTAATTTAGCTTTGGTTGTTTATGGTTATTACATGGGAGATATTTTGATCGATGTTTTTAAACAACTTTCAAAATTTAATTTCCCTATACTAGAAATATTGTTGAATGATTTTAATTTGCTTTCACAAACAATAATTTCAACAGTAATTATTTTAATGACTGCACAATTTTTGCCAAAAGTTTTTTTTCAAATTTATTCATTTAAGTTTTTAAAACTTTTCTCGATACCTGCCTATTTCTTTTATTTGAGTTTTTACTATATTTCCGACTTTGTTCTTTGGATTACTAATTTAACACTTAAGTTTTTCTTTAAAACTCAAGGCGATAACATCCAATTATCCATTAGTAAAGATGATTTAGGTAACTATATAGATGAGCAAATTGATGCATCTTCTCAAGATCAACCTATAGACAATGAAGTTCAAATTTTTCAAAATGCATTAGATTTTTCAGATTCAAGAGCTAGAGACGTTATGGTTCCTAGAATTGAATTATACTCCTTAGAAATTCATGATTATGTGTCAAAATTAAGAGAGATTTTCGTTTCAACAGGATTTACTAAAATTTTGATTTATAAAAATACAATTGACGATATAATAGGATATGTACATGCACATGATTTATTTAAAAATCCAAAAACCATTAAATCAATGTTATTACCAGTAGAATTTGTGCCTGAATCTATACTGATCAAGGATCTTTTAAGTATTTTGACCAAGAAAAGAAAAAGTATAGCTATTATTCTAGATGAATATGGTGGTACATCAGGTATGATAACAGTTGAAGATATAGTCGAAGAACTATTTGGTGAAATAGATGATGAATTTGATGTAAGTGACTTAATTGAGATAGAAGTAGAACCCGATAATTATAATTTTTCTGCCAGGTTAGAAGTTGATTATTTAAATGAACAATATAAATTAGATTTACCAGAGAGTGAAGACTATGGAACTTTAGGAGGCCTAATTGTTAATTACACTCAAGAAATTCCTAAATTAGGTGAGGAGGTTATAATTGACAAATGTCTATTTAAAATTATTGATGTTTCAGAGACAAAAATCAATACCGTTTCATTAATTATCAAGAAATAATTTGTTTTTATTATTAACAAGAAAATGGTACTTTTGGCGACTATATATATTTAAAATAATTAATAATGGCAATATTAAATACAATAAGAGGTAAATCATCAGTATTAATAATAGTAATAGGTATGGCGCTATTTTCATTTGTTTTTGCTGAACTTATTAAAAGTGGTGATAGTTTTGGTACTGAGCAAAGTGTTGTTGCTAATGTTAATGGAATAGATATAGAGCGTGATGATTTTATGAACAAGGTGGAAACTACCGAGAGACAAAATGCCGGAGCTAGATCAAACATTCAATCAATGAATCTTGTATGGGATACAGAATTAAGAAGAGTTGTCCTAAAAAATCAATTTAATAAAATCGGAATTTCAGTTGAAAGAGACCAGATGAGATCTTTATTGAAAAACAATTTAATTTCATTTGACGAATTTTTAAATGATGATGGTTTATTTGATGAAAACAAGTTAAATGAGTTCATAATAAACTTAAAAGAAATCTCACCTGAGACTTCACCTTTACAAGGAAATCTTATAAATTATGACGCATGGGTTAACTTTGAAAACACTATTGCGCAAAACGGTTTAGAATCTAGTTATTTTAATTTAATTAACTCTGGATTAAGGTCTACACTCTTTGATGGAAAAACAAATTATCATTTTCAAAATGATAATGCTGATATTAAATTTTTGTATTTTCCATACACTTCAATTCCTGATTCTTTAATATCTGTTTCCAAAGCAGAATTGAGAGGTTATATTAAAAATAACCCTAACGATTACTCTGTTGAAAATTCTAGGGATTTAATATATGTTAAGTTTGATGAAACACCATCAATGCAAGACGAAAATGAGATAACTAATCAATTAAAGAGCTTAATTAATGATAAAGAAGAGTATAATATAGACACTAATAAAACAGAAAAGGTTTTAGGCCTAAAAAATACTAATGATCCTGAGTCATTTTTAAATAGATACTCAGATATTAAACTTTATGATGGTTATGTTTTTGAAAATTCTTTTTCTAAAGAAATGTCTTCGAAATTGTATAACTTAAATGAAGGTGAATTATATGGTCCTTACAAAGAAGGTCCTTATATGAAAGTCACAAAAATGTTAGATGTAATAAAATTGTCTGATTCTGTAAAAGTTAGACATATTTTAATTCCTTACGCAGGTTCTACTAGAGCTGGAGATCAAGAATTTAGAACATTTGATCAATCCAAAAAAACTGCTGATAGTATTTTTAGAGTAGTTAAACGAAATAGAAGTAAATTTAAAAACTTATTAAACCTTTCTTCTGACAAAGTAAGTAATGAAAATGGTGGCGAAATCGAATTTGCTTATACTGATGGTTTTGCCCCAGAATTTAGAGATTTTTCTTTTGAAAATAATGTTGGTAATATTTCTGTAGTTGAAACTAGTTTTGGTTTTCACATTATTGAAATATTATCACAAACTAAGAAAAGAAAAGCCGTAAAAGTTGCTAATCTTGCTCTTAGAATTGAGTCTTCCGAAAGAACTATTGACAGCATTTTTAATATTGCATCAAAGTTTGAAGTTATGGCCTCAAAATCAGACTTTAGAGATGTGGCCAAAGAAAATGATTATTCAGTTAGGTCAATTAATGCAATAAAAGATTTAGATGAAAACATTCCAGGACTAGGTTCACAAAGAAGTATAGTAAGATGGATGTATGAATCTGGCACTAATACTGGTGACTTTAAGAGGTTTAACTTACAAAATGGTGGTTACGTTGTTGCAATGTTGACTTCTGTCAATAAAGCTGGCTTAATGTCTAATGATAAAGCTTCTGTTACTGCATTACCAATGGTTAAGAATAAAAAGAAAGCTGAATTAATTATGAAAAAAATAAGTGGTAAAACTCTTACTGAAATTTCAAATAATCAAAATCAAAATATTCAAACTGCTTTAGCTGTTAATATTTCAAGCCCTACACTTTCAGGAGTTGGAAATGAGCCTGAAGTTATTGGAAATTCTTTTGGATTAGCTGTAGGACAAACATCAAAAGCTATTTTAGGAAATAGTGGTGTGTTTTATGTTTATTTAGAAAAATTAAATATAGCTGAAGATCTTCCGAACTATTTATTGTTTGCTAATAATTTAAGTTCATCTAAGACAAACAATCTTAATACAAAGGTTTATGAAGCTTTAAAAGATGCCTCTGAAATTGATGACAAGAGAAGTTTATTTTATTAATTGTGAGTACTCAAATATAATTTTATAGTCTTTTTTTAAGAAATATTCCATATCTTTTTTTGAGCCTGTTGCTAGAATAAAATCACCACCCCACGCACCTAAGCTTTTAATTGCTCCTTTTGAGTAATCTTTAAATAATTCCTCTTTAACAGTATTAAGACCAACTAGCTTAGATATTAGTAGCTCATGTTTAGTTAAATATTTTTCAAATTCTTTTATATCTTTTGTCTTTAGAATAGATTGGTTAATATGTATAAATTCTTTTTTAATTTCGTGAATTAGGTCATTATTTCTCGATCTATATTTTTCAATTCCCTCTCTTGTATTTTGTTTTTCACCTAAGTAAATGAAAAAAATATTTTCTTTAAAAACTGGATCAAAATTGACTTCTTTTACAGATATTTTATTTTTTAAATTACTAAATTGAATTGGTTTATCATATTTTGCACATGCTATATCATAGCCACTTCCTCCAAAGGTTAATTTGAGTAATTTATATGCGTCAACTTTAGCCCAATTAGCCAAATTATTAATAAGAGTAGATGAAGATCCAAGTCCCCAATTTTTTGAAAATGATAATTTAGAAATAAAATCATATCCGAAATTATCACTTAGTAAAGATTTATTTAATTTAAAAATTGAATTAAATATTTTTAGTAATGTATCAGAAATATCATTTTTATCTCCTATGTAAAGTAATGTTTTATTTTTGTTAATTATGTATTTTTCCCTAAACCATAGATGATTTCTGTAGTCATAACTTTCCCAATTAATCACATTTAATTGATTTTTATTAACTTCTAAAGATTGTCCAAACTTTGTTGGTAAAGCTATGCATTCTATACCATCTAATACTACATATTCAGATGTTAATAGCAGTTTTCCGTTACTGTAGAATTCATCCATTAGACCTTAATTTATTAATAAACAAGTCTACTTCGAGATGACTAACAGTATTAGTTTTAAAATATTCTATCGCTTTTTCTTTTTCTATATCTGAGGCCCTATGTTGGTTTAGAATATTTATTAAATGCATCTTCATGTGACCGTGTTGAATCCCTGTAGTAATTAATGATTTTATAGCAGCAAAATTTTGTGCTAATCCAGCAACTGCTGTTATTTTCATTAAATCTTTAGAATTAGGTTTGTCTAGTATCTCCAAAGCCAGATTTGCAAGTGGATGTAATTTAGTTAATCCACCAACAGTTCCAAGAGCCAAAGGGATTTCTATTGAAAATTTAAATAAATTATTTTCTATACTAGCATTTGTTAAACTCTTATAAGTACCACTCTTTGATGCATAAGCGTGAGCTGCTGATTCAATGGCTCTAAAATCGTTTCCTGTAGCTATTACCACAGAATCAATACCATTCATTATTCCTTTATTATGAGTAACAGCTCTGTATTTATCTACTTCAGCTATTTTCACTGCTCTAACGAATTTATTGGCAAAATCAAATGGATCAATAATGCTGGTGTCTGATAATTTTTCTATCTCACATGATACTTCAGCTTTAACAATACATTGGGGAACATAATTGGAAAGAATCGACATTATTATTTCAATTTCATTTTTTTCTGTAAAATTATCCTTGAAAGTTTTAGCAAATTGTTCTAAGCAAGAATTAATAAAATTTGCACCCATTGCATCTCGCGTCTCAAAAATTGCTTTGATTTGAAAGTAATTTTCAATTTTATCAGTTAAGTTTAATAATTCAATACTTATAATACCTCCCCCTCTTTTGTTCATGTTTGATGTTATAGAGCTAACATCTGAAATTAGTTTAGGTTTAATTTTATCAAAATATTGTTTTAATGTTTTAAAATCACCTTTAAATAAAAAATGAACTTGACCAACTTTATTTGTTGATAATACTAGAGCTCTAAACCCACCTTTGTCTAACCAAAATTTAGCAGATTTACTTGCAGCAGCAATTACAGAGCTCTCTTCAGTTACCATTGGAATAGTGTAGGGTTTGTTGTTAATAATAAAGTTTGGAGCTATTGCAAAAGGTAAATAAAAATTTGAGATTGTATTTTCAGCAAACTCATCATGAAGTTTTTGTAACTTCTCGTTACTATTACAATATTGTAATAAAATATTTTTGATATTTATATCAGAGGAGAATGAATTTTTTGATAGCCATTCAATTTTTTCAGATTTGTTGAGTTTTGAGAAACCAGAAATAGGCTTTTTCATGAAAAAAATTTATATCAAAGATACTATTCTATTCTAAATTAAATAACTAATAATAAATTTTCAATTATTTATGGATATTTATATTAAATATGCTATTTTGAGTCGAATTTAAAAAAAAACATAAAATGATTAATGCAGATACATTAAACTCACAAAAGCAAATATTTGGACATCCAGCAGGTCTGTATGTATTATTTTTTACAGAAATGTGGGAAAGGTTTTCCTATTACGGAATGAGAGCAATTTTAGTATTATACTTAGTTGCTGAGTCTACTCCTGATACGATTAATCCAGGATTAAATTGGGAGACCGGAGCTGCACTATCTCTTTATGGTACTTACACCATGTTAGTATATGTTGCATCCATTCCAGGAGGTTGGATAGCTGATAACATATTGGGTCAAAAAAAATCTGTTCTTTATGGAGGTATATTACTTGTGTTAGGTCATTCAATTTTAGCTGTGGAAGAAATGTGGGCTTTCTATACAGGTCTGGGTCTTATTATTGCTGGAGTTGGGATGCTAAAGCCAAATATTTCATCCATGGTCGGAGGTCTTTATGCCCAAGGTGATGTTAGAAGAGATAAAGGTTTTATAATTTTTTACATAGGAATTAATATTGGAGCTTTTTTATCTAGTTTAATTGTTGGATATGTTGGAGAAACTTATGGCTGGCATTATGGGTTTGGTTTAGCAGGAATTGGAATGACTCTTGGTCTTATTCAATATCTATTTGGTCAAAAATATTTAAGTCAAGTAGGTGATTTTATAGGTAACAATAAATCTGATGAAGGGAAAGATATACTAAAAAAACCTTTAACTTCTATCGAAAAAGACAGGTTAGTAGTTTTGTTTTTATCTTTTATTCTTGTTATTGTATTCTGGGGTGCTTTTGAACAAGCAGGTGGTTTAATGAATATTTATGCATCTGAAAAGACAGATAGGTTATTTATGGGTTGGTTAGTTCCAGCTTCATGGTTTCAATCTTTAAATGCTATGTTTATCATATTTTTAGGAACAACTGTAGCAACGTACTGGGCTAAACGTAAATTGAAAAATCAATTATCATCTTCTTTATTTAAAATGATTATTGGACTTATAATTATGGGAACTGGATTCTTTTTTATGTCTGCAGCAGCTACACAATATGAAACTCAAGGTAGTTCAGCTATGTATTGGTTAGTTCTAGCTTATTTATTTCATACTATTGGTGAATTATGTATCTCTCCAGTTGCATTATCATTTATTACAAAATTAGCTCCTTTAAAATATGCTTCTCTTACAATGGGTGTTTATTTTGCAATGACAGGCTTCGGAAACAAACTAGCTGGTATACTTGGTGAAGCTTCACAAAGCATGGGAGAGTTTACTATATTTACAGGAATAGCAATTTTTTGTGTTGTTTTCGGTTGTTTAGTTTTATTATTTAGAACTAAACTTGAAAAACTTACTCACGGAGCTGAAGACGATAATTAAAATCAAATAACATGAACAACACTTCTTCAACTGATCATTTTTTTCAATCTACAGTTTTAGGCCATCCTTCTGCTTTATTTGTTTTGTTTTTTACAGAAATGTGGGAGAGATTTTCTTATTATGGCATGCGCGCACTATTAGTTATGTTTTTTACTGCTGCACTAATAGACGGTGGTTGGGGTTGGCCTAGAGAATATGCATATGCAATATTTGGAACCTATACTTCTCTTGTATATATATCAACCCTACTTGGCGGGTATATGGCTGATAAAATTATTGGATATAGATATGCTGTTTTATTTGGTGCTTTTTTAATGACTTTAGGTCATGGTGCTATGGCATTTGAAACTCCATTTTTTATATACCTAGGATTAACTTTATTGGTTTTTGGAAGTGGTTTTTTTAAACCAAACATCACCTCAATTATTTCTGGTATGTATAAAGGAAATGATGAGAAAAAAGATGGAGCTTATACGATATTTTATATGGGCGTAAATGCTGGAGCATTTTTAGGAATTCTACTTTGTGGTTATATAGGTGAGCAGGTTGGTTGGAGATGGGGTTTTGGTTTGGCTGGAATATTTATGTTATTTGGTTTATTACAATTTTGGCTTGCTCAAGAAATATTTGGAGATATAGGAACAAAACCAGTAATTAATGATGATCAAAATTCAATAACTAACAAAGATGAGCCAAAATTAAATCCCTTTACTAATTTTCAATTGTCACTTATTGTAATTGCTGGACTATTAGGTCTTTCATGGATGATAAATGACCCTGTCTCTAAAATTTCAGAGGGAACGTATAATCTTTTTAATTTTAGTGTTTTAGGATTAGACGGATCTAACTTTGCTATAATTAGTGCATTGGTAATTTTTGTAACGTTACTCGTTATAAGAATTCCTAAATATGATAAAATTACAAGAGATAGAATGTTAGCTGTAATTTTCTTTGCTTTCATTACTATATTCTTTTGGGCTCTTTTTGAACAAGCACCAGGATCATTAACAATATTTGCAAGAGATTATACTCAGCGTGTTTTAGAGGGTAACTCTGCTTTTATTTTTAAAATAATTAATTCATTAATGACAATAATTCCGTTAGGAATTATTACCTGGGTCCTCTGGTTATTATTTAAACAAACCTTTTCAAGGATTGCTAAATCAAATATCTTTTTAACACTAAGTTTTGTTATAATATGGATTATTGCAATTTGGATGTTAAAAGATCAATTTAACGATAAGGTTACGGAAGTCCCTGCATCTTGGTTTGGTGTATTAAACTCTTTATTTATTATAGTATTTGCTCCTTTGTTCTCCAAATGGTGGGAGAGTAAGTATAATCCTAATGCAAACATAAAATATGCTTTGGGTATGATATTGTTAGGTCTTGGAATGGCTTGTGTTGCAATTGCATCATCAGATATTTCACCAGGGGCTAAAACAGCCTCAGTAAGTATGATTTGGTTAGTGCTAGTTTATTTTTTCCATACTATGGGTGAGTTATGCATTTCACCGGTAGCTCTTTCTTATGTAAGTAAGTTAGTCCCTGGTCGCATGATTGCCATGATGTTTGGTATTTGGTATTTAGCAGTCGCAATTGGCATGAAACTTGCAGGTGTTTTTGGTGAAGCTTCAGAAAGCATTGCTAGGGACCAAGGTTTGAGTTATTTTTTCTGGCTTCTTACAGCTATTGCTTTTAGTCTTGGACTACTTTCTGCATTATTGTATCCAGTAGTTAAAAAATTAATGCACGGAATAAAATAAGTTTATGAGATATTTATTTATTATATCATTTTTATTTGGATTCAATGTTAATGGTCAATCCATTAATTGGATAAGCTTTGAAGAAGCTTTTAAATTGCAGCAAACAAACCCTAAAAATATTATCGTAGATGTTTATACTAATTGGTGTGGACCATGTAAACTTTTAGATAGAAACACTTTTCAAAATAAAAAAGTTGCAGATTTCATTAATAAAAACTTTTATGCAGTTAAGTTTAACGCAGAAGGGAACAATATTATTAAATTTGATGATAGAGAATTTACAAACCCTAATTATAGACCTGAAATGGCTAATAGACGAAACGGGAATCATCAACTTACTAGATATTTAGGCGTAAATGCATATCCAACTGTAGTATTTCTAGATGATAATTCGGATATTATTTATAAACTTAGAGGTTATAATACTCCTGCTCAAATTGAAATTTGGCTTAAGTTATTTAAAGATCAAAAATACAAATCAATCAAAAGTCAAGAAGATTTTGATAATTTTCAAAAATCATTTGTGGCTGAATTTTAATTTTTTAGATACTTACTAATTAGCTCAGCTGTTTTTTTACTAGCTCCTTTTCCCCCTAATTTCCTGTGAAGCAGTTCATATTCTTTTAACATTAAAGACCTTTTGCTTTTATTTAGTATTTTTTGAAGTTCAATTACTAGATTGTCTTTATTACAATTGCTTTGAATTAGTTCTTTGACTACATGTTTGTCTAGAATTATATTTACCAATGAAATATACTTTAAATTACGAATTAAAATCCTTCCAATTAAGTAAGAGATCATACTGGTTTTATAACAAACTACTTGAGGGACTTTAAATAATGCAGTTTCTAATGTTGCTGTTCCTGATGTAACTATTGCAGCAGAAGAAATTCTTAAGATGTCATATGTTTGATTGCATATTACTTTTATCGAACCAAAATATTCTTTATTAGATGTTATAATTTTTTCATAATAATTTATACTTTTATTTGGTGCTCCTGCAATTACAATTTGATAATCTTTAAAGTTAGATACTACGTCTAACATTAAAGGTAATAATTTGCTTATCTCCTGATGTCTGCTTCCAGGAAGTAGAGCTATAACTGGCTTTGAAGACAGTTTGTTTTCTGCTAAAAACTCTTTCTTATTAAATTCTTTTTGATTATGAACAGCATCTAATAGGGGGTGACCGACAAAATCAACTTCATATTTGTGTTTGTTTTTATAAAAATCCTTTTCAAAAGGAAGAATTACATACATTTTATCAATTACTTTTTTAATTTTTTTTACTCTTGACTCTTTCCAGACCCACACTTTTGGTGATATATAAAAATGATTACTAAAATTTTTTCTTTTTGCCCATTTAGCAATCTTCATGTTAAACCCAGGGTAATCAATATAAATAATAAGATCTGGATCATAATTTTCTATATCTTTTTTACACAAAGAAATATAATTTAAAATCTTTTTAGCGTTTACTATAACTTCTAAAAAACCCATGTAAGAGAACTCTTCGTAATGCTTCACAAGTTCGTTACATTGGCTTTTCATCAAGTCTCCACCCCAACCCCTAAAAGTTGAAGTAGGATTAATTCTTTTTAATTCTTTAATTAAATTAGACCCATGTAAATCACCTGAAGCTTCTCCTGCAATTATATAGTATTTCAATTTATTCTTAATTTAAAATTAGTGTAAATATTGCTAAAAAAATTGTAAAAAGTAAGACACCTTTTGCTCTTTGATCTTGATTTTTTTTTATAAAAACAAAGAATACTAGAACATTTAATATTGCACCTAAACTAATTAATTTCCCCAAAAAATTTTCGTAATATGAATTTTTCAAACTTTCAATAATTGAATCATTTTCAGAAAAAAATAAGATTGCAAGAACCAATCCAGACAAACTAGACAAAAGAGCAAACAAAACACCTTTTAGAACTTCTTTTTTTTTATTCAAAATTCCATGATTTAAGATTATTTAAATAACTATGAGCTGTTAAGTCAAATTGAATAGGTACAATTGAAATATAGTCGTTTTCTAACGCCCAGTGATCTGTATCTTGACCTTCATCAAGGTTGACAAAATTTCCAGTTAACCAATAGTAATTTTTTCCAAGAGGACTAACTCTTTTGTCAAACTTTTCATTCCAATATGATTTTGCCTGTCTACATATTTTTACACCTTTAATTTTATCTTTAGATATTTTTGGAAAATTAACATTTAAGACAACACCTTTTCTTAGGCCATATTGAAGTACATTTTCTACAATTGTTTTGATATAATTATCAATTTGACTAAAGTCAGCATTCCAGTTATAATCTAACAGTGAAAAACCTACTGCAGGTATACCTTCAATGCCCGCTTCTATTGCTGCACTCATTGTTCCTGAATATATTACATTTATTGACGCATTTGAACCATGATTAATCCCTGAGACACATATGTCAGGTTTTCTTTTTAAAATTTCATTTACTGCTAGCTTTACACAATCTGCTGGGGTTCCTGAGGTACTATATTCGATTTGAGGACCATCATCAATCTTCTCTTTTTTACAAAATAGAGTGTTGTTTATTGTAATGGCATGACCCATAGCGCTTTGCGGACTATCTGGAGCAACAACTATAACTTCCCCGATTTTATTCATCACTTTTATCAATGACCTTAAACCTGGAGCAGTTATGCCATCATCATTGGTTATTAATATTAAAGGTTTCTTTTTCATTTTATTTATCTTAATAACAAAAGTAGTTATTTTCTCAAGAAATTAATCAAATATATTCTTTAACAAAAATTTAGTATTAAGTAATTATTTTAAGCTTCTTTTTTTATTTAATTTGTGTTAAGTTTAAATTAAGCTATGACAAACAAATACATAATATTATTACTTACTACAATTTTTGCTTTAGCATCTTGTAGTTTTACTTCTAATTCTTCTAAAGAATCTGATAAAGATCAATTGTTATTACAGTTGGTTTCTTATATTTTGGAAGAAGGTCATTATGTGGAAAAAGAATTGGACGATGATTTTTCATCAAAAGCTTTCTACACATACATTGATATGATAGATCCATATAAAAGATATTTATATAAATCTGATATTGAGAAATTTAAAGAATTTGAATATTTACTAGATGATCACTTTAAAAATGCTGATTTAACTTTTTTCAATTTAACTCACGAGACACTAATTAAAAGAATTGATGAGTCTAAGGGAATTTATACAGATATATTTAATTCTCCATTTAATTATAAAATTGATGAAGTATTAGTTGTTAATGATTCCATAGATTTTGTTGAAGATTTGTTGGAAATGAAAGATCGTTGGAGAAAAACTTTTAAATATTACACTTTAAATAATTTAAATGATTTGCTTTCTGAAAATGATTCCATAAAAGCTTTACTAAAAAACAATAAAGATTTCGATACAACTATCGAACCATTTAAAGAAAAATCTAGAAATTCTTCTCTCGAATTTTGCAACGACGTATATCAATATTACTCTGATCGATCAAGACAAGAATGGTTTAGTATTTATGTAAATTCGTTAGTTTATCAATTTGACCCACATACATCTTATTTCAATCCAGATGATAAGGATGATTTTGATGTAGATATGTCAGGGAACTATGCAGGAATCGGAGCAAGACTACAACAAAAAATGGATAAAATTTCAGTTGTAGAACTCATTTCTGGTGGACCTGCTTGGAGACAAAATAAACTAGAAGTAGGAGATGTTTTATTAAAGGTTCGACAAACTGATGAAGAAAATCCAGTTAGTATAGTTGGAATGAGAATTAAAGATGCTGTTAAGCTAATTAAAGGACCAATTGAGAGTAGTGTTATATTAACGATTAAAAAGGTTGATGGACAAATAACAGAGCTAAAAATTCCTAGAGATATTGTTCAATTGGAAGAAACCTATGCTAAATCTTCTATTGTTGAGAGATCCAATTCAAAATATGGTCTCATTAACCTACCTAAATTCTATTTTGACTTTGAGGATTACTCAGAAAGAAATGCTGCCAGTGACATAAAAAAAGAAATTATTAGACTCAAGGACGAGGGTATGGAAGGTTTAATTTTAGATCTTAGAAATAATGGAGGAGGAGGACTTAAGCCTGCTGTGGATATGGCAGGATTATTTATTGAAGACGGCCCTATAGTTCAAGTTCAATCTTTTGAAAAGAGGAAAGAAATTTTAAAGGATAGAGATAGGTCAATCGTATGGGATGGTCCGTTAGTAATTCTTGTAAATGAACTTTCTGCTTCATCTTCAGAAATTTTAGCAGCTGCAATGCAAGATTATAAAAGAGCTATTATTATTGGTAGCACTCAAACTTACGGAAAAGGAACTGTTCAAAATGTATTAGATTTAAATAGAATGATCAAAGCAAATACTAATGGAGATATGGGTGCTTTTAAATTTACAATTCAAAAATATTATAGAATTAATGGAGGATCTGTTCAATTAGAGGGTGTTAAAAGTGATGTAGTAATTCCTAACAGGTATAGTTATATTGATTTTGGTGAAAAAGAACAAGATAATCCTCTTGAATGGGATAAAATAACAGCTGTCGAATACACTCCTTGGTCTAGTAATTTTGATTATTCTAGTGCTATTAAAAAAAGTAAATTGAGGATTAAATCTAATGAGTACTTAAAGTTAATTGATGATAATGCAAAGTGGATAAAATCTGTCAGAGATAATCAAGAATTTACACTGAATTACTTTGATTATATTGATAAAATTAAAGAGGATGAATTAATGGCTAAAAGTTTTGATAAATTAAAAGAATTTAAAACTAATCTTGAATTTAAATCTCTACCATATGAGATTAGTTTATTTGAAAAAGATTCTACCTTACAACTTAAGCGAAATAGATGGCATAAAAATTTAGCAAAGGACTTATATATAGAAGAAGCTTTAAACGTCTTAAATGATCTTAAAATAAGTTACAACAATTAATGCTTTAGGCAAATAAATTTTTATTTCTTGATTAAAAACATAAGTATAGCGTACATAATATTAGTAGCTTTTTTATCAATTTTTGCTTACTTTTTTATTCCTGATAATTCAACTAATGCTAACCAAATGCATTTGTCGATTCACTCTAAACCTCCAGGTTTCAAAGTGGATTTACTACTCATTGAAAATAATATCAAATATGATCAAACTCTATTTGAAAAATTATTTTTTGGCAATAAAAACTCACCTACTGAAATTGCTTTGCAAAATTATAATCTTAATAAACACACTTTTTATTACAACGAGTACGGAGATTTTTCTGCTAAATTTAATAACAGTATTGAAATCGATGATATTAATAAATTTAAAAGTAATAATTTAATTAATAGAGTTTTTTTACTAGGAACTGATAAGTTTGGTAGAGATGTTCTTAGTAGATTAGTTGTCGGTGCTAGAATATCTTTTTTTATTGGATTTATTTCAGTGTTAATCTCTCTAATTATTGGTGTATTTTTAGGCAGTTTGTCTGGTTATTATTCTGGTAATGTTGATCGATTAATTATGTGGATCATAAATGTTACATGGTCCATACCTACTTTGTTATTAGTAATCGCAATAACTTTAGCCTTAGGAAAAGGCTTGTGGCAAGTTTTTATCGCTGTAGGACTAACCATGTGGGTAGATGTTGCTAGAGTAGTCAGAGGTCAAGTAATTATAATTAAAGAAAGACAGTTTATTATCGCCGCTAGAGTACTTGGATTTAGTGATTTCAGAATTTTGGTAAAACATATTTTGCCTAATATAGTTTCTCCTCTTATAATTATTTCTGCAGCAAATTTTGCTGCATCCATATTAATTGAAAGTGGACTTAGTTTTTTAGGTTTAGGCGCTCAGCCTCCAATGGCTAGTTGGGGGTCAATAATTAAAGATCATTATAATTATATTATACTAGGTAAGCCAATGTTAGCATTGATACCAGGAATTTGCATAATGTCATTGGTAATGGCCTTTATGCTTTTAGGAAATAAGTTAAGAGATAAATTAGATGTAAAAAACTAAATTATTTTACTGGGTATTGTAATAAAATTTTATTCACAAATGATTTAATTTGCTCTTCCTTCTTTGATGTTTTTTCTGAAATATAGCCTTTACCTATACCTTGCCAAACTAATTCATTTTTCTTATAATCTATAATGTCAATGTAAAGTGTCCCTTGAGTAGTAGAAGTATGATAATTAAAATTATACCATGGACCATAACTATAACCTAGATAATTGTAAGAATTATTAATATTTATTTGTTCGTTTACACCTGTAAAAATACTAACAACAACATCTGGATCTATAGAGTTTTTTCTAAGACCTATTGATGACAGTTCAATTTCTAATGCTTTTAAAATTCTTTTTTTATCAAGTTCGTTAATTTTAGCTTTATCTATTCCTTTTTTTGAAAATGCATATGTTTTATATGATGAAAAGTCAATTTCACTATTATAATCTGTAGTTACTCTAACCGAAGAGCAAGATAAATACGTTAGGGAAATTAATAGAATTAGTAATATTTTATAGTTTTTCATATTATTTTTAATTTAAATATTTATCGTCAACCTCATTTGGTAAAGTTACTTTTAAATCTGAATTGAGCTTCATTGCTTGTTTAATTGCAAAAATTGCACCACTGTTTCTAGCCCAACTTCTTCTTGCAACTCCATTATTAACATCCCAATGTAGCATTGATTCGATTTTTTTATCACACTCTTTACTACCGTCAATAACCATGCCAAAACCACCATTTATTACTTCACCCCAACCAACACCACCACCATTATGAATACTTACCCATGTTGCCCCTCTAAAACTATCTCCAATCACATTTTGAATAGCCATATCAGCTGTAAATTTTGAGCCATCATATATATTTGAAGTTTCTCTGTAAGGAGAGTCTGTTCCTGAAACATCATGATGATCTCTTCCAAGTATAATGGTATCAATTTTTTTCTCAGCTATTGCTTTGTTAAATGCCTTTGCAATTTCAACTCTTCCTAAAGAATCTGCATATAAAATTCTGGCTTTAGAGCCGACAACAAGAGAGTTGCTTTTTGCAGCTTTTATCCAGTCAATATTGTCTTGCATTTGAACTTTAATTTCATTTGGGGAATTAATCATTAATTTTTCAAGTACTTTACAAGCTATTTCATCTGTCATATCCAAATCATCTTGTTTGTTAGAAGCACATACCCATCTAAATGGACCAAATCCATAATCAAAGCACATTGGCCCCATAATGTCTTGTACATAGCTGGGAAATTTAAAATTCACTCCATCCTTTGAAAAAACATCTCCACCAGCTTTGGAAGTTTCTAATAAAAATGCATTTCCATAATCAAAAAAATAAGTCCCTTTTTCACAGTGTTTGTTAATAAATTCTGCATGTAAAAGAAGACTTTCTTTTACTTTCAACTTAAATAAAATTGGATCATTTGATATCATCTCATTTGCGCTTTTAAAATCCAGACTCTCAGGATAATAACCTCCAGACCAAGGATTGTGTAAAGAAGTTTGATCACTACCTATGTCTATGAAAACATTGTTCTTATAAAACTCCTTCCAAACGGTAATTATATTTCCATGGTAAGCTAAAGAGACAACTTCTTTGTTTTTTTTGGCAACATTAACCCTTTTGATTAGCTTATCAATATCGCTATACACTTCATCAACCCATCCTTGTGAATGTCTTATTTCAACAACTTTTAGATTAACTTCGGCACAAACTGTAATACACTTAGCTATATTTCCAGCTTTAGGCTGAGCTCCACTCATTCCTCCTAACCCAGATGTTACAAATAATCTTCCCAAAGGATTTTTATTAATTTTTCTAAAAGCATTTAAAACTGTAATAGTTGTTCCATGAACAATTCCTTGTGGGCCAATATACATGTAGCTACCGGCTGTCATCTGACCATATTGAGTTACACCTAAAGCATTAAATTTTTCAAAATTTTCTTTTGAAGAATAATTAGGAATCATCATTCCATTGGAAACTACAACTCTAGGAGCAGATATATTTGATGGAAAAAGTCCAAGAGGATGCCCAGAATTGATAACTAATGTTTGATTGTTATTCATTTCAGAAAGATATTTCATACACAACCTGTACTGAGCCCAATTTTGAAAAACAGAACCATTGCCTCCATAAGTAATTAATTCATGCGGATGTTGAGCTACTTCTTTGTTAAGATTATTTTGAATCATTAACATAATAGCACCAGCTTGTTTAGTTTTAAATGGATATTGTTCTAGTGGTCTTGCATACATTTCGTAAGAAGGTCTGAATCTATACATATAAATTCTGCCATATTGATTTAATTCATCTTTAAATTCCTTATATAAAGTTTCATGATGAATTTTGTCAAAGTATCTTAAAGCATTTGTGATTGCTAATTTTTTTTCATTATTAGATAATATTTCTTCTCTTTTAGGAGCGTGATTTATAGTTGGATCTAAATTTGTTTTTTCAGGTAAATTATTAGGAATACCTTCTTTAATTTGATCTTTGAATGTCATATATTAATTAATTTTTGGATCATAACCGTAAGGGCAGTGTTTACAATTACTTTGACAACAATATCCTCTTTTTAAATGATACTTTTCGGTAAAACATTTATATCCTTCTTTAGTTATGTAGTAGTTTTTCTCCATAATTATTAGAAAATAATTGTTCTACACAAATATAAAGCAATTTGAATTATCTTTGAATACATGAACGTGATTTTAAAAAATAGTGTTAATGAAAAGGTTCATTTTGACAACAATAATGGATTACAATTATTTTTAAAAAGAGAAGATAAAATTCACGAAGTTATCTCAGGTAATAAGTATAGAAAATTAAAATTTAATTTAATCAAAGCTAAAGAATTAGGTTTTAATGGACTATTGACTTTTGGTGGTGCATATTCAAATCATATCCCAGCTGTTGCATATGCAGCAAAAAAAAACGGCTTCAAATCACTTAGTTTTATTAGAGGAGATGAAATAGCAAATAATTATTTAGAAAATCCAACTCTAAAATATTCACATAATTTAGGCATGAAATTTAATTTCTTATCACGATCAAATTATAAACTAAAAACTAATGAAGATTTTTTGGATAAACTAAAAAATACATTTATAGATTATTATCTGATTCCAGAGGGTGGAACGAATGCATTAGGAGTTCTAGGGTGTGAAGAAATTTTAAATCATAATGATAAAAAGTTTGATTATATATGTTGTTCTGTAGGTAGTGGTGGTACAATTAGTGGTTTAATAAATAGCTCTTACGAAAATCAAAAAATAATAGGATTTTCTTCAATAAATAAAAAGTATTTATTAAATGATATTACTAAATTTGTAACTAATAATAATTGGATGCTTATTGACGATTTTGCTTTTGGTGGTTATGGAAAAGTTAATATCGAATTAATTAAATTCATGAACGACTTCAGACATAAATATGATATTTTATTAGATCCAATTTATACATCAAAAATGGTGTATGGTGTTTTAAATTTAATGACTAATAATTTTTTTAAACCCAATTCTAAAATACTAATGATTCACACAGGTGGGCATCAGGGAATATTACCTATGAATAAATTTCTAAAAGATAAAAATTTAACTACGATTAATTACTAATGATAAAATTCAGGATACTTATAGTCTTTATAATATTTAGTTGTGGCACAAAAAAAATTATCATTAATTCTCCAGTAGAAATTGAGAATAATAAAAAAGTTGATAAAAAAGTTAATGCTAAACCATCAAAAACAAATAAGTCCTCTCTACCAGTTATAAATAATGTTAATGATTACATTGATTATTTTAGTGGAGTTGCGATGGATGAAATGCGAACTTATAAAATACCTGCAAGTATTACTTTAGCTCAAGGAATTTTAGAGTCTGGTTCAGGAAAAGGAAGATTATCAGTTGAAGCGAATAACCATTTTGGAATTAAGTGTCATGATTGGAAAGGACCGAAAATTTTCCATGATGATGATGAAGCGCAAGAGTGTTTCAGAAAATACAGCGCACCAGAATACTCTTACAGAGATCACTCTATTTTTTTAACATCGAGATCAAGATACTCTGACCTTTTTGATCTTTCAATAAGTGATTATAAAAACTGGGCTAAAGGTTTAAAAAAAGCTGGTTATGCTACAGATAAAAATTACCCTATTAAATTGATTAATTTAATAGAAAATTATAAGCTATTTATTTATGATGAAATAGTATTAAAAAAAAGAAGTCATAAAAATAAAAGTGTTAGAGATTATACATTAAAACATGAAGTAGTAAAAGGTGACACATTATATTCAATATCAAAAAAATATAAAATCTCTTTAAAGGAGCTATTAAAAATCAATAAACTAAAAGATAGAACATTAACTATAGGCCAATTTTTAATAATAGATAAATGATATATCAAAGAAGTAGTGCATTATTTAAAGAAGCGCTAAAACATATACCCGGAGGGGTTAATTCCCCAGTTAGAGCTTTCAAAGCGGTAGGTGGAACTCCAATATTTATTAAAGAAGCCAAGGGTGCTTACTTGATAGATGAGGATGGTAATATGTATATTGAATACATAAACTCATGGGGACCTATGATACTAGGTCATTCTTATCCAACTGTTGTAAACGCAATAATTAAAAAAGCACAAAAAGGAACTTCATTTGGAGCTCCGACAGAAATTGAAAATAATATTGCTAAGCTAGTAGTAAAAATGGTTCCAAATATTGATCAAATTCGATTTGTAAACTCTGGAACAGAAGCTTGTATGAGTGCTATTCGATTGGCAAGAGGATATACCAAAAAAGAAAAAATAATCAAGTTTTCAGGATGTTACCATGGACATAGTGATTCATTTTTAATTCAAGCAGGAAGTGGTAGTATTACTTACGGGGAACCAAATAGCCCCGGAGTCACTAACGGGACTGCAAAAGACACTTTAATAGCTCAGTACAATAACCTTAAAAGTGTCGAGAATATTATTTTATCTAATAAAAATGAAGTTTCAGCTATTATTCTTGAGCCAATTGCAGGAAATATGGGGTGTATTCCACCTGTTGATGGGTTTTTAAAAGGATTAAGAAAATTATGTGATAAGCATAATATATTATTAATATTTGATGAAGTTATGACTGGTTTCAGAGTAGCAAAAGGCGGTGCACAGGAACTTTATGGAGTTTCAGCAGATATTGTATGTTTTGGAAAGATAATAGGAGGTGGTCTTCCTGTTGGAGCTTTTGCTTCAACTAATAAGATTATGTCTTATTTATCTCCTAATGGGCCTGTTTATCAAGCTGGTACATTAAGTGGAAATCCGTTAGCTATGGCAGCAGGTTTTTCTATGTTAAATACTATAGACAATGATCCTGAATTGTATCAAAGACTAAACGAAAAAGCAGATTATTTAGACGTTGGAATTTCTGAAATATTAAAAAGAAAAGGGGTTAAATTCTCAACTAATAGAGTTGGCTCAATGTTTTCAATTCATTTTACAGAGCATAATGTAACGGATTTTGATTCTGCTAAAAAAGCAGACAATAGATTTTTTCCAATATTTTTTCATCAAATGTTAAAAAATGGTATCTATATAGCACCTAGTTCCTACGAATCTTGGTTTTTAAGTGATGCTTTAACATTTAAAGATTTAGATAAAACAATTGCTGTAGTAGAAAAGATATCATCTAAGCTCTTGTAATTAGAATTTTTTTTTTACTTTTAAAAAAAATTCATCATATCATGAAAAAAACATTTTATACTTTTTTAATTTTCTCTTTCATAAGTTTAAATATCAATTCGCAGATTCAATATAGTTCAATTGATGATGTGAAAAGGTTAAATTATGAGCTTCTCGAAGAGATTGGGTTTGATGATTCGCAAATTAATATTGTTTCAAGATTAATATACTCTTTAAACAAAAAAGCAACTTATATATCGAAAAAAGGTGCTTTTCCACAAAAAGATATACTAGATAATGAGTTTAATACAATGTTTTTAAAACTTTTGTCAGAAGAAGATTTAGCTAAATTTAAAACTATTCAACACAAAATAAAATAGATATTATTTAATCTCCACAAATAATCCTTTATCACCTTTTGACACTTTAGCAAGGTTATTTTTTGTTAATCCTTTTATTCCCTTGTCCCATGCTTTATTACTCAAGTTCGATTTTGACTTTAACTCAGAAAGTTCAATTTTTTGATTTTCTTTTAATATTGTGAAAATGACTTTTTCGTTATCGTTTAAATCTAAAGGTTTTTTTTCTGGTCTCATTTGAGGGAAAAACAATACTTCCTGAATTGAACTATTGTTAGTCATTAGCATAACTAGCCTATCTATTCCAATACCAATTCCAGAAGTTGGAGGCATTCCATATTCAAGTGCTCGTAAAAAATCATTATCAATGAATTCCGTAGCTTCATCATCTCCTTTTTTAGATAATTCAAGTTGATCTTCAAATCTTTCCCTTTGATCTATTGGATCATTTAATTCACTGTAAGCATTAGCTATTTCTTTGCCATTGATAATTAACTCAAATCTCTCAGTTAGTTTTGGATTTGTTCTATGCTTTTTTGTAAGAGGGCTCATTTCTTTTGGGTAATCTGTAATAAAAGTTGGTTGAATAAATTCTTTCTCACACTTTTCTCCAAAAATTTCATCAATTAATTTACCAACACCCATAGTCTCATTAACTTCAATGCCCATTGCTTTTGCAGTATCTCTTAATTCTATTTCGTCCATATTCGAAACATCGATACCAGTGTGAATTTCTATAGCCTTTAATATTGGTATTCTTGGGTATGGAGCTTTAAACTCTATTTCATTATTACCTACTTTAAGTTTTGATTTGCCATTTGTTTCAATTGCTACTTTTTCAAGTAAACTTTCTGTTGTTTCCATCATCCAGAAATAGTCCTTGTATGCCACATATAATTCCATTATTGTAAATTCAGGATTATGGGTTCTATCCATTCCTTCATTTCTAAAATCTTTAGCAAATTCATAAACACCATCAAAACCGGCCACTATCAACCTTTTTAAATAAAGTTCATTTGATATTCTTAAATATAATGGAATATTTAATGCATTATGATGAGTTAAAAAAGGTCTCGCAGCTGCTCCTCCTGGTATTGACTGTAAGATTGGAGTTTCAACTTCTAAATAGCTCTTTTCATTAAGAAAATTCCTTATTGTATTGTTTATTTTAGTTCTTTTTAAAAACGTTTCTTTAACTTTTGGGTTAACAATTAAATCAACATATCTCTGTCTGTATCTTAATTCTGGGTCATTAAATTCATCATAAACATTACCTTCACTATCTTTTTTAGGTAATGGTAACGGTCTTAAAGACTTGCTTAGTAGAGTGAAATTATTTACTAATACTGTTTTTTCTCCCACTTGAGTTTCAAACAAAACTCCTTCAATTCCTATTATATCACCAATATCTAAAAGCTTTTTATATACCTCGTTATATAGAGTCTTATCTTCACCTGGACAAATCTCATCTCTGTTAAAATACACTTGTATTTTACCGTCTTTGTCTTGAAGTTCAGCAAAGCTAGCTTTACCCTGAATTCTTCTCGACATTAATCTGCCAGCGATAATAACATTTTTATTTTCTTTAAAGTTCTCTTTAATTTCTTTTGAAGTATTATCTACTGAAAATAAATCTGCAGGGTAGGGGTTTATACCTAACGAAACTAATTTTTCTAACTTTTCTCTTCTTATTATTTCTTGTTCTGAAAGTTCACTCATCAAAAATATATTTATTAAACAAATATAATTCTTATTAATAAGGATATCAATAATAAAAAATGAAAACTCAAATAAATCTAATCAAATACTATTATTTATATTTGATTAAATAATGAGTTTAATTAGAGTCCTTTTTGCGATATTGTTTCCACCTTTATCTGTTTTTGATAAAGGATGTGGTTCATTTGTAATAGTATTTATTTTGACATTATTGGGCTGGGTTCCTGGAGTTATTGCAGCACTTATAATCTTAAATAACCCAAATAATGAAAATTAAAAATAAATCAGTCATAATTAAAGATCTTGGAGTAGTTGATTATAAAGAGTGCTGGGATTTTCAAGAGAAGTTATTTAAAAATGTTGTTGATGTAAAAATTATAAACAGAAGAGAAGCATTAAATAAACCAACTTCTAACTATTTATTATTTGTTGAGCACCCTCATGTTTATACCCTAGGAAAGAGTGGAGATATGAGTAATTTATTGGTCAGTGAAACGGAACTAATTAAAAAAGATGCTAAATTCTACAAAATTAACAGAGGTGGAGATATTACATATCATGGACCTGGGCAAATTGTTGGCTATCCAATATTAGATTTAGATAATTTTTTTACTGATATCCATAAATATTTAAGATTTTTAGAAGAAGTTATTATAATAACTCTTGATGATTATGATTTAAAAGCCTCTAGAAACCCTGGCAAAACTGGTGTCTGGTTAGATATTAACACTCCATTTGCGAGAAAAATATGTGCAATGGGTGTCAGAGCTAGTAGATGGGTTACAATGCATGGGTTTGCATTAAACGCAAATGTCGATCTTAGTTATTTTGAATGTATAGTCCCTTGTGGAATAACAAATAACTCAGTTACATCTTTAAATAAAGAACTGGGAGTAGAGTTTGTTGATGTTATAGAATTAAAGAAAAAAATAAAAAATAATTTTTTAAAGTTGTTTGAGGCAAAAATCAATTAATAGTATAACAGCTAATAAATTTATTCTTGTTTGAAATAATTATTTCAACATTCTTGTCACGATTCATATCTCCTATTTCCATCGGAATTAATGAGTAAATTGGAAAAGAAGTATCTAAAATGAGGTTTTTATTAAACAAATAAGACTTCTTATTTTGTTTATCATAAAGAGTTATTAATAAATTTTTATTGATGTTTGATAGTTGTGGACTGCCATAGTTGCCAAATGGAATACTTGCAACATTAGAACTTAATTTGATTGAGTTTTCATTTAAAACAACTAAATTAGAACCGTCAGAATTTAGTGATAAGTTTTTTAAACTACTTAAATCCATTACACCATTAACATCTATTTGAACTAGTTTTTGATCCGTTGTTGTGGAAATTAATTTATCATTATACTCAAAAATATTTTGATTTGAGAAATTAATATCGTCATTGAAATTTATCCTTTCTCTTCCTTTTCGATTTAAAATTTTTATCTTACTTCCAATTTTAAATACTATAAAATCTTTATTTAAAATTCTAAAATGTTTAGGTTTAGAAGAGATTTTATTTATGGACTTTTTATATTTAAAGCCGCTGACTTTTTTGCCACTCTTATCATACATTAGTAGTTCGCTTCCTTGAGTAACTAGTAGTCTGTAGTTCTTGTTTTTGTCATAATCAAATACTGACAATGGTTGAGTAATTGGATCATTGAATGTTTTTGGGAATTGCTTTACATTATTTCCGTTTCTATCTAATACATAAATTTTGTTTTTCGTATTAAAAATAAGTTGAAGTCTTCCGTTTTTATAAATATCAATTTGAGATATTTTCCCTAAAATTGGTTGGTTGATTTTCTTCTTCCAAATAACTTTTCCATCTTTCGAAATTAGATATAAGTTGTTTTTTGCATCCTGCACAACAATGTCTAAGTTTTTTGTGACATGATTTTTCACAAAATGAGGATACATTATGATCTCTTCATCAATTTCAACATCAAAAAGTTTGGAAATTTTTAGATTCTCATCTTCTTTAGTTTCTTTACTGATTACTGCATTAAAGTGAATTATACCATTATCTTGAACTAATTGAAAACTATTTTCAGTAAAATCATTTTTAGAATTCAATAAATTAAGTTCATTAAAAAAATTATAATTAGACCCTGAAAAGTAGTTGTTATTTAAAGTATTAAAACTGCTTATTGATGAAAAAAGTCTATTAAAGTTTGAGTTAATTTTTAGAGTGTTTTTGTTTAGATTATCATTAATGAATTGTTTTAAGGTTTGTTCATTATTAGAAAAAACTAAACAATCTTTGAATAATAGTATTTTTTCTTTGTTATTGAAGTTTGCAAATGAAATAAAAGGATTTATATCTAGATCTGTGTTATTATATATTTCAAAACCTCTATGTTTTATACTTATAGTATTTTTATTAATTAGGTAATCTTTAAATAATTTAATTTCATCAAGTCTAAAAATAAAAACTTGTTCATTATCTAATTTAAGTTCTGTTATTTCAATTGAATTATTATTTAAAATTATTGAAAACCTATTTTCTTCTACTTCGTCTTTTGAAACTTTTTTTAAATAGTTGTTTTGATTTTTAAAATTGTATGACTTTAAGCTTGTTGTATTTTTTGGAGTAATTTTATAATTCTTTAATTCACTACTACTAGACTCTTTGAAAATATTATTTGATATTTTTAAAGAGTCGTCCAAGAAACTTAACCCATTTAATAAAATTTTGTCATTAAATATGTTAACTCCAAAACTTAAGCTGTTATCTTGAATTTTATTATTTAAATTAAATATAGAATTTAAAAAATCTTTTGATATTTCTTCTTTAAGTATTAAAGAAAAGGAATCATTAACATTAAAAGTTTTTGCGTATTTATTAAAATCTTTATTGTAGTTTATTTGTATTTTGTTGATGTTTTTTAATGAATTTGAATAAATATTTACATTATTAATTCTTTTATGAAACACATCAAATTCTTTAATACTGTCTTTTGTAATTATAGTAAACACCTCTTCATTAATATTCTTAGTCAGACTTATTATTAATTCTGTTTCATCGTTCAAATTATTAATTAATTCGAGCTGTTTTTTTGTATTGTATTTTAAATTTCCAATTTTATTTAAAACTTCATTGTTTTTGATATCACTTTTGAATTTTCCTAAATTATGAATCTTGATAATAATTAATGAATTTTCTGGGATGTAGTCTTCTATATCTTTTGGTCGATCATTCACTAAATTACACCCCCACAAAACTAAGAATACATAGAAATATTTTTTCATTATTTTTTTTTTAAAATTATAATTTTAGTTTGAATTGTTCATCCAATAGTCTGAAAGATTTTCTATGATATTTTGTTATACCATATTTTAAAATTGCTTGTTTATGAAATTTTGTTGGATATCCTTTATTTTTATCCCAACCGTAGTGAGGAAACTCTTTATGAATTTTGTTCATATAGTTGTCTCTTTCTGTTTTAGCAATTATAGATGCTGCAGCAATACTTAGGAACTTTTCATCCCCTTTAATTATTGTTTGATACGGAATGTTATTGTAGCTTTTAAATTTATTTCCGTCAACTATAATAAAATCTACTTTTGTCAATAATTTACTAATTGATTTTTGCATTGCAAGGATTGAAGCATTTAGAATATTGATTTCATCAATTTTTTTTGGAAATATATGACAAAAAGAAAATTCTAATGCCTCATTTTCAATTATTTCTTTTAGTTTATATCTGTTTTTTTTTGAAATTTTTTTTGAATCATCAATATCAACATTTAAGAAGTTATTTTTAAATATTACAGCGGCTGCAGTTACCGGTCCTGCTAAACATCCTCTACCCGCTTCATCAGTCCCGCATTCTATTTTATAATCTGAGAATTTTAACTTTAACATATAATTATAGACTCAAATAATGTAGTTTATATAAATGTATTTATTTTTGTGATATAAATTTAATTAGAATATGAAAATTTCTTTATCTATTATACTTGTTTTTTCATTATCTGTAAATTTATTTTCTCAAAATATTGACAAGCCAAATATGAGTTTGAGGGAGTTAAAACAAAATTTTGATATAACTCAATTATCAGATTCTTTGATGGACTCTTTTACTATTGAAAAAAGCACAAAAGTCCTAAAGAATTTAGATGCAAAAATTGAAGATTACACTATAATAAATCAAAGAAACGATTCTCTCAAAGTAGATACTAGCTTAACAATTGATAAGTATTATAAATTAAATTACTTAAGAGCTGATAACTTTGAACTAATTGAATTCTCTAATACTGGACATACATATAATTTGTTAACTTTCGCTGAAAGTAAAGGTTTGTTCCCCCAAATTGGTTCAAATGCTAAACACTACAATTATTCACAAGCCAATGACATTAATTACTACCATGTTGCTACTCCATTTACTGAATTAATGTACAGAACAGCCTTTGTTCAAGGTCAGCTTTTAGATGCACTATTTTCAGTTAATACATCACCAAGATTTAATTTCACAATTTCAAGAAAAGGTTTAAGGTCATTAGGAAATTATCAGCATTTTCTGTCAAGTTCCTCTAATTTTAAATTTTCCACAAATTATAATTCTAAAAACAGCAAGTATTTTTTAAAAACACATTACGTCAATCAAAATCTTTTCTCTGAAGAAAATGGAGGTATTAGAGATGATGATATAACAAATTTTGAATCTGGAAACACTGAATTTATAGATCGGTCTGTATTTGATCCCCAATTTGAAAATGCAGATAACTCTTTACAAGGCAAGAGGTTTCACTTCAATCAAAAATATATTATTAAAAACTCATTAGATTCCCTAAATACACGAAAATGGTCTATTGGAAATATAATGACACTAGAAAACAAGTACTACCAATTTAAACAAACATCACCAAATGAATATTTTGGTGAATCTACAGGTTTTGCTCAAATAAATGATAAAGTATCTTTTGATACTTTTCTTATCAACTTCAACACAACTTACAGTTCTTCAAAATTAGGGATGGCTACAGTTTTTATGAATTATAGAGATGTTGATTATAGTTATGAAAATCTGGCGGACATTAATAATAACTTTTTTTATGAGTCAATTACAGATGATAATTATTCTTTTGGGTTAAATTATTTATTAAAAAAGAATAGATATACTATCGATTTTCATTTTGAATCTATGCTGTCTGGAAATATTGAAGGAAGTGTTATAGGAGCTGGACTGTTACTTAATATTAACCAAGACTCAAATGTTAAATTCAGTTTCATGAATACAGATAGTTCACCTGACTACAACTTCATGCTTACTAATAGTTCATACTCAAATTACAATTGGAATAATATTTTTAACAATACTAATACAACTAGATATGTATTAAATTTTAAGTCTGACAAATTATTTAAATTTAATTTTGAGTTTAATAAAATATCAAATTACACATATTTTGGTAAGGATGTCAACGGCTTTATTATTCCTAAGCAAGAAGGTAGTAACATAGGTATGTTTAAAATGAATATTTCAAAAAAACTATCCTTTAAAAAATTTACTCTTGAAAATAAAGTTCAATTTCAAAAGGTTGGAGACGAAAGTTTAGGAGTTATTAATATTCCTGATTTGATATTAAGAAATACTCTTTATTACCAAAATGAGCTCTTTAATAAAGCTTTATTATTACAAACCGGATTTACATTAAATTACTTTTCTGAGTTTTATATGAACGGTTATGATCCATTATTGTCTGAATTTTATGTTCAAAACAATAAACTTATTGGGAATTTTCCAAGAATTGATTTTTTTGTCAATGCTAAAATCCAACAAACTAGAATTTATTTAAAGGCTGAACATATTAATTCATCAATTACAGGATACAATTATTATTCAGCTCCAAACTATCCCTACAGAGATTTTTCTATTAGATTCGGATTAGTTTGGAATTTTTTCATGTAATTATTTTTACACCTAATTTATTTATTTCTAGCACTTTAAGAGCTAAATTAAATCCTTCTTATAAAATAATTTTAAAATAGTTTTGTCAATAGTAAAAAGGTTCTATATTTGCACCCGCTTAGAGAAATATATATTACTTCTCTGAGCACTGTTCATTAAAAAAATGCAATTAAACACAAATTTTATCATAAATAAGTTTTGTTGTATAAAAAAAGGGTTTTATATTTGCAGCCCGCTTAAATTTTAAGATAAAGCGAATATTAAAAATAAGTTCATTTAAAATATTGATTGACAGCGTATTATTAAATCGAAAGATTTAATATTACAGAGAATAAACCATTTTGAGTAAATAGAATTATAATTTCTTTAGTTGCTAAATAGTATTTAAAATTTAACGATGAAGAGTTTGATCCTGGCTCAGGATGAACGCTAGCGGCAGGCCTAACACATGCAAGTCGAGGGGTAACATAGAGTGCTTGCACTCTGATGACGACCGGCGCACGGGTGAGTAACGCGTATACAATCTGCCTCATACTAGGGGATAGCCCAGAGAAATTTGGATTAATACCCTATAGTATCTTTTAGAGTCATCTCTTTAAGATTAAAGGTTACGGTATGAGATGAGTATGCGTTCTATTAGTTAGTAGGTGAGGTAACGGCTCACCTAGACCACGATAGATAGGGGCCCTGAGAGGGGGATCCCCCACACTGGTACTGAGACACGGACCAGACTCCTACGGGAGGCAGCAGTGAGGAATATTAGACAATGGGCGAAAGCCTGATCTAGCCATGCCGCGTGCAGGATGACGGCCCTATGGGTTGTAAACTGCTTTTATACAGGAAGAAAAAACTCTACGTGTAGAGTCTTGACGGTACTGTAAGAATAAGGATCGGCTAACTCCGTGCCAGCAGCCGCGGTAATACGGAGGATCCAAGCGTTATCCGGAATTATTGGGTTTAAAGGGTCCGTAGGTGGACAATTAAGTCAGAGGTGAAATCCTGCAGCTCAACTGTAGAATTGCCTTTGAAACTGGTTGTCTTGAGTCATTATGAAGTGGTTAGAATGTGTAGTGTAGCGGTGAAATGCATAGATATTACACAGAATACCAATTGCGAAGGCAGATCACTAATAATGTACTGACACTGATGGACGAAAGCGTGGGTAGCGAACAGGATTAGATACCCTGGTAGTCCACGCCGTAAACGATGGTCACTAGCTGTTCGGACTTCGGTCTGAGTGGCTAAGCGAAAGTGATAAGTGACCCACCTGGGGAGTACGTTCGCAAGAATGAAACTCAAAGGAATTGACGGGGGCCCGCACAAGCGGTGGAGCATGTGGTTTAATTCGATGATACGCGAGGAACCTTACCAGGGCTTAAATGTAGAGTGACAGGTCTAGAGATAGATTTTTCTTCGGACACTTTACAAGGTGCTGCATGGTTGTCGTCAGCTCGTGCCGTGAGGTGTCAGGTTAAGTCCTATAACGAGCGCAACCCCTGTTGTTAGTTGCCAGCGAGTAATGT
>Ga0206124_10000194_pt1:0-2500 | contig 49173 bp, 38 predicted proteins | sample Helgoland_Spring_3_FD_148671 | JGI IMG/M metagenome (GOLD analysis project Ga0206124, IMG submission 148671) | Pelagic subsurface seawater microbial communities from Kabeltonne, Helgoland, North Sea - Helgoland_Spring_Bloom_20160321_2 | ecosystem: Environmental > Aquatic > Marine >... | reverse complement strand
ATCTTAATATTTATTATATTACTGCTCTAAAAAATAAATTATGGAATTATTAGTCATTGTAGTATTTGTTCTTGGGTATTTAGCTATAACATTAGAGCACTCCTTGAAGGTAGATAAATTAGTGCCAGCATTAGTTATGATGGCTGTATCTTGGGCGATAATTGCGTTAAATATAGATTCTTTTTCTAATTGGTTTAGCCCAGCTATTCACGGATTAGTTGATGGTTTTGCGAATTTAGCTCATGACGCTAAAATGCATTTAATGGAGGAAACTCTATTGCATCATTTAGGTAAAACTGCAGAAATTTTAGTTTTTCTAATTGGAGCAATGACGATTGTTGAAATTATAGATTATTTCAATGGTTTTTCTGTCATTAAAGATTTAATTAATTACAAAAAGAAAAAGACTATCCTATGGATTTTTTGTGGTCTAGCATTCATACTTTCTGCAATTATTGATAATCTTACTGCTACAATTGTACTTATATCAATTTTACAAAAAGTTGTTTCTGATAAAAACATGCGATTATGGTATGCAGGTCTTATAATTATAGCAGCAAATGCAGGGGGTGCATGGTCACCAATTGGTGATGTTACTACTACAATGCTTTGGATAGGAGATAAAGTTTCAACAATTGAGCTAATATATTATTTGTTAATTCCTTCAATAATATGTATGATAGTACCTACTGTAATTGCTTCATTTTTACCTCAATTTAAAGGAGATATTGAATTAAACAAATCAACAGATACTGATTCTGATAAGTATAGTTCTAAGATGTTAATATTAGGTCTAAGTGCAATTATTTTTGTTCCGATTTTTAAAGTTGTTACTCATCTACCACCATACATTGGTATGATGTTAAGCTTAGGGGTAGTTTCTATATTTGCTGAAATTTTTAGTAACACAGAATATAGTTTATCTAAAATCACTTCTTCCGATTCCAGCTCTCATTCAAGTCCCGTTCATAAAGCATTAACTAAGATTGAAATGCCAAGTATACTATTTTTCTTAGGTATTCTAATGGCTGTTGGTGCACTAGAATCTTTGGGTGTTCTCTTCGAGTTTGCTACTGATTTAAAACAAACTATACCATTAGATGTTCTTGTTATCTTAATGGGTGTAGGGTCAGCTATAATTGATAATGTTCCTTTAGTTGCAGCTAGTTTAGGTATGTTTACCGAGCCAATGGACCATCCATTATGGCACTTTATAGCATATTCTGCTGGAACAGGTGGTAGTATGTTAATTATTGGATCTGCAGCTGGAGTTGTTGCAATGGGTATGGAAAAAATTAATTTTTTCTGGTATTTAAAAAAGATTTCATGGTTAGCACTTATTGGATTTATTTCAGGAGCCGCAGTCTTTGTTCTTATTAGAGATTTTATATAACAAATAAATTGAAATATAATTCTACTATACAATGGATGTTTAATAAGCTTCCTGTATACCAAAATTCAGGTGCTTTTAAATATAAGATTGATTTACAAAATATTTACGATCTATCTAGTTACTTGGGCGACCCACATACTAAACTAAAGACTATTCATGTTGGTGGTACAAATGGTAAGGGATCAACTTCGCACATACTTTCTTCAGTTTTACAGGAATCTGGCTATAAAGTTGGTTTGTATACTTCTCCTCACTTAAAAGATTTTAGAGAAAGAATTAAAATTAATGGTGATTGTATAGCAAAAGATAATGTTGTAAAATTTATAAAAAATCACAAAGAGTATTTAGAAGTTAATAAACTCTCCTTCTTTGAAATGACTGTGGGTATGGCTTTTGATTATTTTAATAATCAAGAAGTTGATATAGCAATTATTGAAGTAGGTATGGGAGGGCGATTGGATTCTACTAATATTATTAATCCTGAAATATCAGTAATTACAAATATAGGTTTAGATCATACTAAATTTCTTGGTGATTCCCTACAAGAAATAGCAAATGAAAAGGCAGGAATCATAAAAAAAGGTAAGACTGTAATTATTGGAGAAACTCAAAAAGAGTTAGTAGATTTATTTGTAAGTAAAGCTAACCAACTTAATTCAAAAATTATTTTTGCAGATCAGCAAAAAACACATAATTACACTTCAGATTTAAAAGGTTCTTTTCAAACTAAAAATATTCAAACTGCTATTTCTGCAATTCATGAACTTACTATGTCAAATTGGAATGTTGATATTGATGCAATAAGGCTAGGTATTTTAAGAGTTCACACAAATACTGGTTTTACAGGAAGATGGACTGTGTTAAACCAAAGCCCATTAATAATCTGTGACACAGCTCATAATAAAGAAGGATTATCAATTGTTTTAAAAGACATTTCACTCATAAAGTATTCAAAATTACATTTTGTGATTGGTTTTGTGGAGGATAAAGAACTTGATTCTATAATTGAATTATTCCCTAAGGATGCTATTTATTATTTTTGTAAGCCAGATATAAAAAGAGGTTTAAGTGCGATTACTCTAAAATCTATTTTTAAATCTCATTCAA
>Ga0206124_10000193_pt1 | contig 49307 bp, 28 predicted proteins | sample Helgoland_Spring_3_FD_148671 | JGI IMG/M metagenome (GOLD analysis project Ga0206124, IMG submission 148671) | Pelagic subsurface seawater microbial communities from Kabeltonne, Helgoland, North Sea - Helgoland_Spring_Bloom_20160321_2 | ecosystem: Environmental > Aquatic > Marine > Epipelagic ... | reverse complement strand
GAAAAGTTCCCAAACTTTGCTTTTTTTTTTTTTTTGCAGAGAGGCAGGCAGAGAGACGAATTTTTGTGAGTCAGAGAGAGAGAGAGAGAGAAAGGAGGCTGATGCTCAAATTTTTGCATGAAAAATTTCCGACTCGAACGTCATAACATCGAGTCGAGTGTGATATAAACACATAAGGACATAAGGACGTGTTATAAAACCCCAACAAAGAAGGAAGAAAGAAAGCAATCATGTCTGAGTGAGTAGTCGTTCTCTTCGTTTTGCTTCTCTTGTTCTCTCCTTCTCTCTCTCATGCGCGCGCGCGTTTCTTTCCCGAGAGAGAGAGGAGATTTCTGTCATCCTCCTTCTCTCTCTCTCTGTCTAGGTCTTTGCGCTTTCCGCACGATTTGGAATCTGATCTTTCTTTCCTTTTTCCTTTTAAATGTCTTTACGCCGAACAACAACGCTGACTGTTATCATCTTTCTTTCTTTCTTTCTCTCTCTCTTTAATGAATGCTTTATAGCGATGAAGCCGAAGAAATTGTCGAAGAAGTCGCGGTCGAAGAACCGGCTGGAGATGAACCGATGGACCTCATGAGCGCGTTGCAAATCGTGCTCAAGAAGTCCTTGGCCGAAGACGGCTTGCACAGAGGTCTCAGAGAGGCGTGCAAGACGATTGAATCCAGAAAGGCGTTGTTGTGCGTTTTGGCGCAAGACTGCGACCAAGCGGATTACACCAAGTTGATCCAAGCGTTGTGCAACGAAGCGAACGTGCACTTGGTGAGAGTGCCGTCCGCGGTGTCTCTCGGCGAGTGGGCGGGCTTGTGCAAGCTCGACGCCGAAGGCCAAGCGAGAAAGGTTGTCAAGTGCTCGTGCGTTGTCGTCTCCGATTACGGGGAGGAAACGCCGGCACTCGGCGTCTTGCAAGAATTCTTGAAGACTGCTTAATTTCGCACGTCTTTTTCCTCAAAGCGGAGTGTACGTGGGATAGCCCGAAGCGAATGCGAAAGGCGTTTGTTAGATACGTTGTTATTTACAAAACCTTATCCTTATACATGATGAATCATCGATTTTACTCTCTATATCTGCATAAACTGCTACTCCTAAAAGCTATTGCCGCTACTTTTCTTTTTATTACTAATCTAAACACGCTTTCACGTTCACAACTTTGAGAGGAAACCGCCATCGCAAGTTAAGGTGGTGCCTGTCACCCAGCTCCCAGCAGATGAGGCTAAATACACAGCCGCACCACCCACATCGGATGCCCTCCCTACTCTTTTAATTAATAAGCCGTTCGCCATGATGTTATCTTTCACGTCTTTTCCATACACATCTAAACTATCCGTCATTTTCGTCGGAAAGAACCCGAGCGCAATCACGTTCACGGTTATATTCCGCGACGATAACTCGTCCGCTAACTTTCTACTCAAATGATGCAACGCCGCCTTAGACGCGTCGTAGCTGAACGTTGGAAATTTTTGGGGCTTTAGACCTGCAATTGAACCGATATTAATAATCCTAGACGGGGTTCCTCTCTTCCTTGACGAATTTTCCATCAAATCTGCAAACTCGCGGGACAACAGGAACGGGGCAACCACGTTTAAAGCGTGCGTTTTGTAAAAACCTTTCTCCGAATGCGACTCGAACGGCTCACCCCACGCGACACCACTGTTATTTATCAACACGTCTAAATACTCGTATCGACGTTTGAACTCGTTCGCGAGATTCTTACATCCATCCTCCGTGGATAAATCGGCCTGGATGAAGTCACATTTCAATCGTTTCGATATCTTTTCCCCGTCGTTTTTGTTTCTGGACGCGATGCACACGCGCGAGCCTCGCTCCAAAAACGTCTCCGTGAGCATCAATCCGACGCCTTTAGCGCCTCCGGTGATTAATACTGTCTTCCCAGAAACCGAGAATAACGGATCTTCTTTGCTCATGTGAATAGATTTGCTTTTTTATGACGCGTACAGTGACAGTTGCAAAGTTCCTGTTAGAGTGTGCAACACTATTACTACTACTTCTACTCTAAAAAAACTACTGGTAGCGTAAACTATCGTTCGCCAAACTTTCCGTCTCCGCGACCATCTTTCGTCCTTTCACCTCCAACGCTTCCTCGAACGCTCACGCTTTCGCTTTTCGAGAAATTTTTGCTGTGCTTATCGAAATCGCTCACCCAATCGACGCCGGCTTTCGAAGAGGAACTCGTTTTATTCGCGTTGGCTTTCACTTTTTGCAGCAACGAAACAATCCTTTCTTTTTGCGTCTGGTTGAATACGTCGTAATCGTGCGATACCAATAACTTTTCGACAAAATCAAAGAGTTGATCGACGATCGATTTCGCCCACATTTTCGTCCGCATCGAGCTTTCGGCGACCGCTAAACAGTCGATTAAAGCTTCGCGGATTTTCGAGTGCATTTCTTCCAATTCTCTCGCCGAGGCTGTTTCCGCCTCCAAAGCTTGCAGAGCGCACTTCAAAGCCTCCTCTTTCTCTTCTTTTGGAATGTGTTCGTTTTCCTCTATTTCCGTTTCTAATTTTCGTTTCATTACTTCCTCCGAATCTCCTTCCGAGTCTTCTTCTTTTTTCCTTTTCGGCGCCTCCTCGAACGCCTTCCTCAGACGTTTCGTCGACGCGTTCAGCGTAAACGAATCTTCGCTCGCGGCAATCTCTCGCATCGTTCGACAATACAACTCCCACGCGATCATCTCCGCGGTCACTTTCACATTCTTCCCTACGATTCCATTTTCTCTGCCCTCTTCTATCGCGTCGAAGAGATTACAAAAAATCGTCGCCGTCTCTTTCTTCGACGAGAAAGAGAGGAGATACTCTTCGGAGGACTGTGGAAAATGCGTTGCCATCGCTCGTCTCATCACGAGTAAAATCTTCTTCCCGTGTTTCCGTTCCAACGCGCTCGCGTGTTCCGGTTTTGAAACCAGTTCCAAAAACGCTCGAGAGCACGTCAAAAACTTTTTCTCCACGTGTTTCGAGAGTTTCTCCAAACGGTCGTCCATCGATGATACCGACGACTTTACTCCCACTCCCTTCAGTTTTTCTTCTTCGTCGTCATCATCATCATCAAACTTCCTCTTCTTCTCGGTGTGCCTCGTCTCGTCGTCTTCTTCTTTTACGTTTACCTTCGCCTTTAAGGAGGCGGACGCCAACGGAGGCAAAGCGTCAAATAAACCCATTTTAATTTCTCTCTCTCTCTCTCTCCGTGGAGCAGACAGAGTGTGGTTCGTTAGAACGAGTAAACAGTTGTGTCGTCTTTGCTTTTCCAATTCGGCGGCACAAAAAAAACACGAACGAAGCACACGGAAGAGAAAATGATGACTAAGAAGAAGCTGTCGTTGCGCTGAAAATGCCAAGAATACTGGCCAACTCGAGCTCGACTCGTTCGCGCTCCTCCGACGTTTTCTTTTCTCTTAAAAGGAGCGAACAACAACAGCAACAACAAGGACAACAGAAGTGGAATCGAATCGATGAAAATTCTCACGAGAACGAGAAGGAGGAAAAGGAGGAAGACGACGACGACGATATTCGATTAACGTTCAACGATTTAGCGCTACCAGAACACATCGTTTTAGGTCTCCAAAAGTGTGGATTTATATATCCGTCCCCGGTGCAAGTCTCGGCGATTCCTTTGGAACGGTTAGGGAGAGACGTTTTAGTGCAAGCGAAATCGGGGACTGGGAAAACAGTCGCGTTCGCCTGTCGACTTTTAGATTCAGTTTTACTGACGAAAGTAGAAGCAGATGTCGATACTTTTGCGATCGATGAGAGGGGAGGAAAAAGAGTAGATGTATCTTCGTCCGTGAAAGCGATGTGTATCGCGCCGACGAGAGAGATTGCGTTACAGACGGCGGACGTGTTACGAACGCTGGCGACGGCGTGTGCGGGAAGCTCGAAAGGTCGATTTAAACAAGAACGGCTGGCGTGTTTTCTAGGCGGTTTACCAGTCGCAGACGACGGACGCGCGATGAAAAGACGGCCGGCGTGCGTCGTCGGAACGCCCGGGAGAATGAAGCAGCTCGTAGAGATGGACATTTTGAGAACCGATCAAATACGAACGGTAGTTTTAGACGAAGCAGATCAGTTGTTGACGAAAACTGGGTTTTGCCAGGACGTTTTGTTTTTGATACATGCGGCGAGTCACAAGCAGAGACAATTGATCGCGTGTTCGGCGACGTTCTCGAAAAACGCGAGGAAAAGAATGGAGAGTTTGACGACGAGAGACGGTAAACCGAGCGCGATTGAGAAAGTGAGCTTGTGCGAAGAGACGGTGGCGTTGAGAGGAGTGAAGATGTGTTATCGGTTCATATGTCGTCGCGAAGAGGCAAAAGAGGAAGATGAGAAGGAAAAAGAAGGCGACGATTACGACGGTGATGACGACGATGACGGCATGCGCCTTCTCGAAGAAAAGGCGGAGACGTGCATTGACATTTTCAACTCTGTTCGTTTTCACCAAGCTGTTATCTTTGTTGAAAGTCGAGACCGAGGCGAGAAACTCTCCGCAATAATGATCAAGAAAGGAGGCTTTAAAACGGCTTTCACCTCGGGAAAGCTTCCACAGCGCGAACGAATGAATGTCATGCAACGCTTTCGCGACTTTGAGCTTCGCGCCATCGTATCGACCGATTTAATCTCCAGAGGCGTCGATTGCGAACGGGTGAATTTAGTCATCAACGTCGATTTACCGAGAGATGGTCAAACGTTTATGCACAGATGTGGACGAACGGGGAGATTTGGTACTTCCGGTGTCGCCGTCGCCGTTCTCGAAGACGAGAAAGAGTTGAAAACGCTGAAAGATATGCTCGATAAAACATCCAAGGAAGAATCTGAACGCTGGAATATCGAAGAAGGTGATGAAATCGACGACGAGTATCGAAGCGGAGAAAAATCCACGCGAGCCGCGTTTTGCAATCTCGAAAAACTTCCCGATACAGTTCCAGAGAGTTGGTACGCGTACGATCTCGAAGAAAACGACGAGAAACGGCTTCAGGCTTTACATTTAGAGGAGGAAAAATTAGCGCTTTTAGAAACATCTAGCGAAGAAGAAGAGGAAAGTAGTAGTAGTGGTAGCAGTAGTAGTGGTAGTAGTAGTAGCAGCGAAGGTGAGGATAGTGAAGGAGAATACGACGACGACGAGGACGAGGACGACGAGGAAGATTTCGAGGAAATTCAAAGACAGTGGAGGGAAAAACGCGCGTACGCTTCGTGGTGGTGGTGGCACGAATATCGCCAAAAAGTCGGACCGGCTTTCGTCGTCCCTCCTTTTTAAAAGTCGTCGGGCGTTTTTCATCCGCGAGCGCGCGCATCTATGTAAATGTATTTTCAATTCACATTCGTCTAATGTATGTATCTCAGCAAATGTATTATCGAGCGCTCGCGTGTTTCTGCTTCTTTTCCGCGAGCGCTGTCATTTTTTCTTCTTCTTCAACGCCGAGACACAAACAACGAACTCTCTTTTTGTTTTACATCTTCTTTTCCTTTACCAACCGCAACCGAATCCTTCCTTTCAAATCTTTCGCGCTCTGAATGCCTCTCAAAACCTCTCCGTTCTGTTCGATTTGAACCTTACTTTCCTTCATCAGTTTCACCGCGACGTCTCGAGTCGCGTCCATGAATCCCCGCCAGTTTGGATTTCCCTTGAACACATGTAATCTGGGAATCTCCGACGGTCAGCACGTCTTCTCCAAGCCTCTCTTTCCGAGCACTTCCATCGTCGCCGTTTCTATTCGTTCTTTCACAGAAAAATCTGTTTGCTTTCCGTCGTCTTTCTCCAAAGTCGCTCTTCTCAAAGCTTCTTTCTTCTTCGTCTTTGTCTTTGTTAAAGGTTCTCTCATGATTGATGATGTTTTGACAAAAACAGTTACAGTCAGAGAGAGACGACACGAAAATGAGAGCAAACCCCCAGAGCAAAAAAAGAGCAAAAAAAAGAAAAATCGAGAAAAAAAACAGCCCAAAAAACCTCCTCTTTCTCTCACTTTGAAACGACGAACTTTGACACAAAACAACACATTAGTGCGCGTGCTTCTCTCTCTCTCGCGACGAAGACGAGGACGATCGAAAAGGAGAGCGTTTTTACTCGTGCCGCTGCTGAAATCTGATCGTTTGAGAAGAAGAAGAAGAAAGAAAACAAAAGATGATGGCGTCGACTTCCTACGCGTCGTCGTCGTCCAATTTCGCCGCCACCCCAAAAAGGGGGCAACGACCTAATTCTTCTTCTTCTTCTTCTTCTTCTTCTTCTCGTGCAACCACTCCATCGTCGAAGGATGATAATAAACAACGACAAGAACAGAGAAGAAGAAGACGAGGCGAAATGACGACCACGTTTGCCACGAAAGAATCATCATCCGCAGTCGAAGAAGACCTTCCCTCGGCGTTCTTGAACGAGGCGATTCGGGCGGAACCGAAAGCGTACCCGCCGAACCGCTCGTATCAACAAACAGTCAAGAAGGCGTTCGTGGTTTCCGGGTTTGGTTTACACTCCGGTGAAGACGAAATTGTGAGAGTGTGCCCGGCGTACGCGAACGAAGGACGGTATTTTGTTCGCGTTTCGGACGACTCGATCGAAAAGGAGACGGGCGAAGACGAGGACGGAGGCGCGCTGTCGGACGCGCAGGTGAATAAGTTATTGTTGGAACGCGCGAGAGCGATGCTTTCGAACGACCCGAACGATAGGAAAGAAATTTTGAGAAACCAGTCGATATTGAAAAGAGAGGATAAGGAAAAGATTGACTCTCCCGGGGACTTTTTAAGGAACCAAGGATCGGAGACGAGAGTGCAGGCGAATTTGGCAAACTTGGCGAAAGGTTTACAAATCTCGAGCGTGTTGAACGCGCCCGGGACAGATGAAGCGGCGGTGACGAAACCAGAACACCTTTTATCGGCTTTAGAAGCGCTCGGTGTAGATAACTGCAGAATAGAGATCGGAGGAACGGGTGAATTGCCTATTTTAGACGGCGGCGCCGGGCACTGGGCGCACGAAATTTGCAAAGCCGGAGTGACGCCGGCGAGGGACGCAAACGATAAAGGCGGAGAGAAAGTTCCAAAGAAACAGTATAAACCGAGAGAACCGGTCATTGTGAGAGATAAGGACGCGTTCATCATGTTCACGCCGCAAGATCAGTCAAAAATTTCCTACGGCATCGATTTGACGTACAAGTCGACCGCCATCGGGAAGCAATGGTTTTCATGGACGCCTTTAGAAGATGCGAAGTACGACGTCGTCATCGCGCCGGCGAGAACTTTTGGTACCATTCAAGATTACATGGCGTTTTACAGACACGACATTATCAAAGGTGGGACCGCCTCGTGTAGTTTAATCGCCAACGGGACTGAATTTTTAAATCCGCCCATGCGAAACGGCTGGGAAAACGAGTGCGCGAGGCACAAAGTTTTGGACTTAATTGGCGACATGAGCTTATTCGCAGAACCCGGCATGGCTGGCGTTCCCATCGGGCACGTCTTGTGTCACAAAGCTTCGCACGAGTTACACGCTGAGTTTATGAGACAACTCGCGGCGACCGAGAGAGACGTAGTAGATACGGAAGTGTGGGTCACGGAGGACCAGATTTTGAAAGAAGAGGAGGAGTTCCGAGCTATTTGGAATTCATAAATAATTCGTGAATAGGACGATGAGATGAGAGAGAGCGTGTTCTTCGTTTTAAATACACAGTGTTGTGAGTATTCGTAACTCTCGTGCCTTGGTACGACTGCTCCTCGTTTTCTTTTCCTCCTTTTTCCCTTCTTCTCTTATTCTTTTTGTTTGGGGGGTTCGTATTTACAAATCGAAAAAATACGAGGGAGAGACCTCTTCAGAAAAAATGGTCGCGCCGGCGGCGAGTCTCATCGACGACATCGCCGCCGCGAACATGTTACAACAGTACATCGACGTCGACGATGAGATTATCGAGGACGGCGAGGAAGAAGCGGGCGAGGACGACGAGAACGACGACGACGACATTAATCGCGCCGGCGCGTTTTCGTTCCAGTCTCCTCCTCTTCTTCGACGAACAAACAGCGAGTACAGAAACAACAACAACAACCAACATCATCACCAACACCATCGTCATCATCATCATCATCAACCGTCGTTCCTATCGCATTTCATTTCCTCTCTTCCATCGACAGTTCTCGAAGAAAAAGGAGGAGAAGATGAAGAAGAAAAAGAGATGCTGAATAATGCTAATCCTGTTCTTCGACGCTCTGTGACAGCCCCTGTGAACGCGTGTAACGTCGCCGCCGCGGAGGATGCGATGATGCAACACACGCGAGAGTATAACGGCGTGTTTCGCCCTGCTTTTGTAACGCGGTGGTCGTCGTTCGTAGATATTGGGGTGAATAAAAGATACGAGCTCGGAACTTGGACGACGAAAGAGAGCGCGGCGAGAGCGCACGACGCGGCTTTACTCTTCATGCGAGGAGACTCCAAAGAGACGAGGGAGATGATGAACTTTCCGATGAGCGAATACGAAAATACATTGAAAGAGCTGAAAGATATGAATATCTCAGCCACTAGCACGAACGAAGACTTCGTGGAAGCGTTGGTTGAAAGTTCGGCGAAAATAGAGAGAAGACAGAGCCGTTATAGAGGCGTGGTGAAATCCAAAGAGCACGAGAATAAATTTGAAGCGAGAATATTTTACGACGAGATGTAGTCTGTATTCATTTAATTCAATACTGCTGCGGCGTGTGTTTTTCGCTGCTTATTATTTGTATTTACAACTTATTATCATGTTTCCCCATTTTTATGTCCTATTCTTGATCAAATCGTCCAAGTCATCCATGCTCAAATGTTGATCCGAAGGAATGTCGTCGTAGGAACTCTGGGACCATCCGGTTCGAGACCATCTACCACCGGCCCCGTATCCGCCATCAGATCGGCCGTAATTCGCGTTCGGGTTTCTAAACACCGGGGCTCTGTATCCAGGAATGAATGAACTGTCTTCGTCCGCGTCATTTCCGTAATGATCAATAGTTCCTCTGCCGCTCATCATATCTCTCGAACGAATGCGCATCGCCTGCATGGTGATGTCGTCGGCTAATCTCGCCTCCGGGCCTGGAAACGCGTGGGGAGCGGACGATTTACCGTGGATCCAGCGATACATGATGTGGGAAGAGAGCTCAATCTTTCCTCTTTCAAGCGATCCGGCATAGTTAATTCGCAATCTTCTCAGAAGCACGACGAGACGTTCGCCCGTTCTTTCCAAGCGTCTCGTCGCGCCACGATCGGCGAGGGACTCATCCGCGCTAGACGAAACGAGGTATCCATCTTCGTCGACCAACATTTCCGGCTTCTCGCGAACGAGAAGTGTAAATGTTGGTAATCTGTTCTTCAGATCTTTCTCGCCGTGCGCTTCTACGTGTCTTTTGATCTTTCGAATCAACGTCAAGAGCGCAACTTCCGCAGCCGCCGGAGGAAAATTTCGCATGTCGTACTCTGAGTCTTCGCTCATCTCGAATTGGGGAACGATACCAATCGCCTGCGCTTCTTCAAACAATATCAACGCCTTGGTTGGGTAGTATGTCGCCGCATCTTCGTGAACGTTTGATTGGTGAGTGACCAATCTTGCGAGCGATTCGCCCCCGTACTTCGACGCTAACTGCACTTCTTGATCTGTCGGCGGTCGCAAACACGCGAGCATGGAAGAAAACGTTTCAACTCTCGGTTTCACACCGTGCGTGGTCGCTTCGTGGAACACTGCCGTCGCTCGATCAGCCCATTCCTTCCAAGCTGGTTGCGCCACTGAGCTGGCGATTTCACCACTCGTAGTCGTATCCGTCAATCCGTGACCGGGTTTATCCGAAGCTAATCTGGTCGGATCTGTCAACGTGCGAATGTGCGCGAGAATAGCACCGAGAATGGTATTCAAAGTCACCTCACATGGCGCAATTCCAGCCGCGCGAGAACTTTTATACGCATCCCACGCGAGCAAGCAGTTTCCATGACGAGCGCACGAGAATAAGAGTTCTCTCCACGTCATCTCGTCCGGCGTGTACCCGGCGTACTTCATCGCCTTGACCGTGGCGTACGTTTTGTTCAAGTCCCCGGCTCGACCGAAACCTCTGACCAACGCGTTGTACGTCGGTAAAGTCGGTCGCAAACCCAAATCCAACGCCTCTTGTAACAATTTCTTGGCTTCTGCGAGCGTTTCTGTTTTCTTCGCGGCGGCTAAAATGAGTCCTTCGAATGTAATCTCATCCGGCGATTGCCCGGATTCAATCAATCGATCGTAAGCTTTCGTCGCTCCTTCAAGATCAGCATCTCTCGCAAACGAATTGATCAACGCGTTGTAACAAGCGCGCGGGACAATTTCATTGGACTTTTCAGCGTCAGATAAGATGCGATCTACCGCTCCAGCATCACCGGCTCGCGCAAACGATCCGCACATGTTCGAAACAACCGCAGGCGACATCATCGATCCGTTCATTTCCATCTCTCTGATTAAATTGGCGCACATTTCAACGTTCCCGGCTCGACTCGCGACGGTCAAAATCGTCGCGTATAAAACTGGATCCACCACCACTCTCGGTTTGTTTTGTTGCACCTCTTCCCAAATCTTGAACGCCTTACGATAGTTTGGTGCAGAGTTGTCGTAGTCGTACTCCGTCGCGCACGCGTGAATGGCGGTGGCGTACACCGACGCCGTTCTCGCGACGCCCTTCGTCTCCATTTCATCGTACAACGCTAACGCTCTCTGCGGCTCGCCGGCATTGACACACCCGCTCATCAGCGAAGAGTACGTGATAGCGTCTGGAAACAACCCGTTTCGACGAGATTCGGCGACAATGTCAAAAGCGCGATCGAGCGCGTCCGTTCTCAACTCTTCAAAAGCCGCCGCTCGTCCGCACGCGGAGACCAAGCAATTCAACACTCTCACGTCCATTTGCAACCCACTCGCTTGCAAATCCGAGCGCAAGTTAAACACGCGATCCAACGCATCTTTCACGTACGAAATATCCTTCTTGTTGTTCGATTTGAAACCGCCATTGCCCGAACGCCTTCCAACCTCTCGAGACAACGCGTCCATTAACGCCCCGTACGTAACGATAGTCGGTTCGATTTTGTCTTTTTTCGTCATCGTATTGAACTGATCGAACGCCAAATCGACTTTCCCAGCCTTCCCGTAGGCCACAATCAAGCTCGTGTGCGTGATGACGTCAATGGTTAACCCTTTTGGATCTTGCTTCATTTGCTCAAACGCCTTTGCCGCCGCCTCGCAGTCTCCGTGCGCAGAGCACACCGCCAAGAGCTTGTTATATATCGTCGCAACTTCTGCGTTCGATAACTCCTCTCTCGCAGCTCCCAAAACCAAATTCGTAAACGTAAACGCGTGCGTCACCGGCGAGTTGCTCAACTTGTTCGATCGCTCGCACGACACCAAGAAATCCACCGTCCCGTGTTTCCTTATTCTCGTATCGTTCAAGCACGGAACCTTGGCGTCGCTCAGTCGTTGCAGCAAATCAATCGCGTCTCCCAATCGATCGCACCGAACTAAATCGCTGTATAATCGAATAAAATGTCCAGAATCGTACTTCTTCGGTCCTAAACAATCTGCAAAGTTTGGATATTTTTCCAACAACTCGTCCAGAGGGACGTTATCGGCCACGCCCGCGATTAAGGGCGCAAATTTTTTTCTCCTCACGTTGCTGACTTTCGACGACGTCGGCGTGAACGGTTTATAGTGAGAAGAAGATCTGTCTCCTCCGTTCGGTGAAAGAGACTGTCCTCCGTTCGGTAAAGGCGATCTCTTGTTGGAAGAAGAGGAAGAGGAGGGCTTTTTCTTTCCTCCCTTGTGAGACGATGATTTTGCCCTCGAGGTCGCAGATCCGGTCTTGCCCTCGTTCGCGCTGCTGCTCGGTTTTCTCGAAGGTTCACTTATCGCGTGGATCTCGGTCTTTTTGTGCCTTTTACCATCGCTTCTTCGTCCCGGGGCGATCGGGAAGAAGATCTCACCTTTACTGTTGGTGTCTTTCTCTTCGTTTTCGAAACTTTGATGAGAGGAAGCGGAAGCAGAACGCGGCATAACGGAGAAGTGTCCTCGCCTCGAACACGAAGGGAGTGGATAATTCTCTTCCGCTCTGCCGCCGCTTTTGAGTACGAGGAGCTGAGAAAATTCTTTTCTCATGAATACACTCGAAGACGAAGAAGATAAAAATCTCGCGGTTCGGCGGTTCACTCCTCTGGACGAAGCAGAAGTGGACGCCACGGCCCCGGATGATGCGCTCCTCGTCGTCGTCAACATCTCTCTCTTCTGAAAAGACAGAGAGAGAGAGAGATAAGTAATTATGAGGCGCAAGACGACAGTCTCTTTTCTTTTCTTCAGAGAGAGACAAAGAGAACGAAACGAGCAAAAAAGAGCAAAAACCCTCCCAAAAGGAGCTCCAGGCATTCAAGGGTTAATTTCTTCCAAAGGAGAAAAAAAAAACCGACCACACAAGAAAGAAAGAAAAAACTGCTGCAAAAAAAAACATGAGCAAAAGCTTTGTTCGGAGGAGGAGCAAAAGCGCTTTTTTTGCGCTTTTTAATACCACTACCGATGTTCTCGCGACGACGACGACGAGGAGGAGGAAAAGACTTTTCGGAGGAGGAGGAGGAGGAATGTCAACGTCTCGGCTTCTCTCTTCTTCTTTGTCTTCTTCTTCTTCTTCTTCTTCTTTGTCTTCTTTGTCTTCGATGCGAATGAGGACGACGACGATGATGATGATGTTGAAGAATAACATCGACAGAATGGTTTCCTCTTCGAGCGCTTCTTCTTCTTCTTCTTCTTCTTCTTCTTCTGATAAAAGCGATGATGATTCCAAGACGACGAAGACGACGACAAAGAAGACGGAAATGAAGGAAGAATTTGAAAGGCAGAGGGAAATGCAAGGCAAAATGCGCCGCGAGATGATTGAGATTGCCATCGACCGAACTGGATTGTACGAAACCGTTCAACAACAGAATGCGAAAGGGAGTTTGAATAATAACGACAAGAATATAGAAACGAAAAAAAATGAAGGTTTACTCGGGCACATCGAATCGCTGATTAAATTCCGAGGAGGTCCAATCACCGTCCACGAGTTCATGTCCGAAGCGCTGACGAACCCAACGTACGGGTATTACACGAAAACGTCTTCGAAAGATAAAGTATTCGGGAAGAGCGGCGACTTTACGACGTCGCCGGAGATATCGCAGATATTCGGCGAATTGTTGGGCGTCTGGTGCGCGACGATTTGGGAACAGTTGGGGAAACCAGAAGAGTTACACTTGATTGAGTTTGGTCCCGGGAGAGGGACGTTGATGATGGATTTATTGAGAGGAACGAGTAACTTTAAAAAGTTTAGCGAGGCTTTACGAGTGCACTTGATTGAAATCTCGCCGGCGTTGAGGAAGCCCCAGTTCGAGACGCTGAAATGTCAAGGAAGTTTGGAGACGTTTGAAAGCTTGAATAACCCGTTATTGGCAGAGATAAAACCGAATCCGTTTGCCGCCAAAAACACTGATGATGATGATGATGATGATGATGATAGCGAGGAAGAAGATGAAAAGTTATCGACGAAAGGGAACGTTTCTGGAATAACCGCGCACGGCACGAAGGTGTATTGGCACAACTCATTAGACGACGTTCCTTCTGGTCCAACGTGTATCATCGCGCATGAGTTCTTCGACGCTTTACCCGTGCACCAGTTTCGACGCACCGAACGTGGATGGGTGGAGAAACTTGTCGCGATGAACGAGGAGAACAACAGCTTAGAGTTTGTACTTTCACCGGGCGCGACGTTGAGCTCTTCTCAACTCGTCAAGAGACGTTTGAGAAAGACATCGTCATCATCATCGTCGTCATCATCATCATCATCATCCGATGTCAACAGTAGCAGTGATAGCGATATGAACAACGAAACTATTGTATCATTAGAAGTTTCGCCGAAAAGTATCGTCCATTGGGAAAAAATGATGGACAGAATCAACGACGAGGGGAAGAACGGCGGGAGAGGCGGCGCGGCTATCGCCATCGATTACGGCGACGAAGGACCTTTGGCAGATACTTTAGAAGCGATTAAAGATCATAAATTCGTAGAAAATCTGTTGGAAAGTCCAGGCGAGTGCGATTTATCGGCACATGTCGATTTTGGCGCGCTACGAGGCGTCGTGGAAGAGCGAAACGAGGAAAACACGAGCGAGGTGAAATGTTTCGGTCCAACGACGCAACAGAAGCTTCTCTTAGAACTTGGTATCGTACAGAGACTTCAAAAATTAGCGGAGACGTGCTCTGAAGAACAGTTGGAAGTTTTAGCGGATGGCTGTCAGAGATTAGTCGGCGACGATAAAGTTGAGGAAGGCGAAACACCGGGCATGGGCTTAAGATACAAAGCGTTGTGCATGGTGAGCAAAAATTTACAAAGACCAGCCGGTTTTAGCGATGCGTAGTTTTAGTACCAGTAGTAATAGAAGTAGTAGTAGTAGTAGCGGTGGTGTGATTAGAAATTTGTTACATAGATCCTATTTGCGGCTGTCTTTTAAATCTCTTTCTCTTGCGATTCTATTTGCTTTTAAAGGCCTGCTCGACATTTTTCTCAGTCGATTTCCTACAAAAGTATATTAATCTACACGTCCTTCGATCTCTTCGATCGATTTAAAAAAGTTTGACTGTTTGGACGTCGGACTGAAATCGGGCATTGTAGCCCAATCCACCGACGAGAATGATACCTTGCGGCGCAAGCATCATCACGTGTCCAGTTCGGTGTTCTCGGACGTTGACGTCGTCCCTATTTTGTTCGGTATTCGTAGTGAGAGATTCCTTCTTTTCCTCCTCCTCTTCTTCTTCCTCCTCCTCCGCGGCTTTCGGGTATTGCCTCGGCAACCAGTTCATCTTCGAAAGGTCGAGCACGGAGAACCCGGATTCGTAGAAAACGAGACCTTGCAAAGCGGCTAAGCCTCTCGTGCTCATCTTACCAGGAACTGTTGAGTTTGCTTGCATCCCTCGGCCGCCTTGAATGATGAGTCGGTTTCCGATTGTCAACATAGAATGGCCGACGCGAGGTGTCGGTGCTAAGCCAGTCGTTGTGACTTGCTGCCAGAGGATATCGCCAGTCTCGCTCAAGTCGAATTTCCACAAGTCGTTAAACGTAGTCGAAACGCGACACCCGCCGAATAAGTACGCGACGTCATTGACGACGCACAAAGTCGCCCCAGCCCTTGGACATGGTATCGATTCGTAAGCTCGACGGTTTTCTGGACAAAGTAACTTCCACGTCGCCGTGATTGCGAACGGACACGCGTCGTCCGTGCTCTCCAACGTGCACTCCCAGAAATCGTTGAAACACGCGTTCGTGTTTGACCCGCCAAAAACGAGCAATTTTCCATTCCGAGCGAACGTGGCGTGTCCCCATCGTGGCGCTGGTCTTCCGTGCACCGGATTCTTCTCGATGATTGTCGGTTCGTACCACGTCAACGAGCTCTTTCTTTCTAAAGCCATGGATATATCCTCGTTTGATTTTTTATCGGATGGAGCTAGGACCAAAAGATCGTCCTGGAATCCACTTATGTAGCCTTGCGACCCTCCAAATAACGCGATAACTTCGCGTCCTAATCCAGGTTTGTTACCAAACACTCTCAACGTTTGTATCGACCCACTGCATCTAGGAAGCGGTGGCTCCCCAGACACGTGCAACTTTTCAAAGGCGTGCGTCGGATTCTTCCTCTCGTTCATATCTAAGAAGAAGACGTCGTTATGGAATCCAGAAGTACTTTGTCCACCGAACAGGATTACTTTCGTCAAATCCTTCCCACATTGCGTCGCGCGGTGTAAATACCTCGGAGAAAATCTATCGTAGTCATCGTCTTCGTCGTTCTCTCCTCCTCTTCCTCCTTCTTCCGTCGACCCGTCGTTTTCGTGCGGAAACCAGTTCGGTTCATCCGACACCGTCGTCTCGCTCGACTCGCTTCTTCCGCCCCAGCGCATGATGCCGTCTTCTCCTTTACACCACATTCGATACTTCTTCTTCCAGACGAGCTCTGTTTCCGTGCTCTCGCGGGTAGATATGTTCCTAACAATAGTAATAATAATAATAATGAATGAATTTTGTCAGCATCCTGCGCAGACACACGCGCGCGCGTAAAAAGCAAAACATAAATACAAAAAGCGCGCTTTTTCTACTAACGAACAAGAACGCGAATAAAAAAGGTACAAAACTTTCTCTCATCAAATCAAAACGTCTCACCTCTCTTCTCTTCTTCCGAATTCTCGAAAGACGATCGCGCCTTCTTCTCCGACTTCTTTTTCGCACATCGTTTTCCACAATCGTTCCGAAGAGTTGACGACGTCGTGGAAGGATTTGGACACGCGTTGGATATTTCCAACGTTGTTGCTTTTCCCGGGAACGCGAAGTAAGATTTCCTCTTTGAGATGGTCCGGCAAAGCGTCAAAAAAGCAGGAAGAAGAAGGAAGAATATTTGTCGCCTCAAACTCGTTCTCCTTCTCTTCTTCTTCTCCTTCTTTTAACACTTCTTTGACGATTATCGCGCGCTTCTTCCCATCGGAAACTTTGCGAGCGACGACCGGCATTGTTGTTTTGGTTTTTGTGAGGGGACACGCAAACGAAAAAATGGAAGAAGATTTTGGATTAATACACTTTTTATATAAAATTCATCGTAACACACGCCACTAAAGATGTCTTCTTCACGCCAGATCTTCCTCCATGGAGTGCGTGTGCGTCTCTCTATCTTGCGTTGGCAGATTATACACCGGGCAGCAGTGCACGCCGATGGTACTTCTCGTCATATCTTCGACTTGTTTTTGCGCGAGTTCGGGATTGTTCACCCACGTTTCGTAAAACGAAAACGGGCACTTGGCGACGCCTTTATCGCCGTCGCCGGAATTGTACACGCCGGTGTACCCTCGGTGAAGAAGTTTGAATAAGTGATTTTGAGATTGATCGTTTTTACGGGCGTCGCGTATGCCGGAGATGGAGAGCTGCGCGTAGTTCACGCCGTTTGTTTCAGTGCCGCATTCGCCTAACGTTCGTCCGTCGTTGCCCACAATCGCGGAGTGCCCGAAGTACGTGTACACGCCGTCGCTTCCAGACGCGTTTGCGACCGCGACGTAGACGTTATTCATCCACGCCATCGTTTTCGCCACCATCACTTGTTGCTCCTTGGCCGGATACATGTACCCTTGACAACGAACGACGAGCTCGGCGCCTTTCATCGCGCACTCTCTCCCTATAATAGAAAAAAAAATATTAGTCGTCATCCAAAATGTGGAAACCAAAGAAGAAAACTCACAGATTTCTGGATAGTTGCCGTCGTCACAAATAATCAGGGATACTTTCATTCCCTTCGGGCCTTCGCACACGTGGACCTCATCGCCTGGGTACCACCCTTCGATTGGGCACCACGGTAAAATTTTTCTGTATTTCTGGACAATCTCACCTTCATCGTTGATGAGAACTAACGTGTTGTACGGCTGCTTCTTCGGGTGCTCTTCGTGTCGTTCCCCGGTGAGCGAAAACACCCCCCAGACCTTCGTTTCTTTACACACTTTTGAAAACGCGTCCGTTTCTGGCCCCGGTATTGACACCGCGGTTGCGAAGCACTCGTCTTTATCGTACATGATGCCTTGCGTGGAATATTCCGGAAAGACAATCATATCCATTCCCGGCAAACCTTGTTTCATACCTTTGACGAGCTCGCATATTTTTCCAACGTTTTCCATCACTTCTTCGCAGTTGTGAAGACGTGGCATCGGGTATTGGTACACGCACACGCCAACCGTGTCTGGAGAGGAGGAGATATCGCCTGTTCTCGCGCGTTTCATAGTATTATTTTCATCAGTACGCGAAGGATGATACAGAGGTAGAAGAGAGGTCGTTAGAAATAATCAATTTCGGGTGCGACCTTTGGAGCACGCATTCCACTCCTCTAAAACAACACATCCAAAGCGAGACGGAGAGATTAAGAGAGACAGACGCACACACGCACACACACCGCCACCGATCGGACAAATGGAAACAACAAAACGCGATTCGTTAAAAAAAAGCGAGTTTAGAGAGAGAATACTGAGATCATCATCTCTGAACTGTCTTTAATAAAAGAAGAGAGAGAGATGAAAGCAAGAAGGAAGACAAACGTACGTACCGTGTCGAGACATTTTCTAGGTGGAAGCTTTTTTGTGGGCACTTTGGTGAAAAAAAAATTTGATTGCCAAAATTTTATGGAGGAGAGAGAGAGAGCATGCGGAAGAGTTTTTGAGATTTTGAGCGAAGTAGCTCTCCTGCTCTCGTTTTCTCTCCCTATAATATTTTACGACGTTCACGACGACGTTCACGACGACGACGACGCGCGAACCTTTACCCTCTCGTTTCCTCTAGGAATTACAGAACAGAGCGTTCCTTTTTTCTGAAATCGATCTCAGAAGAGAGAGAGAGAGACAGAGAGAGGAGACAGAGAGTTTATTTAGCGAGAAATAAAACTACTCGCGCGTAACCGTACTTGTTGACGTATTTGAGAAAGAGTGGTGATAATTTAAGCGGCGCACTAAAAATTAAGATGTCTGCCTCTGCGTCGCACCTCTGCTGCGCTCACGCGAGGACGAGAATAGCGTCGAATCAAATAGCATCGACATCATACAACGCTAAACCGCAAGCGAGACCATCACGAACGCTTCGCGTGACCAACGCAGCGGACGATTTCCGAACGTCCTCAAAATCGACGAAATCGTCCTCTTCTTCGCGTTTGCCGGCTGGAAGCAGTTCTCGGGATAATTCGTTCAATTCTTCGGGAAGTGGAAAAGTGAATACGAAAAAAATATCGCACTCGTCGACGGCGGCGTTTAAAAACAAAGGAGCATCGACGAGGGTGTTAGGGAGGGCGATCAGCATACCGAGAGGTGAGAGCGCCGGCGCGAGCATGGATTTGGATATTGGCGGAGATGTGGCTGACCTAGACATCGATGCGCTCTTATCGAGAGTGAACGAGTTGCACGCGGCGAGCGAAGCGATGAACGTGTTGCCTACGCAAAGGGAGTTGGATCAGCTGGAAAATACTTTAGAGAAGGAGTCTATTTCGGAGAAAGAAACGATGCGTGGATTAAAGAAGCCAAAGAGCACGACGACGAGAAGCAAAGCGGAGGCGAGCGCGGCGGCGATGAAGAAAAAAAGAGACGACGAAGAGTTACTTCTCATGGGCGACGACGAGGACGACGACGAAGATCTGGACTTAGATGACGACGAGGAAGTTTTGGACAGCGATATCATCGAAGGGAATGGATCTCTCGGCATTGAAATTGCGTCGATTGAAGCGGAGTTAGAAAAGAAAATTACAAAGGAAACGATAAAAGGGAAGAAAGGAAAAGGAGAGGAGATAGTTTTACCAAAGACGCGAAGAGTTATCAAGTCTGCGGCGAATGTTCGAACAGAGCGCGCGATGCGCATTGCCAGAGGCGTCCGTTCGCAGAGGAACTCGTCTTCGACGAAGAAAGCGATCAAGAATGAAAATCAAAAAGCGGCTGAGTTGGATGAAGTCTCGGAAAGGGTGCGAGCCTCGGACAAGATTGTCGGCAAGATGCAAGAGGCGAGACTGGCCAAGCGAAAGACAAAACCGTCGCTCAAAAAAGGACGAACTCGCGTTTTGAATCCCAGAGGAATTCTTCAAGCAAACCAGCACAGTGCGCAACAAGTAGATTCCATGAAAGTGTATTTAAAAGAAATTGGATCGGTATCTCTGTTGAATGCGAACGAAGAAGTGCAGTTGGCGAGGAAAATTCAAGACTTGATGAACTTAGAGACGACGTATAAAGAGTTGGTCGCCAAAGTCGCCGAAGGTAACGACCCTATCGCGCAAACGCATGGAGATAAAGTCACCAAGAGCATGTGGGCCAGAGAATTAGGTTTAACCGAATTCGAACTCGAAATGAGATTAACGGAAGGGAAGAACGCGAAGAATCATATGATTCAAGCGAACCTTCGATTGGTCGTTTCCATCGCCAAGCGATATGCGAATCGCAACATGTCTTTCCAAGATTTAATTCAAGAAGGATGCGTTGGTTTAATCAGAGGCGCCGAGAAGTTTGATTTCGAGCGTGGCTATAAGTTTTCTACGTACGCGCACTGGTGGATCCGCCAAGCCGTGACGAGATCCATCTCGGATCAATCAAGAACGATTCGTTTGCCCGTGCACTTGTTTGAAATCATTTCGCGAATGAACAAACTCGAACAAAAGTTCATCGTCCAGAACGGACGAGAAGCTACGTTGGAGGAAATTTCGGCGATGATGGAAATGCCTCAAGTGAAAATCACGCAGATAAAGAAAGCTGCCATGGCTCCAGTATCCTTGGCGCAAGCGGTTGGCGCGGATGACGATAAGCGAACGGTTGAAGACACGTTGGTTGATAACATCACGGAACACCCGGAAGAATCTTCCGGTAAAGTGCTTCTTAAGGAAGACTTGGAAAACGTTTTGAACACTCTAAACCCGAGAGAACGAGACGTGTTGCGTTTGCGATACGGCTTAGACGACGGTAGAGTGAAAACGTTGGAAGAGATTGGCAACGTGTTCTCGGTGACTCGTGAACGTATTCGACAAATCGAAGCTAAGGCGTTGAGAAAGTTGAGGCAACCGTCCAGAAATGGCATCTTGCGAGATTATATCCCACCCGCGAGCGCATCTTCATTAGGTTTGGAAGCGAGCGAGGACGACGAAGGCGACGAACGCATCTCCTCGTTGTCGAACCGTCAACCTTCGCCGCGTTGATGAGTGTAAAATAACGAACAACAACAGAAATTCTTGAAACGTCAGTCACGATTTGTAATAGAAGTAATAATCATAGCTTTGAGCGCGTTTGTGCAATATCATCGAGAAGTAATAACAACACCACTAACAACTGCATTAATAATATTCGAATAACATAGTAAAAACTAAACTAATATCCGCTCTCTTGGATCAATTTCAACCCCGCGAAGAACAAGAGCGCGAAGCCGCCGATGCTCGCCAATACAACCCCGCCGACTCTCTTCGCGATCCCACCTACCGACGCGTCTGTGTTATCGTCAATCTCCAACTCCATCAAACCTTTATTCACAATCGGCGCGTCTCCTCCTGGGCCACCCGGCAAAGTCTTCTTCGTTCTCTCGTACACTTCTCTTTGCACCGTCCCGAAACTCTTCTCGCTTCCCGACGCGAACTTCTTCAACTGGTTTCGCATCAACGCCGACGACTCCATCCTCATCAACGACGGATCGTTAATCGCCACATCGTACGGTAAACCCAACAATTCCATCTCTCGTAAATACTGTTTGGCCATTTCCACGTCTCCAAACGCCGCCACGCAACACATCGCCTGATATCGAATCTCTCTTCGCACCGGAAGAGAAGCGTCCTCGTCGAGCTTCATCGCTTGTTCGAGCTTTTTGTACCCTTGCATCCGTTCGCCTTGCTCGTACAACCCTCTGGATTCATCCAAAAGAGTTTCCGCTGGATGTCCTGATGAAGAAGGTGGTGGCATCGCGCGCACTACCACCTTCTTCTTCGCATCATCTCTTCTTCTTCTCGTCTCGACGGTGTGTTTTCGTTCGTGTTTTTCCGGCGGTCGTCGTCCACTCGATGATGATGACGCCGCGAAGAATGTATTTTGTTGTTGTCCCTTAATCCTTGTCGTCGTCTTTTTTAACGCCGAAGAAGAACAACTCGTGGACGCTCTCGTCGAACTCGTCCTCCTCATTCTTCTCTGTTGTCTTTCGCTCGAAGAAGGCGTCGTCTGGGATATCGATAGAACTCTTTTCATCGTATCTCTCGGGATGGGTGTGTTTTTGTGTTGTTTTGTTTTTGGACGAATCGTATACTTTTTGGCTCTCTTTTGGTGGGCCTGCCCCGTATCAAACAGTGTGTTCTTTTGGCGGTTCCAAGAGCACCGAAGACGAGCGTCATCGAAAAATCTCTCTTTTTGGCTCGGGTGGACTGTTTTGGTTTTGGTTTTGTTTTGGTAATCGCTCCTCCAAAGAAAGATAACACGCGAACAACACACACACACACTATGTTTGCCGTCCAGTCGTCGTCCATCTGCGCGCGCAGCAGTTCGTCGTGCCAATTAAAAACGCAAAAGACCACCAGTTCGAAGAGAGTTCAAAGATGCCACCATTCAGCGGTGCGTTTGTTTTGTTTTGTTTTGTTTTGTGTGTATATGCGCGCTCGTCGTCGTGTCCTCCTCCCTTCTGAGAGAGAGAGAAAAGAAAGCAAATTTTCTCCCCAGTAGATCAAGATGTATTCGTGCTTTTGCTCGTCACGCTTTACTAATACCTTACATCGCTCTTCTTTCCGTTGTTCATTTATTATGTATGATATCATCATCATCATCGCAACAGGTTCAAGTCAACGCCTTAGGGGTCTCTAAGGAAACCATGGTACGATCATCATTTTCTTCTCCTTTTTTCGCCTTGATTTTCCTCTGAATGATTTGTGTGAGAAAGCGGTTTCGAGCGTGTTGGTAAAACGAGTTTTACTCCTCGAAGCGCGTATCTTTTCAAATCCTCTTTCTTTCCCTATATTCTCTCTCTGTGAATTACGCACACTCAACTCACGCATGAATTTCTCCTCATTTAATAGGAATCTGTCAAGGAGAAAGCCTTGATTGCGTCCACCTCCTTGGCGACGCTCGCGGTGACCTCTCCGGCGTTCGCTTACGACTTGTTCTCGGCGGAAAACTCCGGCGCCATCAAGGTATGGATCGGCGGTTTGTTCATCGGCGTCTCCGGCGTCTCCGCCATCTTCTTGCCGTTCGTGACTGGCACGTTAAACCCGATCCAAATGGCCGTCAACTTAGGTTTGGTCAACGGTGAAGTCAGCAACTTGAGAAAGTTTAAGAGAAACGGCGAACCGATGGAGCACGGCACCAAATTCGGTCACAAATGGTACGACACGAGCGCGTTCAAGAACGGCAAGGACATCGATTTCGCGTTCACGAGCAAAACTATCGAGGCGCAAGAGAAGTAACTTTATACTCACACGAAAAAGACATCAAAAGACATTGTAACTAGACAAAAATACTTCTATACCATTAAACGCACTGCGATAGTTTGTTCTCAGCAAAAGAGGAAGAATTGACTTCCTTCAGAAATTGAGCGCCACAATCAAACGCATCGTCATCTTTACGCGATTTTGATGATGTCATCCTCAATATCATCGTCGACGACTCAAAAGCATCAGCAGCACACCACTCGACTGCTTTCATCCTCGTTATCTTCCTCTTCTTCTTCTTCTTCTTCTTCTGGCGGCTTCCGTCGTCGTCTTTTTTTATCTGATGGGAGCCGACGGCGCAAAACCAACAACAACATCACGACGACTTTGAAAGCGTCGTATCCCTCTTCGTCCGTATCCTCGAGTAGTTTCGTGGATACTTCGGACGCGGAGAACTACGACGTCATCGTCGTTGGCGCCGGGCACGCCGGGTGCGAAGCCGCGCTGGCGAGCGCACGCGTTGGCGCGCGAACGCTTCTGTTGACGTTGTCGCTCGATAAAATAGCGTGGCAACCGTGTAACCCGGCGATAGGCGGACCGGCGAAATCGCAAGTCGTGCACGAGATAGACGCGTTAGGTGGGAGCATGGGGAAGATTGCAGATAAGACGTACTTGCAAAAGCGAATGTTGAATTCCAGTCGAGGCCCAGCCGTGTGGGCGCTTCGAGCGCAGACGGATAAGTGGGAATACAGCAACGCCATGCGCGAAGAAGTGGAGAGCAACGAGAGAGTGTTCATTCGGGAAGGGATGGTGACTGAATTGATGGTGAACTCTAACGACGAGTGCGTTGGCGTTGAGACGCACTTTGGGATGCAGTTTCACTCGAAAGCGGTGGTGTTGACGACTGGAACGTTTATGAACGGTAAGATTTGGGTCGGGAGGAAAACGATCGACGCCGGACGAGCCGGGGAAGGCAGTTCGGTTGGATTAACCGAGCACTTGATTAATCTGGGATTTGAAACTGATCGATTGAAAACCGGGACGCCGGCGAGAGTGGACGCGAGGACGATTGATTACAGCAAGTGCGAGGAACAAAAAGGCGACGAGGACGCCAAGTTTTTTTCCTTCGATCCGAGGAATCATTTGGTCATTCCGCAAATGTCCTGTTATCTAACCAGAACGACGCTGAAAACGCACGAAATTATTCGCCAAAATTTACACGAGACGCCGACATACGGCGGGTGGGCAAGCTCGAAAGGACCGAGGTATTGTCCTTCCATTGAAGATAAAATTGTAAAGTTTGCGGAGAAGGAGTCGCACCAAATTTTCCTCGAACCGGAAGGTAGGAAAGCGCCTGAAATTTACGTTCAGGGGTTTTCCACTGGGTTACCGGAGCGATTACAGTTGGAATTATTGAGAACGTTACCAGGATTAGAGAACGCAACGATGATGCGTCCGGCATACGCGGTGGAGTACGATTACTTACCGGCGCATCAATGCACGAGAGATTTACAGACGAAAAAAATCGCCAACCTGTTCTTCTCTGGACAAATCAACGGCACGACCGGGTACGAAGAAGCCGCCGGGCAAGGTTTAGTCGCGGGTGCAAATGCAGCGGCGAAAGCGTTGGGAACGAAACCATTAATTTTGGAAAGAGAAGGCAGTTATCTCGGGACATTGATTGACGATTTAGTGACGAAAGATTTGCGCGAACCGTACAGAATGTTAACGTCCAGATCGGAATACAGATTAGCCTTACGAAGCGATAATGCGGACGCGCGATTAACACCCATAGGAAAAGAGTGTAACTTAATCGACGACGAGCGCTTCAAAATGTTCGAAGATAAAAGGGATACGATTGAAAACGAGTTGGCGAGATTGAAAAAATTTCGATTGAAAGAGTCCTCTCCGCTCGTCGCCGCTGCGTTGGAACAATCCAAAAATCTCGGCGCGGGCGGGAAGCAGTCGTTCACGTTGGAAGAGCTTTTGAGAAGACCAGGCGTCACGTACGACAAGTTTGTCGAATACAAACGAGACGCTGGAATCGACGAGATTCCGAGACCTCTGACAAAATGGGAAGCCGAGTGCGTGGAAATTCGCGTCAAATTCGCCGGTTTCATCCAAAGACAAAAAGTACAAATCGACCGAGACTTGAGCAAACACGGGAAAGAAATTCCATCGGAAATCGATTACAAGGACATCCCGATGAGGTTAGAAGCGAGAGAAAAGCTCGAAAAAGTGCGTCCGTCGACGATTGGCCAAGCCAGTCGCGTTGGAGGCGTCACGCCGGCTGATATTAACAGTCTCTTGATCCACATGGAAGTCTTACATCGTGAGAAAGAAAAAGCTCCATAATAAAGTTTGCTTTGCGCGCAAATATACCAACATAGTAAAAGCAGCTCTTGTGTATTTATTTGTAACATATAACATTCATCGTCATGTTCACCGCACAAAAGCGAGGAGTTCATCTTTTCTCCTCTCCTTCGTCGTCTTTGTCGAGAAGAAAGAGAGCAAGAGCAGGAAAACAGTTGAAGAAGAAAACAGAATGTAAAAGTGCTTCGTCGAAAACATCATCGTCTTTACCGCCCGGAATACTCGTTCGAGTCGCAAAAACCGCGTGGAATCTTGGATGGAACGTAATGATGACCCAACTCGCTCCGAAGGATAAAGTCTCCGGGGAGTATTCGAGACCAGAATCGCAGTTTCGCGTCAAAGATTTCGACGATGATGGTTTTCATTCCGAAGGTAAAAAATTGTATCTTTTCGCGGGAAAAACGTGCCCTTGGGCGCATCGAACGTTAATAGTGAACGAGCTGATTAAAAAGAGCTCAAAGCAAAGAAGAAACGAAGAAGAAGAAGAACAGGTGGAAATAATATATCTGGAACCGAACAAGAATACGGGTTTGTGGACGGTGCCGAAAGAGGCCGTCGAGCGAATCTTCTTTCGCGACGACGGCGATACCGGCGAACGACAACGACAACAAGAACAACAACCGATGATTGAAACGTTAAGAGACGTGTACTCGTACGTTTCTGGAACAAGATTCGAAGGTCGAGCCACTGCACCGTTATTAATTAGTGTCAGTAATGGTGGAGCTTTTGAGATTGTCTGCAACGAATCGGCCGATATCATTCGTCTCTTCGATTGTTTAAACGGAGAGAACGATGAAAAACTATATCCAAAAGAGAATAGGAAAGAAATCGATGAAATGTGCGCTTACTTGTTCGAAAACGTAAACAATGGCGTGTATAAAGCTGGTTTTGCGCAATCTCAAGCTACGTTAGACGATGCCGTCGATAAACTCTTCCAGGCGTTGGACGTCTTGGACCAGAAGTTAGAGGGGTCGAAGTTTTTGCTCGGCGACGACTCTCTGACTCTCTGCGATATCTGCTTCTACACCACCCTAATCCGTTTCGATGCGGTTTATAACCATCTCTTTCGTTGCACTCGCAAGCGGATATGCGATTATCCCAACTTATCCCGGTACTTGAAAACTTTATACGCCTTGCACGCGTTTCGAGAAACCACCGATATGGTCGGGATTCGAGAACAGTATTACACCTCCTTGTTTCCACTCAATCCAGGAAATCTCGTGCCGCCGCTTCCGTTTTCCTCCAAAGATGATTGGTTGCTCTCGCTTTAGCTTTAGTATTTAGAGTATTTAGAATAAAAATATGCAGAAACGGATGATACACAACGATATCACTCGTAGCGCAGAGCGCAGAAACACACACTCTCTCTTTGTTTGTTTGTTTGTGTGTTTGTCGTATTTGTTGAGGAGCAGCCAAAAAAAAAAGGAAAAAAACGGCTCAAAGCTTATCCCTATAGGAGAATTAACCTCATTCTTAGACGCGCGCGTACTGTGTCATCATCACCACGCGAAACGAGCATTTGGAATCACGTCGCAAATTCGAATAAAGAAAACTTAATTTTATACATCAACAATGTCTGCTTTAGCTTCCACGTCGTCCTTCGTGGGCAACGCGAGCGCGTTCCGTAAATCCGCCGTTCCCTCGAAAAAAGAGGTTTTGAGAATGACGCCTATGTCTGCTTTGCGCGGTAGGTCGTTGCAAAACACTCCGGAGGGAGTTTCCGTGGATAAAAAGGGCGCAGACTTTTTCAACAAAACGTATTACCCGAAAGCCGAGGACGTGGATAATTCGCGCAAGCCGTGGGTGGTCGTCGATGCGACGGATTTGAGACTCGGGCGAATGGCGTCCGTCGCGGCGACGTATTTGAGAGGTGGGAACGTGGCGACGTACCACCCGTCGTTTACCACTGGGGTGAACTTGGTCGTCATCAACGCGGAAAAAGTGGTCGTTTCGGGGAAGAAATTCGAGGATAAGTTATACAGAAACTTCTCCACGACCGGGAGACCCGGGTCCATGAAGATTGAGACGTTCCGTCACTTGCAAGAGAGATTACCGGAACGCATCGTCGAAAAAGCAATCAAAGGCATGTTGCCGAAAAACAGAATGGGTCGAGAAGTGTTTAGACACTTGAAAGTGTACAAAGGGTCGGAACATCCGCACGCGGCGCAAAACCCGACGGATATCACCAAGGATTTGTTGGAAAAGTGCGGCGGAGCAGCCTGCGTAGTCAACCTGGAAGAGAGAAAGTAGAATTCTTTTCTTCTTTTGAGAGAGGTTAGCAAATTAAAATCTACTATATTGTCCTTAGCTTTTGTTTATTATATATATATCATTGATACACATACGTATATCTATATCTATATATATATATCCATACTACGCGCATTCTCTCTTATATTTATGACGCGTCGTTCTCTTATACTTCTACTACAATTTGTTATTCGTTTCTATGTGCGTTATATCCTATTCGCGCTTTCTCCCGCCTCAAATCTTTATCCAACATCCTTCAAAATCTCCTTCTTCTCCATAACCCCATTCTTACAAGTTTTATTATTATCGAACCGGACAGATATCATCAATCTTCAAAATCATTCTCGCGCACTCTGTGGCCAAGCTCAAAGCCGAAGTCGTTACTAAAAGCGGCTGCAAAACGTTCTCCTTTCTCATGTCGCTCACCGTCCCTTTCTTCACGTTGATGCCTTCGTGGACGTTGCCCAACATGGCGTGTTTGTTTCTCAACTCCGTGACGATTTCAATCGGATTCAACCCGGCATTTTCAGCTAAAGTGTACGGAATAACCTCCAACGCTTCCGCGAACGCTTTCACGCAGACCGATTCCATCCCAGATAACGTTCGCGCCCACTGTCCTAATCTCACCGATAACTCAATCTCCGCCGACCCTCCGCCGGTGATTAAAAACTGCTTGTGCGCCAAACATCTGATGACGCACAAAGCGTCGTGTAACGATCGATCTGCTTCGTCTAAAACCAACTGATTTGAGCCTCGAACGATGACTGAAACCGTTTTCCCCATGTTTTCAATTCCAGTCACTTTCACCACCTTCGATTTACCGCACACGACTTCCTTCGCCAACTTGGCTCTTCCCAACTTTTCCGGCGTCAATTGCTCCGGATGCGCCACCGGTTGCAACTTCAACGTCTTCGCGATAAACTCAATCTCGTCTCTCTCCACGTCTTTAATGACCATAATCTTCGCTTTTTGTAAATAATGCATCCCCAACTCGGTCACCGCGTCTCTCAAGATTGATTTTTGAATCAACAAAACGTTGCACCCAGTCGCTTTGATTTTCTTGATCAAACCGATGACGTAATTCCTCTCCTCTTTTAAAATCCTGTCCATTTGCGTGTAATCGCTCACAATCACGTTATTCTCCATGTCCGTTTTTGGTGGACTGATACAAAACTGAATCAACGCTATTTTCGCGTCCTCTACGGTATGAATCCCCGACCCGGAGCCTTTGGCCGTTTTCTGGTCAAACACGATGCCTTCCGTCAACTCGGTATCGTCGATCGTCCCGCCTTGCTTTCTCACGCACCTCACGTCTCTCAAATCCACTAAATCCGGTCTCTTATCGTCCAAAATCCTACTCACACAATCCACCGCGATCGGTGCCAACACGTCCGAATACTGCGCGACGACTTTACTCCCTAAACTCGTCGTCGCCGCGTTTATCAACTGTTCTCGGTCGTTGATGTTGACCGGAATCGCAAACGTTTCCGTCAACTTGCACGCCTCGTCGCACGCCAACGCCAACGAATCCGAAATAATCGTCGGATGCACGCCTCTCGCGAGTAAAGCGATGCATTTATTCAACAACGCTCCACACAACACCGCCACAGACGTCGTCCCGTCTCCGGCGACGATGTCTTGGGATTTCGACAGTTCCACCAACATCTTCGCCGCCGGATGCGTGGCTTTCATCTTGGACAAAATAGTCGCCCCATCGTTGGTAATCGTCACGTCGTTTTTCTCCGAGACCATCATCTTATCCATACCTCTCGGCCCTAAGGACGTTCGTATCGCATCCGCGAGCTTCTTCGCCGCCGTCATGTTTGAAATGCGAATGTCGTGTTTCAGTTTGTCGTCGGTGTACCGTTCCCCGACTGTTGATTGTTTTTGTGTTTGTTGCACCGCCATCTTTCTCTGCGTATCTGTCTTTGGATGATCGCGCGTGTGAGTGTGTATCTCACGTATCTTATTCGTATTATCTCACTTCTTCTCTTCTCTTTAAGTGTATGTGTATATACTAAGAGCTAAAAGTATGACGAGATCTCGACGACGATGATGATGATGATGATCGCAAAACACAGAAGAGAGAAAAAAGAGAGAAAAAAGAAATTTTCAAAAATTTTTTTTTGTTGACTTTTTTTTTGAACTCCTGTTCTTTTCTTTGTTTTTCTTGGTTTTTGCTCTCGTTATTATAACAACACTTTCACAAGGCGTAGAGCAACAGTTTTTATTATTACGGATGATGATGTGTCCTCTTAAGTGAACGAAAAAAAAAAGAAGTTAAAGAAGAAGGGAGAAGAGAGAGAGGATGAACACAAACAACGTCGATGACGACGCGATGCCTATTCCTATTCCTATTCCTCCTCCTCCTCCTCCTCCGCCTCCTCCGCCTCCGCCTCCTCCTCCACCGAGATTTGGGCGAATTGAGAAAATTGATGAATCCAAGAAGGATTTGAAGGATGATGATGATGATGATGTAGCGCCTCGAACGACAGCAGAAGACGAAGACGAAGACGAAGAAGAAGACGACCAAGAAGAAGAAGAGGGAAGCGTCTCTGCCACTGCTGTTGACAATACTACTACTAATAAAACGACCACCGAAACGACGACGATGAATTCTGCAAGTTTGCTAAAAACGAAAACGAACACGAAAAGTGGCATCGAAGATATCTCGCACTTGGTTTCGAAAGCGCACGCGCTGATATGCGAGTTACGATTGTTATCGCGCGTCGTACCAGACGAGTGGAAAAATAACAGAAAGAGCAACAATAATAGCAGTAATAATAAATACAAACCAATCTTGTTCGATTTCAAGTATTTAGAAACGCCGGAGAAGATTGAACATTCGATTTCGAAATCGGCGACGTCGAGACGGTTGGACGCGGAGTTTAGGAGGAAGTACGAAAAGCTTTTAGAGAGGTATTATTTGGCGTTTAATGCGGTTACAACTTGGTACAAAGCGTTCGTAAAGTTTACCGAGGACGTGGAGATTGGTGTATACGGAAGCGAGACGATTGAGACGCTTTTGACGAATCGAGAGGGGAAACAGCTTTTACCGGAAGCGGTGGCGTTGTTTGGGCAGATTTTGTTATCCATAGATACGACGTTCGATTACGAAGTGAAAGAACGCATAGTGGTGGCATATTATCGGTGTAAGAGGAACGCGTACGATGCCGGCGATGGAACCGCGTATTCCTACGACGCGACTCTTGCGCAGTTTGAAGACGTGGTGAAGTTGACAGAGAGGACGAAATACGGCGCTTCTTTGTCGTCCTCGATGTCGTCGTCGTTGTCATCGTCGTCGTGGTTGGGAAGTAGTACTCTTACAAGTAGCAGTAGCAACAGTGGCGGCGATAGCAAAAACAACGATAGCAATAGTGAAAACAGCTTAGAGAGCAATTTCCCGAGCGGGTACCCGCACGACGCGTACTTCTCGAGGTTTCCGATGCCGAAACGAGCGTTATCGCTCGCGATTGGAAAACTTCGTTCGGACGATATTTATAACTGTTGCTCGGAATATTATCCAGACCCCGATCATCGGTCGATAGCGTTGTCGCAACAAGCGTCTTTGTTGGTGTCCATCTTGTGGTTCTCCCCGGAAACGTTGATGGATAAACCAGAAGTGATGCGAGAGATTGTGGAGAAACATTTTGCCGATAACTGGATCGTCAATTGGACGTTCGGTAAAACGATAGATCTGCGAATGGCATGGAAACGATGCGAGGCAGCGAACGAGGCTTTGAACATCGCGTTAAACGCAAAGAATGTGCAGAAATTATGCGTACGGTGCGATAGAAAATTCAACGAGATCTCGAAAGTCTTTCGCTCGTTTTTCGCAAAGAGGAAAATCGTCGACGAGAAGTTCGTTCTCGATAACGAAAGTTTGATTCTCGATAGTTTGCGAGATGCCAATAATTGGTTGCGCTGGTGTTTGCTGCATAACGTTTCTCAAAATACAGACTTATCATCCTCGTTTGCGTATTACGCGCCGAAAATGGAACGACAAATGGAACTTTTGCTCGACGTCGCCGAAATCGAACGCGTTACGAAACTCACGTACGCAAAGTTGTTAAAAGATAAAAACACGCGGTGGGAAAACGCGCGAGAAGAAGCAACGTCGAGAATTTCCGAACTGTCGCGCTACTTTGCTGGTTCGGAGACTTTGACTAAGTTTTCCGTGAAGAAGGACGAGAATTTGACGCACTGGTTCGCGCACATCGCCGAGCAAATAGAACAGTTGGAGCACACGCAGCCTTCGAAAACGATTCAGCAACTTTCCTCCGCGTTGCTTGAAGTCGATAACTTTCATTCCATCAACACCAACCTTCAAGCGAAAACGTACATTGCAGAGGCTCGACAGTTTTTAGAAGTCATGTTGAAAACAGCGAGCGTCGGTGAAAAAGCGTTGAATACCATCACTGCTGTTTCGGACGCCTCGTATGCGTGGTCGGTTAAAGATTCAATACGCGAAGCTTTGCGTAGTCGCGTGCAACAAGATCCCTTCGCGTGTTCTAAAGTGCGTTCTTTGCTGCTCAAGCTGCGTTCAGTGCTCGAGATGCCGCTCATGCGCATCTCGAGCGACGAGCGCAGCGAAGACGTAGACGCGTGTTCAAAATTTTACAGCAAAGAAATTGCATCTTACGCGAGCACGATATTGACCGTCATTCCTGAATCCGTCTTTAAAATACTCGACGAGAAAGTGGTGAGTCTACGAACATCAGAGCTTACAAACTTACCGGCAACGATTGAAAAGCGAGAACTCACCGAGTACGCAAAATTAGAAACGAGAGAGGAACTGGCGCAAACGACTCATAACATAGCCGCGTTCGCGCGAGGTATTTTAGCGATGGAGAAAACGTTCGTTGGCGTTATTGAACTCGACCCGAGAAAACTATTAGAGGATGGCATTCGCGAGCAATTGGCGCGACGATTGGCAAAACTATTCGACGAGGAGTGTAGATTCGAAGGGCACGATCGAGATTCCGCGCGAGTATTCAAAGAGAAACTCATCTCGTGCGTCGAAAGGCTCGAAGCTTTCAAAAGCTCGTTCGAATACATTCAGGATTACGTCAACGTGCGAGGATTGAAAGCGTGGCGAGAAGAGTTGGCACAAGTGAACCAATTTTGCGTCGAGCGCGAAAAACGCGCTTTGGGAAGTCCTTCGGCGAGCAGAAACGTTGGTACCTCTTCGACGCCGCGCGCGGTTGCGTTGGGAATACCGATCTTTCCTCCCACCAAAAATGAACCGGATTCGCAGACGTACATGGGTAGAATCGTTCGAAAACTGATTAAATTGACGTCTGAACCGAAATATATCGACGAAACTATGATTTTTCTTCCCAATCGATTCGCCTGGGTCGATTTCGTGAAAACCGATAGACAGAAATTGAGTTCGAGTACGTTTAAAATCGTGAATAAAGCGATTGGAGTTTCCGGTTTACGCTCGATGGATGAGTTATTGACGAATATTATCGCTCAAAGTTTGAGGGAGTGCGTCGCTGGCGCGATCGTTGCGAAGACGTTAACACGCGTTGGTGAAGGAGTAAGGGACTATCGCTTACCAAATCTGGACGAGGCATTCGTGAAGAACTTTTGCAAAGATTTACACGGTATCGGCGCGTGTTTACTCTTGCGAACGTTCGTGAATACAGAATTGAGTTCGAGCGCGAAAATCGATTCTGGAAATTTGGTAAAAGCAATTGAAAACGTGAACGACGCGATGCTGTGTGACGAAACTCAACACGTTTTGAGCGCCAAACTCTTGCCCTCGCAATCGAGATTTTACGAGGAACTCAGCGATAAGTTAAAAAGTATTGGATTCCAAACGCCTTTATTGCAAACGTACGTGAAAATTGACGAATCCGACGCACAAAAAATCAACGTCGCGGACGTTCTTTTCGTATTTCTTGAGAAATACGTCTTTCCAAACGTTGAATACTCGGAAGAATTGAAAATTCTAATCGCGAGCGAGGTGAGCGGAAGGAGCCTTTTCAGATACGACGTGTCTGCCATCATCGTAGGCATCGCGAGCTTATGCGCGCAGTTCAACGGGACCGAAACGCTCACGCAGCACATCGCCTCCGTCGGCCTCGAAATCAAATCAAGAATCGCGGCGATTGCCATGAAGAGAAGAGAGGACAAACTTTCGAAATACGCAAACGTCAAACCTCCGAAGCCGGGAGGTAGTATTGTGAGCACTCGCAAAAACATCGCCCAAGGAAACTTGGAGCGAACGTACTCGTATCCGGACGACGTGCGCAAATTGGTCGCGTACTTGGAAACTTTGTCGTATTTCGCGAACGTCGATAGAGAAGTTTTAGAAAGGTTTGTTCCTTCGTACGTATTGCACAACGCGCACTCGTATGTCGATCTCTCGTACTGATTGATTGATTTATTTAGTAGTAACCAAGCATAGTTGTAGTATATTAAAAAATCTAAATGTCAGCTGTACTACCTACTGTACTATGCATTCTTGACGGACGACACCACCGGAACGCACACGCCGTCTTTTCTTAAATCGTAAGATGCCTTTTCGTCGTCGTAAATCCAATTTCTCCTCTCTAAAGTTCCTAAATTTAAGTAATCTATCTCCTCGCATCTGAGAACGCAAACTAAAAAATCTTCCATCGGCGCGTCAAACGCTGCGCTCTGGTCTTCTCCGAACGATTTTAACTTTTCTATTTGTTTCTCTCTCAACTCTTCCGTATTTCGTTGCATCTCTCCCGCGTCCTGGGGTAATAAGAATTGACCTTTGCCGCCCGCGTTCATGTGATCCCAAAGACGGCGTCTTTCGTCTCCGTCGGAGACGAGATCCACACTCCCACTGAAGCGCCACTGGCAATTCGAATCTTCTACCCACCAACACACTTCCCCATCAGCCGTCGCTGACCCATCTTCGAGAGCTTTCGCAAACTTATTCGATTTCTTCGAACACTTCATCGATACGAGCACTTGCTCTTTCTCGCTCGTCTTCAAATCTTCAAACAACACGCTTCTCACTTTCGGTTTCCCTTGACTATTCACCGTGGCTAATTGAATGACGTACGATTGCGGAAATTCGCGTCGCATCTTTGCAATCGCCGCGTACGGAGAAGAAGTCGTCGTAGTAGCGTTCATTATTAGTATTTATTTCCTGTGGGCGTTCTTCTTCAATTCCTCTCTCAAATGCGTCTTGAAATCGTCCGTTTCTTCGGTGTCGTCCCAATCGTTTTCCCACTGCGCCACGTCTTCTTTCTCCTCGTTTTCTCTCGTCCACTCTGTTTTCGTTCGCGTTGAAGTAAAGAGAGAGAGAGAGAGAGATCGTCAGTTTTTACGCGCAAAACAAAGATCAGAAAAGAAACGAGAGAGAAGAAGAGATCTCAAATCTTCACGCGTTACGATTTTAAATACGTTCTATATAGAATACCTTCTTCGTTGAACTCCTCGAACTCGTCGTCGCACTCTAAATCTACGAGCTCTTTTTGCTTCTTCTTATTTTGTTGTTCTTTCGCGAGGGTTTCGTTGCTTTTAGCGTTGGTCATGACTTTCTCTCTTTACTCCTTAAAGTGTAGTTGTGCGGTACTTTCTAGAAATGAAATAGAATATAGATTTGTTTAAAAGCAAGAACGCCGTGATAATATTTCTTCATCGTACATTTTCAGTTATTACAAAACATAGGTCATCGAAACCGCACACAAGAGCGATACGATCGATAAAAGTCGAGTTAAACGAGGAATTGCACCAGATATGATTGCCTGAGCTTCCGGAGGAGGCGAAGGAGGCGGCGCGAGTTTCGTCAGCGACACCGGAGCGGTAACGGCGGTAACGGTCAAATCCGCTTGCGCACTGAGAGTAGTTACCATTTCGTTCAACTTCGTCGAATCTTCAGTGACGAGTTTTTCCTCCACGTCTGAAATATCGGCATAAGTGGTTGTTTCCACCGTAAATTCGATTTTTACTTTGTCCGTAGCCGCTTGAAGTTTACGACGACTTGCGTCGACGACGTCGATAACACTCTTCACCGTAATAGCATCGGCGCCAACGTTCAAATACGCCGCCATGCCTTTCTTAAACGCCGTCTTTTGCGCTTCACCAAACTCGGCCGCGCTGTATCCCGTTAGCTCCATCGTGGCATCGACTGCAGCTTGCGCTGGAGGTGGGCTCGGCGTTGGCGGTGGACTCGGCCAAGGCGCGTGAGTAAATGTAACCGAATGCTCGGAAAACGTGCAGTCAGCCATATCGGTGGTCTGGCACTCCGTGTACACGCAAATCTTCGCGGGCGCCGCGGAAGTATCGTACGTTTTACAGTCACCCTCTCCCGTTTCCGTCGCTCCCGAGCTTATACTCGTCGTCGACGTTCTACCCGACGTCACGTGCATTGCATACTCGAAACTGGGCGCCGTCGTCGTGTACCCGCAAAAGGTCACCTCCGTCGCATAATACGAAGAACAACACATTCGAGAGCCAAAGTCTCCCGCGGTATCGGCACCTTGCACGACGTAAGATTCTCCAGTCACGCTGCACGTCGTCACTGGAGGTGAAATTTCATCGATTTCAGGATATGCAGTCGCCAACAATTGTCTGCGAGTCGAGTACTCCAACGCGTGATGGCTGTTCGAGTATCTGTACGCGTGGTTAGAAGAAGCGGCTGATTGTTCGGCGAATTTCTTTCGCAGCGCGAGACCGCGTTGCACCGCTGGTCCAAAGCTGTTCGACTCAAAAGACGACGACGAGGACGACGACGTCAAAGAGTAGGAGAGAAAAAAAGTCAGGAGGAACACGATCGAAAGCGCGACCACATCGCGCGACTTTTTCGCTTTTCTCCACCAGAAAAAAAGGCGCGGAGTGTTAACGCGCTTTTTCGATTTCGAATCGTCAAAATCTGCTGCCACCGAGTCGTCGACTCTCGCCGCCACGGGGAAGTCGTCGCGGTAGCTTTGACGCTGCTGCTGACGACTCTTCAAGTGGGTTTGCATGTTAATTTCGTTCGTTTATTTTTAATAATCTCGCGCGCGTGTTGTGTTTTGCGTGCGAGGAACTGTTGCAGTAAGCAGAGGCATCAAGTAGTTTTTTTTTTTGTGTGCACCCCGCGCCCTGTAAAACACGCCGAAAGGACTATGTCGTAGAACTATATTGAGAATGAACTAAAATAACTAACTGACACTTTTTCGGGCGCTGGCGCCGCGCCCGTCTCTCTCTACGCGCACGAAAAGACAACATCGATTCTTCTTCTTCTTCTCCTCGTTCTTCTCTTTTCGTCGTCGTCGTCGACGACAACGCGAGCGCGGTATTCCGCCTTTTTTTCAGACGAGACCGATAAACATCGAAAACATTCGTTCTCACCTCCTTCTTCTTCTTCTTCGCTTTTTTGTCCTTCCTCGAGACACGAGCGAAAGATTTGTTGAAGCTCGCGCCATCGCAAACGCTCCAAAGTTTCTTGATTCTTTTTGTTTTTCGACGGAGAAGTTGGATCGAGTGGTGAAAGCTCTTTCCTCCTTTCCACGTACGTGTTCGAAGCGTGCCAGATGCCGGCGCTGTCGAGCAAAGTCTCCAACGATCCGGCGCGATGTTTGGCGTCGACAACGCCTGAAGAGAGTGGCAAGAGAAAGCGAACTTGCCTTCTAGCTTTGGTTTTATGGACGCGAGCGTGTACCTTTCTTTCAATCCACCTGTTCGTGGCTACTTCGACGTTGAACTCACCGGGATGCACAGAGAGTGGGTCGAGCCATTCTCTTAGTTCCGCAACGCGAGTTTCACCGACACTGCTACTGCTTTCCGATGAAAAAAGTAAATCTTGAAGGCGAGAGCGACCTCGGATCATTAAACTCCTCCCTCCGCCAGAAGCTTTCGTGCTCGTAAAAATTGTTTGATTGTTGTTCCATTTTTGAACGAAGCCAGCGTTTACTCTCCAGTCGGCGTACACGACGCCGTCGCTATCCTTCTCGTAATCGAAAAAGAACGGATGATAGAATAAGCTTCCCTTCCCTTCCTCTGCAAACTTATTTGCACTTTCGGTAAGTTTCGAAGTTTCCAGAAATGAAGAAATATGTTTCTTATCCAAATACACGTCGTCTTCTTGAACGATGAATAAGACTTTATCGCTGCTCTCGTCATCGCAGTCTTCGCAATCGGAAAGTATTCTGCGCAAAAAAATATCCCTGTGACGAAGCGCCAAGTCTCCGGGAGTCAAATGCGATTTCGTCCCGTCGATCTCTCTGAAACCGAACAACTCTAAATCCAAGGCAAACTCGCACGGCAGCGACGACGACCGGTTCTCTTTCACATAATTCATCTTCAGCGCGCGTTCTGCTCGTTCAATTGTTACTCGACGACCATCGCTACTCTTCTCCTCCTCGAGAGATATTTGCCAGTCGCCGTTTCTTCGCGACGAACGAAAAAAATGTTCAGAGGAAGACGATAGAAACGACGTCATCGACTCCGCGTCGAAATCGTACGCCGCTACGGCTACCGTGACGCGCTTGAATCGAGGCGCGTCACCGTCATCCGTAGCGGCGCACATCTCCCGATAATTTTCGATGATTCGCCGTAAGTGCCTTTTCCTTTCGTTCGACGAGGACGATATCTGCCAACCAACCACGGCGAGAATCTCCGTCGTCGTCGTCGTCGTCGTCGTCGTCGTCAAAGAAGAAGAAGAAGAAGAAGGAAATCTCTCCAAAAAACCCGCGCCAGAACTTCGAAACACCACTTCTCCTTTTCCTCTCATCGCGAAGTGCACTCTCGCTTTGCTCGTCGCTTTTTCCGCGACAAACGCGATGAAAGCCACGAGCAAAACGGATTTCCACTTTCCCCTGATATTATGCTCTTTTGATTTGCTCTCGTTGCTCCTCCGCTTCATTTTCATCTTCTTTTTATTCTTCTTCTTCTTCTCGCTCGCGGTATCTCCATCTTCCTCAGAAGAGAGGTCTCTTTTCTCTCGAGCGCACAAAAAAAGTGATGATGATATGCTCTCTCAACTCCCCTAAAATGCGCGACTTTATAACGAACTCATCGATGTGAAAAAATGCGCCAGAGAGAGAGAGCGCTCCTCCTTCGTCTCGAAGACGATAGGGTTGAATACCCTAAATAACGAGCGTTCGATTTTCTCTCTCTTTCTTTTCCTCAGAAGAAGAGAAGAAAAGTCATCATCCATCATGGGCAAAGTATCGCGGGCTTCCGAGAAGGAGGAAGAGGAAGAGGAAGAGGAGACTTCTTCTTCTTTACGTCGACGAGTTCTACTTTCAAAAATCGTCGAAAGAAACGCGCAGTTGGAGAAAAAGATGTCTGAAATCTTGACGAGAAGAAAACGAACCGACGACGAGAAAGACGAGGACGATACAGACGAGTTTATCTCGCTGGAGTTTTTAGAGAGACAACGACGAGAACAAGAAGAATCAGCTTTCATCAGCTTTAGCGGTGTTACCTCTTCTTCTTCTTCTTCTTTGTCTTCTTCAAACTCGAAAGAGGACAAGGAGGAAAATGTTTTGGTCGTCGATGTGTTCGTGGAAAGCTCTTTGCGATTGGTGAACGTACAGTTGAGATTTTTAAAATTCTTGATGAAAGAAGACCAAGAAGACAACCAAGTACAAAAGCACCGAAGTCGAATTCGAACGCGAGAAATGACGCTCATCGCGCACGCTATTGGGAGCGTGGTTTTGAACGTAGGACGCGTGGTGTCGAGCACGAACGCGAACTTTTCGAGTGTTCTGATTCAGACGCAAACGACGACGACGATAAAGACGAATAGCAATCATCGAGGAGAGGAGGAGGACGAAGGTATCGTCGTCGTCGCCGACATCGAGAGCGTATCGACGTTACTGGCGAAGGAGGTTTTAGCAGACGCGGTAGCAACGCTCAAAAAGCACGGCGGTGAGGAGGAGAGCAGCATTGATGAGAGCGACGGTGGTGGGAAAAGACTCGAAGAGAAGCAGTGGTACGCGGCGTGTGTAGTGAGAGCGATTAAGGCGTGCGCGACGCTCACGAGTTGGCCGGAACGGGAAATGGACGCTCTGGCGAATGCCTTGTTGAGAGAATGCGCGTTTTATAAGTACGAAGGTTGTGCGAGGAGAGGCGAAGTGGACGACGGCAATGGAGAGACGAAGGTGAGTGAGGATTCATATATCGGCGGGTTTGCGGAGGAGAGCGATTGGTGCTTACCACCGTCGAGCGCGTTCGAGAAAGCGGGGAAAGCAAAGACAACAATAACAGAGGTGAGCCCGGTGGAACTTTTGAAAACTGAGGCGCTCGCGGCGTTGGGGTACATGGCCAAAAGAAACCCATCGGGAATGTGTTCGCGATGGCAAATAGTCTTCCCTCGAGAGTTTTCTCCTGCGCCGAAAAAGAAGAAGAGCAGCGTTCTTCTCGCGTCGCAGAAAACGCTCGAAAAGTTGATGGTTTTCGAACGAAGCGCATCGGTTCGTTCGGCGGCGTGCTTTGCGATTATTTCGTTATTAGATTCAAGCGAAGCGAAGAAGTATTTAGCAATGGCAGAGATGAAAGAGGATAAGGGTGTAAGCGGCGGTAGCGCTGTGAGTGCTATGTCTTCGTCATCGTCGCGTCGAGCTTCGTCGGGATTCTCTACGGTATCGATGAACTTAGGGGAAAACGCAGTGGCGCTGTGCGAAACGATTTCGTACGCGTGGACCAGAATTTCAGAGCACCATTTTCGAAAACGTTTTCCTGGTGCACCCACGCCGAGTAAAGACAACATAGGAAGCGCGGACAAATGGATAAGCTGGCTGAGCATCTTGACGGAGAAAGCGGTCGATTCCTTGCCGTTTTTGAGATTGCCGAAGCGGTTGGTACCGCAGCTCGCGAACTCGATCAAATGCGCACTTTTGATTGAGTATTCCTCGTTTCCAAGCAGCGCGGTAGTGAGCGCGTTTTTCAAAGAAGCACCAATTATTCGATGTCTTGGAATCACGTTGAGTGCGAAAATCGGCTTTGAAAGTTTGGAAAGCAACGCGTCTTCTGTGGTGTTCAAATCCAGCTTAAACGCCAGAAAATACACCGCGGATGAAATGACGCTGTTTTTGCAAGCGTGCGAAGCTTTGTGGAAAAAAGCAGCCGCATCGACTACGCGCGATTCCTTGATAGACAAAGAAGTTCAGGAATCGTGCGAGGCTTTTAAAGCGCTGCAAAAGTTGGCGTCCTCTGAAAACGCGTCAAAAATTTTGTTTCCCAATCGAGAGTGCGTTTGCAAACTCTCGCCGGACGTCTTGATGGCAATTTTTGTGGCAAAATCTTCCTCCAGGGCAAATAAAGTCGCTTTCGAGAAGGTCATGCACGCGAGCGTAAAATTGCAGTGCGCGATGCTCTCCGCTGTCCTTCAAAAGAGCAGGAGGAAGAACAGCAGTTTTCTCTTCTGCGCGGAAATTCGCCGCGAGCTGTGGTGCAATTTTATCGACAACGCGCTTCCGTCGTGCCTTTCGAACACGCGATCGGATGAAGTCACGCAACTCGTAAAAATCGCCGCTTTGCGGTGTTTGAGCGAAACGACAGATTGTGTCATCAGCGATATACGATCGAGTAGTAACGGTACCGCGGAGATTTCTCGAATCAAAGCTGTGTTTGAGGCTCCTCTCGATATTTTGCGAGAAAAACATCGTCGATATCCGAGCGCAACTCGCGCGGAAGCCATGAGAACGCTCGCATCACTTCTCATCTTAGATCCGAAATATTTCGAAATGAATGAGGTTCTCTTGGGCGCGTTAGAAAGCGTCAAGAACGCTATGAATCAAGAAAGGACGCATCAAGATTTTTCAAAGACGCTGGAAATGAACGCGTCTTTGTGCGCTGCAAACATCGCCTTGTGCGCTACAAGGTTGCCGACGCCTTCTGCGGATGATAGTGATGATGTATCGATTAATAAAGAATTGACGCATTTGTTCCACGAGTGGACTATTTCGAAAGCAGACAAAGTGCGGGCGAACGTGGCGCGAGGGCTCGGACACATTGCGAAATTTCGTGACTTGGAGGATGAGACGCTTCAACTGATTTGCGAGGCGCTCTTTTCTTGCGCCTCTACGGGTTCCGCAAAAACGCAATGGAACTCTTGCGTTGCCATAAAAAACTTATTCGAAAACCAGGATGCGATCTCTAACGAAGCGTTCTCAGCAGTCAGAGGCGTCAGCAACGCCGGTGTCATTCTCACTCGACTATTACTCACTCTGATTAAAACGAGCGAGAATTTCAAAATTCGTAGAGAATCTCTCGCGGCTATTTCGCGAGCGTCGCGTACGTTTTTGGACCATCTTTCATACGTCGATTGCATCCGAGTCGTCGTTGAAGCGCTCGTCCAAAGCGAGAAACAGTGTAGTAAACTCGTCGGAGAGTTCGAAGACGACGATGGTAACGTAACATCAAAGCGCGCTGCAGAGAAGTATCGAGAGGAGCTCAAAGCCCAAGCGATTTCGACTTTTGTTCATTTACTGTCGATTGGCGTCGTGTCTGAAAGAGGATGCACGAGAATCGTGAGAGAACATTCGTCTCACGCTCTCGAGGCAATTCGAATTGCCGTTGATAACATAGAGACTGGTGGTAGCGAAGGAGATGGTGACAGATTCGAGAGTGCGACTAAATTCGATAAAGAGACGGTATCGAAAGCGCAAACCGTGTTGAGCGAAATGCTAGGGGTGCCTGTCACCGTCCCCCGTCCCGCTGTCTTTGAAAAAGTACTTCTCGCTAAAAACGAAAACGTGCTTTCCTCGAAGCACATGCACAAATGATTCTGCGCGCAAGCTGTAATAGTATAGATAATTTAATATTAGAAATCTCAAGTTTTTGCTAAATTTAGAGCACATCTTCCGACATACCAAAGACAGTCGTCGCGCCCCGAATGTCACCGGCCGTATAGCACATTTGGTTTGGATGAAACGCCATGGCAGAGATGGCACCGAGGCGCGCTTTCGTCGTCTTATTCGTGTACAAAACTTCACCAATTTCGTTCCCTTCGACATCCCAAATTTTAATGGCGTCTTTTGTGGTACCGCCTACGATGCATGGAGCCACTGGCGTGGAGATGATGTTAGTGAGCAATCTCTTCTTTGCCGGCAATTGAGAGCTGTGTCGACCACCTCCTCCACCCAAAGGCGACGGCTGATTCGTCTTTGCTGCACCGCTGACTCCCCCAACAACAGAATCAATCGCGTTCCCATCCAACGTCGTCCCTTCGTCATAATCCTGTCTCGCGACTGGTTTTCCAGATACGTTCACCATGAAGAACGGCTTCGCAGCGTTGCGCAAATCACAAAAGTGCACGTCACCGCTGGAGGACCCGGTGGCGACTAGATTCCCAACGCTTCCAGGTTGGAGCAAAATAGAAACTACAGAGTCTCCGTGCGTTTTAATAGCGCTCAACAAGCGAGCAGGAGTTCGTAAATCGTAAGATAATACGCTCCCATCGTTTGCACCAACCATTAAAAGTGCGCCTTCGGCGGCTAACGAAGTCGCCGCCGATGGCGTAACCAGAGACTCCAGACATAACTCACGCGACGCGTCCCAAACGTTCAAAATAGGGTTTGGGAGCGTATTTCCGGCTGAATAAAGACATCCCGCAGCTTGCTGCCAAAGAACAACGGCATTCGTTTTCGAATTCTTTGGATGGTGACTCGAATGGTGATGTCGCCAATCGGCCGTATCTTCCGCATTGTACGTTCCGTGAGTTTTGTACGCTCTCGGGCGAGACTTTAGCGTTCGCCAAGCGGCAACCAGAGTCTCTTCACCTCTTCGAAAGTAGTCTCGCCATAACTTGACGCTTCCATCCGAGCCGGCGCAAAGCAACATGGCATCATCGAGCTGATTTACGAGTGATATTTGGGTCGCCGATCTCGTCGGGAGTTGCGCATCAAAGGCATTCGTAATCGTTTTCGAAGCGTAATCAAAGACACGTATCAATCCTTTTCCGCCCGAAGATGCAATGTGAGGTAACAAAGGATGCATCACAACAGCAGTTGGCGCGTTGTGTCTTGAGTTCTGAACATTTTCATGGGACGCTATGACGTTCGTAAAATCAACCAAATTTTGCGTGGCGCGTTCTTTACCTCGATAACTTCTGTCCGATGCAGTTTGTCGACGCTTGCGGCGACGAAACGGTTCGAGAATAATTTCTTGACGTTGTTGACGTTGCGAGAGCGTCGCGCCTTCATAGAAGTAATTATCAATGTTATAGTATTTTTCGCTCGATGTGTCCACGTAATCGCCGTCGAAAAATTCCTCGTTGTTCTTTGCTCCGGCATTGTTGTTGTTGCCATTGAAAGCGTTGAAAGTCGCGTTCGCGTCTCGTCTCGCCTGCGCAAAAGAGCTTCCGTACGCGTACATGTACTCCTCCTCAACTGATGACCCTCCATCGCTGTAATCATCGTCGTACGAATCTCGATCGGCATCGCTAAAAGTTCCTTGGTCGCTGTCGCTATCCTCCGAATCTCGATCGTCGTCGTCGAAATCTGTCGTATTATCTTCCTCTGGTTCCAACAGCGATTTCGAAAAATGCTCTCGCGAAGCCTCGAACAGTCTAGAAAGTGGAGGTTTCGCCGGTCGTCCCTGAAGCGACGCTTCGTCTTCGGCTAAGTTGAATAAATCGTCATTACTTGAAGTCGGAGCCTTCGGGTTGTTTTGCTTGTTCTCGTTTGCTGAATCGTTCGAGTCTTGTCTCGCGAGCATGAGCTTGTCGCTGCTATCGCTGTGACCTCCGATCATTGACAAAGATCTTCTCGATCTGGGAGAACTACTGATATGCATCTCTTCGTCGTTCAAAGACATACGAGCAACTCTGCCGCTCACACTTCTCGCAAGTGTTTCGGAGTCTCCCCGAGCGATGTCTGGATTCGATCCAGAGGATTTGAAAGAGTTGAACAGAGAACTGGCGACGCGCCTGAGGGGCGATTGCGGCGGTGATTGCAACATCACCGATGATCGAGCCAAAACACTCGGCGCCGGCGGCGAATTTTCAGGTCTATCGCCGCCAGAAAACGCTTGAACCGTCGTATTGATTGAAATAGAGCTTCGAGACGTGATGGAGAGTCGTCCAAGGCTTCGCGGGTCGCCGGCGGCTCGCTCTGATGTCGTTCGCTGCAACATGTTGTACTCGGGGGACCTCGAGGAGACTTTGTTCCCACTGCCATCGTCGCTTTTATTATCGATGTTATGAATATCGAGAGAGCCGTGCGAACCTTGCGGCGATGAACCGAGCAATTTTCGACCCCTTTCAAACAAACGACTTGACCAAGAATCTGCGCGCTTCAGACTTTTAGAGGCTTCTACAATGCGACCCTTGCTATCTTTACTAATTCCACCGCTGTTCGGGCCAAATTTGCTACCAAAAAGGAGTTCATGCGTCTTCCTCTGTAAATCTTCGCGTTTTCGCATTCGCTCGCGTTGAATTCTCGCTTGCCTCCCAGGTTTTGCACCAAACGTCTCCGCTCGAGTCGCCGCTAACGAGATCGGGTGTTTCGAATGCAATTTTGAGCACAAGAGCGCGGATTGCCCGCAACTCGCGACTCGTGGTGAAGGATCGACGGCTAAATCAGCCAATGCAACCAAAACCGCGTGACTGGTTATCTCCTCGTCTCGTTGGTCGTACAGATTTTTCGTCAAAAACGATGACGAATTGCTTCGGTGTGGAAAACGTTTTCGTGGGTGCATAGGCTGCTCGTCCGTGAGAGTATCGCCGCTGCTCCCCTTCTGAGAATCCGGATGGTTTCCGTCGAGCTCGTCCTCCTCCTCATCGTTATCATCATCATCATCGTCGTCATCATTATCGCTTCCTTGAGCATTATTATTATCTTCTTTGTCCCGCAGAACGACGTTCGATTCAAATACGTCGTCGTCGTCTTCCGATTCTTCAACGTCAGAGTTCGATGTAGAAGATGAATCATCCGGATCGTCTGAATCACTTTCCGCAACTCGTCGCATGTGTGGAAAGTGTGTAACCCCATCGTGCGATCCGCCACCTGACGAAAACGAGTATCTCTCCGCAAAACCTCCTAAATTACTTAAACTTCGATGTCTTTCCTGTGCCGCACCTTTTGTTCGCTGCATTTCGATAGGTGTTGCCGCTTTGAGATCTCTGTGATCATCAACCGCAGAATATCGCCTCTGATGACGTGCAGACGGTTTTTGCAAACCTGCTGCTCCAGAGTTTCCCATCGGTCGCGCTGAAACGCTCATTAATTCATTGTCGAGGCCGACGATATTACCACCGCTGTTTCCAACCGAACCGCCTCTCAATAATCGTCTCTCCTGTTGCTTCGATTCGCGGCGTTTCCTCCATTTTTGCGCAGTTGCTTGGAAAGTCTCTGAATGTCCTCTCGCAAATCGTCCAATCGCAATAGCCATTTCACACCTAGTACTCGTGCACGAATCCGAAGAAAGTTTCGAAAGTATCGCTCCGATAGCCTCGCGCTCGTCGCTGTGTTGTTGTCGGCGCAACCCAAGTTCGCGTTCGTGTTCTTCGTGTCGTCTCTGTTGTTCTTCATCCACGTCATTCGCCGAGATTACTCCTGTGCCATCGTACACGCTTTCACCGTTTTGTTGTTCGACACTGCCAATGCCTACCCCGGTAGATCCCGAGTGCCCGTGATGTTGCTTACCTTCGTCGGAGCCCTCGCCCGCGATGCCGCTTAGCTTTCTTCCGAGCAACTCGGCTTCTGATTCAATCTTCTCGACTCTCGATAACGATCTCGATTGCACTCTAGAACCCCTCGAAGACGGCCGCAACATGCTATCGTTGCTACCGCCTTGCTGATGTTGCGTTTGTGGAAACCCCATGGATGCCATTTTCAAATCTTCCATTTCTTTTCGTCTCTTTTCCTTTGCTTCTCTTTCTTCCGGGACATCAATCATCACACCGAGCGCGTACGCAGCCGCCGATCGCGCGTCCGGACTCTGATGCGAAAATGCATTCGATAGTACTTTTACAGCGCCAGCTCTAAACGCAATTCGCCTTGCCTCGACGTTATCTTCACACAATTTTGCAAGACACAAACACAACCATTTTGCGAGTAACGGACTCGTCGCCTCTCTCGTACCTCGAGGATCGCACGCTCTCGAGATATGCGCGAGCACAACATCGACAAGACTACCTTTTAAGCACGCGCTCTGGCCTTTCGGGTGATTGTCGCAAACGGATGCTAAGACGAACGCCGCCATTGCTCTTTCCTCGGCTGGAATGTTTGGCGCGTCGAGAAATCGAATGAAATATGTGTGTCCGGAATCTTTGACCAAATCGACTTGACAACTGCGATCAAACGCAAGAATCTTGGTCCAAATGAATACCAAAATCTGTCGCAAATCAGGCGCAGTCGTTTGCAGAAGCTTCAAGACGTACGGAAAAATACCGACGGATAACGCAAGATCGACCGCCCAGGGACCCATGTCGAGAAATCGACCTAACAAAACGAGCGCCCGAAGACGGTGAGATTGCGAAAGCAAAACTTGCAAAACAATCGGAAGTTGTTCAGGTGGATCTTTGGAATTATCACCGCGTTCAAGCCACACTTCGAAGGCTGTGAGCTGCTCCGAAAAGAACGAACTGGGCGTAAAGTTTGGAAAGGCTTGCTGGGAGGGATCTTGTTGTTGCGCGCCGTTCGTCCCGGCGGAGGCGCTTTGCGAAGCTGCCATTCTCTTCTCCGCCTCAATCAAATCGGGAATTTGGAGCAAACAATTCTCAACCGCCATATCCCAGGCAAGCCACATCGGATGCTGGTGCGTTGGTGGCAACTCAGGAATGGAAACTGGAGTACAATCGTTCGCGCGCATTATTCGCTCCGCCAATAAGAAGTTGCGGAACAAACTTGCCAGCAATAAATCCTGTCGAAAGAGTTGCTGAAAGAGCGGACGAGGCAACACGTTCCACGCAATTGTATCCGTAATCGCTGTAAAAATCCAGTTGAGTTCACCCAGTGGTGTTTTCCTATTATTTTGTAAGCCTGGAATTTTATCGATGATATCTTCGCTCACGCCGCTTTCGCCTTTCAAAACAGACCGACTCACGAACCATTGCAACGCGATTTTAATTGGTGTCGTCAAACACGCCGTGAAAACATCCGCGGGAAGCTCTACACTTTGTGGTAAGCTTTCGTCTTCCGAGCAAGCGGCAAGAACGATACGTTCCTCTCTAATTGGTGGAGCCGGCGTCGGCGGACGCGTCGGCAACGGTGGGAAGTTAGAAGCGTTGAACGCGCCAGACGGCTTCGCGCTTCGCACTCTCCCTTCAGTCTCGATGTTTTCTCTATTATTGATGTCGTTGCTATTCTTTTCGTTGTGACCGTAATTGCTGTTGTTATCTTTATTGGTGTTTGTCAAGTCATCCATGGTGCCGTCGTAGTTTTCGCTCACCGCTGCTAGGTTTTCCCCGGAAGCCGAGCGTCGTTCCTGTTGCATTTTACTCTTCTCTTCTTCCATCCGCCGCCGTTTTCGTTCTTCGTTGATCCATAAAAACGACTTGACGATTGTACCTGCGCTCGAACAATCGAATAAATAAATTGCCGGCGCTCCCGTCCACTGTTGCACGTCGTACAAAGAGAGCGGAATGTATTGCGTGTAATTTTTATTGAACACCCACACTTCGCCGTTTTGCGTCGGGCGAGGGACGCCGTGGCCGTTATAGTGGAACAAAACTCTCTCGTTCTTTGCACTTCTTCGACACGAGAGACACAATTTTTTCACGTCTTCTACGGTTGGATCGAGCTGCAATCTATATTTCGCCCGAGGTTGCCATCGTTCGTATTGCGCTTGCAAAGCTTTCCCGATGGCGTCGAGCGCCTTTTGCGGCGGCGTCGCTAACGGGTTGATCCAACACTGCGCTCGCGCGCACGGCGATACTTTCAAACAGTCTGGAGGATCAACTCCAATGTTCAAGCAAAGCACCAATGCGACTGATGTCGTCTTCATGCGATCCTTCATCCTCCACGTCGAGACGATGTTACTGTTATAATTAGTCGACATTGTCCCATTACCTAAATTCGGCGGCGTCGCCGTTCTAAGATCGCCGTTACTGTTATCTCTACTACTATTCAAAAGCGAAGGCATCGCTTCACGACTACTACTCGTTTCCGCTTGCTGCTGTTGCTGTTGTCTTCGTTCCCTCGCACTCCTCAACGCCGCTTCAAAATCATCTTCCAAAAAATTCGCATAAATCGTCGAAGTCGAGGTCATCGTCAATCCGCCCTCGTCTTCGCTTCCTCCTTCGCCTCCTCCGAAATCCAACTCGTCCTCCTCGCCGTCGTAGCTAAAATCATCCTCGATGGTTAACTTTTGCAAGTAATTCGACCGCTCTCCGTTTAACAACATCTCTCCGTATTTCTGTTGCGCGGCCATTTGTTCCTGTTGTCGTAGCAGTTGTTGTTGCTGATTCTCTTGCCCGACGCTTCGTCTCTGCTGATTTTTCGCGAAAGCGGCGCCCCCGCCAACAACCCCAAAAGCAGTATTCTTTTTCTTCAAAAAAGACGACGAAGTATCGTCGCTCAACCGCATCAAATAATTCTCCATCGCTTCTTTCCTCGCGCGTCGTAAAGCTCTCATCTTCATCCGCCTCACCGATTCTCGATTCTCGTAGACGTCTCTCGTAACTTCCGCGAACTCGTGCCTCGATTCCGCGAAGAATATCGGTTGTTGTTGTTGTTGATGTTGAAATTGTTGGTGTTGGTGGTTGTACTGGTGGTGTTGCGTGCTGTTATTACTCGTGTTCGATGAGTGCGAGCGTTGTTGATGATGGTGGTAGTTGTTGTTGCTGGTCGTTCTTCTGTTATTCGTGTTGTTGTTGTTGTTGTTGTTGTTCCGGTGATGATGACTGC